>Ga0209717_1000555_pt1 | contig 45317 bp, 27 predicted proteins | sample AD_UKC048_MetaG_FD_184418 | JGI IMG/M metagenome (GOLD analysis project Ga0209717, IMG submission 184418) | Active sludge microbial communities of municipal wastewater-treating anaerobic digesters from USA - AD_UKC048_MetaG (SPAdes) (version 2) | ecosystem: Engineered > Bioreactor > Anaerobic >...
ATGGTCAGTGAATGCCACAAAGGTGCGCGCCGACCCGCCGAAAGCCTTTCTCTATTGGTTGCAGGCTTTTCATTTTTCGTTGCAAGGGACGAAAAATCTTTACGCTATTCGTTGCACGACGAAAAGCGATAGCATAATAAGTGATTGGAAATCAGTTACTTGTTGGTTGCACTCGGCGCTACGCCGAATTCCTCCTGGTACACTTTTGAAAAGTGGGCGAGGTTGACGAACCCGCATTTCCAGGCCACTTCCGAAACGTTCAGGTCGGTGGTTTCCAGCAGGCGTTTGGCTTCGTTCAACCGGTAAGAGCGTATAAAATCGGAGGGCGAAGTGGCGATCAGCGCCGTCATTTTGCGAAATAACTGGGAGCGGCTCATGCCGATCTTGCGGCACAACTGCGGCAATCCGAAGTCTTCGTCGGCGTAGTGTTCGGCCACGACATTCCGTACCTTTTGAATAAAAGCGTCTTCCACCAGAACATCCGCTTCGGCAAGGGTTTCGGGGACTGGCAGTGGATGTCCGTCCTGCGCTTTTTTCGAAAGCCATGCGACCATGCGCCGTTGTTTTTCTGCCAGCACCTGCAATTGCGCCAGCAGTTCTTCCTTGTGAAAAGGTTTGGACAGGTAGGCATCCGCTCCCCGGCGCAACCCGGCAATCCGGGAAGCAGCATCCGCTTTGGCGGTCAGCAGAACGATGGGGATGTGACTGGTGCGCTCGTCGTTTTTCAGCGTTTCGCAGACTTCGAAGCCGTCTTTTTCTGGCATCATCACGTCGGAGACGATGAGATCGGGCACGATTTCCAGGGCTTTTTCGATGCCGGAGCGGCCGTTGTAGGCGAAGTCGAGGCGATAATGTTCGCCCAGACAAGCGACCAGGTATTCTACCACATCCGGGTTATCTTCTATGATCAGAAGTGAGCCGTGAGTATGCAGAGGGTGAGAGGGTGAGACGGTGAGCGTGTGAGAGTCCGCAGAGTGCGCCGCTTCGCTTTTGGGTTCTTCCGAGGGCTCAGTTTTCTCACTTCTTACATCTCGCTTCTCACTTCTATTTGTAATGGGCAGTTGCACGATAAAGGTTGTTCCTTTCCCCACTTCGCTTTCCACGCTGATGTCGCCGCCCATTGCCTTCACCAGTTCTTTCGTCAAACTTAGCCCGATACCTGTGCCGCCCGCTTTCGCTTTTTCGAGGTTATTGGCCTGGTAAAAACGGTCGAAAATATTCGGTAAATCTTCTGTGGCAATGCCGGCGCCGGTATCTGTGACGGTGAGTTTCAGACATGATAGATTTGACAACTTTTCAAAAGTTGTCAAATCTGCCCGCAACGTCACCCTTCCTCCCGAAGGCGTAAATTTGATAGCATTCGAGAGCAAGTTGTGCACGATTTGCAACAGCCGCTCCGGATCGTAATCCATCGTAATTTCTGCTTCCGTGCTTTCCACCCGGAGCATAACATTCTGCGCATTGGCGAAGGATTGCAGGCTTTCGGTGATGTAGCGCAGGTAGGGTAGTGCGTCACCTTGTAAATAATTTATTTTCAACGCATTAGATTCCAGTTTTGCCAGGTCGAGTATCTGGTTGATGAGCCGCAAAAGGTTTTCTCCGCTGCGTTTTATCAGGGATACTGGCCTGGCTATCGTGACGGGGTGACTTTTAGCCACCGCGTCACTGAGCACCTGCTCGCTCATGCCCATGATCACGGTCAGCGGCGTACGGAACTCGTGGGTTATGTTGGTGAAAAAACGGTTTTTGAACACATCCAACTCCTGGAGCCGGCGGTTTTCAGCGTGCTCCAGTTTTTTGCTCAACTGGTTGCGGTAAAAAGCATAAACGGCGCTGCCCGCTACGAGCAAATACATCAGCCAGGCCCACCAGCGGCTGTACCAGGGGCGCAGCACGATGATGCGAAGTGAAAGTTCGTTCTCGCTCCAGTTGCCAAAAGGGTCGGCGGCTTTCGCATGGAAGGTATAACTGCCCGGCGGCAGGTGCTGATACGAGACAACGCTTTGATTGCCGGCGTAATACCAGTCGTTGTCCAGCCCGTCCATACGCCATGCATATTGATTTTTGGCAGGATCGAGATAACTGGTGAGTGCCAGGTTCAGGTTAAGCGTGGTGACCGAAGGCGCCAGTTCGATTTTTTCAGGAAGCGTATAGGTGTTGAAAAAGAACAGGCTGTCCTTTCGCGTATCGAGGAGGCTATACCTGGACAGCAGGATATGGGATTTAACCACCGTTTTTAACTCCAGGTCGGCAGGAAGAAAGGCGTTGACCCCATTCAGCCCGCCCATGAAGATGCGTCCATCGCGTGCTTTGAGCGTGGAAAGTGTATTGAACTCGTTGTGTGAAAGCCCGTCTTCGACATAAAAGTTTTTCACCGCACCCGTTTCCACGTTAAAACGGCAGAGACCGTCGGAGGTGCCGAGCCAGAGATAGTCGCCGTCGGCTACCATGGAATAAACGAAGTTGCCGGGTAATCCTTTCGAGCGGTCGAAATTGACGTGCTGAAAGGTTTTGGGGTCAATTTTTTCCAGTCCCCTCGAAGTACCTACCCAAAGCGAACCCCGGTGTGATACGAGACAACGTTGCTCGCGCGGCGCATTGTACAGACGTATGTAGCGGGTGTCGAGGCTGCGGGTATTGATTTTTACCAATCCAGTGTCGGTGAAACCCCACAGTGTCTGCTCCTCCGGCAACATCACGCCATACAACAGATGACTGTAATTTAAACCTGTTATCTGCCGGAGTGCTCCTGTGCGCTTGTTCACCAGATAAGTTTCCCGATCACTTATCCACCAGATGTTGTCATCAGCGTCGGCGAAAAGGCTGACATACGAAGCGTTTTGAAAATGGAAATGGCGGGATTGCCCCGTTGCAGGTGGATAATGGAACAAGCCCATATATGTGCCGAACCAGATAGTGCCGTCCGGGTCGCTGATCAACGAATTTACAAGATTCCGATAAGCTGGATCGTCTCCCGCTATCGGCGGCGGCTTTATCTTTTCTGTTGCACCGGATGCGGTGTTTATTTTGTAAAAATTATTGTTGGCATCCCGTACGTAAACATTCCCGGCGGCATCCTCTGCCAGGTTCCTTGTGCTCGTGCCGGAGGGCGGCGATGCCATACGTTCGACCGGCTTCGATAGGTAATGCCGAAACAGGTTGCTGGTATGCCTGATCCTGGTAAGCCCCTCCACGCCGGTGAGCCAGACTGTGCCCTCCTCATCCACACATTGGCGTGAATAATAGGGTTCTGCCATTCCATACCCGATAAAATATTTACTTTTCTGCGACGACAGGATTGTTTGTAAACTGCTGTCTTTTAAATCGTGACGCACCAGCCTGACAACACCGGCAACATCCTGCATGCCATTAGAAAATAACCAAACCGCCTTGCCCGGCTCTATGTTAAAGGTACTCCAGGGAACGGTCTGCTGATCGGCAGGCAAGGGAAAAGAACGAAGCGCCATCACATCCGGCAGCCAAAAATTGCCCGATTTATCTATGGGAACTGCCGTGCTCCCTGCTACTGGAAAACGACCCCAGGTTCCGTCGTTCAAGGTAAACCGATAGTAACTGTCTTTTAAATCCCAAAACCAGGCAACTTCTTTGTTACAGAACACAGGGGAAATGTTTCCTACAGGAGAAGGGGACAGTGTTGAAAGCGGGGAGAGTTTTCCGGAAGGAAGTAATTCATAAATCGTGAGCGATACACCGGCCGCCCCCCAGTTCCCGATGCCGGTTTCCAAAAAAGGCACGCCTCTGCCGGACGTCAGGATGATCTTGGTATGGCCTGCTTCATTTTTTGCCAGCACATCGAAGTCCCCCGTTTCAGGGTCGAAGCGCAGGATACCGGAATTCACACTGACGAGTAATTTGCCGTCCGCCGTTTCCGCCATCTGGCCGATAAGGTCGTCCGATACCGGAAACCTGCCACTGGCAGAGGGGCGAAAGACGGTAAAACCGTTGCCGTCATACCGGTTCAGTCCATCGTAGGTACCTACCCAGAGATAGCCTTTTGCATCCTGGTGGACGCACATCGTCCAGCGGTGCGACAAGCCGTCCCGGGTGCCGAGGTGCTCTGTGCGGACGACATCATTGGGCTGCTGGGCAAGGGCCCGGAGGCTGATGCCGATAAACAGAAAACAAAGGGTGTGGCGAGTTAAATGCATGTAGCACGCCTAAGTTAGGCGGCGAAAGATATTGTTTTTTCGGCCTGGCTTGGTGCTCTTCTTCTACGAACAGATGTCCCCGCGCCGCTCGGGTCTTAGCGAAGAGGGACATAAAGTGAGGCGGAAGTGAGGCAGAGGGATCGTTATTTAATGATGATGATTTTAGCGTTGAGCCAATTTATTCTTACTAATAAGGCCATCAACATAATAATTTCGTATTCTTTGTTGTAAACTTAACCAATCCACTACTTCATTTAATGGGTGTCGCAATAGCTCTACTCTGTTTTCCGACTCGTTTGCTTCTATTACAATTTCGCTTCCGTTTATATAAAGAGTAAACCACGGAAAGAATTGAAGTGCTTCCGAATACTTATGTGTTATACCTACTCGTTCAGAAAAAACTTGCTTAACATAATCAGGAGCGCGCCGACTTTGAATCCTTCCAAAATTATCACTCAATTCGTTTATGACCATATCATTTGTCGACATGAGTATTTTTACGAACTGTGCATGTAAATTATCTAACTCTTTATTTTGCTTAAAATCATGTCGCCCCTCTACACTTTTTTTAAAGTGTTCAAGTTTTTTATTGAGGTCACTTTCTTCTTCCATATCTTCTTCATGGAGATTCAATAAATCAATTAAGGAGTTTTTTAAAGATTCGATTGATTGCCATCGGTCATTTATAGCTGTATTAAATCCTATATCAAAAACCTTATTGAGTGCTTGAATCTTTTTTTGTGGTATTTTTTGAAGAATTTCTATGCTTCTTTCTCTCCTGTGGGGTTTTGCATTATTTCCATCGATTAAGTCTGTAGGGTGCATACCTGTCAAGCAAAAAAGCAGGATGCCACATATTGAAGTTACATCTGAACGATGGTCTCTTTTGTTACCTTCTATAACTCTCAATTCAGGAAGCGAAAGGAATCTATTACCAATATGTTGCCAAGATGGTGTTTCATCGACCTTTGGTATTTCACTATTAAAAGAAAGGCCAAAATCAATAAGATATGGCTCATTTATGTCCCAATCTCTCAAGATAATATTGTCGGGCTTTATATCTCGATGGTAGGCGTTTTTATTATGACAATAAGCAAGTACGTCCGTTAAATGAACAACGAGTGTAAGGGCACTATCCAAATCTAACGCTCCATTATTTTCAATAAACTGTTGTAATGTCGGGCCAGGGACATATTCAGTGACCAAATATAAAGGGACATTCTTATCCTTATAGTCTTCTACATTGCTTTCTATAAACTGAGGAATGTGTAGATGATCTAAAATCCGAAGGTTAGCAACCTCAACATACATTCTTTCCCTTCTGTCATCGTCACTGTTGTTCCTAAGTGTTTTTAGTGCAAAGAGTTGTTTTCCATCTTCCTTTCTTCGTGCAATATGTGTATCCCCTTGCCCTCCGCTACCAAGTTTTTCCCCTATTTGCCAACCACTATCCCAAGGTTTAGATTTTGCCATATAAATTAGTTTTCTTTTTGAACTGCAAATATACTGTTCTTTAAAAACAAAAACACGTTCTAAGGAGGCGCTTTGTCAAATTAAGTATTTATCTTTTGCTCTTCTTGATAACCGAAGAGTTGCTCTTTCAATCTTCGATTATACTCCTTAATCGCATCATTCAGCAAACACGCTTGTAATATCCACCGTATAAAGCCTGCTGGCCGAAAGAAGAGGTTCATAAGGAAGTAAGCAGCCCGCAACCCGTACTTCTTCACATGAAGGTAATGGAATCCCAAGAACCGTAGAAGCCGTCCTGTTCAGGTTCTTAACTTGTTCTGTTCGTACATCGCTTGATTGCTATTCATTATCTAAGGCGGGATAAAATCTGTACTGCATGGAAGTGATCGACCTCCAGGACTGTTTACGTACAGCACGATACCACGTATTCAACAATTTTTGGCTGCTGCGCCAGAGGAATACCAGTTTTCATCTGCTGCCTTTTATTCAAACTGGAGCCGGCAGTGGCCTTTTTTGACACATTTTTGGTATGGCGATGATTGGATGGTTTCGCCCTGAACAATGAATATCTTTTTGGAGATGGCCTGAGTAGTAATCTTGAATTCTGCTGTAAGTTTGCGCTTGGTGTTGAAAAAAACACCAAGCGCGGCGCTGGGCTGCTCGGTTTTTAGCGAAGAGGAACACCAAGTGAGGCGGAAAAACTTAAAAATTCATAACAAAAATTTTAATAGTTTAGACACCGAAACATCAACAGATGAGTAATTTCTTTTTAGCATTTAGTTTAATTATCACTTTACACAGTGTCATATAACTTGGGGATAATTATACAGATTCGGGTGGCGTTACAGTCAGCATTCGAATAACGATAATTCTCGTTTGTTTTATCAATCTATTGAGCACAGTCGTTTAAAGACTGCGCTCAATAGTTCGAATTGTTTAATTTTTGACAACTATTCCTTGGAGATATGTCTTCGCTTTAAGTTTGGCCTGTTCATCGGGCTCTGTGTTTTGAGTACAATCTAAATCCATGGCTCTAAAAACTCTTTCTATTACACTCGACGCGAAAGGGTCTTGTTTGAACTCTGATTTAATGTCCATACATTTTTTACCTTTTTTAATACTATAAAGAGTTCTTGCAACAATTGGTGATTCACGAAGAAAGTCATCAGAAGTAATTTCTTTTTTGATTCCTATCATATTGACTGAATACACGGTATCTGCTTCTTTTAATAACTTCATTATTTCTCCCATTACGTTTTGATAAAGAGAATAATTTGGAACATCAAATATTTTACCTGATACCTCTGCGATTATTTCATCAATTTTAGGATTATAGAACCCATCTTTGTAAAAATAAAATTTTTGTGACTGCCTACCTAATGTACCACTTGCAGCAATAGATGCTAAATCAATGCCTGTAGAGATATCATAGTTTTCAATTTCTATTGTCGTTCTAATTATTTGCCCATACAAAACTTGGGTTCCGTCTTCAGAATCACATAATTTATACCTTTTGAAATCCTTGACATAAACCCTGAAATTATGTGAAACGTCCACTTTCGCGATAGGTATTCCCAATTTAACTGCCTCGTTTTTTGTAAGCAAAGCGTCCCAAAACTCCCACTTCCCGGTTTTTACCTCATCCAATGTTGGTATTGGTGAGCATTCATTAATCCCTTCAAGACCGACAAATGCTTTTGCTCCTTGGACAGTTGCACCTTTTGCTATTCCAACAGCTGCGGGTTCAAAATTGAAAGGGGAATCATCAGTCAGGTTATTGTGTTGACAGGCGGTTAAAAAAAGAACCAACCCCAATGCGGAAATAATTTTTTTTTCCATTTCAGAATAATTTAAAATGTTAAGAGTAAAATAATAAGTCCCTTGCTCATTAAGGAATGATGAACAGGGGACTTTTTAATTATATTAGATAACTAATAGCATTCAACTGATTTTAAGGCTCTAATATAGGAAAAATACTGAATAGGAAACGAAGGAGTAATTATTTAGTAAAGTTGTATTGAATGTGTCTCAAATCATCCAGCCTGCTTTTACAAGAAAACCACACCCCCCAACACCCCTACCTATCCAAATACCGCGCCCTAAATTCATCATACATCTTCAAAAAATCATTCGATTTCCCTTCCCGGTCGAATACCGATTCCCAGGTATTCAGCGGTTCCCAGATACAGGTGCCTTTTCCCTTTCCTCCGGGTAAATCGAACGCAATGTTGTGGACTTCCTCTTTTCTGGCGGAATACTCCACTACGATCACGTCTTTGTCGAAGCGCCGGACGAGGTCGTGGAGGTTGTCGCGCAGATCGTCCAGCGTGCCGTGCCATTTCGGGTAGTACGACTCGCCTATGACGTCGAAATGAACGCCGCGCCGGATCATGTTTTCGATAAAAAACACGGACTCGTCGTTCTGGCCGCCCAGCGCCACGTGCAGCATCAGGACGATGTTCGGATCAGCGGCTTTCGTGGCAGCGGTGCCCGCGCAAAGCAGTTGGGCCAGGCTGTCGAGGTTACTGACCGCGCCTTCAGGCCAGACGATGCCGTGGTTGATTTCATTGCCGATCTGCACCATATCGGGCGAAGTGCCCTGCGCCTTTAATTCGCTGATCACCTTAAACGTATAGTCGTACAGCGCTTTTTTAAGGTTTACAAAATCGAGTCCTTCCCATGCTTTCGGTTTGAATTGTTTGCCGGGATCGGCCCAGTAATCGCTGTAATGAAAGTCCAGCAGCAGTTTCATGCCGGATGCTTTCACGCGTTTTGCCATGGCTTTGGTGTGTTCGAGGTCGCAAAAACCTTTTTGAGGCGCGTAGCCTTTTTCCTGTGCTGGGTCGTTGAAAATGCGCAGCCGTACGTAGTTGAACCCGTGCATTTTCAGGATCTCGATGGCGTCTTTTTCCGTGCCGTTGTCCTTGAATTTCAATCCCCGCGCTTCCAGTTCGGGCAAAAAGGAAATATCAGCGCCGATCATTTTGTCCACTTTCCGGGGTTTGGCGGCTTCTCCTTTCAGGATGTATTTCGGGTCGATCGTAACGCCGGCGAGACTGGCCGTGCTGACAGTGTGAATGTCGGTAGCGCCTGCCCACAGGTTGGGCGAACGCGCTTCAAAATGAATTTTATCCGGTTTGGAACCCGCCTGCACCAGCACCTGGCATTTGCCGTTGAACAGGCTGCGCTGCCAGGCGCCGTCGGCGCATTTGTCGGGTTCGTGGCTGGAAGGATCGCCATTGCCGACGCCGATGATCCGGGCGTCGCCTTCTATCACAAACTGGATCATATTGCTGGCGTCGGGCACTTCCCGCCCTTCGCTGTCGAGCACGGTGACATTCATCACGGACACATCCTGCCCGTCCGCCAGGATAGTCGTTTTGTATGGTGTGAGCACAATTTCGGTCGGTACGCCCGTGGTTTCTACTTTTGCTTTCAGGATCTTACCTGCTTTGTAGCCTACCGCTTCTAGTTTGCCGGGCTGATAAATGACCGACCAGTTCAGGTGCCCGTTGCGGGGCATCGTTTTTTTGCCCTGGCTGGTTCCATTCAAAAACAACTCCACTTCCTGCGCATTGGAATTGACCCAGACGTCGATGGGCTGGCCCCGTTTTCCCCGCCAGTTCCAGTGCGGCGAAATGTGCAGGATATCCTTGTTCGTCCACCAGGATTGATAGTAGTAATAAATGTTTTTCGGGAAACCGCACATATCCATAATGCCGAAATGCGAGTTGACATTCGGCCAGATGTAGGGCGTCGGTTCTCCGCGGTAATCCAGCCCGGTCCATACGAATCCACCGAGCCAGAAATCGTTGTCCGCCGCCAGGGTCCACCAGGTTTCGGCCGTGCTGGCCCACCAGGGCGCCGTGATGTCCTGATCAGGTACGTAAGCCCTGATTGTATCCTTTTCATAAATCCCACGCGTGGTCACGGTGCTGCCCATCTCTGTGCCGATAATGGGCTGATTTGGGTGGTCGCGGTGGTAATCGGCCACGGCAAATTGCCGGTAATTGAAACTGCGCACGGGAATCACTTCGTTGACGCCGTTGTACACATTGGCCAGGTCGGCGGCATAGGTGGCGGTACGCGTGGGGTCGAGTTCGTGCTGTTTTTTCAGGAAGGTTTCGGCGATGTTTTTGCCCGTAGGCGTGGTATGAATCCAGCCTTCTTCGTTGCCGATGGACCACATGAACACGCTGGTGCGGCTGCGGTCACGTTTTAGCAGGCGCACGAACTGGTCCATGTACTCGGGGCCGCTGTTGAGCAGCCGCGTCTCGTCCATGACCAGCATACCCAGGCTGTCGCAGGCATCGAGCAGCTCCGGGGTCGGCGGATGGTGGCTGGTGCGGTAGGCATTGACGCCGAGGTTTTTGAGCAGTTTGATACGGTAGTATTGCAGGTAATCGGGCAAGGCACTACCGACGCCCGCATGATCCTGGTGGCAGTTGACACCCAGAATTTTCAATTTTTTACCGTTCAAAAACAGGCCGTCGGGTTTGATCTCTACTTTCCGGAACCCGAATTTGAGCGTTTGACGGTCCACTGTTTTACCTGCCTTTTTCAAATTTACCTGAATGCGGTACAGATACGGATCCTCCAGATTCCAGAGGCGAGGGTTGGCGAAGTTGACTATATGGCGTGTTGTGCCGGATTTATTGATGTCCAGCCTGATGTTTTGGACGGGCGATTGTGCGACCATACTACCGTTCCGATCGTACAGCACCACTTCCGTTGTCAGTGCAGTTGCCGCATCGCCTTCATTGAGCAGTTCCGTTTCAACGGTGAGCGTCGCGTTTTTTCCCTCTATTTTTGAAAAAGCAAAAATGCCGTCGTTCGCAATGTGTGCGTCGTCAAACGAATCCAGCCATACATGCCGGTAAATGCCTGCGCCTTCATAAAACCAGCCTTCGTATTGTGTGGCATTGACCCTGACAACCAACACGTTATCCGCCCCGAAGCGCAGGAAGTCAGTAAGGTCGTACGCAGCGCCGATGTAGCCGCTTTTGTTGTTGCCCAGGTAAAACCCGTTGATCCAGAACTCCGCATCGCGGAAAACACCGTCGAACTGTACCTGAAACCGTTTGCCTTCTTCTGTTTTGGCTATCGTAAAATGTTTGCGGTACCAGCCTATACTCGTTGTCGGGTAGTTGCCGCCGAGCGGTTTGTAGCCGTGCGCCATGACGTTGAAGGCGGGATCGTTGACAAACGGCAGCTCGACCGCCCAGTCGTGCGGCAGGTTGAGCGAGCGCCACAAACTGTCCTTGAAACGCGGCTCGATGACGGTGTTCCAGGCGCCGCCGGATTTTGAAAAGACCGTTTCCAGGCCGTAGTTAAAATCCTTTTCGGCGTTGTGGGCGTGGCCGAAACTGAATTTCCAGTCGCGGTCGAAATTTTGACGGACGCGGGACTGGGCGTTTAACAGTCCGGTAGATAGAAGAAAGAGAAATAAACAGCCAAGTTTGTTCATTTGAAGAAGTATTGAAATGGAAAACAATCTCCTCAAACGTAGCAATGTTTTGTATTTTGGAGCGGGGTTGTTTTTATACCCGGCGCACACAGGCCGGGGTAAACAGATTAATGGCTATCCGGTTTCAGGAACCTTTTAAGTCATCGGATGACTCTGAGTCATCCGATGACTTAAAAGGTTCCTGAAACCGGATAGCCATTACAGATTATTCCTCCGCTTTTTTGCCTTCGCTAAATCTGTTATTTTTATCCTCGGAATCGGCATTGCCCACGCCGTGCGGATACGTCTTGAAACTCTGCGGATCAGCGCCTTTTACCACAGCGGTTTGATAATAAACGTGGTTTTTATCGGTACCGTAACCGAAATCTATCGCTTTAAAAGTAGCAGGATCAGCCCCGGCAACGATTTTGTCCTCCCAGAAAACGTGGGAATTATCCCGGGCGAAATACAACACCTGCGTCGTGTTTTCATATCCCGGCAGCACTGTAAAACTGCCGGCATCCGCACCTTTTATTTTTTTGTTTTCGAAAAACACACTGGATTTATCTTTGGAATAATTGTTCCCCAAAATCGAAAAACTGGCGGATTCCACGCCCGGCATTTTGGCATTTACATAAAAAACGAAAGACGCATCTTGGGAATAAGGATATTCCAGCAAACTGAAAGACCGGCTCTCCGCGGGAAGTACGATTACTCCGCCTTCATTGGGATAATTATAAAAATAAACCTGGTTCGTATCCCGTGCATAACTTTCGTTCAGAATCTGAAAACTTCCAGGATCGCTGCCTTTAACAGGGACCTTCCCGTGATACACCTGATACTTGTCTTTTAAAAAATAACCATCGATGATTTCCAGGGTCGCAGGATCCTGAACGGCAAATCCGTCTCCCTTGTAATAACCGCGCGCACTGTCCTTCGCATAACCGGTGTATCCATTGCCCAGGCTGACAAACGAAGCCGGCTGCGCATCCTCTACAACAAAGATGTTGCTGCGTTTGGTCAAATAATAATTCACACCTTCCCGGTACTCGTCGCAATAATAAACGGTGTTTTTATCTTTCGCGTAGTGCTTGTCCACGGCGATAAAAGTGGACAGATCTGCCCCGCTGATGCTGTATCTTTTATAATAAGCGGCAGAGTCGTCCTTGGCGAAGACGTCGTTTAAAATCTTTACGTTTTTGCCCACTTCTTTCCCGTCGAACAATACTTTATCGCCATCCTGCTGATAACCCGAGCCACCGCAACGGCTCATGGAAATAACGCCGGTAAGCATTAAAACGAATTTGAAAAATTTGAAAATCAGCCTGAACAAGAAAGAAATGAAACCGAATAAATCGGCAATGAATTTCAGCATGATGCTAGTTGGACGATAAGTTGAAACCTATGCTTTCACAAAACGGAACATCCTGGAAATGCCCACGCTATTCTGCAAAGTTACCATATACATTCCTGACTGCAAATCCTGCACGGACAAGGTCATTTCCTGAATATCGCGGCCGGCTTCTACCGTTTCCGAACGAAGTATCCGGCCGGTCATATCCAGTATCTGTAAATGCAGGATTTCTTCCTGTATTGTTTGAAACTGTAAGGTCACCAAATCGCTGGCCGGAGCAGGAAACAGGCGTAAAATCCGGAAAGAAGCATCCTTTCGGGTCAGTAAAATGCTGTTGGACAAATGCTCCTGTCCGTCTAAATCCAGTGAACGCAGGCGGTAATAGGCGCTGGCCGGCGGCAACCGGTCCTCTACGGTATATTTCGTTAAAGACGTGGAATAAACCTGCCCGCTTCTGCGCCCTGCTTCCAGCCAGTGCAGGCCATCTGCCGAGCGTTCTACGATATGAAACTGTACGTTTCGCTCGCTGCTGGTTTCCCAGTTCAGTACGTTTGCCGTGGCCTCTGCTGTTCCGGTAAATGAACGTAGTTCGAGTGGCAGCGCCGTACCCGTTACGCTGATATTGAAAGAAAACGGGGTCGAAATATTATAACGGTATACGCGGAAATTATAAACGGCGGTGTTTTCCGCTTCTCCCGGGCCTTGCACCGTCAGGTTGTTCATTTGAAGCGTTTCGGCGCCACCGGAATTGGCGTCCGCACACGCGTAAGGTCCGATGCAATTACCGGCAATGTAAAAGCCCTCCACCACTACGTCCACATTACCGACGGGCGTGACCGTAATAGCAATATTCCCGCCATTGGCATCTGTCTGGAACGAGTACCACACATCCCTGGCGGTGTTAGAGGTTTTACCATTACAGGAAACGGCCTCCAGCGACTCCGTGGCAAGGCCGGAATACTGCGTGCCCGGATTGACAAACTGTCCCTGCGCATTGGAAATCGAAATAGCCTGGTTGCATTCGTCATTAATGGGCGCCGGCGTGATGGTGGCGACGCAAATATTCAGGTCGCCTTGTGTGTTCTCAAAATCCCAGAAACGAACGTAGTAAGTACCTGCCGGCATATTGCCAAGACTAATTTGCGGCATAAACCCTTGACCCGGATCGCTGTCGTCGTCGCAGATAATGGAGGTCAGGCTGGTACAATCGCTGCCGTTTTGCCGGTACAGTTCCATCCCGCCGTCATAAATACTTCCCGCCGTGCTGGTGATAAAAATGTCCTGCGGAGCGGTGGTTGTAAATTTCAACCAGCCATCCGGCGTAATGCCCGGATCGAAACCGGCACAGGTTGGGTTCGAGGCGAGTGAGGAAGACGTACTGGTCAGGTCTGCCAGCGAATAGTATTGCGGCGTACAACCCGTGCCGGTAACCGGTGTAATATTTTTGGCGGAGCAGGGGTCGTCGCCGGTATCCGTGGTTGCTATGCAGATGTACATATCGCCCGGCGTGTCTTCAAAATCCCAGTAACGCAGGTAATAGGTGCCGGGAGCGACATTCAGGAGATTCATTGCGGGCATAAAGCCGGGGCCGGGATCGCCGTCGTCGTCGCAAAGAACGGAAGTGAGGGTACTGCAACTGCCGCCGCTTTGCCGGTAGAGTTCCATTCCACCGTCGTAGATGCTGCCGGCGGTGGTCGTGATCACGATATTTTTCGAAGTGCTGATCGTGAATTTCAGCCATCCATCGGGTGTAATGCCCGGGTCAAAACCGGCACAGGTCGGATTCGGGGCAAGTGCGGAAGACGTACTGGTCATGCCTGCCAGGGAGTAGTACTGCGGCGTACACGTGGTGCCGTCGACAGGGTTGGTCAGCGTGGCTGAACAGGGGTCATCGCCCTGGGCATAGCCGGTTTGTATGAGGAAAAAGAGGATAGCAGCCAGGATGCCGGCTGTTCTGTTTGCAAGAGGGAAAAGTATGGACATGGAACAACGGATTAAGAGTTCGCCTGGCGATTTGGGAATACAAGTATAGGCAGGATATCTGCAGCGAAACGACAACTCCGTGTTTTTTTATGCGTATTTTATTTATTTGTAAGTAATTGTTTGTCAAATCTAATGTTAGCAATCCGTTTTAATTGCCGTCTTGTTGGTTCCGGTTTTATCAATCAAGTCTTATTTATTAAATTCAAGATGCATCCAGGGCGCCCACGATTTTCCATTATCCAATAGTTCCCATTTTGCAACCATTGCATTCCCGTCTTTGCTGACTGTAAGGATCGACCGCATCGTTTTATCCTCCAGTTTTAAAACGCCCGGTTTTTCCAGGACGGCGTACATAGTAGTTGCATTGCCCTGATTGTCAAAGGAATGCATGAAATAGGATTTTCGGCCCTCATCATACCCAATGATTTCAACGGACTCGGTTCTTTCTTTTCCCATAAAAACGTCTACCCGATGAAGGATAAAAAAACCTCCTGGAATCCATTCATAGGTATCCATTCCCCTGATTTCATTGGAGGAGCCGGGAGCGCCTTGCAAAATCTTGCCGGTCGTATGCCATTTGCCGATAAGAAAATGCAGTTTTTTAAGTTGCCTGCCTGATGGGAGCGATGATTTTTTCTTAGCCATTTTTATGAATAAACTCATGTTGTGACCTATGGCCCGGAGGGTCAATATCTTTGTAGAAAAACGAATATGCGGATGGTAAGCGGCCCAGCGGGCCGCTATCTAATTTCCTTTTCCGACAAGATGCCGGCCCGCTGGGCCGGAACTATACGGCGACACATCATTCTACATAGATATTGGCCCTCTGGGCCAGAGGCAAAATCGATTAATTCCTGGTGATTTGGGGGATCGAACCCATGATTCGCATTAATATTAAGCCTTACGAATTCTGTGCCCGGGCATAAATCAGCACCCCGTAAGCCGGTATATTCACTTCTCCTGCCATACCTTCGGAAGTAGAGGCTGCGACGGTATGAATGGCGTCGATGTCATCATTGTAGTCTGAATAACCTTCCCAACTGCTGTCGAACAGCAGTTTCCACCGGCCTGCTTCCGGGAACAGGATCCTGTATTGTTCGTACGCCGTGTGTTTAAAGTTCATCACCACGACTACCGAACCGGCTGCTTCACCGTGCACATTTTCGTAACGGTGAAATGCCACCACTTTATCTTCATTGTCCAGAAACAGGGTGTCGGAATACTGGCTGGTCAAACCCTTGCTGTTGTTACCCAGATTGAGGCGCAACCGGATCAAATCGCGTACGCTTAACGCAAACTTATGGTTGTCCTTCGCCTTGTACCAGTCGATAGGATCCGTGTCCTGGAACCAGCTGTCTTCCAGAATCGCCTGCCCCTGAAACAACATCGGAATACCCGGCGCAGTCAGCACCGTAGCCAGTCCCAGTAAAGCGCGTTTTTCCGCGTAGTAATTATTGCCGTTTTGGCCCGGCGCAATGTCTTCCACAATACGCGCCTTGCCGTTGGCTACCTCGTCATGCGATTCTGTGTAGATAATTCGGTTAAACACGTCGTTGCCGTACCGGAAATGAAGGGCTCTTTCCAGAGCAAGCATATCCCGGTGCTCGTCATCGGCTGCTTTCAGAATGCCCTGCATCGGGTGCACGAACTGTGCATCCCACTGCGCGGAGTACCCGAAGCCGCCGTTTTCTACACCGTCGGTAATCTGCGGCATGGTATGCATGTCTTCCGCTATAGTGATTTTGTTGGGGAAATGGTGTTGAACGGCTTCATTCATCTCCCGGATCACGTTGTAACCCGCTTCCAGGTCGTTACCGGCGTTACCGTCGGCATGTACGTTGCGGATGTAAGGCACCATGTCCATGCGGAGCCCGTCGCAGCGGTATTCCGACAGCCACATCAGCGCGTTCTCGATCAGGTAGCGCCGCACTTCCGGGCGACCGTAATCGGGGCGTGTATCGCCCCAGGGCGTTTCCGAGCGCCAGTCGTTATAAAAATAAATACCGCCCTTGCCATTTTCGCTCCAGCCGTCGAATTGCCACAAATCCAGGTCGGAAGGCCCGAAGTGGTTGTACACCACGTCGAGGATAACTGCGATTCCACGCTTGTGACAGGCTTTTACAAAGGTTTTGAAAGCGTCGGGGCCGCCGTAGGCCGTCTCAATGGCAAACGGATGCGCCGGATTGTAGCCCCACGATAAATCGCCCGCAAATTCGAAAGGCGGCATCACTTCCACGGCATTGATACCCAGCCATTTGAGCCAGTCCAGCCGTTCGATGGCCGTCAGAAAGGTGCCGGTGCTGGCATCCTTCTTTTTATGGAACGTGCCGACATGCATTTCATAAATCACCAACTCGTTGTGTGGCGGCATCACAAAGGCATCATCGTTGGCCCATTCGAACGCCGAGGTGTCGTACACGACGCTGTTGCCGACAGAGTGCGTCACTGCACGCGCATACGGATCGTTGCGGTACAGATGCTGTTCGCCGTTCACGATCACGTATTTGTATTCGTGGCCGGATTTTGCCGTATCGACGTGTACTGCCCAGCAACCGCCGTCTTCGGGTACCATGGAGGTTTCGTAGGGTTTCCAGTCGTTGAAATCGCCGGTTACAAAAACGCTTTGCGCGTGGGGCGCCCACACGCGGAACGAAACACCCTTCGGCGTTACGGTAGCGCCCATTTGATGCGTTTGCACCTGAGTTGCGGCGGCTTTTTTCCCGTTCTTCTTTTTCATGATTTCTTTGAAAATTAGAATGAATGCTGCCGACGTAAAGAAACTGTTATGCCTGACCATATCAACGGGAAATGACCTTATTTGGGGAATTTTTTCAGCATATAGGTTGTGTCGCAACGGGATTTCAGGTTCGACTATCCACCGCAGGATTTTCTGTAAATGTTCTTGTGACGAGATCCGTATCCATATATTCTTTCAGTTCGTAAATTTTGCCATCCACAATCCTGCATATCCAGCAGTATTTATTGTTGTACACTTTCCCGTCAGGTGTGGCGTTTTGGCCAATCGCTTCCACTGCAACATAATCGCCATCGGCAATAAAATTGCCGGCAATGGTTTTATAGGGAGGTTTCAAGGTCTGCCGGACGGCACTCCAGAGGTCGCCCAGAACTTCCTCCTTACCGTTAAAGGTCTTTGCCCACTGGCCGGAACCCATCCACACCCATGTCATTTCGTCTGCCATTGCTTCTATAAATGGAAGATCGTTTCCTTTGGCCAGTTCTGCAAAGATGTCTTGCATCATTTTTTTGTTTTTCGACGCCGTCATGTTGTTTTTTTCAAAGTTATGATTTTGGAGAAACCTGTTTGTATGAGCACTGTATCAGTGTTTTTACTGCTTTGTTTTATAATAAAGCACACTTGCCGCACAGGACATGGCGCCATAACCAACATTAAACACGGCATTAGCACCCACAGTGATGCAGGCAGCCAGCATCACGTTGGCACCAATTTCCTGAATTAAAAAAAACACTACCCGAATTATTAGATATTATCGATATCAATGTAAAAACGGAGCCTTTCTCTTCACCTGAAATTTACTCAAGTAAATAGAAAACTTGCATTTATAAAATCCATCACAGACAATCTTTCCATCCGAGACTTACTCGCCAAGTTATTGCCTGGGGCATCGTATAGGAATACTTGACAGCCAGCGATTGTTCGCAGCCATTTATTATTTATTCAAAGTACGATGCGAATTCTTCTTTACTGATGTCTATTCATATTCTAATGTAAAAGACGGTCTACCTTTTTTGGTTTTAGTTGTTAAAAACTATTTTACTATGACAAAGTGCACAAATGCTGATCGCCCCGTTTCCAAAACAATCATCATGTAGTACCCTCCACTGGCAAGGCGGCTAGTGTCGAGTTGTCCTTGTGTTAGTTCGGTTGTGTTCAGTGGCCTGATAGCTTGCCCATTTGGCTGAAAAATCCTGCCCGACACGGCCGTACCATTTGGCATCGACCAATAGGCAATTGTATTTGCCGGGTTTGGGTGAAATTCCAATCGAATGGGATCATTCGCAGGCTCTCCAGTTCCGGTTATTTGCAACACCGTAGCCATTGCGATGGCTGTACAACCATTGGCGTCAGTAATCGTACAGACATAATCACTAGCGATAAGGCCGGTTGCCGTTTGGGTGGTTTGGGGTGGCATGGTATTCCAGAGATAAGTATAGGTTGGGGCTCCACCGGAAGGGTTAACCGTTGCGGTACCATTGGCCGCTGCTCCGGATTCAGGAGTGGTGGTTACTAGAAGTGAAATAGCGGTGGGTTGCCCTATGGTTATAGTAGCAGATCCCGTTGCGCCTTCAGAATCAGTTACAGTAACGCTGTACATACCGGCGGACAGATTGGATGGTTCTATGCCAGAAATCCAATCGGGTTCCCAATCTGTGGTGAAAGGTGCGATGCCATCGGAACTGATTTGCAAGGAAGCAGTAGCGGTAGAATCACCAAAACACTTGGCATCGGAAATGTTGGCGTTTACAGTAATAGGTGGAATGTAAATCCATGGTTCGGCGCCGCCATTCGTTGTAGTAGCCCAAAAAATGAGCCTTTTCCCCAATGAAATGAAACGGTTTGGCGATGAACTGGCTGAACCCGGATTAAGATTGGCAAATAACTGAGTGCCGGCCTCGGTTCCATCGCTTTCGAATAATTCGATGCCGTTGAAACCGGCATCTGAGGCAAAGTACAATTTACCCAGATGCGAAAATATGTAGGTTGGTAACACAAACGAGCCGAAAAAGCCGGGTTCAAGGTCTTTTACGATATGGGTGCCTGCTTCCGTACCATCTGATTTCCAAAGTTCTATTCCACTGATATCGTTGTCATACTTGTAATAAATCTCATCACCCAGTACAGTGAAATTTTGAGGTGCATATCCATTTGATCCGGCAGCAGAAGATGCGTCTTTGACTCGAATCGTACCTGCTTCCGTACCGTCCGTTTTCCATAGTTCAATGCCGGTCGAATCGTCAATAGCAGAGAAAAAAGCGATATCACCCAAACGCGCGAACCGGTTTTCAGAAGAATTTGTCCCCGTTTCAAAACTGCTTGTCCCAAAGGTACCTGCCGAATTGGTTTTGATATCTTTAACCAATATCGTACCCGCAGCTGTTCCATCGGTTTTCCACAATTCAATATCGTGTACTCCGTCGTTCGCGCTAAAAATAAGTGTGCTGCCCAAGGAACGAAGATTTGCGGGATTGCTGCCAAAGCCGCCGGGACGAATATCTTTCACGAGCACAGTGCCCGTGCCGGTACCGTCGGATTTCCAAAGTTCCGCGCCTTGCGCTGAAGCGCTTGCAGAAAAGTAAAGTGAGCCATTATGTACCTCAAAGTTAGTAGGAGAGCTACCAGTAGCATTAGTAAAGATATCCTTGACCATCGTAGTACCTGCTTCCGTTCCATCACTCGACCACAGTTCATAGCCATTTACGCCGTTATTAGCACCAAAGTAGAGTTTGGCGTTAAAGACAATATAATATTGCGGGTTATTGATGAAATTGGATATCCCGTCAGTGACACCGGGACCAATGTTTTTTACTATGAAAGTACCAGATTCGGTTCCATCACTTCGCCAGAGTTCCAGTCCATTGATGCCATCATCGGCTGTAAACAACAATAGATCATTGCCTAGTGCGTAAAAATTGTTCAGCCGACTACCAGCGGATCCAGGTTGTATATCTTTGACCAACTGAGTGCCATCGGTAGTGCCGTCGGTTTTCCATAATTCAGCACCAAGGTCGGGTTGGGTAGCAGCAAAAAAGACGAAAGCACCAACCCGGGTTACGGCATTATCTACATTTACCAGAGAGGCACTAGTTCCAATATTGATATCTTTTAACAATTTGGGCTGGCAGAAAATAGTTGCGCTTAACAATATAAGTGCAAAAAAAACTGTACTGCTTTTCATAAAAACTTTTATTTAGAATGAATAATGAGTAAACAAAATTGATTTCGGTTAAGATTTTTATATTCAGTAATTTAAAAATGAGAATTCAGAATCAAACACTTCGAACGAATATGCATTTTATGCTTAGCCCCAATTACATTTAACCAACAAACCCTATTATTATGCTATTTTTTTGCAGCGAACTACTACTTTGCAGCAACCCCCACTTAATCGTCTATTGCGTCCATCCAGCCTACACACGCAAAAAGGCCTGCCTGCCGGTTTCCCGCCAGACAAGCCTTTTCAGATATAACATGCAAAGTTGGTCAAAAGTGTGGGTGGAGTTTAACAGGGCTAATATACCCCGCCCGCTTCAACTACACAAGAAATGCTCCTGATTTTATTTAAAAATCCCCACAAATTCAAACTATCCAGTGGAGCCAGATTGCATTTGCATCAGTTTTGTTTCACAAACTTGCCATACCAGTTCGGGAAAGCGCTCAGCCGGAGCGTGTACATCCCGTCGGGCAAGTCCGCGATATTCAATTCCTGTTGATTGTTCCCTTTGCTCCAGGACGCATCCCGAACCAATTGCCCGTGCAGGTTGTACAATTCCAGGCTGGCATTTTCCGAAACGGTCGCCCGGGTAACGATCGACACGTGCGTGGTCGCGAGGGTAGGGCTGAGCGTTACCCCGGCCTGCCGGTCCAGGTCCTGAACACCCACACTGCCGTCGGAAGTCAGCAAAACCCCGTCCGGCAGGTATTCCAGCGTGAAATTCGGTGGCATGTTTACCTGGGCAAAAGTGCCGGTGAAGGCGCCGGTGGTTTGAATGACTTTTATGCTGCCGTTCAGGGTCGTCCCGTCGGGCACCAATACGTTCAGCACGGCGCCGGCACTCATGTTTCCATTGACCAGCAACTGATCGTATTCGCCCGTGTTATCGCCTGTAACTTCTATTTCTACCAGTGGCGGCGCTACGAGGTTGTCCTCGATATTCAGCATGCCGGGAGAACAGCCGGGCGCCAGGGTGCCATCATTGGTAAATCCCGCATTGAACGTGTAAGAGCCCTCTCCTTTGAAGGTGCCGGTCGGTTTATTGATAAAAGGCACGTTGAATACCATTTGAATAGGCTGGTTGCCGCAAATGGAAAAAACGCCTTCATTGGTAAATGCCGTAAAACCGTCCATAATGACGTCTTCTTCGGAAATGACGTTCCAGTTCCCCGCGTTTTTAAAGAAACCCGTATTGATTTCGAGAATACCGCCCGCCATCGTGATATTGCCCAGGTTGGTGAAGGGCGCGGAAATAATGGGGCGTTTATTGTTTTCCCGGACGAACAACTGGGCACTTGCCAGAATATTCACCGGCACATCCATGGTACCGCCGTTCCAGTTCATGGCATTGCCGATACGCAAACTGCCGCTGCCTTCGAAATCGGTGTCTTCCAGTTCCAGTACCGTGGAAGGTTGAAAAAGGGTATTCAGGCGAATCAGGGAATTTCTAAACTCGTACTGGGCGCCGGGCGGCAATACCACGGAAGTTTCCAGGGTGCCGTCGTCGGCCGTAAAACTGGAAATGTTGTTCAGAACAGCGCCCTGTTGAAACGTCACCTGGCCGTAGGAAACCGATAACCGGCTCAGGCCCGAAGTTTGGGACCCGCTATACAGGATGCTGCTGTTAAAACTGCCGGACAATTCCAGTTGGCTGCCGGGTTGGCCGGTCAGCACGTTTTTTTGTGTGAAATTGCCGGAAACGACCATGTTCTGGTTGGCGCCCAGGTTGATGGTTCCGGTGTTTTCCACGGTGGCCATAAAAGTGGTGAGACCGGTATTCAGGTTCAGGGTTCCGTTGTTGTGCACATTCACTTCTGGCATGGGAGTATTGCTGTAACCGAGCACGATGACGGAGTCTGCCGCAATGTTCCATGTTGCGTTGTTGAAAATGCCGGGAGCGGAGACACTGATCAGTCCTCCCGGTTGCAGGCACTGTATGGTTCCGTTATTCACCAGATTGGAAACGCCCATCGATTTTACCGATAAAATCGTGCCTGCGCTCAAGGTCACGGCCACATAACCGCCGAAATAACCCGAATGGGCCGCCAGATCGGGTGTGTCGAATGAAAACGTACAGTTTCCGTCGATGGCGCCGCCTTCCAGCAGAAAGTTGCCGGTAAAATGCTGGTCGATATCGGTCAGTACATATGCCTGAACGCGGTAGTCGGCAGCGGCCGGCAAGATGGTGTTCAGGTAAACGATGCCCGTGCCGAAAAAAAAGTTCGGAACGGCGGAAATATTGCAACCCTCGTTCAGATTCAAGGTGCTGGAGTTGACGGTTTCCAGCCTGGATACATCGACGGTCGAACCGCTGTGAAAAGTGGTACCTGTATCGAAATAATTGCCGATGATGTTCAGCACAGCACCCGCCGGGCCGTTTATGACGCCGTAATGGTCCAGCGCCAGCAGCGATAACCGGGTCGCGCCATGCATCTGGATCGTTCCGGTATTGACGAATCTTTTCGTCATGGAAAGGCTGACCACATTGGGCGCCAGGTCGATGGTGCCTGCATTGTAAATGACGGAATCCTGAAAAAAGCCTCCAAAGCCCAGTGTTTCCTCCTCAACGCTGATGTTCCAGAGTCCTTCGTTGATGATGGGCCCGTTGACGGAGGTGAGCCGGCCCGATTGCCAGTTCAGGGTGCCCTTGTTCACTACTTTCCCGATGTTTACCGGCAAATCCGGGCTGTCGATATTCAGCGCGCCGCCAGGGTTTATCAGAACGGTGCAGTTCAGGCTGCCTTCCTTCTGCGTCAGCACGCCATTGATGATGACCTTGACGCCGGAAAAGGATTGGGATTCCATCACCAGGTTGCCGTTCACCACCAGGTCATTGTAAAAAGTAATTCCCGTGAGCCCGTTGGAAGCGTTTTCATCCGTCATGGAGGCATTCGCTCCGGCGGCAATCACCAGTGTCATTTGCCAGAACATGGGAAAACGAACATCCAGGTTTTCCGTAACGGTGAGTGTTCCCGGACCAAAAATGTAGGACAACCCATTGACGGTGAAGGATTTAACGGTGATGTCACCCTCGGTGATCAGTGAGGTAGTAGCATTGCCATTGATCACCACGTCGTCATTCGCGCCGGGTACGCCATTGGGCAGCCATGCGCTTGGGGACGACCAGTTGACGGATGCGTTGCTGCCCGCCTGAAGGGTATATGTGGTGGCGGACACGCGCAAGGAAGCGCACAGGAGGAGGCAGGAGAAAGCGAGGCCCTTCCGGCAGGTGTAGTGTAACAGCATAAGTCAAGTCTTTTAGTTTCAAGGGAAACATTCGGGGTGCCCTCCGGTTTTTGATTGTTATATTTTCCGGGGTATTTCTTGACTTAGGCTATTTTTAGGCAAATGCTGTGTAATACTTGTACGAAACCGCTATCTGCCGTCACATCGGCCAATAGGCGGAACCGGGCATTGATTGGAGGATAGATTTGCACCTTTAAATCATCCGATTCATTCCATTTACATGAAAACTATTCTTGCCGCCTTTCTTTTCACAAAATCACTCTTCGCATTGGTGTATGCTTCTCTGTCAAACTTGAATTATCCCCCGGCTGCTTGCTTCCATCTTTCCAGTTTTGGAATGGTTCGGGTGGCGAGCCAGGCGAATAAGGCATTCATTCCGTCTTTCTTCATTTCCTGTATACAAAACGCCTGCATTTTTTTTGCTGTGTCGATTTCAGGCGGAGTCAGGAATTTTCCGTTTTCATAACACATGGAACAATACATCTTGCTTATCGATCCGTCTTTTTCGGAACCGCCACCTTTTTTGTCCTTCTTGAGGGGGAAACCGCAACTTTGGCAGAATTTATATTCTTTCATTTTTTGATTGTTTTAAACCAACAAAGAGCAGGTACTGTGCCTTGATCAGGAAGCAATTAAACGATATTTAATACATGGTGTTCGCTTTTGGCTCACTGTTGAAGCATTACCTGATTATTCAGGAAAATTTGGATTTGATTTTATTCTCCTTATCTGATTCAAGTGCCTTTCCGTATGAGCAATCCAAAGTAACGTATATTGATGCAGGTCCCTGATATGCCAAACACCCCAGTCTGCTGGCCTGAAAATAAAATGAAGCCTGAAATCAACTTTTGTGTCTTGCACCAATGCTATTACTTCTTTACGATAACGCGTGAAAAAATGGATAAGGGCTTCTTTTTCTTTAAATCGCCCAATGGGTTGCGCGACAAATGGAGCCTGCCCTTTGTTGGGGTCGGTAGAGTAGGCTATCATGATACTGTCAATTCCTTTTACGGAATCTACAAGGTCGGGGCGCTCATCCGTATATTGATTATTCACAAGATCCCAATATAGCAGTTCTTCATATACGCCTATATGCTCCATTACTTCTGCGACGGACCATTGGCTACTGTCCGGCTTGAAATGTATTTGCTCCTGAGTTAAGCCCTGTACCTCCTTTAGAAAATCAGATTCCGTTTCTTTTAATCCGGAAAGCAGGATTTGCCGGTCAGTTGTTGTCCAAATGTGCTCCTTGCCTTGCGCCAAACCCAAATTTGGTAATATGAAAACCAGGAGAAAGTATGTTGTTTGCTTCATTTTTGTTTGTTTTTTGGTTTCATGGGGCATTTAGATATGCTTCGGCAATAGGTCTTTTTTTCTCATGCCCGTTTATAATAAAGAATAACGGCACCACCGCCAAACGTTTTGGTCTTGATGAGTTCAAGCGTGATTTTTTCGCTGATGTTTTTAAATAACGGCAAACCACTTCCTGCGATAACAGGATGAACACAAAGTTGATATTCGTCTATTAAATCAAGTTTCGTCAAAGCCACGATCAAACTCGGACTGCACACAAAAACGTCTTTACCCGGTTGTTGTTTGAGTTCCAACACTTCTTTCTCAAGGTCCTGACTTGCCAATTTCGCACTTTTCCAGTCTACCTCTTTCAGTGTGCGGGAAAAAACAATTTTTGGCGTGTTGTCTATTGCGACTGCAAAGTCGTCCATTGCTTTATCGCCTGTAGGATTTTCCAGCACGGTTCGCCAATACTCCATCAACTGGTAGGTTATCCTGCCATATAAAACGGTGCCGGCGCTTCTCAGCAGGTCAGCGTAATGTCGATGTACTTCTTCGTCGGGGACACCCGAGGTGTGGTCACAAAACCCGTCGAGCGTCATATTGATTGCTGCGATTACTTTTTTCATGGTTTATTTTTTTTAGCCTCATCAGGTAGCCAGCCTTCCAGCCAACTTAATCCGGCGCCGCATCAGTGCCTCTGGCCTGATGCAAACGTACAGCACGATTTTGAATCTGCATCGTATCAATATTGCCGGAGCAAGGGATATCTTTTACCTAGGTCAGTACAAAGATGCAGATAATATGTCCTAGAGTGGGTATTAGTAATTTTCCCAAATTATTATAGAAAGTAATGCAATACATCCAGCCCCAACCGAAAGATAAATTATATTAGAAACATCAATTTCTTCATCATATCCATCGCCTAAATAATTACTATTTCCAGATTCTCCAACTATACCTAAATGCAATTTTATTTCGTCTTTTAACTCTTTCGTGAATTCATTTTCAGAATTCGGGGAATAAATTGCAATTAGTCTCGTCAGTGAATTCACAACCCTGTATTTTCTCCTGACGTAATTTTTATCTACCAAATAGCCGCATAGTGCAAGTATTAAAGATAAAAATACCATCATTAATATATAAAATTTAATTGCATTAATGGGCATGCCATTTTCTACTGCTCCTTTTATTATGAATGCCCACCCTCCAAAAACGAGCGTTAAGAAGCCTGTTCTGACCTGCCAAATAATCTTATCATAGGCATGGATTGCCGTGTACTTTGCAGATATTTCTCCTTTTACAACTTCTTGATTAAGAGAATTTGAATTTTCGTTCATTTTCGTCAATTTTATTTATGCCGCTCGTTACGATTTCTGAATGTGCGACGCTTAGGAAGCAATTGATGGGCGTTAATTATTTAGCCTCGTCAGGTAGGCAGCCTTCCGGTCATCTCAGTCCTGCGCCGCATCAGTGTCTCTGACCTGAAGCAAACGTACAGTGCGATTTGATTACTCAAATTCATAAAATTTAGCAACTACCTCTAGTGTTGTGTCATGAAATGGAAATACAAAATGCTTCCATTCTTTAAACTGCTCATCTTTATGGTTAGGGTGAACCCTATTTGCCTTGATTATATTTGAGATAACTTCCGAGTCTTGGACCTCTACAAATTTAAAAGGTAATAGCCCTAATTTATAGTACCTGTGCCCTGAAATTGCTTCTTCGTTCGGGTATCCAAATGTAAATTGCAGCACTGATTTGAAGTATAATCTGCCTCTGTTATCTGAATCTAGCAGATCAAAAGAAACCTCCAATTTATTTTCATCAGCTTTGATTTCGGGCATGGTTGCGCCGGGGTCAATGTTTAGGGGTACTTGAATTTCTTTTAATTTCATTGTAAATTTGATTTTTTGCCTCGTCAGGTTGTCAGCCTGCCGGTTAGTTTAGCCCAGCGCCGCATCAGTGTTTCGCCTTATCTGGTAGCCAGCCTTCCGGTCATCTCAGTCCAGCGCCGCATCAGTGTCTCCGACCTGATGCAAACGTACAGCACGATTTTGAATCTGCATCATACAAAAAACGCCGGAGGAAGGGATGTCTTTTGACTCCGAGTTAGTACAAAGGTGCAGACAATATGTCCTTGAGTGGGAAGCAATTTTATGATGATTTTGTTGCAAAAGTAACGCACGGCTATGCTGTATGTTGGCCGCGCGCCGGCGCCACTCGGGTTAAGGGAGAGACAGCCTTGCGCCTAATGTTGTTGACTTTAGGGTCAGGGTTGGGGAAAACGCCGTGGAGCAACCCCCGACCCCTAAAGGGGAGAGCATCGCAAGGAATGGGAAATCTGCACTTTTTCTAATCCTGCTATGTGTACTTATTCCTCGTTCACCACAAGGCACTCCCCTTTAGGGGTCGGGGGAATGCGCCGTGGATAAATCCAGCATCCGCCTTTAGGTCAACGGCATTGGCCTAGCGCCGGCGGGAGTTGTCGTTTTTTCAGGATGCAAAGCCGTCGAGCTGCTTTTGATCGGAATCCAGGCGACGGCTTTAGGTAGCCCTTCAAGAGCATGGCTTCCATGTTCGTCACTGGAGTGACTACGGCAAGGAGTACAGGCATTTTAAACGTTGAAGTGGTCAGTACTGCAACGTGGACAGGCGTTTTACAGACGAATTCATGATCTGTTACAACGTGTAAAATGATTTTACAGACGAGTAAAATCATTTTACAGACGAACAAAGGAACCAAAGCAACGTGTAAAGTCATTTTACAGACGTGTAAAATCATTTTACAGACGAACATAGGAACCAAAGCAACGTGTAAAGTCATTTTACAGACGAGTAAAATCATTTTACAGACGAACATAGGAACCAAAGCAACGTGTAAAGTCATTTTACAGACGAACAAAGGAACCAAAGCAACGTGTAAAATCATTTTACAGACGAACATAGGAACCAATGCAACGTGTAAAGTCGCTATACAGACGAACATAGGAACCGTTGCAACGTGTAAAAAGCCTGTGCAGACGAACATGGAACCTGCGGTGAGTAGTGACTGGTGAGACGATGCTGGAAGAAAAAAGTGGCGGGCTGGTTTTGGGCGTTTGAGGGATCTAGGAATTCAGTTGAGATTGGAAGGCGTCCTCTGCCGGCGCAAGGCCAATGCCGTTAACTTTAGGGAAGAACTGTGTTAAGTTTATGATGTAATCTTGAAACTGTCCAACAAACTTACCAGCATTTTTAGAAGTCAATTTCCTTAAGTTTACGCATAGGATGGGAGGCACTGCGGCGGCGCTGCGCTTGGGGTAGGGGAATATGTTGGCGTGAAAACATTTATACTGTTCGCTTTGATATTGGTGTAATGTGATTCAATCGGGATTAATCAGCGTGATTGCTGGCGAACAGTTGCCGAGGCAGGGTTTCAATGCTTTATAATGAGAGGCAATTCCTTTAATTAATTACTTTTATTATCGACTTAATATTGTCTTTTAATTCGAGAAGCCCTTCTGATGTTTTTGCCTCATTTCTATTGTACTCATTATAGTCAATCAAATTCATATTGAAACTAGATTTATACTGACTAAAATTCGACTTCAGGAGAATAACATTATTTAATAACGTGCTTGAATTACATCTGCTCAGTAAACTTTCCGATAAATCCAGTGCTGTTTTTATGTCCCCTGCTTCTATCATTTTGGTTAGATTTTTTTCAAAATCTCGTATTTCAGTCAAAGAAATTGCAGAATATTTGTTTTTTAATTTCGATTTATTGACTCTAAAATATTGAAACCATATAATAAATGCCAAAATTAATAAAATAAGGAGCCAGTATTCTTTGATAAATTCAGAAAATTCATACCAAAACCTTGCTTCAACATGAACAGAATAAGGAATGATAGGGTAGTCAATATATTTGGCACCCTGATTTGTTGTAATAAGCACAGAAGATTTGATTCCAAGTTTGAAATTTCCTGACTTTGTAGGAGTAATTAGCCACTCCCAATTTCCACCGATATAATCACTTGTGTCAATGACTTGCTCGGCATTTCCAATAGACTTGATAATGAAACCGGAAGATTCCAAATTGTCGATTTCAATCATCTCTATTCTCATTGCCTCTCCAACTCTTATTGAATCAAAATAAATCGCTTCATTTTCCGAATTATGCAAATCAAAATCACCGCCCTTATAATGGATGTTTGCTCGAACTATACCTGGTTTCCCTTGAACAAATTGTTCGGGAAAAATACAATTAATCTTACCAACGCGAACATTTACGAAATCTGCATCAATACCCAGGATAACAAAGATGAATTTGAAAAGAATTGTCAATAATAATGCAATCATTAAAAAAGTTTTCCACTTTTTCAATCGTTTCATTGCACCTTCCGGTTCGTCCTGATATGTTGCTTCCATAATTTTATTCACTATTTGCTCGCTATGGATATCTACAGGATATTCGAGCAGGTTTTCTTTTTAATAATTCAAAATTTGCAAACCATATTTGGCTAACGTATCTTTTGTTTCAAATAATGATAATGTATCAATGGCCTCGCCTGAATATCGAGTGCCTTAGCCTTGTCAGGTCACCATCCCTCCGGCTAAAGTAGTCCGGCGCCACATCAGTGTCTCCGACCTGATGCAAACGTACAGCACGATTTTGAATCTACATCATACAAAAACGCTGGAGGAAGGGGAATCTTTTGACTCCGAGTTAGTACAAAGATACAGACAGTGTATTCTTGATTGGGAAGCAATTTCATGATGATTTTGTTACAAAAATTAACGCATGGCTATGCTGTAGGTTGGCCGCAGGTCGGAGACGCTTCGGCGGCGCTGCGCTTGAATTGTGGGAGGGGATAGATGACCTGACGTGGCAAAAACTATCCAGTGGAGCCAAATTGCATTTGAATGCATTAAGATTCCCTTCGAAGGCAATCCAACTATCCTCTCCAACAATTTTCTCCTCCCCCAAAAGCATCGAATCCCCCTCCAAACTAATCTCATTGCCAATCCAAGCAGTTTTGTTTTATCCAAAGACGACCGGAATGCCCCGAAGGTTGATAAATTTGCCTTTATCCCGCTCTTTGCAAAAAAAACACCCATATCCATGAAAAGACCTGTACGCCTTCTTGCCTTTTGCGCCTGCTTCTTCGCAACGTTGTCACCGCTTTTTTCGCAACAGCAGGTGTTGCCGGGACCGGCAAGGAGCGAACATGGTTTCTGCGCCCAGGAAGTCGTGTGGGAGGCAGCCCTCCGGCAAAACCCGTCCTTGCGCCGGCAGCATGAAAAGGTAGAGCAGGCGCTATACGAGCACCTGCAAAAAGAGCAACCCAAAGCGGAAGCAATGCAGGCGATGTACGTGCTGCCCGTGGTCGTTCACATCATCCACAACAACGGCGCGGAGAACATTTCGGACGCCCAGGTGATACAGGGCATCCAGGATCTGAACGATGCCTATGCCAATGTGGGCTACTACGACCCTGCTACGGGCGTGGACACCAGGATACAGTTTTGCCTTGCCCGGCGCGACACACTCGGCAGCCTCACCTCGGGTATCACCCGCAACCAGTCGCCGCTGACCGACATGGTGCTGGAAGTGGACGACATCACCGTAAAAAATCTCAACCGCTGGGATCCTACGCAGTATATTAATATCTGGGTGGTGCGGGAAATCTGTTCGGATGGCAGCGGCTGCGGCGTGGCGGGTTATGCCTACTTTCCCAGTTCGCATGGCCAACCGCAGGACGGGATCATGATGGAGGCCAATTTCTTCGGCAGTTCGCAAGGCGCCAGTGGCGTACAGATCCATGAAATGGGCCACTACCTCGGCCTTTACCACACCTTTCAGGGAGGCTGCACCAACAACGACTGCCTCGCTGATGGAGACCGGGTGTGCGATACGCCGCCCGACCAGAGTACGGCGGGAGTGCCCTGCGGAACACCCGTCAACTCCTGCTCCACCGACACGGACAGCGGCTTCGCGACGGACCAGAACGACCTCATCGAGGACTACATGGACTACGGCGACTTTAATTGCTGGTCGGTATTCACGCAGGGCCAAAGGGACCGGATGCACTGGCATATTGAAAACGTGCGCTCCAGTCTGCTCGAATCGAAAGCCTGTCTCGATCCCTGCACCTTACTCGTGAACGCCTCGTTTTCACCGGGTTCGGGCACCGTCAACGCGGGCACGACCATCAACTTCATCAATTCTTCCACGAATGCGACTACTTTTAACTGGACGCTGAACGGCACGTCTTTTTCGACACTTGCCAATCCAGGTTTTACCTTCAATACGGAAGGCAGTTATGAAGTATGTCTGGAAGTAGGCAATGTCGACCCGAATTGCTACGACCGCCAATGCATCACCATCGAGGTGGTGTGTCCGGTCGTGCCGGATTTCACGATGGATGTCAATTTGCTGCTGCCGGGCCAATCCGCTGTTTTTACTAATACCAGTTCAAATGCCTCGACTTACACCTGGATACTGAACGGCTCCACTGTCGGCAGCACTACCGATCTTACCCAGGTGTTTCCCAATTCGGGCCTGCAAACCATTTGCCTGACGGCTAGTAACGGCATTTGCGAAGCGACCATTTGCCAGAACCTGTTTGTGATGTACGTGTCGGGCGCAGGCGGCTGCGATACGTCGTACCTCAAAACCTATGGCTCTCCACTCTCCGACGAGCGCGGCAATGCCCTGCTGGAAATTCCCCAAAGCCTCGGCGGCGGCTTTCTCATTGGCGGCGGAAAAGGCAACAATGCCATGATCACCCGCCTCGACCCCGACGCCAATATCGTCTGGACCCGCGAGTTTGATCCTACAACGGACGCTGCCGACTTCATCCGGGCGATGAGTTTTGACAGTGACGGCAACGTGATCGGTTCGGGCCAGACCCGCGACGAACCGAATGGCAACATCGAGTGCTTCGTTTTTAAATACAACATCCCCACCAACAACATCCTGTGGGTAAACGAACTGGACCTCGATGACCCCGCTGCTGAGATTTACCGCACCATCTTCGAAAAATCGCCCGGCGGCAACTACATCGTGGCGGGCGATATCGACGAGAATCCCGGCCTTGGCAACTCCAACAGCAACGGTTTCCTGCTGGAAGTGAACCGCAACACCGGGGCGAACGTCTGGCAGCGCAATTTCACCCTCGGCAACGCCGAATCGTTCCAGAAGGCACTGCTACACAACGGCGCGATCTACACGACGGGCCGCTACAATTTCGACGCCACGGGCACGGCGCGCTGGCGACCCGGCATCACCAAACTCGATCTGAACGGCACGCAACAGTGGTCGAGGCTCTACCTGCGCCCTGTTACGAACACTACCACGGCCCGCCTTTCTTCTACGGATATCGTGGCAGACAACGGTCTCGTAGTGCTGGGTTACGGCGACCTTAGCGGCATCAGCACGACCAACGTCTCGCTGTTCCTCTTCAAAGCCGACAACGACGGCAACCTGCTCTGGGCGATGGACTACGATATTCCCGGCGCCAGTTCCGAGGTGAGTACACGGCTTATCAGCGTGTCTGACGGCTACGTCTGCCTCGGCTACTACACCGCCGGCAGCCAGGATGTGTTTATTTTTAAAACGGACAAACAGGGCCAACTCCTGTGGTCGAAATCCTACGGAAATACTTCTACGGAGGATGCTTTCGATCTCCTGAATACTGGTGAACAGATTTACTTTACCGGTAAAACGAAAGCGCCGACGCCGGGCGCTACGTTCGACGTTTTCCTGGCAAATATTGCCGACGACGGTACCGTGTCCGCTTTCGACAGTTGCAACCTGTTTACAAACCTGAACATAACCACCCATTCAATCGATAACCCTTACAGCGGTCAGCACAACCTTACCCTGCTGAATCAGGACTGGGGGCAATTCCTTTCGGATAAACCAATCAGCACTTCGGTGATTCAGTCCACCACCGTTTGCTTTCAGGCCTGTATCGATTCCTGCGCTGTGATGGCCAATGCACAGTTTATGGCAGCCGATGCGGCCTGTCATGGCGACAGCATCGAAGTAAACCTGACGGCCTGCAACCAGGGCATTTTCGACCTGCCGGCGGGCACACCCGTGAGTTTTTACCTGGGCGACCCCACGAGCACGAGCACGGCCGTACTTATTGCAACGTTGCCTTTGCCACATGCGTTGCCACGCGATAGTTGCAGCACGTTTTCTTTTATCATTGCTGCACCATCCAACACGCTCGTTTTTGTCGTGCTCAACGACGACGGCACTATGCCGCTGCCTTTTTCCTTTGATAACTTTCATGCGGAAGCCGGCGAGTGCGACTATACGAACAATATCGGCAACTTCATTTACCAGCCCATTGCGCCGCCCGTGCCCGATCTTGGTCCCGATGTATTTATGTGCCAAAACGGGGTAACCGTGCTCGACGCCGGTTCGGGTTTCGCTACGTATTACTGGCAGGATGGGAGCACGGAACAAACCCTGACGGCTTTCGGTCCGGGTATCTTCGGCGTCACGGTGACCGATGCCTGTGGCGGCCAGCAGACGGATGAAGTCCAGGTGACGGTGGACAGTACCGCCGTGCTCGATCTTGGCCCCGATTTGACGCTTTGCGAAGGCAACAGCGTCTCGTTATCCGTGCCCGGCTATGTTACATATCAGTGGACGCCACATGATTTTTTGAGTTGTGCGGATTGTCCGAATCCTACTGCTACTCCTGCTGCCAACATCGTTTATAACCTCGTAGCCACTACCGCCGAGGGTTGCATCGGGGTGTCTTCCGTGCGGTTCATCGTTGCGGAAACCAGCGAATCGTTCGCCGCAGTGCAGATATGCGCAGGCGATACGGCTCTACTTTTCGGTGGATTGCCCGTGACTACATCCGGCACTTTTCAGCAAATATTCACCGCGCAAAACGGCTGCGATTCCACGGCGCATGTAACGGTGGAAGTCTTAAGAAGTGAATACGAGGAAATGGAATTCACAACCTGTACCGGAGAACCGGTCACCTTTGGCGGGCAGACCATTCAGCCTGGCGAAACGGTCACGTTTGCTTACCAGAATGCCGTCGGTTGCGATTCGGTCATCGTAGCGAGTCTTACGCTGCTGGTGACGCCTCCGCCTACGTTCCTGGATGTCACGCTATGCCCCGGCGATTCGCTCCTTTACCTCGCCGAAGCACTTTTCCCAGGGGATATGCGCACGTATACTTTTCCTGCGGAGAACGGCTGCGACTCGGTCGTTCACCTTGCCGTTACGGTGTACCCGGCCATCGACTTTGAACTATCGGCTTCCGATACGATTTGCGCGGGCATTCCTGAAGGGCAGATCGAACTGGACATTTCCGCGGGCGATGCACCCCTGACTTCTTCGCTGGATGGCAGCGCCTTTTCCGGCGCCGAACTTTATGAAGACCTGTTCGCAGGTGCGCATACTGTGCAGGTAAAAGACGTTCACGGCTGTCTTTCTTCCAAAAGTGTTGATATTCAAACTTTTACGCCGCTGGTTATTGCTGCCGAGGAATACGTGTTGCCCTGCACTGAGCCTTCCGTGACGCTGCGGCCGGTGGTGCTGTCGCATACCGGGCCCGTCAGTTGGCAGTGGCCCGGCGGCTGGAACAAACCGTGGTTCAATGCTGAGCAGGCCGGGGAGTTTACCGTCCGGGTTTCCGATAACTGCGCCACGCAGGACCGAAACATTCAGGTGGAGTGGGGCGACGACGTGCCCGCCGCGCTGTTCTATGTGCCCAACGTCTTTTCACCGAATGACGATGGCAAAAACGACGAGTTCCGGGTGTACCCTGCAAAAGAGACGGAGATCCTGGCGTTTGAACTGTCGGTTTTCGACCGCTGGGGGAATATGCTGTTCATGACAACCAAACCGGAAGCGGGCTGGAGCGGCATCCTGGGCGGAGAAAAAATGGACCCGGGCGTAATGGTGTGGTACCTGAAAGCCGACGTCGGTATCTGCGGCAGGGTAGTGGGGGTGCTGATGAAAGGGGATGTGACGGTGGTGCGGTGAGTGGGTTATATAATAGCCGGGCGTGTTTGGTTTTTATTCCATAAATCACTCCGTTATGATATCAAACTCCGCATACCCGGCCGCATGATCATTTTGTGTATTGCGCAATGCCTGTAATTTTATAAACCGGGCTTTTACAGTGGTAAAGGTCTTCGACTGCCACAGTGGATTGTTTTTGATATTTGCGAATTCACCTTCATCAACCAGTTTCCATTCCTGACCATCACGCGAAACAAAAAAACGATAATTCGTAATAATCCCGCCGGCCCACCAGTTTTGGTCGGGCAGGTATCTGAAACCACTGACATTTTCTACGTTACCCAAATCGATTACCAGGTCGACAGGCATTTTCCCGTTTTTATCCTGATACCATTGGGAACCTGAATTTCCGTCCAGAACATGGTAGGCATTCTGATCTGCTGTTCCAATAATTTTCCAATGCCTGCGGGCAATGTCGAATTTCTCTTCGGAAACAGTGCTGCTGTTTTTGGTCACCGGATCATATGCTACACTCCTGACAACCAGTTTTCCCGCGTTTGTTTTAATGGGCTCCGTGTATCGATTCGATTTTATCGTAGGGGTGCTGCCATCCAGTGTGTAATAGAGTTGTGATTCAAAATCGGCCGGTATCATACGAACGTCTCCGGACTGCTCCCGAACGATAGAAGGAGGCGCCAGGATTTGCGGGGCATCATACATTTCGATATTGGAAATAAGTGGACAACTTTTTGAATCCGTAATCGTCAGGCGAAGTTTGGTAGCCTGTACCGTATGGAAACGAAGAATACGTTTATACCCGATCGTTGTTTCCTTGGCAATTTCCTTCCATGTTCCGTTCGTAAAAACTTCCACGCGGAATGATTTTACACGTTGCCCCAACCGGATGTATTCCTGTATCAAAAAACGGTTGAATGAAACCGGCTGTGTAAAATTCATCGTTAACGACGCCGTCTTTACATCATCATCCGTTGTCCAGTACGTTTCGTTGTTTTGGTCGAGCGCCTTGTCGGCTCCAAATTCCGGGTCGTTCCCCCGTACATGGGATGCTTCCGCTACCGCTCCGCGGGCGAGGTTAAGGGCAAATGCCTTCTTTATGGCTTGTGCAAACTCCAACACTACTTTTTCGTCCTGCTTATGAATTAAGCCATTCGGCATGATTGGAAAATTGAGGAGCAGGGTACCGTTGCGGCCGATGGAATTATAATAGATATCCATCAACTGCGGCAGCGTTTTTACTTTGGTATCTTCTTTTTTGTGGTAAAACCACTCGGGCCTGATGGAAGTATTGACTTCACCGGGTACCCAGGTGTCGCCATTTTCCAATCCGTAACGAAGCATTTGTTCGGGCACTTCGCCTGTTGCATTCAGCAGGCTCCAATTCGTTTCTCCGACATATCCTGATTCGGTTCCCACCCAGCGAAGGTCCGCTCTGTCACCTCCGTCATTCCAGATCACAATTTCGGGTTGCAGCGTCCGCACAAGCTGGTAGGTGTTTTTCCAGTCATAGTAAGTGTCCCGATCGATCGTACGGGTTTCGTTTGCGCCGCCATAATATCCCGAACCGCCATTGGCGCCATCGAACCACACCTCGAACACTTGTCCGTAATTGGTGAGCAGTTCACGGAGTTGATTCCGGAAGTAAGAAATGTATTCCGGTTTCCCATAATCCGCATGGTTTCTATCCCAGGGCGACAAATAGACACCGAATTTCAAACCGTATTCTTTACAGGCGTCGGCCATTTCCCGAACCAGGTCGCCCTTGCCATTCCGCCAGGGAGCATTTTTTACAGAGTACTCCGTGTATTTTGAAGGCCAAAGGCAAAATCCGCTATGGTGTTTCGCCGTGAGAATGATTCCTTTCATTCCGGCCTCTTTACAGATTCGGGCCCATTGCCGGCAATCCAGGTCTTTGGGGTTAAAAATCCCAGGGTCTTCATCGCCGTTTCCCCAGGCCATATCCGTGTACGTATTTACCGAAAGGTGCACGAAGGCATAGTACTCCATTTGCTGCCATTGCATCTGCTGCTCGCTGGGAACCGGGCCGTAAGACAAAGGAGCGTTTACCTGGCTGAATGCGAAGAACTGCATGCCCGATAACAAGAGCAGGGTGGAAAGGAGATTTGTGAAATTTTTCATTTCAGTTTCCGCAATTTTATATTTCTGAAATCCACTTCCTGCCCTTCGCTCTGCAGCGCGATGTAGCCGGAACGCAGCAGTTTGCCATCCTGTTTTATCGCGGGGTCGAAGCCGTTGACGATGCCGCCGCCGATCTGCGGTCTGGAATATTGCAGTACGGTGTCGCCGTTGACAGGTATGGACGGTGTGGCCATGCAAAGTTCGCAATTATTTTTTGCCTCTCCTGCGTGTTTTCACTCTACCCTGACCGGCGCCCGGACGCAAACGTACAGCGCTTATCCTGTCCCACAATTCTGCTGTAACAGTTGCCCCAGCGGGGCAATATCTTTGTAGCATCAGATCGATAAGGGTTTATTTTTCCGGCCCATCGGGACGGTATCTGTTGAATAACAGGATGTCCATTTTTCATTTCTCCGGTACGTTCGAAAAAATGCAGATATTTAACCCATAATGAAAGGAGCGCGATAGTTATAAACAAATCCATGTCCAATAAATCTCTTTTGCGGTTGTTTTTAAGTGTATCCCTGCTGCTGTTTGCCGATATGGTCTGGACGCATGGCAACGATGCACTTTGGAATGATGAAATCTATACGTTACGAAATTTTGTATTCAAAGGGTTGCCGGGCGTATTGTGGGACTACCATGTTCCCAATAACCATATCCTGTCCAATGTTTTTCACTGGCTCTGGATTCACCTGACCGGTGTAACGGATCTGGGCCAATTGCTGGATGAAGCCTGGCGGATTCGTATCTGGCCGGGCCTGTTGGCCATCGCTACTATATATATGGTATATGATCTTGGTCGTCGGGCGATCCATTCGCTTGGCGGGGCTATTGCAGTCGTCGTTTTACTGACTACCCTGGCATTCGGCAATTTTGCCTTGCAGGTGCGCGGTTATTCCCTGAGTATGCTTCTGATCACGGGATTGGTCTACGGCTCCTTCCGGGTATTGTCGGCCCGCGCAACGGACAGGGTCTCCATCGCGGCATTGGCGCTGTCTGTGTTTGGCTTATTGTACACCATTCCCTCCAATTTGTATGTCATAGCAGCGGCCGGTATCATGCTGGCTGTTTTGTTAGGCAAAAGCAATAAAAAAACCGTTTTGATCGCTTTTGCTGCCATGGGCGGCGGCGCTCTTGCAGCGGTGGCGCTGTATCTGCCTATGTTAGATCAGGTGACCGGTAATGAATACATCGCTGCGGGCAGGTCATTCCGGAAAGAGCACCTCGATCTGCTCAAAACAACACTCGAACATTTTCTGAACTGGCGGTTTCTGCTGCTGCCGTTGCTTGTATTCGGCTGGCGTAGTACCCGAAAGGGTGATTTGCTCAGACAGCAGTTGGCGTTGCTGGCCGGGATTTTTCTGGTTCCATTTGCCTTCTCGCTGGTACGGGGAGATACTCCGCCGCTGAGAACGTATACGGTATTGATCCCTGTTTTTGCGCTGTTTATCGCCCTCACCTGGTCTGCTGCGGTACGCCGTTGGGAAAGTCGCGGCAATTGGGCAGGATGGGTCCATATTGGAGGCCTACTGGTTTGTGTTGTTTCCTATTGGTATGGCAAACAGGAAATTGTGTCGCATCTTGAAACGACGATGTCCACTTTCCGCTACGACCAGGATCTCAACTATAACTATTACCAGTACCGTTATGCACCGAATGAAGAGTTCGATCTGTTCAAACAACGAGCGGGCGCACAGGCGACCCTGATTTTGCAGCGCAGCGAAGACCACGATTTGCCTGTTTATTTAGCGCACAAAGGAATTGCTTTTCTGCCCGCAGATTCCATTGAGGTGATGATGAATAAAGAAAAAACACTTTATTTCAGTACCCGTTTTCCACAGGATTTTATAAAAAAAATGGAAAATATGCCGGGCTGGAAATTTGATTTTCTGCAGCCTGAACCGCGGTACCCGCGGATTGTGATCGGGAGGAGAGAATAAGAATGCGTAAACACAGGAAAAAAGCAAAAAACAGGGTGCTTTTGTGTCGTAAATTCATTTTTTCCTGAGCATTTTTTATCGCCATAGATGATTTTCATTACTTGTCAGGATGATCATAATTATACACGTGCTGTGCGCCAAAACGGGATGCAAAGTAATGTGGAAACTTTTTTATTTATATGACATTCCCGTGAATATCCCCGTTTCCCGCCGAGATACTTTTGCCCCGGGTTTTGGACAATCCTGCCACTCTTGCAAAAAACCGAACGTCTAACGGATTCAAAAAAACATTTCACGTCATGTCTATCGTAAACACAAAAAAAGCATTTCATTTTCTCGGCGTTGCTTTATTCGCCGTTCTCCTTTCCCTCGGAGCCTGTAAAAAGGAAGAAGACAAAACAACCAAGGTGTACGGCACCATCACCATCGAAAACCCGGATACCTGGGCTACCTGGAAGGACAGCGGTGAAGTGCAACTGACCTTGTTCCCCAAATTCAGCCTCGACCCGCTTGCCGGCTGGGGAGCCGTGCCGGATAATTTCTTCGGCCCGAACGTACTGGGTGGTACCTACGCCGTAGGCGCGCCGTATAATTCCCAAAATCCGCTCATCCTCACGTATGTGCCCGGTAAAACCAAATACGAATATGAAATTGAAGTAGAGCCCGGCACTTACTCGGCGCTCGCGCTCGGTTTCCGTCACAACCTGGTATCCGATCCATCCAGAAAAACGGCTACCCTGGGCGTACACTGGGGCAATGCCGACCAGACGAGCCACGGCATCGTGATCCGTATCAATGCGGGCGGCAACATCATTCCAATCTTCAACTACCCGGCGCCCCTCACTTTCGATATTGCGGAAGGCGAACAAAAAGAGTTTAATTTCAAAGCGGACTTCGATTTCGTCAACCAATGGTACTAATACCTGCGACCGGTCGAAGCCTGTCGCCCAGTATCTGTCATGCGGCGTGGATATGGCTTGTATGTATTTTGTGCGTTGCTGCACAGGGTCAGGAAGCTATGTCCAATGCCGTACCGCCGCCGGTTCAAAGCCCGGGCAGCAACGCACAAACGATCCGCGACGCTGAAAACGGGGCTTTGTTGCCCCGGGCATCCGTGCGCCTGCTGCATACCTCGTTTGGATGTATGGCCGCTTCGAACGGCGAATTCCACCTGGGCGATATACCGGCAGGCCGTTACACGCTGCTGGCTTCCTACCTCGGCTACGAGGACCGGGTGCTGGAAAACATAGAACTCACTGCGGGCCAGGACTATCAGGTATCGCTGGAACTACATCCTTTATCGCTCCCTATCGGGGAAGTGGTGGTGACTGCCAGTATGCGCTCCCAGGCCATCAAACTGGCGCCGGCCAGCGTCGGCGTCGTTACTGAAAAGCAACTTCGGGAGCGTCAGGTCACGACGTTCGACCAGGCTTTCGATGATATGCCGGGGGTGGTCGTCACGCGCTCCAGCAACGCCAATGTGCAGGCGTTTTCCATCCGCGGCGCTTCCGAAGTAGCGGGTGGCGGTATCGGCAACCGCGTGTTGCTGCTCATCGACGGTCGCCCGGCACTCAGCCCGGAATCAGGCGGCGCACTCTGGAACCTGGTGCCCGTCAGTTCCATCGAACGCATCGAGGTGGTGCGGGGCGCTTATTCCTCTTTGTACGGCTCCGGCGCCATGGGCGGTGTAGTAAATGTGATTACCCGCAAACCCGATGTCAAGCCGCTCACGCGTTTAAGCGTGAACTACGGCGCTTACGGCCAGGCGCCTTCGTCTTCCGGATACCAGCGTTACAACGATTTTCATTCGCTGGATTTCAGCAACAGCCGCCGGATCGGCAAGTTTTCCTATCTCGTGGACGGCAGTTGGAAATCGGACGACGGCCACAAGGATAAAACGGGTTTCGATCTGTATAATTTTTTCGGAAAAGCCGGCTGGAATTTCCATGCCAAACGCCAGATACAGTTTTCGGTGAATGCCAACCGGATGTACAGCGACGGACCGGCCAGTTGGCTCAGCAAAAAACAGGCGTACAGCGCTGCCGAATATAAGAAAGACGACTTTCAGGATCGCCGGGAATTCAACGCCGATCTGTATTATGCCGCTACGCCCAGCGACCGCGTCAAATACACCACGCGCCTGTACCACTACCGCAATGCCTCGCTGTTTTCCTTTAACGCGGAGCCCGGCAACGACAGCACCAACGTCAATTTCGGCAAACAAATCGTCGATGCGTACAGCGTATACACCCGGCGCCTCGGCAATGTGTCGCAGATAGAGTTTTTTGCCGGCGACAAACATTACCTCATTGCCGGATGGGACGTAAAAGCAGACTACGTGCTGGGCATGCCCGATACTTTTCTCTACGGAGAACACCGCGCGCTCGGCACCGGTTTGTACGTGCAGGACGAGATGTCGCTCACCAACCGGCTGACCCTCACCGCCGGACTGCGCTACGACCATTACCGCATTTTCGGGCAGGTGCAGGAGTCGAATGTGAGTCCGAAAATAGCGCTGCTGTACCGGGCCAAGCCCAATGTTTCCCTTCGCATGCTGCTCGCGCAGGCATTTCGTGATCCGCCTGTTGCGGAGCGTTTTATCAAATTTGAGCAGGGTGGGGGATTGCGCTTCCTGCCCAATCCCGGATTGCGTCCCGAGCGGCTGGTCCTCTCTGCCGAAATCGGTGCGAAGATGACGCCTGCCGGCGGCGGCACGTTCGATGTGTCCTTTTTTTACAACCGGTACAACAACCTGATTTCCTTCCAGCAACGATCCAGTGCGCTGGAACCTTTGCTTTACCAGGTGGTAAACCTCAAGGAGGCACTGATGCAGGGAGTGGAAATTTCATACCAGCGGCAGTGGAAAGAATGGCTGAGCCTGCAACTGTCGTATACTTTTCTGGATGCCCGCGATATTTCCGCCGGCCGCCTCAACGACGCCTTGGCCTACAAGGTGCGGCATACCATCGGCGCATCGGCCACTACCCGCTACAAAGGATTCGTGCTGAACCTCAATGCCCGCTATCGCAGCCGCATCGAGGAAGTATTCATTTACCCCGGCAGTGAACCGGATGCGGTTTTTGTGGCCAATACCAAACTCGCTTATACTTTTTCCAAAGGCTGCTGCGCGTATGTTGCGGTCAACAACCTGAACAATGCGCAATACGAAGAACTGGAACGGTACCGGATGCCGGGCAGGAGTTTTACGGCGGGGATGGAGATGCGGTTTTGAGGTGGGATTGCGTTGGGGACGCTGATTGTGTGGATGATGCGGATTTGAACTTTTACCCAATCCATGTCAGGCACAGTTTTTATTATACCCAAGTTTATAAATCTCATAATATCTTTTAACAAGTCCGTTGATAAATCTTTTTAAATAGTTTTCGCTCAAAAAGGAGTTCGACCAATTGTCATAACGCTGACATTGAACACCTAAATAGAAGAAGTACAAACTTGTGCCTAACATTGGAACAAGGCGTTTTTCTTCTGTGCTTATTGCTATTACAGATTCATATCCTTTAATGAAACTGTCGACTTTAGGTTGATAATCTTTTGCTTCGTATTTCTCAATGTTATGAAGTTGTAAAATATAGTAAGCAATGTCCAGGCAAAGCCAGCCGTTTCCACAGAAGTCAAAGTCGAAGATGGTTATCTTGTTGTCGTTTGTGATGTTTAGGTTATCAAACCAAATGTCTAAATGAACAATTCCTTGTCGAATTTGAGACGTGTCGGCATTTTCGAACTCTTCTAATAAATATGCTTGAGCCGATTTCATAAAGTTCATTTCTTCTGTGTCATTCGTCAGAAAGGATGAGATTTTCTTTAATGAGTCAATAAGAATTACTTCGGGTGCGTAATTTATACGGTTTAACTTCTGACTACGGGTTACCTTATGTAGTCGGGCCATGAGTTGTCCAATTTGAAAATGTGTTTCTTCTGAAATTATATGCAGTTTTTCACCACCTGCAAATGTGAAAAGCACTGCAAATCTATCGCCCTCCGGGGCGTTTAATATTTGAATGTAATTGTTGTCATTGTCGGTTAGTGGATAGGAAATTGAAATGTTATTTTCTTTTAGTTGATGTAGCAACTTGATTTCTTCGTCAATTTCTGATCTGGTTCGCCAGTTAAAACTGTAAACTCTAAATACAAATTTATCTAAATTGTCGATTACCAAATAGGTGTCATTAATTCCTGCTTTTATCAGCTGGCATTTGGTGTCTTTACTCAAAGAATATTTTTCCTGTAAAAAAAGTCCAATGTGTGTCGCTGAAAGGTTAGAGTTGGTTACAGGAAAATGTATCATCAGTATGATTTCTTGTGTGTCGTAAAATTGGTGCTGTACGGATATGCTATATAAATTCAACTATTGGAGGGCTTACCCAAACAGGAATATCAGAAGTCGTTAGAATAGGAAACCGGGAACTCGCACCCCCGACATACGCGACGGCTTTTTTGATAACAACCCTGCTGATACGATGATGACGAATAACATAACTACATAAAATACAAGGCTCATGCGTGGTATATAACGTGGCTCCCGAAAGGTCAGTCCCATATTTTTTGACGGCATCTCTAATGGCCTCTACTTCCGCATGGTATGTAATGTCTTGATAAAATTTAGATGACTCGATACCTTGTCCTATCATTTGATCGATCATCACTACCACCGAACCAACTGGCGATTCATTTCTTGTAGCCGCTATTTCTGCCAACCGCTGACAGTGATCCAGGTAGAGGGTGTCATTATGCATACTTGAATTTCTGTTGAAGTGAATAAAGCCGAGGTGGCCCGGAAGTTATTTTTATATTTCTTCGTATTCCCCTGTCTCATGTAAAAACTCAAAAAGCACATTTCGAAGCTTGTAGTCGCTGTCTTTTTCGAGGATCAGGTTTATGGAGTCGCCAACCCCGTTTTCAGCAATTGCAACAGATTTATATGTTTCAGGATACCTGTCGGCGTATTCACATTGGGAATAAAATCTGGAAATGGGCAATAAAGTATATCCTTGAATTTTAAGCCTTTCATTCAGATAGTTGTTTTTAAATGTTTCGGGGAAAAGTACATTCAATTCAATTTCCTTCTTTGAAAATTTGTCGCTATGGGTCAGTGAAGCGTCAAACGGAGGGTCAGACTTTCGCAGTTTTTCAACTTTTGCAAAGTAAAATTTGTCTTCTTCCGATTCTTTATAAGTCAACCTGGATGACAACTTTGTATTTATCATTAAATTCTTTTTATCCTCATATTTAGTTTGGTCAATTTTAATATTTAGTAGTTGTGCGGATTTAAAAAGAATTTGATTTGGGAAGTTTTTCTCTAACGCATCTTTTAAAAACTGATTGACAATGATTTTTCGATGAACAGAGTAGGAGTACAAGTCGTAGTCTGTACAGAGCGAAAATTTATCCGGCTTAATTGTAATATCATATCTGGTTGAAGCGTACATTTCCCCTAATTTGTCCTTTGCATTTTTTAAGTCAGTAGGGTTTTTAACTTGCTCATTTACAATCCCATGTCCCCTGTGGTTACGACTCTTGAATGAGTAATAAAATGAGTTATTTTCATAAATCAAGTCTTTATTCAGGGTGTCAAAATCTACCTGCAGGATATAAAACCTCGTATTCGTTTTTAACTTTTTGGGAATAAGGTTTACTTCATGATATAAGTGATGGGGCAATTTATATTGTTCAAGAACTTGTTTTACATTTTCACTTATTAACAATGTGGTATAATATGACATTGAAGTGAAACGAGGGATTTCGTACAACCTGTCCGGCCCTTCCTGTAATGAACCATTAACTAAAGTAAGTCTTTGAGCAATTTCAAATGGTTGTCTTCCTTCCCGGAAGTCATTAAATGGATTGTGACCATCTATTTTAAATTCCGGTGTTAAACCGGATATGTCTTGATAAATTGGTTCGATAAAATAGTATTGCTGACTATCATCAAATTTTGTTTTAAAAATTTCTTCTAATGAACTTTGGTTTATGATAGGGATGAATACCTTGTCGTAAATGACTTTTTGATTGTGGTAAAAGGTCGATTTATTAAAAACTTGATCAAAGTCGATTTCTTCATACTCCTTTATTTGCTGGGTGTCCAATGTGTTTTTGGGTAATGTTTTTATTTGGTACTTGTCAATCAGGCTTTTCGTTAACAGAGGGTTATCCTCGATAACAAAGAGTTTTTTTGCGTATTTAACAATAAACGCATCCGTTATCGGCAAATTTCTATTACGTCCAAGATAGTACCAGTCAAGCCTTTTTTTAAATCTCTCAATTTTTATTTCATCCCA
>Ga0209717_1000557_pt1 | contig 45277 bp, 49 predicted proteins | sample AD_UKC048_MetaG_FD_184418 | JGI IMG/M metagenome (GOLD analysis project Ga0209717, IMG submission 184418) | Active sludge microbial communities of municipal wastewater-treating anaerobic digesters from USA - AD_UKC048_MetaG (SPAdes) (version 2) | ecosystem: Engineered > Bioreactor > Anaerobic >...
TGAGTATCCTTTTTTTTTGTTCAAGACTGAGCCTGACAAATGGAGTACACTTGATAATTTATATTCTTACTATTTGTCACGCTGGAAGCGTCTAAATGATTTTACTCTAGTGTTTTGAATCGCTTTCAGCCTGACAAATGCAGAATTCAATTGGACGTTTTTTCATAATTTAGATGGGAATAGCAATCAAAGAAATACTATAAAACAAAAAGGTGTGAGAATTAAATACCCACACCTTTTTTATAAAAACTAAACAATAAACTTATAAAGAAACGCCTCTTTTCCAAGGAATAAAATCATTCTGGTTTAAGATTGCCGCTTTTGTTTTTATGTTCCCACTGGCTACATTGATGATAAATTCCAACATTTCGTCCGCCATTTCTTCTATTGATTTTTCTCCAGTAATAATTCCGCCCGTGTCAATATCGATAATGTCTGACATCTTTCTGGCCAATTCAGAATTGGATGAAACCTTGATTACCGGTGCAATTGGATTACCCGTTGGAGTTCCTAAACCTGTTGTAAACAAAACCATATTGGCTCCTGAACCCACCATTGCAGTCGTACATTCCACGTCATTTCCGGGAGTGCACAATAAATTCAGACCTGGTTTCGAAATGTATTCTCCATAATCCGAAACGCCTACAATTGGTGAAGTTCCTCCTTTTTTGGCCGCTCCAGCCGATTTCATCGCATCTGTAATTAATCCGTCTTTGATGTTTCCCGGAGATGGATTCATATCAAAACCTGAACCTGCATCAACGACTGTCTTTTCGTACCATTTCATTAATTCCAAAAAGCGTTTTCCATCTTCGTCTTCATTGCAACGGTTTACCAATTCTTGCTCGACTCCACACAATTCCGGAAATTCTGAAAGAATGGTTGTTCCTCCCAAAGCAGTTAGTAAATCTGAAGTTACACCTAATGTTGGATTTGCCGAAATTCCTGAAAAACCATCTGAACCGCCACATTCCAAACCAATTGTTAATTTAGACAATGGGGCAGGAGTTCTTTCTAATTTATTAGCCTCTTTTATTGCCGCAAAAGTATCTTTTACCACACTGCTTAACATAGCTTCTATGGTTCCAATTGATTGTTGATCGTAAATCAAAACAGGTTTTGTACTGTTTGGATTTATTTCGTTTAACGCATCTTTAAATATTTGGATTTGCAAATTTTGGCAACCCAAACTCAAAACGGTAGCTCCCGCCACATTTGGATTGTTTACATAACCCGCCAAAAGTTTAGCCAAACTATGCGAATCCTGACGAATGCCACCACAACCACCTTGATGCGTAATGAATTTTACTTCAATATTTTTAAATAAATCAGTATCATTTGATTTTGATTCATTGGCAGTTGCACCGCTCTCAGTATTAACCAAAGAACGAAGTAAAAGTTGATAATCATTTTCTTTAGGCTTCATTAATTCTTTTTCGAAAATATCTTTTAAGATTTCGATGTTTCTGTTTTCACAAAAAACTAATGGAAAAAACAACCAAACATTTTCGGTTCCAACTTGTCCATCTTCTCTTTGATATCCTTGAAAAGTTCGGTTTTTCCATTTGTCAACATTGGGAACTGTCCAGCCAATAGTTTCGGTTTTTCCGGTTACTTTATCACTTTCGTGTTTGACATTTAATGTAGAAAGTAGTCCTCCTTTTTCAATTCGAGCACTAGCCTTTCCGACCAAGACACCATACATAATAATACGATCACCAACTTCTAAAGTATTCATCGCAATTTTATGCTTCATTTTTACATCCGACTCGATTGTAATTGCTTCTCCTTCAAAGTTGATTGTCTCACCAGCAACAAGATTCACTAATGCGACTGCTACATTATCTGTTGGATTTACTTTTATTAATTTATTTTGCATAATACTAAATATTAAGTGTCTGTTTTTTAGATGTTTTGCTGTAATTTTCAAAACCTTGCTCGATACCGTTCGCTTCAATTTCGTTTAAAGCTAGAACGGTAGCTTCTGATAAACCTTCGATTTTTGTTAAATCTTCACCCCAAAATTCGGTATTAGCTAAAACTTTGGCAACGACCAAATCTAAAGTTCCTAGTTGCCAAGCATTTTTAAATGCTTCCACTATTTCTGGAGAATCTTTTACTGGTAAAGCTTCGTTATTCCAAGTTCCTTTGTAGAATTGGATTAAACAAGCTAATGAAAAAGTCAAATTAGTAGGCAATTTTTTATTTGCTTTATAATATTGCAATAAACTTGGCAATACTCTTACTTTGAATTTTGAGATAGAATTTAAAGCAATATCAGCCAATGCGTGCTTGATAAATGGATTTTTAAATCGATCCATTACCTCTTCAGTATAGGCAAGGATTTCATTTTTGTCCATATCAAGGGTTTCGCTAATTTCGCCAATAACGCTGTTTACGAATTTTCCGGTAAAACTTCCGTTCACGGTTTCCATTACTAATTTGTTACCGTACAAAAGTGAAAAAGGAACCATTGCGGTATGTGCACCGTTTAGAATACGCACTTTTATCATTTTAAAAGGTCGAATATCGTCAACAATTTTCACATTCAAATTCGTTTTATGAAAAGGTAATTTTCCTTTTAAAGCATCACCGCCTTCAATTGCCCAAAGAAAGAATGGTTCAGCAGCGACGATTAAATTGTCTTGATACTCTAATTTGTTGTTGTATTCTTCAATCTCGGCTCTTGGATATCCAGGAACAATTCGGTCCACCAAAGTACTGTGATAGGTACAAGCGTCTGATAGCCAAGTTTTAAAATCAGCCCCTAATCCCCATAAATCACAATATTGCAAAATATATTTTTTTAAAGTTTCTGAGTTATAATCAATCAATTCACAAGGGATGATGGTCAATGCTTTAGCCGCATCTCCATTGAAATGTTTGAATCTTTCGTATAATAAAACAGTCAATTTTGCAGGAAATGAAACCGGTGGTTGCATATCTGGAGTATCACTTTCGATAAATTCAATTCCTGCTTCGGTGGTGTTTGAAACAATAAATTGAAGTTCCTCTTCTTTGGCTAAAGCAAGATAATCGGCAAAATCAGAATATGGATTTATGGCTTTTACAATGTTGGTAATCAACTCAATATCCTGAATTTTCTCCCCTTTTTTGATTCCATTCATAAACAAAGTGTACAAACCATCTTGCTCATTAATCATATTTACCATACCATCTTTCAATGGCTGAACCATTGCAATTCCGGCATTGAAATCAACTTCTTTGTTGAGTCTTTGAAAAGCATAATCAACGAAAGCTCGTAAAAAATTACCTTCTCCAAACTGAACCACTTTGATGGGTTGTAATTTCTCTAATCCTGTATTTATTCGGTTTAATTTTTTCATTTTTTTAAATTTTGAAATATTCCTTGGCATTATTATAACTGATATCCGAAACCATTTTGCCAATCCATTCCATATCATTTGGCAATTCGCCTCTTTTGATTTCGTCTCCCAATAGATTGCAAAGAATGCGTCGGAAATATTCGTGTCTTGGGAACGACAAGAAACTTCTGGAATCGGTCAACATTCCGATGAAACAGCTAATCAATCCCATATTCGAAAGGGCATTCAATTGTTTTGTCATTCCGTCTTTTTGATCTAAAAACCACCATCCAGAACCAAACTGCACTTTTCCTTTTACGCTTCCATCGTTGAAATTTCCAATCATAGTTGCCATAACCTCATTGTCGGCAGGATTTAGATTGTAAATAATTGTTTTCGCCAATTTATCTTTACTGTCTAATGCGTTTAAAAAAGCAGATAATTTCTGTGCTTGTGGAAAATCGCTGATAGAATCCCAACCTGTATCTGGTCCCAAAATGCTGTGCATACGGGCATTATTATTTCTCAACGCACCTAAATGCAGTTGCTGAACCCATCCAAATTCGTGATAGGTTTCGAACAAGAAGAATAAAACGGCACTTTGGAATTTCAATGCTTCTTCGTTGCTTAAAGTTCCATTTTCTCTTTTCTTTTTGAAGATGGTGTTGATTTCGTTTTCGGTATAATTTTCGAAATACACTTGATCCAAACCGTGATCACAAAGTTGGCAACCGTTTTTGTCGAAATAGTCAATTCTGTTTCTCAAAGCAGAACACAAATCAGTATACGTATTGATGGTAATTCCCGCTTTTTCGCCTAATGTATTGATGTAATCATTGTAACCGTCATTAGAAATCAGGATGGCTTTATCAGGTCTAAAAGCTGTGCTAACTTTTGTTTCGAAAGGGTTTTTTGTCAATTGTTGGTGGTATTCCAAAGTATCAATCGGATCTTCGGTGGTGCACACAAATTCGGCATTTACTTTTCGAAGTAAGTTTCGAGTGCTGTATTCTGGAGAATTTATTTTGGCGGAAGCTTCTTCGTAAATTCTTTCAGCCGATTTTTCGTTTAATAAATCGTAAATATCAAAATAACGTGCCAATTCCAAATGCGTCCAATGATACAAAGGATTACGCATAGTGTACGGAACCGTTTTTGCCCAATTCAAGAATTTATCTTTATCCGAAGCATTTCCTGTGATGAATTGTTCGTTGATTCCCAAAGTACGCATCGCACGCCACTTGTAGTGATCGCCGTTTATCCATACCTTGGTAATATTGTCAAAAATGGTGTCTTCGGCAATAAGTTGTGGTGATAAATGATTGTGGTAATCAATAATAGGCTGATTTTTAGAATAGTTATGATACAATTCCTCAGCGTATTGATTTTCTAATAAAAAGTTGTCGTTTATAAATTTTGTGCTCATTACAAATTTCTTAAATAGTGTTATTCATTCGATGGTTTCCCAATTGTGGCAAGAATTCCACCATCAACATAAAGAATGTGACCGTTTACAAAATCGCTGGCTTTGGATGACAAAAAGATAGCTGCACCTTGTAAATCTTCGGGTTCACCCCAACGAGCCGCTGGCGTTCTGCTAATGATAAACTCATTAAACGGATGTCCGTCTACTCGAATTGGAGCCGTTTGGCTTGTTGCGAAGTATCCCGGACCAATTCCGTTAGTTTGAATGTTGAATTTAGCCCATTCAGTAGCCATATTTTTGGTAAGCATTTTTAATCCTCCTTTTGCAGCAGCATAAGCACTTACAGAATCTCTTCCCAGTTCACTCATCATCGAACAAATATTGATTATTTTTCCGCCACCACGTTGAATCATACCTTTGGCGACATTTTTCGAAACAATAAAAGGACTTATTAAATCTACTGTGATTACAGCCGTAAAATCTTCTACTTCCATTTCTAAAATTGGCGTTCTTTTGATGATTCCCGCGTTGTTGATTAAAATATCGATAGGACCAACTTCGGCTTCAATTTGTTTGATGCTGGCAATTACAGCTTTCTCATCAGTTACGTCGAAAAGGTATCCATAAGCATCAATTCCCACCGATTTGTATTCGGCAACTGCTTTGTCCACTGCTTCGCGAGAAGAACGATCATTTACTACAATTTTAGCTCCAGCGTGCCCCAATCCTTTGGCCATAGCCATTCCTAAACCGTGAACTCCTCCTGTTATTAAAGCTGTTTTTCCAGTTAAATCGAATAAGTTTATTGACATTTTTTTTATTTATTAGTTATCTTAAATCCGTTATTTTGCAAACATCCATATCGCCGTAGTCTAAATTTTCTCCAGCCATTCCCCAAATAAAAGTATAGTTTGAAGTTCCAGCTCCAGAATGGATCGACCAAGGAGGTGAAATAACCGCTTGGTGATTGTTCATCCAAATGTGTCTGGTTTCTTGCGGTTCTCCCATAAAATGGCAAACGGCTTGGTTTTCTGGAATGTCCAAATAAAAATACACTTCCATTCTACGATCGTGAACGTGCGCCGGCATTGTGTTCCAAACGCTTCCGGGTTTCAATTCGGTCATCCCCATCTGCAATTGACAAGTAGTAACAATTCCGCCAATAATCATTTGGTTTACCGTGCGATGATTTGCGGTTTCCATTGTGCCCAATTCCAATTTATTGGCTTCGGCCAAACTTACTTTTTTAGTTGGGTAGCTTTTGTGTGCAGGAGCTGAATTGATGTAAAACTTTGCTGGATTTTTGGCATCGTCACTTTTAAAGATAACTTCCGCATTTCCACTTCCAATGTATAGGGCATCTTTGAATCCCAATTCATAAGAAGTTCCTTCGACAACAACAGAACCATTTCCGCCAACGTTTATGATTCCCATTTCTCTTCTGTCTAAAAAATTGGGCATTTTTAAAACATCAATGGTTTCAAGTGTAAGAGGTGAGTTTAACGGCACTGCAGAACCTGCAATATAACGGTCATAATGAGAATAAGTAAAGGTAATTTCCCCTTCTTTCATTAGGTTGTCAATCAAAAATTCATCTCTTAATTGTTTGGTGTCATAGTGCTTTACCGCTTGTGGACTTGAAGCATATCTAGAGCTATAATTTATCATAATAAAATTAATTTATGTAATCGATTACACAAAATTAAGTTTTATTTTTTTAATTCCAATTTTTTAACTGTTTTTTTTTTACAAATTGATTTTTTTTGTAATTAATTATTGTTTTATAAACAATAAAAGTCACTTTTGGATAGCTTAAAAAAAATCGGTTGACAATACATTTTTATAGCTGGTTTTGAATAGGGTAGGAATTTTTTAATATTTAAAAAAAAATCTCACTTGGGTTGTGAAATCTTTTATAAGTGACTAATGGTGAATTTTTTATAAATATCAAAAAGAAATAATTAAACTTGAATTAATTTATATCAATATTTAAATAATTGCTGTAAGCTAAACCCCTTTTTTTCTTTCAATTTATTCAAGATTTTCAGAAAGGCGATGGCTGTAATATAAGCATCTCCCATAGCTGTATGTCGGTCCTTTTTTGAAATGTCAAATTTATCAGCAAGATCATCTAAGCTATAATTCTCTTTTCGGACAAGAAGAGGAGAATTCAATAATGTTTTCTTGTAGAGAATTGCTGTGTCTAAAGTTTTGTTATTTAATTTTGGTAAACCATTTCTCTCCAAAGCTTTATTGATCATAGAAATGTCAAAAAAGGTATGATGAGCAACGATAATGGAGTCGCCTAAAAAATGGACTAACTGTTGTAAAGCTTCTAATTCATTGGGACGATCAAGTACGGAGGCTTTTAAAATTCCGTGAATTTGTGCAGTCGCCTTATTGTAATGTTCTTGCTGAATGTAGACCTCCAAACTTTCCTGAATTGGAATCCTATAATTTTGCAATACGATAGCTCCAATACATAATATTCGGTCATTTTCATAGTCAAAACCAGTAGTTTCAGTATCTAAAACCACAAAACGTGTTGAATCTATATCTCCTTGAATTTCATCTTCTAATGATTTATCAGACTTACCAAAGAGTTCTAATAGGAAAGCTTTTATTTTAGTTAAGAAGTCCATTATAAAATGTTTGAAGCATTAAAGCGAATTCGGATGATTTCTTGCAATTCTTTGATGGTTTTAAACGTGCTTTTTAGCTTTATTTTTTCGGCTTTTGACAAGGTTTCTAAGGAAATGTATTGCCCAGAGTCATTGTGTAAAAGACCTTGTTTGGTTCTGAATTTTAATAAGGCCTTGTACGAATAAGCACAAGCCAAATACAACTCACTGTTGGCAGGTTCTAATTCTGCCAATTTTTCAAAACGTTCTGCAGTATTGCTAATGGATTTTACCGAATGGGAGAGAATCAAGACTCTAGCAGCGTCGGCAAGAGGCATCAATGCTCGGTTTTTGATATTAAAAAAGTCTTTGTGTGCACCATCTTGTTCTAATAAAAATTCTCTAAAAAAACCTGTTGGAGATTGACTTTGTAACGCACCACTAACTAAATGGATATAAAATGTTGGATTGGCTTTTACCTCTTCAAAGATGAAGTCGGACAAATTATTAACTAAATCAGTATCTCCATAAGATAAACTGTAATCAAAAAATATGAAAGATAGGAGTACTTCATTTTTTCCGGTATTAGTTATCCAATGGTGTACTTTATTTTTGCATTCGCTAAGACTCAAACACCAATTGGGATTTGAAGCCATCATCTCGGCAGGGCAATATTCATAACCAATTTCAAAAAGTCCTTTATTGATTCGAGTTGCTAAGTCTAAAAAATATTTTTTAGTCGCTGCTTCTAATTCTTCAGCAACATCTTCATAAATTAATGCATTGTCTTGGTCAGTTTGTAATAATTGCTCGCTTCTTCCTTGACTTCCCAATGCCAGCCACGAAAATTTAACTGGTGGCGGCGAATCCATTTTTTTTAGCACGATTCCAATTACTTGTTTTGTACAGGCATCATTTAATTCAGAAATTATTTTAGAAGTAAGTGTCATCGGGATATTTTGATCCAAATAACCTTGCAATAAATGCAAAATACCTGTCCGAATGAGTTTGATTTTTTTGAATTTCTTAGCTCTTTTTATGGCTCTTAACAAAACTGCCGGATTGTTGCCAATAGATACCATAACATCATGCTTGGATAACATTCCAACGGCTTTCGAATTGGTTGTTCCATCAACAGTGATGCATAAATGACTGATATCGCTTTTCATCATGGCCATTTGGGCCTGAGTGATTGTCATTTTTGTGGGATAAGTAATCACTGGCGCAGTCATTATTTCCAATGCCGGAGTAGTTATTGGAAATGCTCCTGTTACGATTTTGTTTCTTAAATCTTTGTCGGTTATAATGCCAATGGGAAGTGAGTTTTCGACAACAAGAATGGCTCCCACATTTTTGTTGAGCATTATTTCAGCAACTTCTTTTGCGGTTGTTAATGGCGAACAACTAATTATTTTTTTCGAATATTTTACTTCCTGTAAGTCCAATAGTTTGGTGTCAACTTCAAGAGATTCATCACCATATAATTTGCCTCGATGGCTTTTAGAAAAAGGGTTTAATGTATTGGATGCAAAACTTTCAATTAGAAAATTACCAACAGCTTTATTTTCAAGGGCATAAGGTCTAAAAATACTAATTGGAATAGCATAAAGTATCGTTTCTTCATAGGTTCGGGCTTCCATTTTGTAATTTTCATTGGCTATAAGAGGTCTTAAACCAAAAATATCACCCTCATCGCACATATCCATAATATCGCTTTGTTGGTCTGCTCTAAGCGCGACAGCTCCTTTGTGAACCACATAAAAACTATCGTGTGTGTCTTCGTTTACGGCAAAAACCACACTGTCTTTTTCTTTATAAATGATTGTTATTTGTTCCGAAATGATTTCTAGGTCTTTTTGTTTTAAAAAACTAAAAGGAGGGAAGTTTTTTAAAAAGTCGGCAACTCTTTGTGAGATTGTATTTTTCATATTGCTAATTTACAATAACTTAATTGTTTTATTTGGGATAAAAAAAGCCCCGAAAGGAGCTTTAATTAAATTATTTTATTTCTTTTTCTTATCGACTTTCATATTCAAAAACTCCACAAATAACGAGAAGGAAATGGCAAAATACAAATACCCTTTTTGCACTGGTGTAACGTGTCCGCCAAAGATTAAGGCATTCGATAAATGAGCACTTTCGGTGATTAACATAAATCCAATAAGAATTAAAAAAGACAATCCCAAAATTTGAATAGAAGGGTGATTATTAACAAAGGTCCCAACCGGAACCGCAAATTGCATCATAATCAAAACTGAAATAACCACTGCAGTAATCATAATATAAAGCGCACCTTCGACTCCGTTTGTCATCCCAACTGCCGTCAGAATACTATCGAACGAAAATACCAAATCGATCATAATAATTTGCAATAGCACACCCTGAAAGGATTTAGAAGCTGCCTTGCCAATTTCTTTTTCTTCTTCCCCTTTTTCATCCACTTTTTCATGAATTTCTTTTGTGCTTTTATAAATCAGGAATAATCCACCTAATAATAGAATAAGACTTTGCCCTGTAACTCCAGCTGAAAACCAACTAAAATCAATATAAAACCAAGGCTTTTTCATTTGAATCAAAAAACTGATACCAAATAATAACGCAATCCTCATGAACATGGCCAAAAACATCCCAATTTTTGTAGCTCTTTTTCTTTTTTCTGGCGGTAATTTTCCGGTGACAATCGATATGAAAATAATGTTGTCGATTCCGAGAATAATTTCCAGAAAAGTCAATGTTAATAAGGCAATCCAAGCATCAGGATTTAAAAATACTTCCATGTTTTTTAGTTATAGGTTATAAGTTGTGAGTTTGTGGTTTATTGTTTAACGTTGTTTAAACTACAAGCTGGAATCTGCCATCCGCTACTTGTCATCTGAAATCTTTTCAACAGTTCCACGTTGTTTTTGGTCGCTTCCCACAATTCCAAATTCAAAGATATAGGAATTCTTGGTTGTAGTCAAAATTTTCATAGTAATTGCTTTTTCTTCCGCCATATTCTTTGGGTGAATTTTTTGCAAAATATATTCACAATCGCTTACCCATCGAATGCTCGAAGTGTCGGTTTTGCCTTCAAAAGTTTCAATTTCGATGCTGTCTTTGCGTTCAAAAACAGTAGTTTTTTTGACGCCATCGACTTCATATTCAAATTTGAATTTCCCGGTTTTGAAATCTTTGCAGTTGCGTTCCACATCATAACACGACATTAGTAGCAGTAGTGGGAGGAGAAAGATTATTTTTTTCATTTGTTGATTTTATGAAACCTCACAGGTTTGTTATTTTAATTTATTCAACTCGTCATCGGTAAAATGCTGAATACTTTTTTCTTTAGAAAATTTTTCCGAGTTGTAACTATTCGATTTGTTTTTTGGAATTGACAAACTTGTCCATTCGCTATTTTTTAACATTTTGGCATAGAAAACAATTTGGCCAATGTGATACGGATAATGCGCCAATTGACGATTTATTGCTTCTATTACGGTATGTCCTTCGTTTCGGATATAGATAATTTCCGAAAGTTGTTCGGCTTGTAACGAATTTAAAGCATCAAAAAAACAATCCCAACCTTTGTTCCAATTGGCTAATAATTCTTCTTTGGTTTTTATGGTTTCTTCAAATTCCGCATCGCGATTTCGCCATTCTTTCTCCCCATCCGAAGTCAAAAAATCTGTCCAACGCGAAAGCATATTTCCCGAAAGATGCTTCACAATCGTTGCAATACTATTGGTGTCTTCATTTATAGAAACAAAAAGTTGCTCGGCTTCGAGTTGATCCATCGCTTTTTCTCCCAACGTTTTATAATAGAGAAATTGCTTCTTTACACTTTCTAAATAGGAATTCGTTGCTTCCATTTTATTCGATTTTAATATCGTATTTATCCAAAAGTCCCACAATTCCTTGGGTCGAAAATTTCGCTTTCCGCATTGGATTGTTTTCAGGATCAATTTTATAATTGTAGGCAGTTCTAAAATCAACTCCGGCCAATTGCGTGTCATTGAAAATGGCGTTATCCAAATTACAGTTTTCAAAACTAGAATTCGTCAGATTCGTTCCAATAAAAGAAACTTCTTTCATCGAACAAATATTGAACTTTGTTTTCGGCATTTTTTTGTTGGCAAAAGACGAATAATCCAAAAGGCAATCCTGAAAACTCACGCCAAACATAAAATCGGCACAAGAATTAAATTGAATTCCCAGTAATTTGCAGGTTTTGAAATGTACTGTTTTCAAGCTCGTTCCGCTCAACTCCGTCATCGATAGATTGCAATCAATGAATTCACAATCCATAAAAGTGTTGTTGCAAAAGTTACTGTTCGAGAAATCACAGTTCTTGAAAACGCAATCTTCGAACTCCCGATTGTTGACTTTTTTGTCCGTAAAAGACACTTTTTCGAACGTTTTATGTGTGTGTATGAGGTTTTCCATTAGTCATTAAATAAACTTCGCATCATTGTTTTTAAACCCAAAACCATCAAATAAACAGCACCAATACAAGCGGCAATTCCGATGCCTAAAACCAAATAATGCCACACATTTTGCTTATTCATAAACGCATTGTAAATCAAGGATGGGCCAATAAAAAGCAAAGGCAAAGCCCAAGCTAAATATTTTATGGATTTGGATAAAAGTTCTTTGTTTGTTGACATTTAAAAATTAAAGTTTTGAAATTAGAATTTGCTGTTTGATTATACTCAGTACGACAACCTGCAACCTGCCATCTGCAACCTGCTATTTACCACTATAATTATCCACCGCTTTTCGAACGCTTCCATATTTTGCCAATAATTCGGCTGCTTTTTCATAGGAAACAGGAATTTCTCCCATAATCATTTTCACGCCACGATCCACGAGTTTGCTGTTACTCAATTGCATATCGACCATTTTGTTACCTTTCACTTTTCCCAATTGAATCATTGTGGCGGTCGAAATCATATTCAAGACTAATTTCTGCGCAGTTCCGGCTTTCATTCGGGAGCTTCCAGTAACAAATTCAGGACCTACAACAACATCTATCGGAAATTTTGCCGTTTGCGAAATCGGACTTCCTGCATTGCAAGAAATACTTCCTGTGATAATATTATTCTCGTTACAAGCTTTCAAACCTCCAATTACATAAGGCGTAGTTCCCGAAGCGGCAATTCCAACCACAACATCATTCTCGTTGATGTTTTGTTCTTGCAAATCTATCCAGGCTTGAGTTGCATCGTCTTCGGCGTTTTCTACGGCACGTCGAATGGCTTTGTCGCCACCGGCAATTATCCCGTTGACCAAGTCAAAAGGCACACCAAATGTGGGCGGACATTCCGAAGCATCCACAACGCCCAAACGTCCTGAAGTTCCTGCTCCAATGTAGAACAATCGACCGCCCAATTTCATTTTAGAAACGATTTCCGCAACCAAAGTTTCGATTTGTGGCAATGCTTTTTCTACAGCGAGAGGAACTGTTTTGTCTTCCTCATTGATGTTAAATAATAATTCCTGAACCGACATTTTTTCTAAATGTTCGTATTTCGAGGATTGTTCGGTGGTTTTTGTAAAGGTCATATTTTTTTATATTCTTATTAGTTTTCAGATATACATTCGTTTCTAACTTTAATTTTTTTTCCTTCGAGGTCTTTTTTCATCCTCAATAAGGTTTTGTCTGAAAGGTTTGCTACTAGAAAAGATTTTGAATTAAAATCTTTAGTTATAACGATAACTCCATTGGAATGTCTACTGTAGCGGTAAAATACAATTTCTTTGATAAGATTAATTTCATAAACTTCCTTTCTCCAAAAAAAATAGTTTTTTTTCACTTGTAAATATTGATCGGAAATCTTGAAAGAATGATACATTCTTGAAAATAACAAAAAAAGAAGCGCCGATAAAAAAAATAAAAAAGCGTATGCTTTAGAAATAATATTACCAACTGAGTTTATAACTGGGACTACTAAAAATAATACCATTAATCCCCACATCATAATTCCACTAAGAGTAAAAATAGGATTTCCATTATAGGTTGTAGCGTCCTCTTTAGTTAATTCAAGGCTGTCTATTTCATGATTAAATTCTTCAATTTTGTCTTTTTTTTCAATGACAATTTGCTGTATAAAACATTTTATTTCAGCAATATTGGAATAAAAATCATCGATGATTTTAATTTCTGTGGAGTCATTGAAAGTAAGTTTTGCGCATTCACCAGACGTAAAAATCATCCCTCCTTTTCCTGTTAGTTTTGCACTTGATAGATCATGCCACCAATAGAATTGGTTTTTAAAGGTGATTCCTTTTTTATTTAATGTAATGCTTGGAGCATTTTTTATAAAACCCATAGTAATAGTAATAGCTATTACTAAAAGAATTAAACTTCCAATAATGAAGCTGTTTTTGTTGTATTTGAAATATTCTTGAAAAATTGAAATTAAAATCAAAAAAAAACCATTGATTAAAATCAGATTCAAGTAAAATTTATAAAAATGTCTTTTTGAAATAATTTCCATAGGTTTTGATTGAATATTGTACTGTTTTATTTGATACACTCAATATGATTTTCTTTAGCAATAATAAGTCTTGAAGTCTCAATCTCAGTATGAATTTTGTCCCAATTGTTGTTGAAATATTGATGCAATTGCTTCAAAGAGCAATTACCTAACTGAAAATAAATTATTTTGGGAGCGTTTTCCGAAACCAAGAAACGATTATAAAAATCTGTGTCTTTTGTGAGGATTACAAATTCGTTATTTAAGGCGTAGTTCCAAATTTCGGTATCACTCATTTGTAAATCAATGTCGGACACAAAAATAAAACGATTGTCATTAAAAAAACTGAAATATTTAGGCAGATTTACATCAACTAAAAATGAAAAATTCATAGTTAACTAGCTAATTGAATGTCATTTTTATAAGACGATAGATTTTTTAGAGCAAAAGCGATACAAGCTTGAATGTCTTCTTTTTCAAGAAAGGGATAAGCTTCTAATATAGCTTCTACAGAATCACCAGCAGATAAAAACTGTAAAATGGTTTCTACCGTAATTCTCATTCCTCGTACCGTTGGTTTACCATTGCAAACATCTGGTTTTATGGTAATTCGTTGTAAAATTGAAGTTTCCATCTTTATGTTTTTACAAATTTAACAAATAAATTTCAAGGAAATGAATTTAAAATTGAATTAAACGTATCTAACTTCAATTATGAACTATTTTACCATTTAATAGTTGCGTCTATGAAAGCGATTAAACTATCTGCCATTGCTTTTTGTTCACTTATTTTTGGATGACCAGGCGTATTTTTATACTCAAAGAAATGAGTGTATATTTTTTTGTCATTCAAATTTCCAACCGCTTTTTTGATATAATTTGGCCATTTTGAACCTTCTTTAGTAGCATCCATACTGCCTAAAGCACAAATAATCGATGCGTTTGGATATTTTTCTCTAATCGATTTCACGAAGTTTTCATACGATTTTATAATAAAATCTTCATTGGGTTTTTGACCTCCAAATTTTTTAATAAACTCCCCATTTTTAGGAAGGTTTACGATCCAGGAATCATTTTGAAATAGATTAATTACCACAATATCAGGAGTGTAATTGTTGAAATTCCATTTAGTATTTTTATCGTGAGGATTGGTCAAATCATAAATATCAGACATTATAGTTGGAAACCAACTCACCATAACTCCAATACCGCTGGTAGCAATACAGGAGAATTGAGCATCAAAATGTCGGGCAGTAATCGCTCCGTACGTTAAATAATGGTTTTCAAAATGTCCTGTTCCAGAGTCATTCCCGTTTTGGACTTCGTTGCCATAACCACAAGTAATGGAGTCACCATAAAACTCCATTTTCTTTTTTTTAGGTTTTGATTTAGATAAAATTTTATCATTTTTATTGGTTTCAAATCCATAAAAAAAAGTTTGTCCTTTTCCCCATTCGGTGCGTTTGTAAAGTTGGATTTTGTGTTTTCCTTTACTCAAACCCGAAGCAAGAATGTAGCTTTTTTTGATGGTGTCCAATTGAATTTTTGAAATTACGGTATCGTCTAAAATTACATTGTAGTAATTTGCCGTATCCACATCTTTTAGAATAGCGGAAATTTCAGAGCCTTTAAAATTCAAACTAATAGAGGAACCTGACCAGTTTAATGAAGCTGTGCTATCGCTAAAAGAGATTCTCCCTTCGTACTGAATCTTGGGATCATTAAAAGGGATATTCTTTTTTTGAGCCGAAATGATTTTTGGTGCTAGAATTAATATCGAAATCAATACTAGAAAATGAATTTTCATAAACAAATTTTTTAAGATTTATATAAAATACGCCAAAATAATCCCAAAAATAATCATCGAAACTTTAGCTACATTAAACTTATGTCCCTCACTACTTTCAAAAATAATAGTGGACGAAATGTGGAATAATATCCCGATGACAACAGCGGTTATTTCGGTGTAATAATCATTTAAAATAGGCATATATTCTGAAATAATGGTTCCCAACGGAGTCATAATGGCAAAGGTAAACATAAAGGCAAAAATCGCTTTTTTGTTTAATTTGGCATTGATAAAAAAGAGGGTCAAGATTATGGCTATCGGCAAATGATGAATGGCGATTCCAACAGCTAAATTGTGATGATGACTTACGGGAAATCCTTCTAAAAACGCGTGAATACAGAGGCTGACAAAAAGCAACCAAGGAATATGCGACATCGTTTCGTGACCGTGAACGTGACCGTGTTCGGCACCTTTGGAAAAAAATTCTAATATGATTTGGAATAAAATCCCCGCCATAATGAAGAGTCCAATATTATGATTGTGACTTTCATACACTTCTGGAAGCAAGTGCATCACGGTTAATGAAAGTAAAAATGAACCGCTAAAAGCCAACAATAATTTAAGGTTGGTTTTGCTTTTTGGTTTTAAAAACAAAGCAATACCATAACCAAGAAGGACTGAAAATAAAGGTAAAAGGTAATTCATATTTTTGTTTAATCTTTTAATTGGTTAAACGGTCAATCGATTAATCAGTTAACCAATCAAACTATTTAAAAATCATTATTAATCGTTCACTATCGGCTTTATGGAATTTTTTGAGTTTATAATCTCCAAAAATATCCAAGAGAAAATCCCAGCTTCTTCCATCATTTCTTCAAAATCTTTGAGCGTTAATGCTTTTACTTTTTCGGTGAAATGAAATTTTTGTCCTTGATCTTCAAAGTCTATTTCCTTAAAAATATGACCGTCTTTTTGGTACCGTTTGATGTGAAACTCAATTCCATCGACTGTTTTTACTTCTTCTGGAACGAGATTGGCGATAACTTGATTAACGTTCATAAAGTCGATTACAGCAAAACCATATTCGGTCAAACTGTCTTTCATCGCTTTTAAAGTCGTCAGATTGTCTTCGTCATTTTCGAAATAACCAAAACTGGTAAACAAATTGAAAATAGCATCAAATTTATCTTCGAAAGTCTCACGCATATCGTGAACCTGAAAATGAAGGGTTTCGTTTTGGTTTTTATTGGCTTCGGCAATACTATTTTCAGATAAATCGGCACCCACAACTTCAAAGCCCAATTGATTCAAATAAATGGAATGGCGTCCTTTGCCACAAGCCAAATCCAGTACTTTTGACTTCTCGGGAAGGTTGAGATAGTGCGTCAAATTGTCCATAAAAATCTGGGCTTCTCTATAATTTCTTTCTTTATAAAGAATGTGATAATAAGGAGTGTCAAACCAGGAGGCGAACCAATTGTGTGTTTTGGGTTTTAGCGAATTCGGCATTTATTCTTTTTCTATTAATTCAAGTCAGCAAATTTAGTGTATTTTTGCACCGAATACTTGATTTTACGATGGAAAATAATTTTAGAATGATTGCCAAAACCTTTTTTGGTTTTGAAGAAATACTGGCAAACGAATTGAAAATGCTGGGTGCACAAGATGTGGAGCAGGGTGTGAGAATGGTTAGTTTCAAAGGGGACAAAGGTTTTATGTACAAAGCCAATTTGTCTTTGCGAACCGCTTTGAAAATCCTGAAACCAATTTATTTCTTCAAAGCAAGAGATGAAAATGGTTTATACAAAGGGATTTCGGGAGTGAACTGGTCGAAATTTCTCAGTGCCAATCAGACTTTTGTGATTGATGCGACCGTGCATTCGGAGTATTTTAATCATTCGGAATTTGTTTCTCAAAAATGTAAAGATGCCATTGTGGATCAGTTTCGTGAACGAACTGGGCAACGTCCAAGTATCGAGAAAATTCATCCCGATTTGAGAATTAATATTCATATTGACAAAGACCAAGTTTCGGTTGCTTTAGACACTTCTGGAAATTCTTTACACCAACGTGGATATAGAACAGCTACCAATATTGCTCCAATCAATGAAGTCTTGGCAGCAGGAATTTTGTTGCTTTCGGGTTGGGACGGTCAAGGCGATTTCTTGGATCCAATGTGTGGTTCGGGAACTTTCTTAGCCGAAGCCGCGATGATTGCTTGTAATATTCCGGCAAACATCAACCGCAAGGAATTTGCTTTCGAAAAATGGAACGATTGGGACAATGATTTGTTTGACCAAATTATGGATTCCTTGATGAAGAAAATTCGTGAATTTCATTACACCATAAAAGGCTATGACAAAGCGCCATCGGCAGTTTTGAAAGCCAAAGACAACATCAAAAACGCCAATTTGGACGAATATATTTCCATTGAAGAAAGAAACTTTTTCGAAACGGAAAAAACCTCGCAGGGGAAATTACATATCGTTTTCAACCCGCCTTACGATGAGCGATTGGATATTCATATGGAAGAATTCTACAAAAATATTGGCGATACTTTGAAGAAAAATTATCCAGGAACCAATGCTTGGTTCATCACCGGAAATCTGGAAGCTTTGAAATATGTGGGACTAAAACCTTCTAGAAAAATCAAACTTTTCAACGCCAGTATCGAAGCGAGATTGGTAAAATATGAAATGTATGAAGGCAGTAAGAGAACCAAATTTCAGATTTCAGAAGGCAGTTAGCAGATTTCAATAGCAGAAATTAATACATTAAAATAATGACAAAATTACAAGTACGTGCTTTTCTATACCAATTAGGATGTTTTGGAATATTATTTATTTTATTCCGATTTTTGATTGGAAGTTACACCAATTTAGAAGGTTTTTGGATACCAATTACCGCATTTGTGATTGGAACTATTTTAGCACCAAAATTTCAAGCAGCAAAAACTAAAGATGGCGAAAAACTTTTCATGTCTTGGATTTTTATGAAAGGAATTAAAGAAATAGGGTAGTAAGGAAGTAAGAATTGCGATATTAGAAAAAAGTCCACTGGAATTTTATCCTTTAACCTTTTCCTTAGGTTTAATAGTCTTTTTATACAATGGAATAAAATAAGTGACTGTATAATTAAATCCAGCACCAAAATTACCAGCATAAGTTCTGTTGAAACCCGGGATATAGAGGTTTTCGAAGTCGTCGCTAGGTTTTTTGTCATAAATTAGTGTATTCATTCTAAGACTGAAACCCACAAATATATTGTTGTATACTTTCACTTTTACACCAGCCACAACTTCAATCCAGCCAGCAGTTAAACCACTGAATGTCTCTCCTGAATCTTTCCAAGGCATTTCTCCCCAATAAGGATTTGCATTGTAGATCTTGTAACTGTTCAATTCCTGACTAAACGTACTAACACCACCTCGCAATCCAATAGAGATAATATTTTCCATATCCAACCAGTTTTCGTAGGCGTTATAATCAAAACCCACTTTTAGGTAAGTTCCTTTGGTAGTGGTATTTAATCGGTCGTCCTCGGTCGTTTTATCTTCGCTTCCTATTTCAGCAGCCAAATAATAATTTTTCGTTAAGCGGTAATCACCAACTAATTCGATTCCTTTGTAATTTTCATCATATAAACCACGAGTCAGCCTGTACAAATCGACTCCCACACGAAGTCCGTATCGATCCTTTTTTACAGGAACAATAGTGTCTTTTTTTACGGGAACAATCGTATCGGTTTTTACAGTTACTGGCTTTGGAGTCTCTGGAATTTTGCTTTCAGATTTCTTTTTTTCTGGAGTAGTTTTGGTTACAGTGGTTTCTTGAGCCTGTGCCAAAAACTGAACTATCAGAAGACAAAAGCTAAAAAAATACTTTAATGTGTGTTTCATTTTCGTTATCTATATTACTTTTTTCGACTGAAATAACTTGCATCCATTTTCCTTTGGTTACTGGTACTGCGGTATGAAAAATGGGATTGTTTGGTACAAACGTAAAAAGGGTCTTAAAACCGCAAGCTCTCGATACAAAAACATCTTCTTTTGTATAATTAAACGTTACTTCATCAGTATCTATTAAGGTGGGATTTGTATTGCCTGAATTCAGAATAAAACTGTATTTAGTTGAATTGGAGTCGGTTTTTAATGGGATTGAAATGCTGCTTCCATTCGCTAAATATTGATCTTCACCCGAAGCACCAGGGTTAAAAACAATGCCTTCGGTCATTCCGTCTCCAATAACTTTTAGATTGGTCACATTTTTTTTGACAGATGCATTCGAAACATTGTAAAAATCGATTACCAAACGGGGCGTTGTGGGCGTATTGGCATCGCAAATGTCATCTTTCTCACAGCTGGAAGAAGCGAATGTTACAATTAAAAAAAGGGCAATTATTTTTTTCATAAATCTTTAAATATCAATTTCAACAACTGCAATCTGCCGTCTGAAAACTTATCTCCTCTCCAAAAGTACAACATTTTCTACGTGATGCGTTTGCGGAAACATATCTACTGGTCGAACGCGTGTCACTTTGTATTTTTCGTCCATTAAAGCCAAATCTCTTGCTTGTGTCGCCGAGTTACAACTTACATACACAATTTTTTCAGGTTCGATTTTCATAATTTGTTCAATTACATCTTTGTGCATTCCGTCTCGCGGTGGATCAGTTATAATTACGTCAGGTTTGCCGTGTTGTGCAATAAAACTTTCATTGAAAACTACTTTCATATCGCCTACATAAAACTCGCAATTCGTAATATTGTTTCGCTCTGCATTGGCTTTGGCATCAATAATAGCTTCGGGAACGCTTTCGACACCAATAACTTTTTTTGCGTTTTTCGATACAAATTGCGCAATTGTTCCGGTTCCTGTGTATAAATCATACACAATTTCGTTGCCAGAAAGCCCAGCAAAATCTCGGGTGATTTTATACAATTCGAATGCTTGGTCTGAATTGGTTTGGTAAAAAGATTTGGCATTAATGCTAAATTTTAAACCTTCCATTTCTTCCAAAATGTAATCTCTTCCTTTGTATAATTTTATATTTTGATCGTATAAAGTGTCGTTTGCTTTATTATTCACTACATATTGCAGCGAAGTAATCTGCGGGAATTTTTCGTAAATATGGTCTAAAATTAATTCTCTACTGGCTTTGTCATTTTCGAAAAACTGAATTAAAACCATAATTTCACCAGTCGAAGCCGTTCGCATCATTAAGGTTCTAAGTAAACCTTCGTGATTTCTCGGATTGAAAAAAGTGAGGTTATTTTCATTGGCGAAAGCCCTGATTTCATTCCGAATTGCATTCGATGGATCTTCTTGTAAATGACATTTGTTGATGTCTAGAATTTTGTCCCACATTTTTGGAATATGGAAACCTAAAGCATTTCTATTTCCTAAATCTTCTGTACTATCAATTTCTTTTTCGGTCAACCAACGACTGTTTGAAAACGAAAATTCCATTTTGTTTCTGTAGAAAAATTGTTTTTCGGAACCTAAAATTGGTTCAAATTCAGGAAGTGTAATTTTTCCAATGCGTTGCAAATGATTGAAAACCTCATTTTGTTTGTAGTACAATTGCTGGCTGTATTTCATATTTTGCCATTTGCAACCGCCACAAACACCAAAATGCTCGCAAATAGGTTCGATTCTGTGTTCTGAAAATTCGTGAAATTTCACCGCTTTTCCTTCATAATAAGCCTTACGCTTTTTGAAAGTTTGCACATCAACCACATCGCCAGGAACGACATTGGGAATAAAAATTACTTTACCATCCGGGGCTTTTGCCACCGAAACGCCTTTTGCACCTGCATCAAGGACTTTTATATGATCAAAAACGATCTTGTCTGTATTTTTCTTAGCCATAGCGCAAAAATAAGTCTTTGGATGGTTTTATAAATTCAAATTGGGAAATATTTTTATTAAAAATAAAACCTGACAATTTTTAGGTATGAATTTAGAAATACGAAGTGCGAATTACGCTGATAATAGCGGTTGTATTAGGGATAAAACACAACATTAGATTGTTCTAATTATTTAGTTAAATTCATCTTTCCAATTTTTAGTTGTAATTGCTGAAATTTTATTTTCTGAGTTCATTGTCACTCGAAGTTCCTTGTTGGCTTTTGCATAATCAAAATGCGCTTTGAATCGATAAATGTTTGTCGCATCTGTTTTGTTTACCATCATTTCTATAAACTCAAGATCCTTGAAATCCCCATATTTTAAGCCATATTTGACTCCAATTTCTTTTATATTCTTTTCCGAAGAGTTTGCAATGACTCTGTCTGTGGCTTCACTTTTTGTAAAAGGTTTAAATTTTGAGGTATTGCAAGTCATCAAAAGTCTTTTTCCTAGTTCATAAGCTTTGTCTTTTTGCATTTTCTCGACCGAATTCAATTCGGAAGCACCAATGCCTTTTTCAATTGTTTTGCCATTTATTTGCTTCGTTTTGCAGCCAATAATTAATAATAGACAGCTTATTAGAATACACTTTTTCATAAATGATAAATTTAGGTTTCTTGAAACAACGAATTTTTTAGACGTAAAGTATCCAAAAGAGGTTCTTAATTCTTAATATTTCTTCTTAATCAATTCATAATTGACAATGGCGAGACCATAAAAAACTGAATCAGCGGTAATTTTTCCGAGGATGATTCCCATAAAATAATTTCCAGTCAAAATCGGCATCCAATACATGCAAAACGGACGAATGAAGAAAAGGTCTAAGATAGCGGGATAACCAAATTCTAAGAGTAAATTTCGAATCAGGAAAAGAATTTCTTTTACAGACGTTTTTTTATCCAATAACCGATTTTTCGCTGCTAATTTCTTGTAAGCCATAAATAAAATAACCCCATAAAAGGCAAAATATTCGGCAAAAGTGATTAAATAAGCTGTTGTCAAACCATTAAAGATTCGGCTGAATTGCGAACTCGCTAAGGCAGCCGATGTTGCAGCGATTTCGGCATATTTATACCGATCAAACCATTCTTTGAAATTGGATTTATGAAACATTTTTTAGTTTTTAAAATAGCCGCAGATTCGCAGATTTTAAATCAATGTGAAAATCTGTGGATCTGCGGTCAAATAATGATTACCACAACTGATGCACTTCTGGCTTGATGTATTTTTCATAAATAGCATTCATCGCCGCAATTTTTTCAGGTGTCAATTTTGGTAAATCAAAAACCGATAAATTTGATTCTACGTGACTGGCTTTTGAAGCTCCCGGAATAATACAACTAATTTCATTGAAACTCAAAATCCATTGCAAGGCAATTGGTGCCAAATTAGTGGCTTCAGGAAACAAGTTTTTCAAAGTCTCCACTGCTTTTAAACCCAATTCGTAATCAATTCCTGAGAACGTTTCTCCTTTGTCGAAAGCGGCTCCGTTTCGGTTGAAATTTCGGTGGTCTTGTGCTCCAAAAGTAGTTTTAGCATCGAATAATCCTGTCAAGAGTCCGCTGGCCAATGGCACTCTGGCGATGATTCCAACATCCTTTTTCTGTGCTTCCTTGAAAAACAATTCGGATGGACGTTGACGGAACAGATTGAAAATGATTTGCACCGTGGTTACATTTGGATATTCAATGGCTTTGAGTCCTTCTTCCACTTTTTCGACGCTGACACCCAAGTTTTGAATTTTTCCTTGTTCTTTCAAATGGTCAAACATTTCGAAGATTTCGGGACGATAATACACCTCAGTTGGTGGACAATGCAATTGAATTAAATCCAAAGTTTCGAGTCCGGTTCTTTTCAAACTGTCTTCCACAAATTTTTGTAAAACCTTTGGTTGGTAGCCTTCATTTATATGAGGATTAATAAAACGACCGCATTTGGTGGCAACATAAATACGTTCCGAACGAGAGCGAACCACTCTTCCAACGGCTGTTTCGCTCAAACCATTTTCATACACATCGGCAGTATCAATGAAATTCACGCCATTATCAATTGCCGTATTAATCAATTCGTCTGCGGTTTTATCATTGAAAGGCGAACCCCATTTTCCGCCTACTTGCCAAGTTCCTAATGCTATTTCTGAGATGTTGAAATTCGTTTTTCCTAGTTTTCTGTAGTTCATATTTTTTGTTTTTATTTTTTTATTTGAATGTTGTTTTGGTTATTCAAGTCATCTGATTTATTTTCTTCCATATAAATTAATCAAATTTTATTTCTGGAAAAATAATTGATACAATTTCATTGTATTTGGTATCTTGTTGAGGTTTCCAATTGTTTGCATTTAATATTTTGGGCATAAGTAAACCTCTTTTGTCTTCACTCTTACAAAAATCATCTATACCCCAATATACTTCAATGGCTTTAATAATTAAATCAAAAAGAACAACTCTATCATTTTTTAAATTAGTGTAATAATTAACAAATTGAATTAAATTTGAAAAATTATTTCCTATCACTTTTTTTCTTTTAATTGATAATATTGCAAATAAAAGTTGCTCGACTTTCTTATCATATAAACTATATAAACCTTTATTTTTATTCAATTTACTCAAAAAAAGACTAATGGAAACATAATAAATAATTGAGTGGTTATTTGAATTTTCATTTTCAACAATATTTTTATCAAAAATCTTTTTTATGAATTTTTTATCTTCAATAGATAAGCTGTAATCTTTTTGAAAAAAATCAAAAATTTTATCATACATCTCACTTTGTTGTTTTAAAAACAAACGTTGGTAGTCAGTAATTAAAAAATCATTTCTTAATTCAATTAAAATACTGCTATTATTTTCATTAAAAGCAATATTGCTATTTCTAATAAGTTTTTGAGTTGTAGTTAATTTTGGTTCTTCTTTTTCATCTTCATAATATGAGTAATTATAATCTTCATAATCATACTCAATATTTTTCTCTCTCTTTTGAAGTTTTGAGGCATCCTCTTTGGCTTTTTGTTGCTTTGCAACTTCCTTTTCTCTTAATTCTTTTTCAGATGTAAAAATCTCATTATTCAACTTTTCCTCTTCTGTACTTACATCAAAATAAAAGATTTTATTATTGACTTCGTCAAAAGTTAGTTGATTGAAACAAACGTATTCAAATTCCCAATTGTAATGAATTTTTAAATTTTCAATAACTGGTTTTTGATAATAACACAAAAGATATAAATCATTATTTTGTTGAGATAAGTTTATTGCTTCATTATCTAATACAAAAGCATTTCTGTTATTGGAATAAAAAACATCCTTTTCGGTAAAACGTTGTTTAAACTCATCAACTTCAAAATTTTTAAAAATCCACAATATATAAGTTTGATTTTCTTTATAGAAATGTTCTCTATCTACAATAACACTCAAAAATGTTGTTGATAATTGAACTTCAAAAACAACCTCAACTTTTTTGTAAGTTGCCGAAATATCTGGCTTTTTCCATTCAAGATAATTTGTGTTACTCTTTACTACTTTTTCAACTCTAATATTTGAAAAGTCATTATTTAATTCAATAAATTGTTTGATTAAGTTTTTTGTTTCAAAGTGAAGGGGGCTTTCTTTTGCACCATTATATTTGAGCCTTCTTATTTCTACTTCTGAATATTTTGTATCTGTTTTGAGGTGACAAAAATCACTATCTTTTCTATGTGCAAAATGAAGGACTTTCATTGTTTGACCCCCTCCATTGATTTTAATATTTTGACCACAATAATAACACACAAATAAAGGCTCTCTTATTCCTTTAATCGCTTTTTGTAACTCGTTTCTATAACTAAAAACCTCATTCTCTTCTTTTAAGAAAAAACTATCCGCATAAACTGTTGAACCGTCATCTTTATTTAATACAAATTCAATTGTTCTTCTTATATATAGATTTTCAATCATAAAGTTTTAATTTCTTATGTTATTATGACTCTAAAATAATTATACTTTTTATTTAGATAACACTTCTTCTATCCCTTTCTCCACAATCGGTCCCATCACTTCATATCCTGCTTTATTGGGGTGAACTCCATCATCGGCATAAGCAGCTTTCAATCCTTTTCGTTCATCTACCAATGCTGAATAATAATCCAAATATAGGATTTCATTGGCATCAGCGTATTCTTTTATCATTTTATTGAGTTGTATGATTTTTTCGGCAGGAAACGAACCCGGTTTCCAATGGAAATCATAAGCGGGCAAGACCGAGCATAAAATCACTTTGATTTGGTGGGCTTTGGCCAATTCCGACATCGAGAAAATATTGTCAGTAATCATTTCTAAAGTTGATGGACCAGTATTTCCGGCAATATCATTGGCTCCAGCCAATATCACTACAATCTTGGGTTTTAATGCAATTACGTCTGCCCGAAAGCGAATCAGCATCTGAGGTGAAGTTTGTCCGCTAATTCCTCGGTTCACATAAGGTTTTCCAGCAAAAAACTCGGGACAAAGTGCAGACCAAAACTCGGTTATGGAATCACCCATAAAAACGATTCTATTTTGTCCAGACGTTAGGGCGGGAAGTTTAGAATTTTCCTTTTGGTATTTTTTTAGATAAGGCCAGTCTTGCATTTGTATTTTACTTCCCATGTTTAATAAACGACTTTCTCGTTTTTTGTAATTACTTGAACGAAGCTAACAAAAATAATGTTTTCGCACTGTAAAACCTATCAAATTAAATTGATTTTAGTGTCAAAAAAAATCTTCTAAAGCAACGCTTAAAGTTTCGTTAAAAAACAAAAAGACTGAAAATAGTTGTAATTAAAGCCTTAAATTTGAGTCAATAAAAAAATATAATTATGAAAAGACATGCAACCGCAGTTTGGAAAGGTTCGCTCAAAGAAGGCGCTGGCCACTTGACCACACAAAGTGGAACATTACAAAACACGCAATATTCGTTTAAATCTCGTTTCGAAGAAGGAATTGGCACTAATCCAGAAGAGTTAGTTGCTGCGGCACATTCGGGATGTTTTACAATGCAACTTTCGGCTTACATTACCGAAGGTAGTTTTGAGATTGAAAGCATCGAAACCAAATGTGATATCAATTTGCTAGAAGGAAAAATCGTGAGTTCTCACTTAACGGTAAGTGCCAAGATTAAAGGAATTTCTAATGAAACTTTCCAAGAATTGGTAACTAAAGCGGAGGCAAATTGTCCAATATCAAAATTATTCGATACTGAAATTTCTACAGAAGCTAGTTTGGTTTAAAATTTGATTTATTTTCAATAAAAAAGGCTCGATTGTTTTAAAATCGAGCCTTTTTTTATTTTTAAATAGTCTTCTTAATCAAACAAATCCGAAGATAAATAGCGGTCGCCTCGGTCACAAATAATAGCAACAATGACTCCAGATTCCATTTGTTCGGCAAGTTTTAGGGCAACGGCAACAGAACCTCCGCTGCTCATTCCTGCAAAAACACCTTCTTCAAGAGCCAATCTTTTGGTCATGGCACGTGCTTCTAGTTCCGAAACTTCGATTATGGTATCTACTTTTGAAGCATCGAATATTTTAGGCAAATATTCCTGAGGCCATTTTCGGATTCCCGGAATTTGAGAACCATCGCTTGGTTGTGCGCCAACGATTTGGATGTTAGGATTTTTTTCTTTCAGGTAGGTAGAAGTTCCAATTATAGTTCCGGTAGTTCCCATTGCCGAAACAAAATGAGTAACGGTTCCGTGAGTATCTCTCCAAATTTCTGGGCCTGTGGTTTTGTAATGGGCTTTCCAATTGTCGGCATTGGCAAACTGGTTGAGCATCACATAACCGCCTTCGGCAACTTTTTTGTCGGCATAATCTCGGGAGCCAATAATTCCTGCTGCGGCAGGTGTTAGAATCACAGTTGCACCATAGGCTCGCATCGTTTGGGTGCGTTCTTTGGTAGAATCTTCGGGAAGAATCAGTTCAATTTCTATGTTTAATAATTGGGCAATCATAGCCAAGGCAATGCCCGTGTTTCCGCTGGTTGCTTCAATGAGTTTATCCCCTTTTTTTATCTCTCCTCTTTCTAAAGCAGATACAATCATATTGTAAGCAGGACGGTCTTTTACACTGCCTCCGGGATTGTTTCCTTCCATTTTAAGAAACAGTTTTACGTTCTTATTTTTAACTAGATTTCGGGCTTCGACTAATGGTGTATTTCCTATAAGTTTTAATATATCTTGTGCGTTCATTCTATTTTAACTCTTTTATTTTTACTTCGGTGATAGTAGTATTAGTCACAACAGATTTTGCAGGAATCGATTTGGTAATCCACGTATTCCCTCCGATAATACTATTTTTTCCAATAACGGTTTCACCGCCCAAAATAGTAGCATTAGCATATATGCACACATTTTTTTCAACGGTAGGATGTCTTTTGGTACTTTTCATGTCTTTGCTAACACTCAATGCACCCAAAGTAACACCTTGGTATAATTTTACATGTTTTTCGATTACGGTTGTTTCTCCAATAACAATTCCAGTGGCATGGTCAATAAAAAAAGGGGAAGCGATTTCGGCTCCTGCGTGAATATCGGTTCCCGTGATGCGATGCGCATATTCACTCATCAGTCTTGAAAAAAGTAACATGTCCAGCAAGTATAATTCGTGACTCAGTCTATAAATAGCGATAGCATGAAATCCAGGATAGGCTAAATACACTTCATCAATACTATTAGAAGCGGGATCATTTTCTAAGATGTAAGCGGCATCCTGATTTAGATTATCCAAAACCGAAGGCAATTTTTCAAGAAATTGTTCCCAAATGGTGTCACACAATCCTTCTGATTTTTTGTTAGCAATTTTTGCAATTTTCTTAAAAAGTATTTCGAGTTCGTCGATGCTTTGGCTTAAGGGTGCATTAGAGTCAAACAGTGTGTAAAATAATTTCTCCGTAAAGGCCTCAGTCATTGTTTTAATTCCATAATTGATAGAAAAATGACTTTTAAGGGCAGAAATAGAATTTATGATTAGTTCTTTAGACACGATAATAAAATTCAAAAGTTAGTATAAAAGGTAAAAGTAAGGTGTTTTTAGAAAATGCCACACGGATTGGACAAAAAAATATTTATTATGAGTTTTTTTAATCATAAAAGCATAGATGTACTGCCATTTGTATAAATGTAATTTTTTAAATACGTAAATTAGCATGTGATACGGTTTTATGTTTGTTTTTATTAAAATTAAAAATTTTAAATAATGAATAATAGAGCGAAATTCAAAAATAAACTTACTCGATTTTGGAAAATTCTAGGGCCAGGGTTAGTAACAGGAGCAAGTGATGATGATCCTTCGGGAATTGCAACATATTCGCAAGCTGGTGCAGTCTATGGTCTTTCTACCTTATGGACCGCTCTGATTGCCTTTCCGCTTATGGCTGCTATTCAGCAAATGTGCGCCAGAATTGGATTGGTTACTTCTCATGGTTTGACAGGAGCGCTTAAACAGAATTATCCACGACCTGTTTTGTATCTTATGCTTTTGTTTAGTTTTCCCGCTATTGTAATGAATATTGGTGCCGATATTGCAGGAATGGGAGCGGTGGGAAATCTATTATTTCCCTCTATTGATGCTACTTTTTTTAGCGTTTTCTTCACCATACTGCTTTTGGGGTTAATCATTTATTTGCCGTATCAAAAAATTGCTGCTATACTAAAATACCTTTGTGTCGTAATGTTGGTTTACTTTATTGTGCCTTTTTTGTGCCAACAGGATTTAACGCAAATATTCAAGGCTACTTTTATTCCATCACTTAAATTCAACAAAGAGTTTATGGGTATTCTGGTAGGTATTTTAGGAACCACAATTTCTCCTTATCTTTTCTTTTGGCAAGCATCTATGGAAGTAGAGGAGAGGAATAAGAGTGAAAAACACTTGATAGTTAATAAAAAGGTCATTCACGAAATAAATGAAGATGTCGATTTCGGAATGGGTTTTTCCGGTTTTGTGATGTATTTCATTATTCTGACAACCGGTACAGTTTTGTATAACGGAGGAGTTCATCAGATTGATACCGTAGAGCAGGCTGCAAGTGCTTTGAAACCATTGGCGGGAAATTTAGCATATTTTCTTTTTGCTGTTGGAATAATTGGTACCGGATTAATTGCAATTCCGGTTTTGAGCGGTTCACTTTCCTATATCATCACCGAAACTTTTGGATGGGAGCAAGGTCTTGATAAAAAATTTCATGAAGCAAAAGCTTTTTATGTTATCATTGCTATTTCTTTACTATTGGGATTATCGCTAAATTACATTGGAATCTCTCCCATAAAAGCGTTGCTTTATACCGCCGTACTTTACGGATTGACAGCTCCGGTTTTAATAGCTATTATTCTTCATATCTCCAATAATAAAAAAGTGATGGGCAGATTTACTAACAGCACAATTTCTAATATTCTTGGCTTTGCTGCATTGCTGATTATGACTGCCGCCGCTGTCGCTTTAATTTATTTGCAATTGGCTGATTAGGATTTTGTTGAACATACTATTTAAAACTATATTTGAATATTGTAAATTTTAAAATTAAAGCTATGAAAACGAATTATATTTTAGGATTATTAATGGTGTTTTTAGTATTTATTTGTTCGTGTAAAAAAGAATTGGAGCCACAAGAAAGTTCAGTGGTCACTAATCCTTCGTCTTCCGGCAACACATCAATTTCAACAGCTACACCTTCTGGACCATCGGCTAATTCATCTCAAAATCCATCTTTGTTGCAACAGAATTCAAATCAAAATGCTTCAGGAATGAATCCTCCACATGGTCAACCTGGTCATCGTTGTGATATTGCTGTTGGTGCACCCTTAAATTCAACTCCTAATAAATCAATTCCAAACCCAGCGGTAACCAATTCTTCTTCACCAGTAATTGTAAAAACGAATTCTTCTACGGTTGTTACTAAACCGGGAATGAATCCTCCGCATGGGCAAAAGGGTCATCGTTGTGAAATTGCTGTTGGAGCGCCATTAAATTCTCAGTCAGTTAAAAATGTACCAATTCCGGCAGTTTCAAATTCTGATTCGAACTCACAGGTTCCTGCGCTATTAAAACAAGATTCAACCGCAACATCGCCTAAATAATTAATCAATAATCTGACTTGAGCAGCATCGTTAATTTAATGATTTTATTTCAATAATTTTGCAGGCAAATAGTAAACATTGCAACACTAAGTAATGTTGCCATATAGTTTACTACTTTTGAATTTTAATACCCAAAAACCAAAAAAATAATCCAAAAATAAAGAGAAAAAATGTTCAATAAAGGTGACCAAGTTTCGGTTTTAGATGAAGATGTAAATGGAGTAGTAGTGGCTGTAAAAGACAAGCAAGTTACCATAGAAACTACCGATGGTTTTGTGATGACATATTTTGTCAACGAATTGATTAAAATAAACAATTCCAGTAACTTAATGGATTCTATCAAAAGAATAAATGTAGGGGAGATTGCAAAGGAAAAAGAAATTCCAAAACCAAGAAGTTTTGTCAAAGAGCGCAAAGATAAACGTGAAATTCCCGCTCCAGAATTCGATTTACACATCGAAAAATTAGTTCCAAACAAAAGAGGAATGTCTAATTATGACATACTGACTTTGCAAGCCGAAACTGCAAAACGACACATCGAATTCGCTATAAAAAACCGCATTCCCAAGATTGTTTTTATACACGGTGTTGGCGAAGGAATACTCAAATCAGAGTTGGATTTTTTGTTAGGACGTTATGATAACATCGCTTTTCAAGACGGGAATTATCAAAAATACGGTCAAGGTGCAACCGAAGTTTTTATCAAACAAAGCAGTAAATAATTTGATTTTAAGCTAAAAATTCAAGTCTAAAAACAAACAACCGCAAATTAAATATTTCTATTTAGAATGTTTTATTTGCGACCCGAACGAAGTGAATTGGCGAAACAATTTGCGGTACTATGTTTTAAAATTACCGCTAAATTAGAAGGTTATTAATTCTCCATAGATATAAACATCTCCCAATTTGAAAGTGCTATTGCCTTTCTTTAAGGTCGCATTTTTAATTACAATGTTGTGTTTAAATGCAGTTGTTCCGCTTTTTATTGTTGTAACTTCTATGATGCCACTAACGTTTGCAACACCATTTACCCCATTCCATTCTTCGCTAACCGTTGGAAGTGTTGGTGGAATTGTATTGCAAAAATAGTTAGCACTAAGCACTCCATTTGAATACAAACGGTAGATGAGTTTGTTTTTAACGGAGCCAATTATTGCAGTTCTTGGTGTGTTTGGTAGTGTTTCTTCGTTGATAATTAAAGTTGCATCCAGATTCTCTAGTGTCAATGCTTCGCCACTAGTAAAATTATAAACTTCTTTTGAGATGGGACATTGATCTACTGTTTTGTCAAATCCAAATGGCAATGGAGTAGCTGGTGTAACATAGTCTCCGAAAACAAAGGTTTCGTAAACTTGAGTTCCTACAGTTTTGTCAAAAGTGATATTTTTGAAAACAATACTATGGTTGTAGCCCGTAATTACGGTACTTCCAGCAATAGTTCCAGGAATTGTTTTAGTAGTTGTAGCTATTTCTATTTTTCCTGAACTAGCAGTCCATTGGTCGGAAACATATGGAGTTGCTGGGGGAATTGTGTTGCAAATATTGTCTTCGGCTACTGTTCCGTTATAAAAACGATAGACTACTCTGTTAGTTGAATTATCGATATTGATAACAGTCGGAGAATCAGGATCTGTGGGTTCGTTTTCAAAGGTTGTTTTGGGAATCTCCAGCAATAAAGCTTCGTTTTCTTTCAGTTTGTAAATGATATTATTGTCGATGCAACTTTTTGTTTCTACATCTTCAAAATCAATAGTTTCTAAAGTCAAATCACCGTCATCACATCCATTTAAGAATAGCACAAAAATCAATAGGCTAAAAACTCTTTTCATTGTCTAAAATATTTGGGGCAAAAATAGTGAAAAAAATGCCAATTGATTGTACAGAAATCACAATTGATATTTCATAACTTTGTGCCAATGAAAAAAGTATATCTCGATAACGCCTCCACCACGCAACTCCGTCCTCAAGTCATTCAAGAAATGACAAAAGTATTGACGGAAGATTTTGGAAATCCATCGTCAACACACAGTTTTGGGCGAAATGCAAAAAGTATTTTAGAACTTTCCAGAAAGTCAATTGCCAAGCATTTTAACGTTTCAGCTTCAGAAATTATTTTCACTTCTTGCGGAACCGAAGCTAATAATTGGATTCTTCGCTCAGCTGTTCGAGATTTAAAAGTTAAAAGAATAATTTTAAGTAAAATAGAGCATCACGCTGTTTTACATACTGTTGAGTCCCTGCAAAAAGAATTTGAAATTCAAGTAGATTATGTATCGGTTAAACCCAATGGTGAAATAGACATCACTGATTTAGTTGATTTGCTTTCGCAAGAAATCAAGACTTTGGTGAGTTTAATGCACGTGAATAATGAAATAGGAACTATTTTGGAGGTGGAAAAAGTAGGACGAATTTGTGAGCAACACAACGCACTTTTTCATTCTGATATGGTGCAATCTGTTGGCAAGTTAGAAATTGATTTGCAGCATTTTCCAATCCATTTTATGGTAGCGAGTGCACATAAATTTCACGGGCCAAAAGGAATTGGATTTGCATTTATCAAGAAAAATTCAGGATTGCAACCTCTTTTTTTTGGTGGCGAACAAGAAAAAGGCTTGCGTCCCGGAACCGAAGCAGTGCATCAAATTGCGGGAATGGCAAAGGCTTTGGAACTTTCTTATTTTAATTTAGAAGCAGAAAAAAATCATATTTCAGAACTGAAAAATTATTTGATTAATCAATTAGAAATCGAATTTCCCGCATTTGAAATCAATGGAACTTCGGATGGCATTTATACTATTTTGAATGTATTACTGCCTTTTCCTGATGCAAAGACTGCGATGATTTTGTTTCATTTGGATATGAAAGGAATTGCTGTTTCTCGAGGCAGCGCTTGTCAATCCGGAAGTATAAAACCGTCTCATGTTTTGGCGGAAATGCTTTCAAATGAAGATTTGAAAAAACCAAGTTTGCGCATTTCTTTCAGTCATTTCAACACTAAAGAAGATATTGATTTGTTGATTCAAGGTTTGAAAAGTATATAGTTTAGAAAAATTTATTATTTAATTTCTTCCGCTTTTGCAGCTTTTGCTTTCTCTTTTTCTTGTTTTTTGAAATAGCCACGAAGTAGAAAATTATGTTTCATTGCTTCTAAGTCTTCGTTTAGTTTTATGCTTGCAGCATTGAGATTGGTCATCGTAGAATCTATTTTTTGAACCAATTTCGGGTCGTTTGCTAAGTAATTGATAGCACCTTTTCCCTCTTTGATATTCAGAATTGTAGCGTTTAGATTCGTCACTACTTTGTTAATTTCATTAGTTGATTTTTCTAAATTGGCAATGGTGTTTTTTAAATTATTGGCCACAGCCGTGTCTTTTAAGACTCCTATTACATTGTTCTTATTGTCTAAAGAAGCTACTATTTTATCAATTTTTGATACAGTTTCAGAAGCACTTTTGGTCGTTAATTTCAAATAACGCATCGTTTCACCCAAGTCTCTCGAAATGATGGTATCATTTAGTAAAGAGCTCATAGTTCCTTTTCCTTCTATTATTTTATCCGTGATTTTAAGCAAATTTGCAGTTAGAGTAGCTGCATTTTTATTGGTTATGCTTAGCGTACTCAAAAGATCTTCGGTTCGGATTCGATTAAAAGAACGAATTTCGTCGCCAGATGCCACGGAAGGCTGATTTTCCTTTCCGGGAATAATGTTTATAATCATATTTCCCACCAATCCGTCGGAGCCAATGGTGGCAATCGCATCTTTTTTGATGTAGGAAAAAATAGATTTATCGATAATCATATCGACTCTAATGGTAGTGTCGTTGATCATTTCGATTCCTCGAACCGTCCCAACGCTTATTCCTGAATACCGGACGCTATTGCCCAATTGCAAGCCATTTACGTTATTGAAAACAGTTTGTAAATGATTCGTTTTTCCAAACATATTTTGTTTGTTGCCAATGAAATAAACGGCCAGTACAAAAATCAATAATCCGAAGATTACGAAAAGGCCTAAGTTTATTTTTTGTGAAGCTGTTTTTTCCATTTTAATATTATTTAAAGAAAGCTTGTATTTTTGGGTCTTTTGAGGCAATTAATTCATTAAAAGTCCCTTCGGCATAATTGATTCCATCGACCAATAAAATCATCCGATTCGAAATGGCTCTTGCACAATCCACATCGTGAGTGATAATAATGGCTGAGGTGTTGTATTTTTTTTGAACGGATTGCATTAGTAAAATTATTTCTTTGGCCGTAATTGGGTCTAATCCTGTTGTGGGTTCGTCATACAAAATAATTTTGGGTTGTAAAATTAAGGTTCTGGCAAGCGCAATTCGTCGTTTCATTCCACCCGAAAGTTCTTCAGGCATCAAATCGATTGTTTTTGCTAAACCTACATTTTCTAGGGCTTGCATAACTAATGGCGTCGTGTCTTTTATAACACCAAATTTCTTGGTATGACGTCTTAGCGGAAACTCCAAATTTTCTCGAACGGTCATCGAATCATAAAGTGCGCTTCCTTGAAAAAGAAACCCAACTTCGGTTCGCAATTCATCCAATTCTTCGCGTTCCAATGTGCCAATATCTTTGCCCATCACTATAATTGAGCCGCTATCAGGCTCTTCGAGTCCAATCAAACATTTTATCATTACTGATTTTCCTGAACCTGATTTTCCCATAATTACGAGATTTTCGCCTTCGACCAATCGCATATTGAAGCCGTCTAAAACGTGGTTGTCACCATAGCTTTTTTTTAGGTCTTTGATTTCTATTATCGTTTTATTATTCTTTGAAAAGGGTTCCATAATTATAAATCATAAAAAATATTAGTTACAAAAACGGCTATAAAATCTATTATGAAAAGTAGCATTGAGGTGAAAACGACAGCCGAATTTGCCGCAAGACCAACACCAGCGGTTCCTTTTTTGCAGTTATATCCTTTAAAACAACCGACCAATCCGATGGCAAAACCAAAGAAGAAAGACTTGATAGTAGCAGGAATCAAATCGCCAAATTCCAATGCTTCGGCTACTTTATTGAAATACAATAAAAAGGATACATTTCCTTTGGTATTTTCGACAAGATACGAGCCGTAAAGTGCAATAATATCGCCAAAAAGCACCAGAATAGGAAGCATAAGCGTGGTTGCCAAAATTCTTGTAACCACTAAATATTTAAAAGGATTCGTTCCCGAAACTTCCATTGCGTCAATTTGTTCCGTCACTCGCATTGAACCTAATTCAGCTCCAATTCCAGAACCAATTCGTCCGGCGCAAATCAAGGCAGTAATAATGGGGCCAATTTCTCGAATAATCGAAATGCTGACCATAGAAGGCATCCAAGAAACAGCTCCAAATTCCTGCAATGTTGGTCGCGATTGTAAGGTAAAAACCAGTCCGATGATAAAACCCGTAACGGCAACTAATAGGAGGGAACGGTTTCCCATATTGTAGCATTGTCGGATAAATTCTTTGAATTCTAAAGGACGTTTGAAGACTTCTTTAAAGAAACGACCTGCAAATTGGGAAAGTTCTCCGATGTCAAGTAAAAAGGACTTGAAAGATTCGATTATTTTTGAAATAGTTTTCATCTATAAGACGGTATTTTTATAAAAAACACACTCACCCGAGCAACAGCGAACGAACGTAGTAAATTTACGAATAATCTACTAATTTTCAGTTCTTGTCGATGTGTTTTGTTTTGGAATCCAATAATTTTATAACTGAAATTCTATAAACAAAAAAAATCCGCCGTAAAGCGGATTTTGAATGGTAATTTAAATTGGGTTTATTTGGTTTTAGGTGCTTCTTTTTCGGTTTTGGCATCCATCATTTCCATTAATTTCATTCCCAAAAGTCCACTAATTCCACCGTCGGAACCTGAATTTCCAGAGATTAAAACGTCTGGAATTACCTTGATTTTTCCTTTTCCAATTTCTTCCGTGATTTTGTATTTGGTAAAATTATCGCCACCCATTGCAGAAACCTGTAATTGATACGCTTCGGCAGTTGACTGTCCAATCGCCTTGATTTTTTCTGCTTCGGCCAAACCGGTTTTTGAGATTCTTTCGGCTTCTGCGCTGGCGGTTAGTTTTGTGGCTTCGGCTTGTGCTCCGGCTCTTGCTTTGGTAGCTTCCGCTTCAGCATTGGCCCGCATTTTAGTGGCTTCGGCTTCGGCATTCACGTTCAGTTTCAAACTTGTGGCGTCTCCTTCTGCTTTTTTTACGGTGGCATCGGCTGTTCTTTGGGCGATTTCGACACTTTGCGAAGCTTTCACAATTTCTTTTTGCATATCGGCAATGGCGGTTTCTTTTTCAACCCCTTGGCGTTGCTCTTGTGCCATTCTTTGGGTTTGATAGGTTTTTTGCTCTTCCTCGGCAATTTTTCTGTCGGTCAAAGTTTTCATCAATGATTCCGGTGGAACAATGTCTCCAATCAAAGTATCAACAGCATTTACATTGTATTCGTCCAAAACTACTTTGATGTGATTTTTAGCCGATTCTTGACGCTCTTTTCTGGTGGAAAGAAACGAAATCACGTCGCTTTCCTGAGCCGAGTTTCTAAAATAGTTACCAATAGTTGGCTCCAAAACTTGAGAAACCAGATTGTTCATACTGCCAAAACGGGCAATCACTTTTGGTGCTTCGTTGGCGGGAACGTGGATAATTTGGGAAACATCCAGATTGAAAGGGAAACCATCTTTGGAACGAACCGTTATTGTTGAAAGATTTTGATCCAAGTTATGCGATTCACTTCTGGCATCAGCCCAGTTCAAAACCAAATTGGTTGTAGGAACAGCTTCCAATTTTGTGGTGTATTTGTTAAGGGCATATTTTCCAGGGCCAAAAGGCTCCATCCAAACCCCGCGTTGTCCTTTCGAAACGATATTTCCGTGTTTGAAAGTATCGCCAGTTACGTCTTTTCCGTCTTCGCCAATATAGGAAATCACCACGCCAACATATCCAATAGGCACATCGGTCATTGGTGTTTGTTCAATTTGAACAGCCCAAGAATTGATATAATAAGAACCCGCAAGCATCACTTGAGGTTGCAATCCACGATTTCCTCCGTTTTTCAAAAACTGGTCAAAATCCTGAAAGTTATTGTGATTATCCACAAATTTACCGGCAATTTGTCCAATAGGAATGGGTTCACCATCCATTGCCGTTACAATTCCCACCATATTTTCGGAAATCACGATTTGTGGAGCTACTACAACTTCAAACAAAAAAGTGTTGATACGATATGAACCTGTGGTTATAAAAGCCGATTGACGTCCTTTTTGTCCGCCGTTGTCCAAAAATAAAGTGGCATCTTGGAAATTATCGGAGGCGACTTTTTGGGCAAGAATTCGACCTGTTGGTATCTCAGCACCATCTTTACTCAATAACAATCCGATATTTCCTTCTGGAATAATGGTAAATGAAGTCATATTGACCGAATATTGCCAAGGCCACATTCCCCAATACAATCCAGGTGCCAAGGTTTTTGCTTGATAGCCAGCTTCGCCTTTGGTGGCGATAATTCTGCCGTCGGGCAATGATTTTGATGCGCCAAAGAGTACGAATTTTTTGGTTACTAAACCAATTTTATCTTCTGGAACGATGACCATTCCGAAGAAAACTCGTAAAACGAATTTGTAAAGAACCAAACACAAAACTAATAATAGTAACCACCAATAATCTGTAAGAGCTGTCATATTTTTAATATTAAATTACCTATCAAAAATATGATTTTTTTTGAATTTTACTACAAAAAAATAATAATTTAACGTTTGAATAATCTTACTAATACGGAAGTATAAAATTGTGAACTTGTTTGGGGATTTTTATTTTATTTCAGTAAGAAATTATACAGGATTTGAGTATGAGTTAGGAATAATTTTGGTAGATTTACTTCGTTAATTTAGATAAAGTCTCTGGAGTTTTATGGGCTTATTTGAGAGGGCACAGAATGCAATTCTGCGCTATCCATAAAAGGACTATTTTATAAATTTTAAAGATCATTTTTTTAAATTAACAAACCAATACAGCCATTTATTCCTTTTAAACCTTAAAAAAATGAAACTGTTAAAAATTTATTGTTTGATTTCGTTTTTATTTTTATTGTCTTGTGGACATAAGACAGATGGGAGATGTATTATTACTAAAAACAAATCTAAAAATAAAATATATTGTTTATTTATAGACCGTGAATTGAATACTATTGATAGCATTCCAAAGATTAGAAAAGAAACAATACCGCAAGAAAAAAATATTGACTGCATAATTGTTCCATATTGGGAAGAATACATAAAAACTTGTGATGACCAAAAAATAAGATATTATATTATTAAAAAAGACAGTGTAGATAAATATGGTTGGAAAACAATTTTTGCAAAAAATATTTATAATAAAAAGTATCTTTTCACAATTGAAGATTTAGATAAAATTAATTGGGAGATTGAGTATAAAGGTGAATAGAGAATAGACATTATTTAGCTCTCAACTTAGCCAATTCCTCAAATAATTCTTTCTCTTTTTCGGTTAAATCTGTTGGAATTACGATTTGGTAAGTAATATATAAATCGCCAAACAAGCCTTCTTTTTTATACACAGGGAAGCCTTTGCCTTTTAGTTTTACTTTTGTGCCGTTTTGGGTTCCGGGCAATACTTTTAGTTTTACTTTACCGTCAAAGGTATCGACTGTAATTTCTCCTCCTAAAATGGCTGTGTATAAATCCAAATCTACGGTGGAATGAAGATTATTTTTCTCTAATTTGAATTTGGTTTTATTCTCAATGGTGAAAGTAATGTACAAATCGCCTTTTGAACCGCCATTTGGGCTTTCGGCACCCATTCCGCTGATTTTTATGACTTGACCGTTTTCGACTCCAGCGGGAATGGTGAGTCTTATTTTTTTACCGTTGATGGTCAATTCCCGTTTTTGAGTGGTGTAAACGTCTTTCAAATCAAGGTTTAGTTCGGCATTATAATCGCCACCTTTCGATTGTCGAGTTTGTCTTCTACCTCCAGAAGCACGACCACCAAACATTGATTCAAAGAAATCAGAATAATCGCCACCGCCTGAAAATCCTTCAAAACCGCCAAATCCTCCTTGTTGTCCGCCGCCACGAGATTGTTGTTGTCTTTGTTTCTCGAATTCTTCTGAATGTTGCCAGTTTTCACCGTATTGATCGTATTTCTTGCGATTTTCCGGATGGCTCAACATTTCGTTGGCTTCATTTACTTCCTTGAATTTTTGCTCCGCTTCTTTATCGTTGGGATTCAAGTCGGGATGGTATTTTCGAGCGAGTTTTCGATAGGCTTTTTTCACCTCGGCTTCTGTAGCACTTTTATCGATTCCCAATACTTTGTAATAGTCTATAAATGCCATTGTTGTATTTTTTTATCTAATTTCTAAGCTTTTGATTCGATTTAAAACCTAATAGTACAACACAAAGTATGTGTGTGAATTAGAGTAATTTATGAGGCTAAATTCCACTATAAATTTAGTGAATTTTTTGTTCATTAGAAGTGTAATTTAGGATTATATTGTGTTTCATTGTTGTCCGATAAAAAACATAAATAAAATTTTGAACTCAATATTTATGGTACATACTGACAGGTCGCTCCTCTGGAGCTTGTTTTTGGCGACTCACTTTTTCTACAAACAGTATGTCCCGATGGGACTAAAATTGCTCCTTTAGGAGCGAACTGTTTGTAGAAACAGTATTTTTTGTTAAATAAAGCTCCAGAGGAGCGACCTTTTGATTATTCATAAATTTTTATCGGACAACAATAATTGTGTTTCTAATAAAATTTCCTGAACCTTTTATGAGGAATATAAGTAACTATTATTTCAGCTATTCTGGATACCCAATACGATACCCAATTGGTGAATTTTGAAGTCAAGCCATGGGTTGATTTTAAAGTTTCGGGAGTAATTCTATCACATTGCGCAATAATTTCATTGAGATGTACTAAGTAATCCTTTGCAAATTCCTCTGAATCGATAGCTACATTCATTTCGATACTTGCAAACGAACTCAAATTATTGAGATTGAAAGAACCAATCGTTGTCCAATTGGCATCAATCACGGCGATTTTTCCGTGCAAAACCGATTTTTTCCATTCGTATAATTCGATATTGTAACGTAAAAGTTTAGAATATAAATGACAGCTGGCTCGCCTCGCCATTGGAACATCGGATATTCCTGAAAGAATCAATTTAATAGTTACCTTATTTTGCGAAGCTTTTTTTAAGGTTCTGATTAATTTTTTGCCCGGCAGAAAATAGCTGCTTACAATTATAATTTCTTTTTGAGCCGTGTTTATTTTATTGATATAGGTTTTGAAAACCTCATTTTTTCTTTTTAGCCAATCATTTTGGAGCACCGAAACACTTGCTATAGCTGAATTTTCATAAGAAGAACTGATTTTTTTTCTTCGGATAATTCTATTTTTAAAATAAATATCACTGCATAATTCTTGCAAGGATTTGGCAATGTTTTCGTCATTTATTTCCACAGCATAGTCAAGCCAAGCGCCATGTTTTTCGGTTCCACGGTATTTGTCGGCAATATTAATACCGCCGATTAAGGCTATTTTTGCATCGGAAACTATTATTTTGTGGTGTAATCTTCTTCCAATATATAAGGAATTTGCCGAAAGAAAAGGGGAGAAGATTCTTAAATCGATTCCGATTTTTGAAAGTTCATCGATAACTTCAGATGGAAAGGACAAGGAGCCAAAACCATCAAGGAGAATGTATATTTTGATATTTTTTGCAGCAGCTTTTTTTAGGGCTTCAATTATTTTTTTTCCAGTTGCATCATAATCAAAAATGTAGGTTTGAATATGAATTTCGGTTTTCGATTCTAAAATAATACGTTCTAATCGTGAAAAATAGTCATCACCACTATGAACAAGCGTTATAGTTTGGAGACTGGATTTAGATTCGTTTGATGTTAGCATTTAGATTTTGTGAAAAATGATGCAAACTCAAATTTACGAAAATATTGCTTAAATCGATTATAAACGAAATTAAAAAGTCCCCAACTACTTTCGTAATTGAGGACTCATTTTTGAAATATAATCTAAGTTCTTAGATAGCGTTTACTATTGCTAAAAAATCTTTTGCGTTAAGTGCAGCTCCACCAATTAGACCTCCATCAACATCTGGTTTAGAGAAAATTTCTTTGGCATTGTCTGGTTTTACACTTCCACCGTAAAGGATAGAAACATCTTCGGCGATATCGCTTCCAAAAGCTTTGCGAACGGTTTCTCTGATGAATTCGTGCATTTCTTGAGCTTGTTCTGGACTAGCAGTTTCGCCTGTTCCAATAGCCCAAACTGGTTCGTAAGCCAAAACAATTTTTTCCCAATCTTTGGCTTGAAGATGAAACAAACCATCTCTTAATTGGTTTTCAACAATGTTGAAATGATTTGCAGATTGACGGTCTTTCAATTCTTCGCCAAAGCAAAAAATAACAGTCATATCGTGTTGTAAAGCGGTGTCCACTTTGCTTGCAATCAAAGCATCTGTTTCGTGAAAAATAGCTCTACGTTCTGAATGTCCTAGGATTACGGTATCTACACCAACGCTTTTTAGCATATCGGCAGAGATTTCGCCTGTATAAGCGCCACTCTCAGCTTGGTGCATATTTTGTGCAGAGACTTTAATAGAAGTTGACTCCAAAAGGCTGGTTGCCAAAGCCAAATTTACAAAGGTAGGTGCTACAATTACCTCTTTATTATCTTCTGATGTAACTTGTGTTTTTAATTCATTTAATAATTCTGCGGTTTGAGTTGCATTTTTATGCATTTTCCAGTTTCCTGCTACAATCTTCTTTCTCATTTTAATTGTGTTTATTGTTTTATTATTTGTTGTTTATTGAAATTTATTTATTCAAATCTTTCAAAGTGCTATTTATTTTTTCAAAATCGGTTTCAATAGCTCTGTAAATCACGATTTTTCCTGTTTTGTCAATAATGATGTATCTTGGAATCCAATCTAAATCTATTGCTTTGCCAAAAACGCCTTTCATTTGGTCATTGGCCATAAAATGCTCGCCTTTAATTTCGTGTTTTGTTATTCCTTCTTTCCATTTATCGGCTGTTTTATCCATCGAGATAAACACGTAATCTACCTCAGGATTATTGGCTTGAAGTTCTTTTACTTTGGGCATTGCTTTGACACAATCGCCACACCAAGAAGCCCAAATTTCGATAACGAGAGTTTTGTCTTTGTGGTTTTTTAGAATGTTTTTGAAAGCGACTTGTTTTCCATTCTCTGAAAGCAAAGTTTCAGACAAAGCTTCTTTAGAAAAAGTAGTTTTTTGAGCTTGAGAACAAGAAAAACTAATAATAGCCAAAAGCAATACAAGTATTTTTTTCATTTTAAAAATTTTGCCCAAAGTTACATTTTAAAAACAAAATAGCGAAGAGTAAAACACATTATTTCAGGCAATTGTACTATTTCGATTTCGTAAATATTTGATGGTGCAAATAAGAAAAGAGAATATCCTATTTGGTCGATTTTTCATCGGTAGTATCTTCTAAATAGAAGCGTTTGGTTCTTTTTCTTTTCTTCGTGAAGAACAATTGTTTTAGAGTATAACCAATATAAATTCCAGAAATTGCCATTAAAGTGCAGCCAAAAATAACGTGGAAAGTAACCCCTAAAGGCACTTCAAACCAAGTTGAAATTTCGTTTAGAAAATAGTAACCAATTCCAAAAACAAAACAACTCAACAAAATGAGTAATATTTTTTTTCTTCTTCTTTCTCTTCTGCTAGTCATGGGCTAACTGTAAATTTATAATTTCAAATCATCAATATCGTTATAATGTACTTTTTGTGTAACTGTTCCATAATTTAAAATAACAAAACTTGGATTTGCTCTTTCTACAGTTTTTAAAGCCGTAGCATCACAAAATAAGCAGTCAAAACTAAAGTTGTATTTCTTTTTTGCATCTGCAATAACATCTGTCGATGAGCCAGTCAAAAGCGCAACATAATATCCTTTGGCATTTGCCTTTTGATACAATTCGGTTATTTTTTTCAAGCCTGCTACATTTGCTTTTTCTAAATCATAAGCCACAATTAACAGTGTTTTTTCTTTAGATAATATAATATCGGTTTGGTCTTCTCCGTCTAATTCCAATTTGAAATCATGAATAGGAGGAAGGTAACCTTGCACAATAACTTTGTCTTTTCTATCTACAAATTCGGCTCCTTCGGGAAGCGACATCAAATCTTTTTCGGTAAATTCTTTGTCAACACCTTTCACTTTATAGATGAAAACCATTTCGACCACACTTTTTGGAGCATTGTCCGGAATTTCCATTGATTTGCGGATGTTAGTTCCCACTTTATAGGGTCTGAAATCTTTCAAAGGCAAATGATTTAAAACCCAATATCCCATAAAGGTACACAAAGCAATGCTTATAAGAACCAAAATATTTTGAATTTTATTAGCAAATAAGGGTTTGATGTATTTTTGATTGTAAAATAAAATTAGAATAAAGAACAATAGGATTAAATCTTTCGAAAAGGACTGCCAGGGTGTTAAATGTAAAGCGTCGCCAAAACAACCACAGTCTTTAACCACATCAAAATAAGCCGAATAAAAAGTCAGAAATGTGAATAAAACAACTAGAAGCAACAAACTCCAAATCGTCCATTTTGATTTGTAACCAATGAGTAACATTACTCCCAAAACCACTTCCAGAATGACTAAAAACAAGGCAATTGCCAATGAAAAAGGTATAAAAATCGGCATATTGAAAACCGGCTCACTGAAATATTCATCCAATTTATAAGAAAATCCTAAAGGGTCATTGAGTTTTATTAATCCCGAAATAATGAATAAAATCCCGACGAATAGTCTGGAGAATTGGGTGATGAAGTTTTTCATTTTTATATTTATTAAATTTCAAAAAACAAAAATCAAAAGATTTTGAATTTATTTGCTATTTGATTTTTGCTATTTGTTATTTTTCATTAAAATCAAGGCGAAAACAGCATAATTAATCATATCCTGATAATTAGCATCGATGCCTTCAGAAACCAAAGTTTTTCCTTTATTGTCTTCAATTTGTTTTACGCGAAGCAGTTTTTGCAAAATCAAATCGGTTAAAGAACTCACACGCATTTCGCGCCAAGCTTCACCATAATCGTGATTTTTGGCTTCCATCAAATCTTTGGTCAATTTCACTTTTTCGTCATATAATTGGGTAGCTTCTTCCACATTCAAATCGGGTTGATCGACAACGCCAAGTTCGAGTTGTACCAAGGCCATAATCGAATAATTGATGATTCCTATGAATTCGCCGGTTTCATCTTCGTCAATTTTTCGAACTTCATTTTCTTGTAAACTTCTTATTCTTTGGGCTTTGATAAAGATTTGGTCTGTTAGCGAAGGCAATCTCAAAATGCGCCAAGCGCTGCCGTAATCTTTCATTTTATTGATAAATAGCGAGCGACAAATTGCAATTACGCTATCATATTGTTGAGAAGTTATGTTCATTTATTGGTTATATTTGTCAAAAAATTTCCTCAAAAATAAGGAATATTTATGGGATGTAAAAATGATAATTAACGAAATTTGATTTAAGATGACAATAAACTGCAAAGGACAACTTATCGATTTGACAACGCCCAAAGTGATGGGGATTTTGAATGT
>Ga0209717_1000558_pt1 | contig 45262 bp, 46 predicted proteins | sample AD_UKC048_MetaG_FD_184418 | JGI IMG/M metagenome (GOLD analysis project Ga0209717, IMG submission 184418) | Active sludge microbial communities of municipal wastewater-treating anaerobic digesters from USA - AD_UKC048_MetaG (SPAdes) (version 2) | ecosystem: Engineered > Bioreactor > Anaerobic >...
GCAGAAAATATAAAAAATGACAGAAATAGCACCAAAAATTTTTTCATGTTTTTTTAACTCCCAATTATTTTGTGCGAAAAATGGTTTACAGACAGCGCCCTCCCGCCGTGTACCCTCCGCATAATTTTTAATATTCTAAACCATTACCAAATATTGTCAACGATAAAAAATATTCATCCCATAAATTTTTATCCCATATCCAATAGATAAAACCGGGGGTTTGGAGGGTCAGAAAATTTAAAATCCGCGGGCTCAAGACCCGCGTCTGCCAAAGTAAACCGAAGTGTACCTGAAAATTGCGCTTACTTTAACATCCCGTTTGTGTCCACCTTTGCGGCAAAAGCATCATATTCCCCGTTTCCGTACGTCCCTGTCCAGCCCGCCACAACATAGCCGCCGTCCGGCGATTTTACAGCGCCTGCCGCGTATTCATCTTTTCTTCCGCCGAAAGTTGACATCCAAAGCGAATTTCCCATAGCGTCTGTTTTTAACAGGAATATGTCTGATGACCCGTTGCCAAAGGAATCTGTTGTTCCGGAAATCACAAAATTGCCGTTGTCTTCAATAACGGTTTTACCCATATCCAGCATTTTTCCGCCGAAAGTCTTTTCCCATACCTTATTAAGACTGCTGTCAAGTTTTACCAGATAAATCTGGGAAACATTTCCGTCTTTTGCGGTGTCGGCAATCTCGCCAACAGCCGCGAATCCGCCGTCAGATGTGGCTATGATATCTTCAAAAGCGTCGTAGCCGGTGGTGCCAAAAGTTTTAAACGCAAGCGTGTTTCCGGACGCGTCAAGTTTCATTACAAACCCGTCATACGACCCTTTTGAACGCGAACTTGTCCTGCCTGCTACGGCAAAACCGGAATCAGCCGGAACTATGGACATTCCAAATTCATATTTATCGCCGCCGTACGTCCTGCTTAAAAGCTGTTTGCCTGTGCTGTCATGAAGCGAAAAATATGTTTCTATAGCGTTAGCTCCGCTGAAAGAAGATGTATTGCCTATAAATGCTATTTTTCCGTCAGCGGTTTCACACATGCCTGCAGCTTCATCATTGCCTGCCCCGCCGATGCGTGATTCAAATTTAATTTTCCCGTTATATCCGGTTTTAACAATATAGGCGTCCCTTAAACCCGCGCCGTCAGAATCGGAATATCCGCACATTATAATGCCGTCTTTAACCCTTATTATTTTATAAAACCTGTCATCTCCGCTTCCGCCGTAATTATACGCGAATTGTTCTTTGCCTCTTTCATTTATCTTAATCAGATATCCGTCTATGGTATTGCCTTTAAATGAATTTGACATTCCCGCAAGAAAATATCCCCCTTTTGGCGCCGGGCATATGGACCTTGCGCTGTCATAAGTTTTTCCGCCGTAGCTTTTATAGCTTTTAAAATTACCGTCAGAACAGCCGTTTATTACAACAAATAAGAATAAAAATAACATTAATTGTTTCATTTTTTCTCTCCGTATTTTGGATTTACAGCAGAATATTGCCGGCTTTTCCGTTTGCTTTGTAAACATATACAAGTACTTCCGCGATTAGCTTATACAGTTCGGGCGGAATTTCCTGCCCCAGGTCAAGTTTGGATAAAACTTCAATTAAATCAGGGTCTTCATAAAGCGGAATGTCATTTTTCCTGGCAATTTCAATAATCTTGTCCGCAATATTGCCCTTTCCTTTTGCAACAATCCTTGGCGCGCCGTCTTTGTCTTTGTCATATTCAACGGCAACAGCTGTAATTTTTTTATCCGGCATTTATCTCTCCCTTAAACCTGTTTAAGCGGTAAGGTTAATGTTTCCCAGATTTACATACCCGTCCCCCGAAGGCGAAACCGAATCGCCCTGCGGGCCTTCCGTTTTAATCATAAAATTCTTCATATTAAAACTTATCCCTTCAATTCCCTTTAAAAAATCATTTTTGGACCTTGTAAGCTGCTGTTTCGCCCTGTCGCTTTCGGCAAATACCGTGCATTCAACGTCATTTTTATAAACGGTCATTTTTATCTTTACGCTTCCAAGTTTTGAAGTGTTAAGGACAAACATAATATTAACCGGTTCTTTTGCCTCAAGATTTTCCTTAAGCGAACCCTTTTTATACCATACCTGAAGTTCGCCCCCAAACAGCCTGTTATCCATCAAAAGCGGTATCTGTGTGTATAAAAGTTCGTATGACGCGGGTTTTTGATTGATAAACTGCAGCGCGTTAAGGTTGGTAAGGGTGTCCTTTACCGAATCTTTAAGGGCATTAACCGCTTCCTTTGCCGCGTGAAATTGTTCTTTATTATCGGTTTTAACCGCATCATTCGGATTTAGGATTTCAAGCCTTGTAAGTTCGGCGTCAAGGTTTAAAAGCAGCGCTTTTACGCTCTGCCTTGCCCCTGATAACATTTCTTCTTTTGTGGCTGCCGCGGAATATACCTGCGCCTTTCCGGAAAATATGTCTTTAACCTTTGCTTCAAGCGTTATGCCGCTTTGTTCTATAAAATTCTTTATCTGCCTGTCCATCACATCCCTGTCCGATGGTTTTACCGATATGCCCGACAGGGCTTCTTTTATCCCGGATACAAGCTGCAGAGCTTTCTGCGCGTCATAGCCATATCTGTTTATAGTTTCAGCTGACGCGGCAAATCCTGTCATCGCGCGGCTTAGTGTTTCAAGGTTCTGGTTTAACTTCATATCGCCTGAAAAATACCTGTTCATAAGGTCCGTAAACTTCACGTTATCCAGCGGCATCTCCCTTGATTTAAGAAAAACAAGGGATTCAATGGCTGATTCAACATCAAATTTGGTTACCGGTATTGCTGCCGCCGCTGTTTCACCGCCTGTTTTAACCGCGGCAGGCGGAAAAAACATTTCTTTTAACGGGCTTGCGTTAATTGATTGTTCTGTAAAAACCGCGGCTGATTTTACAAAATTAACATTACTTCCCTGCTGTGTTTTTCCGAATATTTCGCCTGAATTGGCTTTTATGAATTCAGATACATTTTTGGCAATCGCCGCCATTTCAGCGGACTTATCCGGATAAATTGTTTTAACGGAATCCGCCGCCTGTGTAAGGCCTTTGGCAAAATCAGACATTAAAGCGGCCATTTCCCTTGCAGTGACAGGCGCCGCGCTTTGTGTTCCCGCGTTTTTGCCTGCGTTAATAATGGCTGCCAGCGCGTCAGGCATTTGTTTTGCCGAAGGAGCGTTTACGTCCGGTGCCCCCTGTTTGACTGAGATATTTTCCGGCTGCGTTTTTAACGCCGGCTCAAAAAATCTTCCGGCCAGGTCTCTTAACGCGGCATCTGATAACTGCGGATTCTGCGAAGGCACAACAGTGTTCATGGCCTTATTCATACCGGTAAATGTCAGGCTAAGTTCGTTTTTTAACGGATTGAAAACAGCTTCGGCCCCAGAAATAAACTTAGCCGCGACAGGGGCATTTTCAGAATTCATAACCGCGTTGATAAAAGCCTTAACTTCGCCTTTTCCCGCAAGATTTTCAGCCGCGGCCTTTTCCATAAATACCGACAAAAGTTCTTTCCCTGTATTGTTTACATTTAACACAACAGAATCCCGGTTTACAAATACAGATACTTCGCCTGTTGATTTTGCCGCGGAATTAACATCATTTGCAAACTTTATAATTGAAGCGGAAAATTCCTGTTTTACGGCGTTTATTACCTGCTGATCTTTGGCTCCGGAAAGCATTTTTACGGCTTCGGACAGCTTTGAATTAAGCGCAAGCATCGCTGTAATTGAATCCTGCTTTGCCGCTGCCGTATCAGCCGCTGCGCCGCTGAATACCGTGCTTAAAGACGCGGTATCAACGCCTTTTTTTGCCATATATCCGTTTAACGCGGAGTTTATCATATCAATGTTTTCTTTTGTGACCGCAATCTGATAATCTGCAAGTTTCATGGCGGTATAAATGTTCTGTTCATTTACCGGTACTTTTATTGCCGCAAGAAGCGCGGCTGTCTGCTCAGCGGCAGGCTGCGCTGACGCCTGAAAAGGCGCGGCCATTTTTCCGGACGCGCCCTGCATATCAGCCGCGGCAAGTTTCATAAACACTTTTTCGCCCACCTGCGAGACCACAACATTTATGGCGTCGCCTTTTACAAAGGGGAAGTTTTCCGGCATCTGGGAAATGACATTATATCCTTTGAAATTTATCACGGCTTTATTATCTGAAGGAATCACTTCAATAATTCTTCCTTTTAAGGTGTCTCCGGGCTTTAACAGGGCAAAAAGATCCGCTGTTTTCTTGTCCTGAGAACTTAAAAGTTCGAATAAATTGCCTGATAAACCTGAAACAGCCATTTTCACCGCCTGATATTTATGTGCAAATAATCGTTTTCCTTAATGACTATATCGGAAATAAAAAGGTTTTCTTTACCGTTTTTTCAGGTTTTTTATAAGTTCAATTTCCCCTAAAGACATGCCGGTAACCGACGCTATTTCCTGCGATTCCATGCCGTTTTCCAGCAGTTTTCCCACCCTGTCATATTTTTCCTTCACCTGCGGTTTTGCCGCGGATTTAGGTTTGGAAGGTTCTTCCCTGATTTCAAATATGGCGGGCTGCTTTGGCGCGGGCGCCGGTGCAGGTTCCTGTTTTACGGGTATTTCAGGCGGCGCGGTCTCCTGCTGAACCGAAATTTCGGACTTGTATTCCGCGGTTCTCTGAAGCCTTGCCCTTTCCATCAGATATTTCATTTCTTTTATGGCGCTTTCAGTTTCTTTCAGTTTTCTGTCAAGCTCGGCTTTCGCGCTGTTTATTGAAGTTACGCCTGCTTCTGCGGATTTTTCCATTTCTTCAACAAGCTGGCGCATATTATGCTGAAACTCCAGCAGTTCAATGTCTTCAAGTTCCGACATCACACTGTTTTTGGATTTAGGCTTTGTTAATATTAAATATACAACAACGCCAAGAAGGATTATATTCAGGATTATCAGTATTATATTCATTATTTACGCCTTAATATCTATGATATGGGTTTCCGGAGCGGCACTTTTTATTTCATCCGCGCCCGCCGCGCCCTGCATCTTTTCAATTTCATGCCTTTTATCGGACGCGCTTTTTTTCCACTGCCTTGTATTCTCTTTTTTTTCAGCTATTGCCGCGGATTCCGCTTTATGCTCCGGGTCAACAACCTGATCTTTTCGGTGTTCCGCGTCTTTCTGAAGTTTAAGCATTTCCTGGGACTGCGCGGCCTGCGCGCCTGACAGCAGCGCATCATTATATTTTGACGCCAAAACAGACGCGGTGATAATGACCTGAAGGTCATACATTCTCAATGCATGCCACCGCCTTTTTGAAATATACTGTTAACCGGAGAAAGGAAGAACCTGAATTTCGCCGTTCTTCTCTACGAATGTGCAGTATTTTAATTCGTCATTTACCGTACGCTGCGCCTTGTTAATGATTACCTTCACGCCGGTATAAACCATACCCATGCAGTTTACTTTACCCCTTTTGGTCGTCTGCATTTCCTTGGCTTTGGCGTCAAGTTTTGATTTGGTTTCTTCCCACTTTTTCTGGTCAGTCATAAGTTTAAACTGAGTCCTTGTAAGCTTTGCCATAAGGTCGCGTTTGTCCGGAGGAAGCTGTCCGCCTGATTTCTGCTGAAGGTCCTTAAGGAAAAGTATGCCTTTTTTTGTTTTATCAAGCTGCTCGTTTATTCCGCTTAATTCCGATGTTGCTTTTGCCATTTCTTCCCTCATTTTGGGGGTTTCGCCTATTGTTATTTCAGTCGGGGTTGCCATTTTTGCCCCTATTTCCTTTGCAGTCACTTCATGGCCTGCCGCAATTGTTCCGCCCACAAGAAGCCCTTTGGCGCCCATAATCCCTATCTTATCGCCTGCCACAAGGGTTGAATGCATGGCTGCTTCATTTACAATTATGCTCTTTTCTGTTTCAACATAAGCATTGCGGATATATTTTGTGTTTACTTCATCCTGCGCCACAACTTTGGCTTTTTTACCCACAATTCCGCCTTTAACAGTCACTTTGCCGCCGGCGTAAATTTCAGTTCCGTCCGCGACATCGTCAATTATAACGTCCTGACCGGCTTTAATTACGTATTCGCCTACGCTTCCGTGGATTATTACGGTTCCCACAAAATCTATGTTGCCGATTGCAAGCCCAAGGTCGCCCTGAACTTCAAATATTTCAAGAACTTCAAGTTTGTTATTTTTATAAACCACCTGGCCGTCATTGGAAGCCACGTATAAATCCGTATTTCCCATCGCCTGTTCAACGCCTTTACCCATAAGGAACTTTACTTCATTGCCTTTTGAAGCGGTAAGTTCTTTTCCTGTAACGGTCATTCCGTTAACGCCGTTTGTGGGAGGCACTTTTTTGGCAAGCGCCTGTCCTTTTTTTACGTTCTGAAGGCTCTGCACGTTTTTGTAGTCAACCGCGCCTTCTGTTGCCTCCGCGGCCGCGGCTTCCGGTTTTATCGCATTGTCAAATAAAAGTTCAAGCTTGGCGTCTTCCCCGTTTATAACGCCCTGGCCTTCGGCTACAACGTCTTCAATTGCCTCAAGCAGGATAGTGGGGTCATCTTTTGCTTCCTTGGATTTGCTTACAAGGGCTTTAATTACATCATGCTTTATACCAAAAGAAACAGCCTCTGTTTTTAATGCCTGCAGCACATCGGCTTCTTCTATTTCTTTTCCGCCGCCCTGCGGGGGAACTATAGTTATCATCGCGCTCATTTCTTCGGGGTCAACTTTTACGAATATCTGCCCGTCCTTTATATCAATGCGCTCCTGCACGATTAAAACAGGCTGGCCGGTGGCTTCCCTAACAGCCCTTTCAACGGCCGCGTTATTTAATTCTTTTATCTGATGTTTGGCAAGCTCCTGCTGAATGGAAGCAAGTTCAACCTTAACGCCTTTTCCCTTTGGCGGGAAAACCGTAAGATAAACCCCGTCATCTTCAGTTGTAACTGTTGAGTAACCGTCCATATCAACCATTGAATCACCTCTCTATTATGCGGTTTTGATAAAACCGCTTCTTAATCTTAATACCGTTTTTGTGTGTATCTGGCAGACCCTTGATTCTGAAATATCAAGAACTTTTCCTATTTCCTTAAAATTCATCTCTTTCCAGTAATATAATTCAAGAACAGACCTTTCCGTGTTTTCAAGGCTTTCAATAAGGCCGGAAAGCCTGTTTATGGCTTCATTTTTTTCAAACTCAGCAAGGACGGCAGGCTCTTCACCCAGTATGTCTTCAAAAGTAAACTTTTCCCCGTCCCTGTTTAATATGTCGCCATCAAGCGAAAGCAGGGTAATTCCTTTAATTTTATCCAATATATCATAAAACGCTTCTGTTGTCACCCCTAATTCTTTTGCCATTTCCTCGTCAGTGGCGGGCCTTCCAAGCCTGTTTTCCGCTGTAAAATAAGCGTTTTCCACCTTTTTCGCGGTTTCCCTTACGTTTTTGGGAAGTAAATCTTCTTTTCTAAGGGAGTCCAGTATGGCTCCCCTTACCCTTTTTGACGCGAATGTTTCAAATTTTATGTTTCTTGAAATGTCAAACTTATCCACCGCTTCTATCAGGCCCACAATGCCTTCAATATACAGGTCTTCTTTATCATTCTTTCTTACTTCAGACGGCAGCCGGCAGGCAATCCTGTCGGTAAAATATTTAACAAGGGGAAGATATGTTTTTATAAGCAGTTCCCTTGTTTTTTCATCCCTGTTTTTCGTGTAATTTTTCCACAACTCTTCATTTGACTGCAATCAATTCCCCTTATCTGAAAAGGTCTTCTATATTATTATCCCCCGCTTTTAAGTCAATCCTTTTGCCCTTATTATCTTCTTTAACCGGGCCTGCGGTTTTTTTTATTTCCGGAATCTTTACTTTTTTTTCTTTCTTTTCCATCTCTTCGTTATAGATAAGGGCAATTCCGAAATAAGACATAAAAAAAGCGGTAACGCCTATCAGCACCGCTGACATAAGTATGTCGCTTATCTCTTTGTTAATGCTGATAAGGCCGCCGGCAAAAAAACCCGCGCTGCCGATTAAAAGAGATATTTCAGCGGCAAGGCGCCTGTTCATTTGGCCTTTTTGGCGGCTTTCTTTACCTTAAGGTCTTCCCTTAAAATATATGCAGCCAGCCTGTCCCTGTCAGATTCGTCAATTTCAGTAATTTTTATCTTAACTTCAAACTGCCCGCCTTCAATTTCAGAATTTCCCAAAACTTCACCCGCGGCATTTATCGGCGAATCATCCCCGTCCTTAATGAATATATCCATCTCGTATTTCATCCCTTTTTCCGCTTTTTTCGCGGCAAGGATGGTAAGGCCGTTTCCGCTTATGGTGGTGGTGTAAGAGATGTTGGGAGGGACAGATGCGTTTGCATACCTTTCAACAATCTGCCGGAATTCAACCTTGATTTTTTTTGACAGCCTTACAAAGTTCCTTCGCTGCGCCATTTTAACCCTCCTGCCGGGCAGTCCCCCTGCCCGCTTGTTCAGTTTGTATTACCTGAAAATATCAAATACCTTTTTAAAAGCCTCTGTAAGATTGTTGCCTTTCTTTTCCATACCGCGGTCTTTTGAAAACCTGTCAGATATCTTTTCCGCTATTTCTTTTACGCAGTTGGCCGCTTTAGAATCAGGATGAAGCACGGAAAAAGGCTTTTGCGACATTACGCTGTTTAAAACCGCTTTATCCCTGAAAATAAAACCGTAGGATTCCACAAAAGTGTTAAGGAACCTTCTTGACAGCAGTATTACCCTTGACGCAATCTCTTTGGCTTCTTCTTTTGAATTGGCCATATTAACGATAAGCTTTAACGGAACCGCGTCCTTGCTTAAGGATACCACTTTTATAAGGCCGTAAGCGTCCATCAGCGCGGTAGGTTCGGGCGTGGTAATGACTATTCCGTAATCAGACGCCGCGATGAAACTTAACGTATTTTTGCTGATGCCCGCACCTGTGTCAATAAGCAGCACGTCAACCATATCTTCAACTTCCGCAAGCTGGCTTATAAATTTTTCCCTCTGAGTATTGCTTAAATTCGCAAGTTCTTTTACGCCGGACCCGCTTGCTATAAGTTTTACGCCGTATTCGGTCTCTGTTATAATATCCTTTATGCTTCTTTCTTCCCTTATTACATGGGTAAGGTTATATCTTGGATTTATTCCGAAAATAATATCAACATTCGCAAGCCCCAGGTCCGCGTCAAAAATCATCACCCTGTTTCCAAGCTTGGAAAGTTCAATGGCAAGATTCACGGTAAAATTGCTTTTACCGACGCCGCCTTTGCCGCTTGTAACCGCTATGACCTTTGTGGAACTGCCGGCATGATGTATCTTTGATTCATTGCCCTTTGGGTCCTGATTCTCATCGCCTGTTTTGCCGGCTTCAGGGTCATTCTGCCTTTTAGCCGTTACTAATTCTCTGAGTTTCTCTGCTTGATCCAAGCTTCAAAGTCTCCTTTTAGTATTAGTCTTGCCATCACGCCCGGATCCGCCGCTTCTATGTCATCAGGGACGGTCTGGCCGACGGTAAGATATGAAACAGGAATGCCGCCGGAACCCACGCTTAAATTCAGCAGCATGCCGTAATTCTTTGTTTCGTCAAGTTTTGTAAACAGTATCCTGTGTATGGGCACCATGCCGAAATTATTAATTATGCTTAAAGCGTCATAGTATTTTGTAACCGCGCTGACCACAAGGTGCGTTTCCATGGGAGAATACACTTCCATGAATTCCTTTAATTCCATAAGCTGCTTTTTGTTCCTTGGGCTTCTGCCTGCCGTGTCAAAGAAAATTATATCCTTGTCCAGATGCTTGTTTATTACCTTTTTAAAATCAGCGGGAGTAAGGACTATTTCAACAGGTATGCCCATTATTTCGCCGTATTTTTTTAACTGCGCTTCCGCGGCTATCCTGTAAGTGTCCGCGCTTACAAGCACCACTTTCTTGTTCTCAACCAGCGCGAATTTGGCGGCCAGTTTGGCAAGCGTGGTGGTTTTGCCCACGCCGGTAGGCCCGATAAAAGAGACTATTTTGGTTGTCCCCGGCGTTGTTTTAAAAGGGCCGGAAACTTTAATCATCCCTGAAAGGTAATCCATAAGGTAGTTGTCCATATACTGCTTATTGTTAATCTGCGCGTCCGTAAGCTGTGAATTTATCGTCTGCAGCGTCCTGAATACAAGATTTTCTTCAACACCGTTATCCAGAAGAAGTTTTTGTATCCTGCCTATTCCGTCTTTTAAATTGACACCGGCCGAGGAAGGTTCTTTTATACCCCTGATATTTCCCCCAAGCGAAATTTTTCCTTCGTTTAATTCCCTGGCAAATGATTCATTCTTAAGCGAAATATCCTCCACGCGCCTGTAATTAGCAATCATCTCAAGGTTTATCTGCGAAGACGGCTGAGGAGAAGGCGCCTGCCTTTGTGCCCCGGCCTGTGATGCCCTTCCATAGGACTGCACCGGCTGCTGCGCGGCAGGCATAAACTGGGGAGTTTTTGGTTTTTCTATGTTGATATCAATGCCGGCGGTGACTTCTGTCCTTTCGCTTCCGAACAGCCCGAACACGCCGCCTTTTTTATACTTTTTTGTGTGAAGTATGACCGCTTCAGGGCCAAAATCTTTTTTTACTTTGGCTAAAGCACCCTGCAGAGTTTCGGCGTCAAACTTCTTTATTCTCATAAGGGAACTTTTACCATACCCACTGACCTGACTTCAACCTTTGGCACCACTTCGTTATACGAAAGGACGGCCAGATTGGGCAGTATTTTTTCCACTATTTTCCTGAAGTATCCCCTGATAAGGGGCGAGCATAAAACCACAGGGTCATATTCCTTGCCCGCGTTTCTTTTAAATTCGTTTATTACGCTGTTGTAAATTGACTGTATTACATGCGGGTCAAGGCCGGCGCCTGAGTATTTATCCGACTGCCTTAACGCTTCAAGTATGTGCTGTTCAAGTTCGGAATCAATTGTTATCGCGAAAATAATTCCGTCTTTTGAATATTTATGCGTGAAATACCTTGCCATTGCCTGCCTTACAAATTCCGTAAGCACCTCTGTGTCTTTTGTGGATTTTGCGTGGTCCGCAAGGGTTTCAAAAATTGTTACAAGGTCCCTTATTGATACTTTTTCCCTTATAAGGTTCTGCAGCACTTTCTGAAGTTCCCCTACTGACAGGGCGCCGGGAATAAGTTCATCCACAACCGCGGCATTTGTCTTTCTTACCATTTCAATTAACTGCTGAACTTCCTGCCTTGTAAGAAGTTCGTCGGCGTGCGCTTTAATTATTTCCGACAGGTGCGTTGATATTACAGAAGGCACGTCAACTACGGTATAACCTTTAAGCTCCGCGTTTCTCTTTTCGCTTTCTTTAATCCATTTGGCGGGCAGGTTAAAAGCAGGGTCCCTTGCGGGCAGCCCTTCAATATCCATTGCCTGGGAACCTGGCTTCATCGCAAGATAATACCCTATTTCCACTTTGCCGCGCGAAACTTCAACGCCTTTTATTTTTGCGACATATTCGTTTGAAGAAAGCTGCATATTGTCGCGTATGCGTATGGGCGGAACAACAAGCCCCATTTCAAGGGCTGTCTGTTTTCTTAATATTGTAACCCTGTCAAGCAAATCGCCGCCCTGTGAAGGGTCAACAAGCGGGATAAGCGCGAATCCTATTTCAAGTTCCATTGTATCAACCTGCATAAGCGGCATAACGTTTTCCGGTTCGCGTTTTGTCTGTTCTTCTTTTTCCTTTGTGACAGCCAGCTGTTCCGCGGTTTTTTTATCAGCAACGCCGATTATGTAGGAAACCGTCCACGCAATTACAGCCATAAGGAAAAACGGTATCTTGACAAGCCATGAGGGAAAAACAAAACCCATGAATAAAAGCACCACGCCGACAAGCGCGATTGCCCTTGGCTGGGCGAATATTTCACCCGCGAAATCCTGTCCAAGGTTGGCTTCAGAAACCGCCCTTGTAACTATGATACCCGTTCCGACCGATAATAAAAGCGCCGGTATCTGGGTAACAAGGCCTTCGCCTATTGTAAGCACCGTATATCTCATCGCGGCGTCGCCAAGCGTCATGCCGTGGAATATTATGCCTATGAAGAAACCGGCAATGATATTGATAAGGACTATTACAATGGCCGCTATGGCGTCTCCCCTTACAAACTTGCTGGCACCGTCCATGGACCCGTAAAAATCAGCTTCCCTTTCAATCGCCCTGCGCCTTCCCCTTGCTTCTTCATCCGTGATAAGGCCCGCGTTTAAATCCGCGTCTATTGCCATCTGTTTGCCGGGCATCGCGTCCAATGTGAACCTGGCAGCAACTTCGGCCACGCGCTGGGCGCCGGATGTGATTACAACAAACTGAACAAGTATGATTATGGTGAAGATTACGAGCCCTATTATAAGCCCGCTTATGTCCTGGGCTCCAACGACAAAATTTCCGAATGTGGGAATAACCTCGCCCACGTCCAGCGGCTGGCTTAAGATAAGCCTAGTGGCGGAAATATTAAGCGCAAGCCTGAAAACGGTGACAATTAAAAGCAGTGTCGGAAAAGTGGAAAACTGCAGGGGTTCTTTGGCATACATTGTCACAATCAAAACAACAAGCGCAAGCGCAAGATTGGTGACAAGAAGCATATCCAGCAAAAATGGCGGCAATGGTACAACTATCATAAGTACAACCGCTACAATCGCGAATACTACTATAAAATCTGTGGACCTTCTTAACGAAGCGGAAAATCCGGTGTCGGTATTTGCGCCCGGCATTATCAACTACCTCCAATATAAGGTATAATATCGTCTCTTAAAGTTTTATTATCCACCTTTTTTTCATTTTCATCAAGCCTTATTTTTCCCTTTGTTTGATAGACAAAAGCCAGAATTTCGGCCACTGCCTGGAACAAATCAGGGGGTATTTCCCACCCAAGTTCAAGCTTTACAAGCGACCTTGCCAGAGGCGGATTTTCAACAATAACCACCCTGTTTTTTCTTGCAATTTCCTTTATTTTTTCCGCCATAAAATTCATGCCTTTTGCCACTATAAAAGGCGCTTTTTCCCCTTTTTCATCATATTTAAGGGCAACCGCAACGTGAGTCGGGTTTGTAATAACAACATCCGCCTGCGGTATTTCGCTTATCATCCTTTTTCTTGCCATTTCCCTCTGAATGCTTCTTATCCTTGACTTTATCATAGGGTCGCCTTCAAGCTGTTTGTATTCGTCTTTCACTTCCTGTTTTGTCATTTTAAGATTATCGTCATACTGCCATTTCTGGTAAAGGAAATCCGCCAGCGAAAACACAATAAAAGCGCCCATTATTTTCGCGGTCAGTTTCATTGCCGTTCCCGCCGCGAACGCAAAATACGTTTCCATATCCATAAGGGGCGTCATAAAAATATCATTCATCACTTTTTTTACCGTCGACCAGAAGATGTATCCGATAATTGCTATCTTTATTATTGACTTAAAAAGTTCAACAAGCGACCTAAGCGAAAACATCCTTTTCATGCCCTGCACTGGATTAATATTTGAAATTTTTGGTTTTAAAGGTTCAAAAGAAATATTAAAACCCACCTGAATAATGTTTGAAATTACCGCCGTTATAAAAACCGCGGCAAATATGGGCGCCATAAGCATAATTACTTTTACTATAAGGTCCTGCGCCATTAAAATGACGGTTTCTTCCGTGATTTTCATGGTAAACGCATTCCCCCAGTAGTGCGCCGCAAGCTGTTTTATACCAAACATCATATAATCGCCGGCGATAAAAAGCATTACAAAACCCACGATTACATTAAGCGTGGAATTTATTTCCTGGCTCTTCGCGACCTGCCCTTTTTTTCTGGCTTCTTCTTTCTTCTTGGGCGTCGGCTTTTCTGTTTTCCCGGGATCAGCCATTTTACACCCTCATACTTCTAATTATGAAATAAATATCTTCCCACATTGTGTTCAAAAGCGTGCTGAAAAGGTTGACAAGTATCGGAAGCGCTATAAGCACTGCGGATATTCCCACAAGGATATTAAGCGGAAGCCCGACAATAAAAACATTCATCTGCGGAAGCGTCCTTGCGACAAGCCCCAAAGTGAGGTTAGTAAGAAAAAGCGCGATTGTCGCCGGCCCGGCTATCTTAAAGGCAAGGACAAACATATTATAAAAAAGGTCGCTTAGCCTGTTTACCGTGGCGGTTGTCACGCCCACATCATTCAATGGTACAAGGTAAAAGCTGTCAGAAATGGCCCGAAACAAAAAATGATGGCCGTTGATTGAAAGGAATATAAGTATTCCAAGGACAAACTGAAACTGCCCCATTATTGACACCTGCGTATTGGATACAGGGTCTATGACGTTTACAATACCAAACCCCATCTGCAGGTCTATTATCTGGCCCGCAAGCTGAATCGCGGCAAATACCATATAAGCCGCAAGGCCGACAATAACGCCCATTATTACCTGTTTAAACACAAGCAGCCCAAAAGTCATTATGTCCGAAGGCATAGCCGCTGTTTTATCTATTACAGGAAAAATAATGAGACCGGTAAGGGCGGCCGCTGCTATTTTTACTATTGAAGGTATGTTTCTGCTGCTAAGGATTGGCGCTGTGAAAAAAATAGCGGTTATTCTTATCACAATCAGGATAAAGTATTCAAACTGTCCCATGGCAATGTTGAAAATGTCAACATTTCCCATAAAATCCTCACATCTTCATGTAGTTTGGAAGGTTAAGTAAAAGCTGGGATGTAAAATTAATCAGTATCCTCAGCATCCACGGCCCGAATATTATCATCGCCACAAGGACAACTATTATTTTCGGGACAAAAGTAAGCGTCATTTCCTGTATCTGTGTTATCGCCTGGAAAATGCTTATCATAACCCCGACGATCAGCGCAAGCCCCAACAGGGGCGCGGATACCAAAAGGGTCAAAAGCAGCGCTTCCCTTCCAAAACTGGTCACAAATTCTATGCTCATTTTATCATCCCTTAAAAGCTGACAATCAGCGCCCTTGACAACAGGTGCCACCCGTCAACAAGGATAAACAGAAGTATTTTAAAAGGTAATGATATCATAACAGGCGGAAGCATCATCATACCCATGGACATAAGGGTGCTTGCCACCACCATATCAATTATCAGAAAAGGCACATAAATTATAAAACCGACCGTAAAAGCGGTCTTAAGCTCGCTTATCACAAACGCGGGGATAAGCACAGTGGTGGGAACGTCATTTGGATTTTTTGGCCTGGGGCTTTTTGAAAGGTAAATAAAAAGCGCAAGGTCTTTTTCCCTTGTCTGCTTGAACATAAACTGCCTTACCGGTTTTACCGCTTCATCAACCGCTTTATCAAGTGTTATTTTATTTTCAGAATAAGGTTTCCATGCTTTATCATAGATTTCCGTGCCGACAGGGCGCATAAGGAAAAAAGTCATAAAAAGCGCAAGGCCTATAAGTATCTGGTTTGGGGGTATCTGCTGGCTTCCAAGCGCCTGTCTTAAGAACGAAAGGACAATTACTATCCTTGTGAAAGAGGTCATTAACATAAGTATTGCAGGCGCAAGTGTAAGTACGGTTAAAAGCAACACTATCTGAATTGTGGCCGCGACATCTTTTGGATTCTCGGCCGGATTTACGCTTAACGCTATTTTGGGGACGGTGACATTTGCCGCGTGAAGCATCCCGCCCGCCGCAACAAGCAGCAGTAAAGTTATAATAAGCCTTTTTATAAACGCGCTTTTCTTCATTTCTTTCCGCCTTTTAGCCTGTCAATAAAATTTTTAACGGCAGTGTTTCCGGAATCAATAATCTTTTTTCCCTGCCTTGCGTAAGTTGCTTTCATTTCATCCGCGAATTTATTTTCGCCCTGTTTTCTGTATTTTGAAATATATTCATCAGCCGATAATTTAATTTTTTCAACTGTTTCCGCGTCCTTTATTTCCGTCACCGGCACAATATTATTGTCGCCTCCGCTTGCCAGCACAAGCACCCTGTCCGCGAATTCAAGGACATACACCGTTTTATTTTTATCCAGATGCTCTTTTGCAAGGATTTTTATTATTCCTTCAGACTTAAGCGGTATTGACGCCTTAAAATAAAAATATTTTAATCCCGCCATAAGAAGATAAGAAAGGCCGATGACAAAAAGAAGCGCAAGGATAAGATTGATTGTCGTGCCGATAATCCCCGGGCCTTTTACACGCACGGGATTTTCAAGGCCTGCTATTTCATCGGCAAGATATCCCTTTTCCGCCTGTACGGTTACAGAAGAAGCGGCATCCTGCGTTTTCGCGCAGTATGCCGCTGTTGGTGTAAATATTGCCACTAAAAAAAAAAGAATCAGCGCGGCGTTTATGGATTTAACATTCATTTTATTTTATATTCTCGGAATTCTGTCTGCCGGCCTTACAATATCAGTTATCCTGATACCAAAGTTTTCGTCAATAACAACAACTTCGCCCTTGGCTATGTATTTGCCGTTTACAAGAATGTCAACCGGTTCGCCGGCAAGCTTGTCAAGTTCAATAACAGAACCCGGCGAGAGGTCAAGGACTTCCCTTACAAGTTTGTTTGTCCTTCCAAGTTCAACTGTAACGGACAAAGGAACGTCCATTACAATATCCATCGCCTGATCATATACCTTTCCTGTTCTTTCTTCCCTTAATTCGGACGGGGCCACGTTCTGTGCCGATACTTTTCCGCCTGTTGATGCCGAACCTCCGGTTACTCCGCCCACAAACCCTCCTGTTGATGCGGCAGCTTTCGCTCCGGTTTTAATCATATCCGCGACTTCACCGGAAAAAGCAATGCCAAGTTTTCCGCTGCCAAGCGAACCTATGTTTATATCCGCTTCCATTAATACAACTTCGCCGTCAAGCGAAGGGATTATTCCCGCGTCAAGGTCAACCATTGAAACTTCCCCGGGTGATGTCATAAGGGATGATGAAACCTGCGATGAAATATTGCTTATAACAGCATCCATAAACTGCCCTGTAAGTTCGGTAACCGCGCTTAAATGCAGGTCTTCAAGGACTGCAGGAGGGTTTGAACCGTCCTGGCCTATCATAAGATCCGCCATTATGGCAGCCTGTCCCTGCGATACGATAAGGACAGCGGTTCCTGACGCCCCAAGTTCAATGGGAGCAACAAGGTTATTGCCGGAAAATGAAGAGCCTATTGAACCGGCGTCAACCGCGTTTATACCGGTTATATCAACGCTTGTAGGCTGGCCAAGCAGTTCGGACAGCATGCTTGCTCCGTTTGGTACTGCCTGATTCAGTATTTCCGTTATGTTGTTTTTCTCATTTCCCGCTAATGCCACTTTGGCACCTCCTGTAATTTACTTAACCGAGAATTTTTTCTCGTAGGATTCGTCAGCCTTTTTAATGAGGCCGGTAACTTTAACAGCTTTCTTTTTGCCTTTTGCGCCCACTTTCGCGTAAAACATGGGTTTTGTCTCAACCAGAACAAGTATATCGTCATTGACATTTGTTTCAAGTTTTACAATGTCGCCTTTTTTCAGGTTAATAATGTCTTTCATTGCAAGGGTCGCCGTGCCGATGTTTACGGAAAGCGGAACCCAGGTATTTTTTACCCTGTTATCAAGTATGTCCTTTGTTTCTTCGGACAGTTCTTCTTTTGTAAGGGTGAACCACTGTTTGGCGCTTAATTTATAAAGCACGGGTTCAATTACAAGGTATGGTATGCATATTGACATTGAACCAACGTGTTCCTTTATTTTTATTTCAAAGTTCAGGTTAAGGCACATTTCATTCGGCGCGACTATCTGCACAAACTGCGGATTTGTTTCCCTTGCCTTGATTTCAGGGTCAAAATCCACTATCCTGTGCCATGAATCCTTAAGGTTAAGGAATGCCTTTTCAATAAGTTTGCTGACTATTGCCTGTTCAAGATCCGTTAATTCCCTGGGTTTGCTCATCGCTTCGCCCGCGCCGCCCAATACCCTGTCAATAATCGGGAATATAATGCTTGGGTTAATTTCATATATTGCAGCGCCTTTTAACGGCTCCATCGCGAATACTGCGATACTTGTGGGATTGGAAATCCTTTCAATGTATTCGCTGTATGTCATCTGCTTAACGGATGTAACTGTAACTTCCGCTATGGCCCTTATATAACCCGAAAGGTCAGCCCCAAAGTGCCTGGCAAAACCTTCGTGCATCATCTCTATGGTCCTTACCTGGTCTTTGGAAAATTTATCCGGCCTGCGGAAATCGTATACTTTTATCTTGCCCTTTTTCTTAACGGGCGACTTCGGGCCTGCTTCCGCGGAATCATCCTCATCGTCTGATTCAACAGATTTGGAAGGCCCTGTCTTCATGTCTGATAAAAGGGCGTCTAACTCTCCATCGCTTAAAATATCATCAGCCATTAATCACACCCCGAATTTTTATTGTATCGCGAACGAAGTAAAGAATACTTTTGCTATCTGACCCCTGTTAAGTATTGCGTTTATCTTATCTTTAATCTCTTTTTTCATCGCGTCCCTGTTTTCCGGGTCAGCAAGCTGAACCGATGTCTTTGCGCCAAGGGAGCTGATAACAATATCTTTAATCTGAGGCATCCTGTGGTCTATTTCTTCGGTAAGCTTTGCGCTTGATCCGTAATCAAGTTCCATAACCACGTCAGCCCTTAAATAATGCGATTCCGTAGGATCGGCAAGATTCACCGTGAATTCTCCAAGATTCTGTATTTCACCAAGTTCGGGTTTTTCGACTATGACCTTCTTTGTGGCAGGCGTATTTTTTGACATAAGGACAAAAAATGCCGCTCCCGCCGAAATCAGGCTTATTACCAGAACTGCACTGGTTAAAACCACCAGCAACTGCAATGTTTTCTTATCTTCTCCCGCCATACAAAAACCTCCTGATCCTTTTTTATTTTAGTATGTTATGCTTTCAATATTTTCTTTTTCTATCTGCCTTCTGATCTTTAAGTCGGACGGCAGCGGCATTTCCCTTGATGCTTTTTCTGCGTCATTGATAAGGTCAGCCTTTAAGAGCACAATATCAATCCTTCTGTTCTTTGCCCTTGTCATGTCGTCAATGTTCGGAACAAGCGGTTTATACTGGCCGTATCCCGCGGCTGACATTCTGTCCGGAGCCACGCCTTTAACAATAAGGTTCTGCAGCACATTAACGGCGCGCATTGTTGACAGTTCCCAGTTATCGTTATACCTTGTAACTTTTGTTATGGGCGTATCGTCAGAATGACCTTCTATAACAACAGGATTAGTTGTTGTTTTTATTATCTCTGCTATATCAGAAAGTATTACCTTTGTTTTGGGAAGAATTTCCGCGCTTCCCGGGTTAAAGAGCAGTTTATCGGTCATAAGGCTTATAACTATTCCGCGTTCGTTAAACCTTACTTTTACATCGCGTTCAAGCCTTTTCTGCAGTATCCAGGTCTGAACCCTTTCCCTTGTAGTTGTAAGCTGTACCTGGGACTGCGGCATCATCACCGGCTTTGTGTCTGTTGTGCCGCCTGTATCCATGACAGAAACCTGGCCTTTTATTCCAAACGCGTTTCCAAGCGCCATTGCCAAAGCCCTTGCTTTCTGCTGGTCAACCTGCGCCATGGAGAAAAGAATAACGAAAAGAGCGAAGAGCAGGGTTAACATGTCCGCGTATGTGAGAAGCCATCTCATCATACCGGCGGATTCCATCTCCTGTCCGCCGCCGCCTTCTTTTTTCTTTCTTGCCATTATTCAGCTCCTTTTTCTTCGCCTTCAGCCGCTTTACTTGCTTCCTGTTCTTTAGGCGAAAGGAACGCTTTAAGTTTTTCTTCAACGATACGCGGGTTGTCGCCCGCGGATATTGAAAGGATGCCTTCAATCATAACTTCCCTTATAAGTACTTCTTCTGCGGATTTTGCTTTAAGCTTGAACGAAATAGGAAGGAAGACAAGGTTTGCAAAACCGATTCCATAGAATGTAGCGATGAAGGCAACGGCGATAGCGCCGGCAACCTTTGACGCGTTTTCCAGCTGCGAAAGGGCGTTAACAAGACCCATAACCGTTCCGATAATACCGATAGTAGGCGCGTATCCGCCCATGGTGCCCCAGATGCCTTCGCCAAGTTTGTGCCTTGTTTCAAGGAAGGCAAGGTCTGTTTCAAGGATGCTTCTTACAAGTTCTATGTCGGTGCCGTCAACTACAAGCTGAATTCCCTTTTTAAGAAAGTTATCGTTAACATTCGCGATTTCATCTTCAAGTCCCAAAAGGCCTTCCCTTCTTGCTTTTGTAGCAAATCCTACAAGCGTCGCGATGACGTTTGCCGGATTCATGTCTTTCTGTACGAACGCCTGCGTAAGAACAGAAAAAGCGTTCTTGGAAACGTGCGCCGGATAGCTTATGACTGTGGCGCCTACGGTGCCCCCCATAACGATGAAGAACGCGGATATCTGGAAGAATATAAGGACGTGCATTATGTTTCCGCCGCTTTCAATCAAAAGACCGGCAAAAATGAATCCCCATCCAATAACAAGCCCAATAATAGTTGACAAATCTAGACGCACAGAAACACCTCCAAGTTATGCTAATTTTCGTTTTTATTATTTATTATCGGTAAATAAATTTCTTTTTTATATTTTTTTACCATGGACACTATTTCGTCCACGCTGTCTTTCACCGTTATTTTTTTTCCCGTTGTCATGGTAATAATTGTGTCCGGCGTTGTTTCTATCATTTCAATTAATTCACCGTTTAACACAATTTTTTTACCGTCAAAACGCTGGACAAATATCAACTTTTAACTCTCCTGCCGTGAAATTTGAAATAATGATACAACTTTTGCTTTTTTTTGTCAATAAAAAAAAGTCTTTTTATGCAGTTTCATAATTTAGATACTTGTTTTATTTTTCCGAAACACCATATTTTTAAGGCGTTTTATTAAGCCAAAAGCATAACTTTAATTTTTTGCTGTTTTTCATTGATTTTAAAGGCTTTTACGGTAAAACTTACAAATAATAATTTGTAAGTTTTAATAAAAAAGGCGGGGCTTTTAAGCCCCGCCTTTTTTGTATTTCAGCGGTTAATTATCCGCCTTTATTTTCTATTACCTTCCAAGCTGTACCAGTGTGTCAAGCATGTCAGAGGATGTTGTTACTATCCTTGCGTTTGATTCAAAGCCCCTCTGAGCGATGATCATGTTTGTCAGTTCAACTGACAGGTCAACGTTTGAAGCTTCAAGCGCTGCGCCTGTTGTTGTTCCAAGTCCCGCGTTACCTGCTGTTGAAACCTGTGCAAGTCCGCTGTTGGCTGACTGCGCGAACATTGTTCCGGCAACCTTTTCAAGACCGGCAGGGTTTGCGAAGTTTGCAACCGCAAGCTGTGCCATTGTGATGATCTGGTTGTTGGAGAAGCTGCAGTTGATGCCGCCTGTCTGGTCAATTGAAACGCCTGTAAGCGTTCCTTCGCTGTAGCCGTCAACATACGATGTGTAGATTGTCTGTTTCGGTATGTAAAGGCCTGTTGTCGCGTCATATGTACCTGAACCATAGTCGCCTGTGATACCGTCGCGTAATCCGACTGCGTTAGCGTCCATTGCCGCGTCAGTTCCGATGTTAACAGAGATGATCTGCGGTGTTGTCGCTCCGTTTGTCAGGTTAAGCGTGATTTCAGCGTTAAGCGCGCCGGCAGGCCCGCCATTGTCCTGAAGTGAACCATCAGCGTTAAATACGATGTTTGCTGCCGTTCCAACTACAGGTGCTGTTCCGTTTGCTATTGTCATTGTAGGATCTGTTGTGTCGTATGCTGTCCATGACCAGTTCGCGGGCCCTACAGTAATATCTGCTGTCTGTGTCCAGTAGAATGTTATCTGCCTTGCTGTACCAAGTGAGTCATATACCGTTGCAGTTGAAACCGCGTCAGGTGTGTATCCTGCTGCAGGATATCCTGCTCCGGGTGCGCCTGTTACGTTCTGCGGTGTGTTGCAGTCAAGGTTGCCTTTAAGGATAATACCCATATCTTTTCTAAGCGGGTCGGAGTTGTTGCTGTTGTCAGTTGCTTTCGGCCCTAATACCATGTTCTGGGGTATCTTGATGCTTGTGTAAGGCTGGTTAACGTCAAGCGTTGAAGTGTAAGCAGGCGCCGGCGCTACAGCTGCCGGGTCAAACACGAACTCCCTCTGCCATCCCTGAACAAGCGCTCCGTTTGATGTAACAAGGTTTCCGTCGTTGTCAAAGTTGAAGTTACCGGCGCGTGTGTAGTATGTCGCGTCGCCTGATTCAACGATAAAGAAGCCTGCTCCGTCAATTGCAACGTCTGTGGCGTTTCCTGTTGTCTGGATTGCGCCCTGTGTCATGATTGTGTCAATGGAGCCAAGTGTGGAACCAAGTCCCTGCTGTGTCGGATTGATACCGCCGATGTTCTGGCTGTTGTTGGAACCCGAAGCCGAACCCAGTGACTGTGAAATTGCTTCCTGGAATGTTACCCTTCCCATTTTGAAGCCCACGGTGTTAACGTTGGAAATGTTGTTTCCAATAACGTTCATCCATGTTGTGTGGTTCTTAAGACCTGAGATTGAAGAAAAAAGTGATCCCATCATGTTAAGTCGCCTCCGAAAATTTTTTTCCGGCGCATTCGGCGCCGATTTTCGGCCCCCGCTTCACCTAAGTGAAGAAGTCCGGCCGTCTTTCTGTTGCGTTTTAAGCGATTACCGCGCTGTCAATATTGGTGAACACGTTTTCCTGCATGCTCTGCCTGTCAACAGCGGTTATTACTGTGTTGTTCTTTACGCTTACAATGAGCGAGAAGTTCTCGAAAACCATAAGGGTTTCGTTTGCTCCCTTTTCTTTTGCCTTTCCAATGGCGTTTTTCAGCCTCTGCATAGTTTCAGGCGTAAGTTCTATGTTGCGTGACTGCAGCCTTTTTTCCGCGTGCGAGGAGAATTTAACTTCATCCTGTTCCGCGACTTTTGTTTCAAGAACCTGCTTAAAACTCTGGGAGGGCTGTAACGGCGCTTTGGAAATGCCTTTTTGAAGCTTCTGCGCTTCCTGCAGCTGTGAAAGCTTCTGTAACTGTGTGTTAATGTTCACCATTGCACATCCCTCCTTTACGCCGTTATTTCGCTTACATCTGACAACTTGTACTGGACTCCGTTTACAACAAGCATCGGCTGCCCGTCAACAAACTTTATTGAACTTACATTGCCGGAAACCTGGCCTGCTTCCGTGTTAACTACAACGTTCTTGCCTATTAACGCTGCCGCCTGTGACGTGTTCTGCATCAGCATAAGAGAAATGATGTTTGTGTTTAAAGAGCTTATCGATTTCTCGAACGTTGAATTCAGGTTCGTCATCTGTTCCAGCGACGAAAACTGAGCCATATCCGCAACAAACGATTCGTCTTTCACGGGATTCGTGGGGTCCTGGTATTTAAGCTTTGTTATAAGCATTTCCAGGAAGTCCAGCTTTCCCATTTCCGAACTTGGATTGTTAATCTGATCCGTAAAAACATTTGTTGTGTTTGTGTTCGTAACGCCGGTAACTGCCATTATACTCCGCCTCCTTTCTTATGCTAAAATATTTAAAGCACCGGTTCCGTCATTTCCGGATACCGGCTTATTATTTTCCGCTTCAGCGGAATTTTTTAACACGTTTGTTTCAGGTTTTACAAAAGCCTGAGGCTGCCTGTAATTTCCGTTTCCAAAGGCGCTTTCATTATTATTCATTACGGTAATATTCATATTGGCAACTTCTATGCCTTTATTTTCAAGTGATGTCCGAAGTTCCGCAAGGCCGGCCTTTAATGTTTCTTTCACTTCTGAATTGGCCACCTGTATCATAACTTTAATTGTCCTGCCTTCGCTTTCAAGTTTTACGGCAACGTTTCCAAGATTTTCCGGTTTTAAGGAAATGTTAACTTCTGTTTTCTGTGAAGCTTTCGGCACAACAATATTTTCGGTTATCTGCCTGATTATAAGCGATTCTTTTGCTTTGGCTGAAACTTCCGCTGCATTTTCAAAAACAGGCGCGCTTACGGGCTTTGCGGTTTCAATTTCATATTTAATTTTTGCAGCCACACTGTCAACAACCCACTTGGCATCTTCTTTTATTTTAACTTCAACTTCCTGTTTGGTCATGCCCGGCATTAATTTATATTCCGGTTTTATCTTTGCTTCGCTTGCCGCAATTTCAGGCCTGTTTGATACGGGCGCCTGCACCGCTTCCTGCGGTAACTTTACCGCCGGCTGCGTATCCACCGCTGGCGCTGACTTTACATTAATCAAGTTTTCAGCCGCGGGCTGAACAACAGGTTTTGCTGCCGGCATTACAGCGGGCTGATTTGCCTGCGCTCCGGAATTTTTAGCGGCTAATGAAGCCTGCTTTATAACCATAAGTTCGCCGTTCATTTCATTTACCAGGTTTATTATCTTTCCCACAACTTCTTTTACCTGCGCTGTGGCTTCTTTAACCGCGGCAAGCTGTTCGGTATTTCCGTTAAAAGGAACCGCAACCGTTACTGTGCGCACTTTTGCGTCCTGGGAAGTATATAAAACATTGTTATTTACCGGGCTTTTTGCCTGCGCCGAATCAGTTGACGGTACAAAAACCGGCGCGGCCTGTTTGTTTTCTGTGCCAATTACCTGCTGAGCGTTTACTTTAATTTCAGGCTTTGCTTCGCCGTTTCCTGTTTTAGTTTCCGGCTTCTGCTGTGCTGCCGGCATTGCCGCCTGCACAACGGGAACCGCAGCCGCGTCAGCGGCCATTACTATGACATTCACGGCCTGTGTCATCTGTTTTGAAGAATAATCCGCAAGCCTTCCGGGTGTCATGGGTATCTGAACCGTTTTATTGCCTGATTCAGCCGCAGCCGCCACAGGGCCTGCTGTCATTGATGATATCTTTGCTATTTCCACCATTCCCGACTGAAATAAAACTATGCTGTTTATATCGGGTGTCATGTTTGAAGGCGCGCTTACTTTATCTTTTAAAGTTTCAAATTTTTCTGTTATGAATTCCCCAAGCGAAGCCCTTAATTCATTTACAGCCTGTTTTAAGCCCTCGGATGATTCCTTTAATTTGGGGGTAAGGGGAATTTCTATTTTAACGGTTTCTTTTGCCGCCAAAACAGGCCCCTGTGGTTTTTTTGCATTTACCGCGGGCGGATTTTCCGGCGCAGGTTCCGCTTTGCCTGCCGCTACGGCCGCGGGAGCAAACGCTTCGCCCTGTTTTACCGCCGCTTCAGACGCGGCTGCTGCTGAAACTTTTGCCGCCTCTACAGATTCCGGAACAGAAGATGAAATCTGTTTTGCCGCCATTTCAACAACAGCTGTTTTTACAGCTGCAATAAAGGACTCTTTTTCCGCGGGTGTTAAAGCGAATTTTTCCGCCGCGGCAATTACAACCGGGTTTGCCGCAATTACAGCTTCCGGCTGTGCCGCAAGTTTTGTTATATCGCCGGTTATATTAAGGGCTGCGGCAGCGGTATAAACCGCTGATTTTAAGTTATTGTTTGAATTAAGAAGCGAAACAAGGGTATTTTTCTGATTTTCATAGGCTTCAGTGTTTGTATTTGAAATTAAACCCGTTACAAATTCTTTAAATCCCGCAGCCTGTTCCTGTACTGTTATATTTGTATTGGAAACGCCCTGCTGCTGAGCGGGCATACCTGTAATGTTTAAGGAAAGCATTGACAAATTTAGATTGACCACAATTCTCCTCCTGGTTGCGTTAGCTAACCGGCGGCCCCCCTTGCGGTCCGGGCCATTATGCCGGTGGAGTATTCGACTCCACGCTAAAACAAAAACTAAAATCTTGTTTCAAATCAATTCTACACTTTTAAACATATTTTGTCAAATCTTTTTTCGCTTTATGCCGTGTGCTGTTCTTTCCTGTTGAACTTATTAATTGCTATTTCATCCAGGTTCTTCTGCTCATTGGCAAGAACAGCGTGCTTAAAACTGTTAAAATCGCGCTCTTTTAACTTTTCAAAGGTCTTTTTTTCCTTGCTTGCTTCCGCAAGCTCCTTACGTTTTATATCGGCCTGTTTTTCCAGATCTTTAATTTTATTTTCAGTCTGGTCTATTTTTAAAAGCAGCATATTCAGGTGCTGTTCAAAATATATAAGCCTTGCCACATTTAAAGAGCCGGTATTTTCAAGATTTTTTTCTTTTACTTTGACCGCTTTTTTCTGTTTTGTATCCTCAAGGATCTTTTCCTGTTCTATCTTGCGCCCTATTATATTCATAAGCTGGCGCTTTAATTCTTCTTCTTTTCTTTCCTTTACCTTTAAAACGGTTTCAAATTTAAAACTGAATTTTTTCATAAGCCGTCCGCGCTAAACAAACAGTTCCATCAGCCTGGCGGTTGTCTGTTTGTAATCTGTTTTTTCCTCTATGCCCTGTATTAAAAATTGTTTAATGGCTGATATTTTTTTCAAAGCGTAATCTATCTGCGGATTGCTGCCTTCCACATACGCGCCTATGTTAATAAGGTCTTCTGCGTTTTTATAAACTGAAAGCACTTCTTTTAATCTGGAAGCAGCTTTGCGGTGTTTTTCATCGGTAATATCCGTCATGCAGCGGCTTACGGAATCAAGAAGGTCAACCGGCGGATAATGGCTTTGTGCGGCCAGCGCCCTTGACAAAACTATATGGCCGTCAAGAATAGCCCTTACATGGTCGGATATCGGTTCATTCATATCATCGGCTTCCACAAGCACGGTATATAATCCTGTTATGGAACCTTTATGCGCTGTCGTGCCGGCCCTTTCAAGCAGTTTTGGAAGAAGCGCGAACACCGAAGGCGTGTATCCTTTTGTAGTTGGCGGCTCGCCTATGGCAAGCCCTATTTCGCGCTGAGCCATGGCAAACCTTGTAACAGAATCCATCATAAGCATTACATTGTAGCCTTTGTCGCGGAAGTATTCCGCTATTGAAGTCGCGACAAAAGCGCCCATTCTTCTTATAAGAGCGGGCTGATCTGATGTGGCCGCAATTACAACCGAGCGTTTTAAACCTTCTTTTCCAAGGTCCTTTTCTATGAAATCCCTGACTTCCCTTCCCCTTTCGCCTATAAGCGCTATTACGTTTATGTCCGCGTTTGTGTTTCTGGCAATCATTCCAAGCGCCGTGCTTTTGCCCACGCCGGAGCCGGCGAATATGCCCATCCTTTGCCCTTTGCCCACGGTAAGCGCGCCGTCAATTGAACGGATGCCGGTTGCCACAGGTTCATCAATTTTTTTCCTGTTTAAAGGGTCAGATGGCGAGTTATACGCGGAATAAAATTCTTTTGTCTTTACCAGGCCTTTGTCATCAAGCGGCCTGCCAAGCCCGTCAAGCACCCTGCCCAGCAGGTTTTCGCCGACAGCCACTTTGAATTCTTCTTCGGATGAAATAACCCTTGCGCCGGGCCCAATTCCGTGAAGGTCGCCAAGCGGCATAAGAAGCGCTTTGTCTTCTTTAAAACCGACTATTTCCGCGACAATAACGGTCTCTTCATTTCGGGATATTATGCTGCACAGTTCGCCTATGGAACCGCGAAGGCCGGATACTTCAACGACAAGGCCCACTATCTGCGTGACTTTGCCGCTTGTTTTTAAGGTTTCAATTTTGCGGAGTTTTTCGTGATATTTCTTAAGGTCGATTCCCATGGGTCATTCCCCCAGGGAAAGTTTCTTTTTAATTTCCCCAAATTGATAATTTAAATCCGTGTCTATGATTTCATTTTTTGATTCAAGCCTGCATTCGCCCTTTTCAAGCATATCATCCGGGATAATGCGCAGCGAACTTACGGGATCCGTAAGCTCCGCGAATTCGGCCCTGTGCGCCTTGATAAGTTCAATATCATCGGGATGGCAATAAACTGTAACTTTTTCTTTGTCTTCAAGTTTTAAAAGGGCCTCTTTTACAAAACCCTTGATTACTTCATTGTTTGTTTTTAACTCTCCGTATACGACCTTTTTTGCTATATCAACAGAAAGCGCAACAATATCATCTTCGGAACTTTTGATTATTTTGTTTTTTTCAAGCTGCGCCTGTTGGGTTATGCTTTCCATAGCGGAAATAAGGGCGGAATATTTATCTGTAGTTTCATGTTTTCCTTTTTCAATACCTTCAAAATAACCTTTATCAAAACCCTCGTCGTGGCCCTGTTTTGATTTTAATTCTTTCAGGCTTTCGCCTTCTTTCATAGCGTTTTCTATAATCCTGCGCGCCTGAATTTCAGCCTGCCCGGTCATGCTTTCAACTTCCCTGTTTAACGCTTCAAGTTCCGCTTCTTTGGCGGCCGCCTGCGCGTTTAAATCCCTTAAATATTCTTCCTGCCTCTCTATTTTTTCAAGGGCAGTTTCTTCTTTTGCCAATGGGGCTGCGGCAGCCAGTTTATCTTTTTTTGATAAAAATGTGCCGCGCAGCTTATAAGGATTGCCTTTGATTGTGTAATCCTCAGGCTTGTAAATATTCTTAAACAAAGATTTCTTCCTCTCCGCCTCTTGCAACCACAATTTCGCCCATTTCTTCCAGCTGCCTTATAACGTTTACTATCTTCTGCTGGGCTTCTTCCGTGGTCTTTATCCTTACAGGGCCCATGACTTCCATGTCTTCAAGTATCATCTGGCGGGCGCGGCTGGACATGTTCTTAAGAATCTTATTTTTGCACTCTTCAGAAGCGCCTTTAAGCGCAAGTACAAGATCCTTGGAGTCTATTTCCCTTAATATCTGCTGGATGGTCCTGTCATCAAGAAGCAGTACGTCGTCAAACACGAACATAAGCCTTTTGATTTCATCAGCAAGATCCGGATTGGTTTCTTCAAGTTTTTCCATAATCGCTTTTTCAGTGCTTCTGTCAACCCTGTTAAGCATTTCAGCAACCGACCTTACGCCGCCGGCTGAAGCAAATTCCTGGGTGAATACTGATGCTATCCTTCTTTCAAGCACTTTTTCAACTTCCATTATAACTTCCGGAGTCGCCCTTTCCATGGTGGCTATCCTTGTGGCAACATCAACCTGAATGTCAGTGGGCAATGAAGACAGTATGTTGGACGACTGTTCCGGCTGAAGGTGCGCAAGCACAAGCGCGATTGTCTGCGGGTGTTCATTCTGTATGAAATTAAGAATCTGCTGCGGGTCCGTCTTTTTAATAAAGTCAAAAGGCGTCATCTGAAGCGCGCCCTGCAGCCTGTTTAATATTTCAACGGCTTTCTGTTCGCCAAGCGCCTTTTCAAGAAGTTCCCTTGCGTAATCAATGCCGCCCTGGGATATGTATTCTTCGGCCAGCGCAAGCTGATAACTTTCTTCCATTACCGAATCCCTGTCCTGCGGGGTGATCTTCTTTGTGTTTGCTATCTGTAACGTAAGCTGCTCTACCAACTCATCAGAAAGGTTCTTGAATACTTCCGCCGAAAGATCCGGCCCAAGAGTGATGAGAAGCGTGGCGGCTTTCTGTTCACCGTTCATTGGCATGGTCGATCACCTCTTCTCTTCAGTCAGCCAGCGTTTAATAAGCTGGACGATAATTTTGGGGTTTTCCCTTGCAATCTTTGTGATCTGCCTCTTCATTTCAGCGCGTTTCTGGGCTTCAGCAAGTTCCGCGGCTGAAGGCACCGCTTCCAGAGGCACTTCCACTTCTTCTTCCGCGCGCACGTCTTTCGCGGCCATCTCTATCTGCCTGCGCAGCTTTTCCCTTATTGCTTTCGGTTTCAGCGTTGAACGCAGGAAGAGCAGGGCGAAGAGCAGGATGCCAAGGACAATTCCAAGGCTTGTAAGCGTTGTCATGTATTTTTCCCTTGCGCTCATGTCCGCTTTTGCCATTTCCGCTTTTTCAACAGACCTGTCGAAACTTATGTTTTCAACAGCTACCTGGTCGCCCCTTGTAAGGTCAAGGCCCGCGGCAGCTATAACCGCGTTTCTTATTGAATTAACCTGCTGGGGCTGAAGGTTATCAACTATAACAGCAATTGACAGCCTTTTTACGTCCCCGACAGTTTCTATTACGTGTTTTTCTTTCTTTGAAATTTCATAATTTTCCGTGACTTCCGATTTTGTAAACTGCGAATTTCCGCTTACCGCGGATTTGTATCCGGGTACATTGGAATCTGTTCCCGGCACTCCGCCCGGATATGTGCCCACTCCTGTGTAGTTTTCAAGGTTTCTTTTAGAGCTTCTTATAATACCCTTTCCGCCCACAACAGGTTCGTAAATTTCATCTTTCTTTTCCACCTGGTCAAAACTAAGCTCCGCGTTTACGCGGACCGTCGCCCTTTTTTCGCCAAGGACGTTTGTAAGCATGGATTCAACCCTGCGCTGAATGTCTTTTTCAAATTCACTCTGCATATTCATCTGCTGATTCGTAAGTTTAAGCTGTTTGCTGTAAGAATAGGAAGAAGAGCCTTCTTCCATAAGTTCATCTTTAATAATATCGCTTAGTACCGTGCCGTTGGAATCAATAATAGTGACATTTACAGGCTTCATGCCTTCAACGCTTCCGGCAACAAGGAAAACAATGGATTTAACGTTATCATAGCTTAACTTAAGCCCCGCTTTCATCTTTACAAGGACTGAAGCCGTGGGCTCTTTTTCTTTTTCTTCATACAGTTCTTTTTTAGGGAGCACAAGGTGAACCCTTGCTTCATCTATAATTTCAATGTTTGAAATTGTCCTTCCAAGTTCCCCTTCAAGCGCCCTTACAAAATTTACGCGCTGGGTGAAATCGGTTATTCCAAGGTTGGTCTTGTCAAAAATCTCAAATCCGACGCCGCCGCCCTTAATCATGCCTTTGGATGCCATTTCAAGCCTTAAATCATAAACATCCTTAAACGGCACGGAAATTGTCTTGCCGTTGTTTCCTATTTTATAAGGTACCTTCCTGTCTTTCAGTTCCGCTATAATATTGCCCGCGTCTTCCTGCGTAAGGTTGGAAAACAGCGGCGAATAATTAGGGGACGTAGTCCATAAAGCCAGTGCAATAAGGCCTATTAATACAAGCGACGGAACGGTTATCCATAAAATCCTTCTTGAACGGTCCTGCGACTGCCAGAAAGATTTTAAACGCTCCCATGTCTTCAACAGAAAGTCGTTCACTATATCACCTCACCCGTAAATTAGATTTGCATTCTCATTATTTCCTGGTAAGCTTCGGTTATTTTATTTTTAACCTGAAGCGCCAGCTGTAAAGTCGTCCCTGCCTGTTCAACGGCTATCATAACATTATGAAGTTCAATATCCTGCCCTGCCGCAAGCTGGGCAATGGCATTATCCGCGTTAATCTGCGTTTCATTAATTGATTTAATGGCGGTCTGAAGCACTTCTCCAAAATCAGCGGCGCCTGTCTTTATTTCAGGCTGTACCGGCTGTACATTACTAAGTATGGTTTCTGGAATATTTACTTTTCCCAGAACGCTTTCCAAACCTGTTATCGCCGTAGGTGCTGACATAATGCCGGCCTCCATATTATTATAACTTTATTATTACTTTAATTATTATTTAAGCTTTCCCTATTTCAAGCGCTTTGGCCGCCATAGATTTGGCGGAGTTTAGCGCGGTTACGTTTGCTTCATAAGCCCTTGTAGCGGAAATCATATCAACCATTTCTTTTACGATATTTACATTGGGCATTGCCACGTACCCTTCTTTATTTGCGTCCGGATGCCCCGGGTCAAACATTAACTTTGGCGGATTAGCGTCATTAATTACGCCCGTTACCTTGACCCCCGAAAAATTGGCAATACGTTTTGATTTATCAAACATTGCCGGGAAAAGCATATTCGCTTTCTCTCCCCTGGGTTCAAAAATAACGCGCTGCCTCTGGTACGGGCCGCCGTCAACCGTCTTTGTCGTATTAACATTTGCTATATTGTTTGAAATCACATCCATTCTTAAGCGTTCCGCCGTAAGGCCGGATGCGCTGATTACAAACGCGTCAAATGCGCTCACTTGTTATTACCTCCCGCCTTCTGTTATAGCCGTCTTTAACCCGCTGATTTTTAGCGACATAAGCTGGGCAAGCGTTGAATAATTTGTTGTATTTTCAGCCATTTTTGCCATTTCATAATCTATGTCAACGTTGTTGTCATCTGTCCTTAATGATGTTTCAGAATTCGTAACAACTTCCGGCTGCAGCTGCGCCAGCGTAAAATCAGTTCCGGAAGGAATGTGGTTGATATTTGTAACAGAAAGCGGCAAAAATTCCTTGTCTTTTTTATCAAGAATTTCGGAAAGTTTGCTTTGAAACACGACTTCCGACCGTTTAAAACCGGGCGTATTTACATTGGCAATATTATTGCTTATCATTTTATGCTGAAGCGATGAAGCATTAAGCGATTTTTCCAAAACCTGATATACTTCGCTGGAAAAAATACCTTCAAGCATAAAGATTTATCCTCTCTTTTGTTTGAGAAATAATATAAAAATCTGTTTTTCTGCATCAAGTGTTTCTATATTACTTAAAACAATTTTTTTTGTCAAGTTTTTTTTTATTTCGTATTAACGAAACACCGTTTTACATTCTATAAAAGGCCTATATTCCCCTGAATTTGCTGTATGCTTTTGCGTGTTTTCCGCTGTTTAAAGCAATTGTTTCAGAAACCAGAGAATCGTTCTTTTTTTCAATTCCAATCAGTTTTTCAAAGGAATCATTGACTGTTTTTACTTTATTTTTAATGCTTTCCGGAGGTTTTCCGCCTTTTAAAAGCACTTTAATTCTGGCATTTAAAGCGTCCATTTTTTCCAGCAAAAGCCTCTTTTTTTCATCAAGAAAAATCACCTTTTCAAGGTCGCCCTGTTTTAGCCCTTCGTTCTGCTTCAACGCAATGTCATACAGCATTTCAATTGCCGAATTTTTTTCTGTCAGGCAGAATTCTATTTCCGCGCAGTTCATTTGAATTTAAACCCCTTTATTATTTCTTCAATACTTTCCCTTGATCCAAGGTCTCCAAAATCCGGGTGCGCTTCAAGGAAGTGTTTTAACAGCAGGTTCACAAGTTTGTCTTTTGTAAGCCTTACGCCCGGCCTTTTTTTATTTATTTCGTTAACCATCCTGTGAAGCCCGTCAAAGTTATACTTTTCAACCCTTACCGTCCTTATAAACTTTCCGGAAGCCGGCTTATGGTGTTTTTCATGCGCGGCCGCCGGCGCGGTTTCCGGCTGAGTATTTTTTTCTTCCGGCTTCTCAGCTGCGGTCTTTTCCGCCTCGAAAGAATCTTTGTCAAAGGAGTATTCTTCGCGCCTGGCTTTCTGCGCCCTTGTTTCCCTGTTTATTTTAAGGTTTTTTAATTTCTCAATCTGCATCTGAGCTTCTGTAATATTTTTTCCTTCGCCTGTCATTTATTCACCTTTTTCTTTATAACGTCTTATTATTTCCGTAAATTCCGCCCTTATATCCTGAAGGTCGGCGGATATATTTTTTCCGCTGTCAGCCGGCGCTTCGGTTTCAATATTTATCTGTTCAATGTATTTTTTGTATTCCGGAGCCTTGCTTGTATTGTCATTTATTATTTTACATAAAAGCTCGCTGTCGGTAAAATGCTCGTCCGTGTAATTTGTTATATTGCCTATTATTTTTTCTATATGCGTCACCGCCCTGACTATTTCTATAAAAAGGTCGCCGGTGCTGTAAAAAGTTTTTATATTGTCTTCAAATTTTTCCGTAAGTTTTATGATTTCAATGACTTCTTTTGTCTTTATCTGAATGTTAAGCAGTATGGCGGCTATTTCTTCGGCTGACTGGTTGGAGCTTGCGGAAAGTTTTTTAATCTCATTGGCAACGACAGAAAAACTTTTTCCCGCCTCGCCCGCCCTTGCCGCTTCTATGCCCGCGTTTAAAGCCAGAAGGTTGGTTTTTTTGCCCATATCCGCGATTTTTATTACAAAAAGCTTGATTTTATCGGACATATCAACAAGTTCTTCTATTATCTGGGTTGAAGACATTATGGAATGCTTTAATTCCGTGATTCCCTGTATTTCCCTGCCTATGGCTTTCACGCCTTTTGACGCCACTTCCGACTGCCTTTTTGCGTCAGCAAGGACGTTCTGCGTTGATTCATCAATATTTTTTGATGATGCTTTAATTTCCTGCCCTATTGTATTCACCTTTGAAAAAAGTTTTTCAGCTGATTCAAAATATTTCTTTATGTTTCTTATATTGTCCTGTATCTTTAAATAACGCTCCGCGTCTTCTTCAATGTAAACAACCGCTTTCTTTAACGTTTCAGAGTACTGCTGAAATTTTTCCTTTGGAATAATTACTTTTTCGCTTTCAGCTTTTCTGTGTTTTCTTAACGTCTCCACAGCCGCAGCGAATTCACGGTTTTTGTCAAGCTCCCTGTCATAGTCCTCTTCTTTTGCCGCAAGCGCGGCAATTGTCCTTAACGCGTAATCGCTGACAGTTTTTATGGAAATCGCTGCCACGATAAAAATAATAAAAGAATCCGCCATTACAAGGCCAAGTATCCACATGGGGTCGGTTTCCGGAAAAATAAACGCGATTATTCCGGCGCATAAAAGCGATACTGTGAAAATCGCAAAACCGCATATCACATAGATTATCTGAGTCCTCATACGGCATTCTCCCTTTCAATGCGGACCGATGCGCCTATGTTTTTCAGCTTCAAATCAAGATTTTCATACCCCCGTTCAAGGTGGTAGATTCTTCTTACAACCGTTTCGCCCTGCGCAACCAGCCCTGCCAGTATAAGGGCGGCTGAAGCGCGCAGGTCAGAAGCCATAACATCCGCTCCGCTTAACTGCTTTACGCCGGTAACTATCGCGGTGTTGCCCTGAATTCTTACCGCGGCGCCCATTCGCATAAGCTCCTGAACATGCATGAACCTGTTTTCCCAGATTGTTTCCTTAATAATGGAATCTCCCTGCGCCGTGCACATAAGCGCCATCCACTGCGCCTGAATATCCGTGGGAAAGCCCGGATAAGGTTCTGTCACTATGTCCAGCGCTTTTATCCTGCCCTTATAAGGGAATATATCAACTTTATTTTTGCCCGAGGTTATCTTAACGCCTGTTTCGCCAAGCTTTTCCAGGAATACCGAAAGATGGCCCGTATTTAATCCCGTGACAGTCACCCTTCCCTTCGTAATAACCGCGGCCGCGATGAATGTCGCAGCTTCAATTCTGTCCGGTATGACGCTGTACCCCTTAACCGCGGACAGTTTTTTTACGCCTGTAATTTCAAGGCTTGCCGTACCCGAACCTTTTATTTTTGCGCCCATCGCAATAAGAAAATTAATACAGTCAATCACTTCCGGTTCTTTGGAAGCGTTTTCTATTGTCGTAACGCCTTCAGCCAGAACAGAAGCAAGAAGGATGTTTACCGTTGCGCCAAGGCTTACTTTGTCAAATGAAATTTTAGCGCCTTTTAACTTTTTCGCGGACGCGCTTACATAACCGTGCTTTAATTCAATCCTGGCGCCAAGTTTTTGTATTCCTTTAATATGAAGGTCAATGGGCCTTGCGCCTATGGCGCATCCGCCCGGCAGGGATACTTTGGCTTTTTTATATTTTGCCGTCAGCGGCCCAAGCACATATATGGACGCGCGCATGGTTTTAACAAGTTCATACGGCGCCGTAAATTTTTTTATTCCCGTGGGGTCAATTACAAGGGTGTGATCCTTAAATTCAACGGACGCGCCCAGTATTTTTAAAAGTTTGGCCATTGTCCTGATGTCTGTAAGGTCAGGCACGTTATTAATTACACAAGGTCCGTCCGCAAGTATTGCCGCGGCCATTATGGGAAGGGCGGCATTTTTTGAACCCGACACAGAAACCTTTCCCTTTAATTTCTTTCCCCCTTCTATTACCATCTTTTTCATCGTTATCATTCGGGCAGCAGTCTCCTGTTAGTATTTTGTTAATTATAATACTTTTAAGGGATTAAGTAAATTGAGAATTGATGGCCGGAGACATTGATATTCAAAAATGGAAATTCGAAAATTGGAAGAAACAAAACAGGGGTTGGGTGTGTTTTTTCAGGGTGTGCCGCGTTAACATAGTGTGTATTCGGCAGGGGCTGTTTAATGCCGCGGTTGGAGCGAGCCTGCGAAGCGGAAATCCCCGGGCTTGCGCGAGTCTACGAGCGCAAGTGTTAGGGGACGGCAAATCCGTATGTGCCGGGAGTTTACGATAGCCAATGACGTTAATTAAGTGCTGATTTCAAAATTGTTTACCTGCAAGAATACCAATTTACAGCGCACCCTGAAAAAATATACCCAAGCCCTGTCAAACACGAGGATCAGATGTACAGATGCACGGAGGTAAATCCGCAGCTGGGCTGTCGAAAATTAAAGACAAATACAACACCAACTGCCGCGGGCTAAAGACCCGCGTCTACCACGGCAAAATATAGCACATTAGCAGCTTTTTCGCTTATGCTTAATTGCCTATAGCTTAATCCGCTATGTTTTAATCTTTTCGCTTATGCTTAATTGCTTATAGCTTAATACGCTATGTTTTAATCTTCTCGCTTATGCTTAATTGCCTATAGCTTAATTCGCTGTCTTTCCAAGCCCAGCTGCCAAGCTGCTTAGCTGCCCGGCTGCCGTTTTTATTTGTATATCGTGGATTTTATTGTGACTTCCACACGGCGGTTTTTCGCGCGGCCTTCTTCGGTTGAATTATCCGCTATGGGAGACATGTCTCCGTTGCCCTCTGTTTTGATGCGCGATTCTTCTATGCCGATAAGGTTTGACATGAAGAATTTCACCGCTTCCGCCCTTTGTAAAGAAGTCCCTATACTGTCGGCATCTGTATTATCCGTATAACCCGCCACAAGTATTTCGGAATCCGGGTATTTTTCCAGCACCTTTTTCATTGACTTCAGCGCGCTGTAAGCGGAAATTTTTACGTCAGCGCTGTTTTTATCAAACAGAGCGTCCGAAGAATAAGTAAGCTTAATCTCTTTTAAAAGCACAACCTGCGACTGCGGCTCTGTCTGCGCTTTATTGCCAAGCCTGTCCCACGCTGTCATAGCGTAATAATAAATCTGCCCGGTGTTTACATATTCGCCGCTGTTCCCTTTTCCGTCCCACCTGAATTTATCCGGCGGCGCGCCTTTTCCCGAAGCCGTGTAGAAAATCTTTTTGTCAATGTCCCATACCACAAGCTGCCACTTGTCTATGCCGTTTTTATCAATTGCCGACATTGATATAATGGAAGGTATAATAAGGGCTTCCTGCATCCCGGGTTTTAACAGTTTTGGCTCAGCCGACATATTTACCGCAGGCGGCGTATTGTCAATTTCAAATTCCTGCGTGTTTGAAAAAGATTTCCCCTGCCTGTAAACGGCGTACGATTTGGCTCTATAAGTCCCGTCAGAAAGCATTAATTCGCCCGCGCCGTACCAGCTTACGCTTTTGGTTAAATCTTCCACCTGCACCGCGGCAACCGGAATTTCATCGTCATTACCGAATATTTCCACGGCTGAAGACAGTACTTTTTCCTGCGACTGATACAGGTTTTCAAATTCCACGTAATCCTTATACCCGTCGTTATTCGGGGAAAATACTTTCTGCTTTACTTTAAGTTTAAGCGGCGGGGTGCCCCACACATACGACAGGGAGAAACGGTGAGTCGCGCCAAGTTCATCGTACCCTTCAAACGCGTAATCAATACCGAATCCCGCCAGTTTGATTCCACATCCGGCCGTGGGCTGATTAAAACCGCCGAATTTATATCCGCCCCGCAGATAAAGCATGTCAAATACCATATATTCCACGCCGAACATATACTGGAAATCATAGTCAACGTGAAGATTAAACTGCGCGCCGGCGGTTAAAACCCCGCCCGGCACATCAAGCCTGTCTGACACGCCAAGGTGCAGAATTTTAGGCGGTTCAGCCCCTGTGTTTTCCATTTTTAATTCAGACCCAAGGTTATTTATGGTGACTCCGAACCCAAGCAGGTTGCCGTTAATATCCATTTTGTAAAGCATTCCGATATCCGCGGTAAGGTTGTATCCGGAAGCTTCCGAGATATTCTGTGAATTTAACCTTAACCTTACGCCTGCGGAGAGGTATTCTTTTATGCTCATCGCGTAAGCAAGGGCAAAAGAACTGTCATATGGATTAAAACTTTTTATGGTAAAGGAATCCCAGTTTAGACCGGAGTTAAGATAACCGTAGTCCGAACCCTGCAGCTGCGTGTTCATGTTCATCCTGCCGCCTGACATATGGGAATAAGAAGCGCCGATTTTAGCGCTTTCCATAAGCGGAAAAGGAAAAATAAGCGCGATGTATTCATAATTGATTCCCTGAAACCAGCTGACATGGCTTAAATGCAGGTCATAAGCAAGCACGTGCGATATTCCCGCGGGATTATAAAACATCCCGTACGCTCCTTCGGAAATGCCTTCATACGCGCCTGCCATGGCTGCGGCGCGCGCGAACGGGCTTATCTTTAAAAAATTCACGCTGGTTGTGCCGGTAATTTCCATGCCGGCAAAACCGGCTGATGCAGCCGCAATGAAAACTGTTAACGCAAGAAAAAACCTTTTCACCCCGCTATTTCCCCTTTTTCCTCAATCTCCGGAAGGCGCCGCAGAAATTCCCTTATCTGCTGTTCGTCTTCCATTTTAAAAAGCGCCACCCTGGCGGCAACCGCATTGTCAAAACCTTTCAGGTACCGCCCGAAGTATTTGCGCATTTCAAATACCGCTTTATGGCCTTTGTATTTAAGCATCTCTTCGTAATGATATGACGCAAGGTCAATCCTTTCGCGAAAAGACGGCTGAAAGCCCGGCTCTTTTATCTCTTTAAATATAAACGGGCTGTTCATCGCACCGCGCGCTATCATTACCGCGTCCACGCCTGTTTCTTTTTTCATGCGCAGCGCGTCTGCGGCTGTCATTATATCGCCGCTTCCAAGGACAAACAATTTTGACTTTTCCTTTAAAAGTTTCAGTTCGTCCCAGTTTGAATGGCCCTTAAACATCTGCGACCTTGTCCTTGGATGAAGGCATATAAAAGAAACGCCGTTATCCTCCGCCATCGCGTTAAAGTCCATAAAATTCCTGTTATTGTCATCCCAGCCGCTTCTGATTTTAATGCCCACCGGTATTGTAACAGAAGACACAACCGCTTTAACGACTTCCCGCGCTTTTTTTATGTCTTTCATCATGGCGGAACCCGACCCGCCGTTTGTCACAGCCCTTGCGGGGCAGCCGAAATTTATGTCAACCGCGTCAAATCCAAGCGCCTGCGCTTTTGCCGCGGCCTCGCCAAAAAGCGCCGGCTCTTTGCCGAAAAGCTGCATGCCAATGGGATGCTCTTCTTCATCATACCTGTATAACGGCTCTATTTTGTCGTGGTACCTCGCCATTGTGTGTTCGTTTATCATCTCTGTCCATACAAATGAAGCGCCGAAACGTTTTGCTATTTTTCTGAAAGGCGAATCAGTGTATCCCGCCAGCGGAGCCAGCACATACGGAAACTCTTTTATTCTTTCAAAGATATTCATTTTGCTCCGCGTTTTTGCCTTTTTTTAATGACTTTGCTTTCAAGTTTTTTTATTTTTTCTTCAACTTCCTCTACTCCTATTCCAAGCATATCCGCAATCCTGTTGGTTATAATAAATATAAGCACTATGGCAATTGTTGCCACAACAGCCACAAGGTACATGCCTGTCCCTGTTGCCAGCCCTATTCCCGCCACCGCCCAAAGGCTTGCCGCGGTTGACAAACCGGTTACAGTCCCGCGCGACTGCAGTATTGTGCCCGCGCCAAGGAACCCTATGCCCGTCACTATCTGCGCGGCAATCCTGCCGGGGTCCGGCTGGCCGCCGGCCTGTGTTATATCTTTGAACATATAAAACATGCTGATGGAAACAAGCGTGAATATTGTGGAGCCCAGCCCGACAAGCATGTGAGTTTTTATGCCCGCGGGTTTATGCTTTAATTCCCTGTCAATGCCCACCGCCGCGCTTAAAAGCAGTATTACGCCTATCCTTACAAGCATCTCTTTTTCAGACATTTTTCAGACCTCCGTTATATTTTAAGGTCAGGCTGCGCTTCTAAATTCATGCCCGACAAAAGCCCCCTTTTAATCCTTTCATATCCCACGTAAGCTATCATAGCGCCGTTATCCGTGCACAGCAGGTTTGAAGGCGCGTAAAAGCCAATTTTTCTTTCCATCGCGAATTTTTTCAGTTCTTCCTTTAAACTTATATTGGCCGCCACTCCGCCGGTGATTGCCAGTGTTTTTATCCCGCTGTCCTTTAACACCCTTGATGTCTTTTTTACAATTGTCCTGATAATTGTTTTCTGAAAAGCCGCCGCAATGTCTTCTATTGTGACCTGCCCGCTTTTTATTTTCCCCTGGTTCCTCTGTATATAATATAACACGGAAGTCTTAAGCCCGCTGAAAGAAAAATCCATGCTGTTATCCTTCATCTGCGCCTGCGGAAAAACAATTTTTTTATCATTACCTTTAAGGGCGGCTTTGGAAACTTCCGGCCCTCCGGGATACGGCAGCCCAAGCATCTTTGCGGCTTTATCAAAAGCCTCGCCTGCCGCGTCGTCCCTTGTGGAAGCCATAAGGTCATAACTGCCGAAATCCTTTGCTATGTAAATATTTGTATGCCCGCCGGAAACCACGATTCCGGCAAACGGGAATTTAAAATCCTTGTTTTCCAGAAACGGGCTTAACAGGTGGCCTTCAAGGTGGTTGACACCCGTGAATTTTTTGCCTGACGCGTACGCAAGCGCCTTGGCGTATGAAACGCCCACTATAAGCGGCCCGGCAAGGCCCGGCCCGTAAGTAACTGCTATTCCGCCTATTTCTTTAAGGCCGGCGCCTGCTTTGGAAAGCGCCTCATCAACAACCGCAGGAAGCCTGTTTAAATGTTCCCTTGCCGCTATTTCCGGCACAACTCCGCCGTAAACTTTATGAGTGTCAACCTGCGAAAATATGACATTGGACAGGATTTTTTTCCCGTCATAAACCGCGGCTGAAGTTTCATCGCACGACGTTTCAATTCCAAGCACCTTCAAGGTGTTTCTCCTTAAATATTTTTTAGTTAACAACTTCCGCGGCGTAAACAAATTCATAGCCCCGCGCTTCAAGTTTTGGCATTAATTCCGCCAGCACTTCAAGCGTCGCCGGAAAGTCGTGCCCTATGCCCACGGCATAGCCTTTCTTTTTTGCAAGCCCTGCCAGCTGTTCAATCTGGCCTTTAATATATTCAGGATTTTTTTCATTATCAAGAAATACGTCCCTTTGCGCGGAAAACGCGCCTGCTTTTTTGGCTTCACGTATCGCCGCGGAATTTGAAGCTGTCCTGCTGTCTATAAAAAAAAGCCCGTTTTGCGCGAAGTAACGCATAAGATATGACATAACCTTTTCATCGGCCGTTGCCATTGAACCTTCGTGGTTATTCGCGCCGCGCGGATATCCTATGGATTTAAAATTTTTCCCAGTTATTGACGCCACGGCGTTTTCATTCATGCCGCTCATTATTGTTGATTTTTCCATGGGCATTACGGCTTTGGGCTGCATGGGAAGATGCAGGATAACGCCTTTTTTTGAAGCGCGCGCCAGCTCCGCGGCTTTCTGCGAATGTTTCAAATCCGGAAGCACAGCGCAGTTGAATGTCTGCTTTATGGAATTCAAATAAGCAAAATCGCGGGTATTGTATCCCCAGTCATCAAGTATTATCACAATTTTTGGGCCGGGCTTTTTTATAAGCTCCGCCTTAAGGACTTCAGTTTCATTTATCACGGCAGACAGCATCGTAATAACAGCGCCGTTTTCCCTTTTTTCATCAAGTTTTACCGCCGCTTCAGGAAACACGGCCAGTTCTTTTTTAAAAAGGCTCTGAAGCGAACCCGCGTCATGGCGCAGCGGAAGCTTTGCCCTTACAAATCCGTCTTTATCATAAATAACAAGAGCCGGGTCAATAAGCACTTTTTTTAAAAGGATATCCCGCGAAACAGCAGCGGCTTTATGCGTTTCTTCGGCAGCCCGCTTGTGCTGCAACGGAAGTAAATAAAAATAGTAAAGTGCGGCGCCTGCAAGCGCGAAAAAAATTAAGGCAGGAAAGAAGGATTGCTTTTTCTTTTTGCGCGCCATATTTGTCAGTTGCGCGAAAGCCTTGAAACCGTATCCAGTATATCCATTGCCCTTTTAATCTGCGTGTCATTTTCAACCGATACGGCCCTGCTTACATTTCTTCCCTTCTGTTTTAAAGCCATCTCCGTTTTAATCCACTTGGCAAGTATTTCATTGTCAGAAGAAAATTCCTGCGGCTGCACGTCTTCGCCTTTCTGTTTAAGCCATTTCGCAAAATCTTCCATAAGTTTTTCGTCAAAACTTTTCTTAAAGAATACTTTAATATCGGATTCGGAAACCTTTGCCCCGTTTTTTTCTTTTTTTGCAGCGTCAATTCCTTCGGGGTTCTTTTTAAGGTAATCGGTTACAAATTCCGTAATCAAACCTTTTTCCAGAAGGTCAACGGAAAAGGACGAAGCAACCGGATCCTTAATTTCTATGTCCGGCTTGATGCCCACTCCGTGAATTTTATTGCCGTTTGGCGAAAAATACTGCTGGGTGGTAAGCCTTATTGCCGAATTATCCGAAAGCGGGATTATGGTCTGCACCGAACCTTTGCCGAAAGTATTTGTGCCTATTACCACGGCCTTGTCGTTATCCTTCAGCGCGCCGGCAAGGATTTCGGAAGCTGACGCGCTTCCTTCATTTACTATTATCACTATGTCTCCCTTAAATTCTATATTGTCAGAGGATTTGAATTTCTGAAGTTTTTCCTTGTTTCTTCCGGCGGTTGACACAATTACTTTGTCATTCGGAAGAAAAATATCCGACACTTTTATGGCCTGGTCAAGAAGGCCGCCCGGATTGTTTCTTAAATCAATTATAACTTTCTTAATTTTCTTTTCCCTGAATTCGCCTATCGCGTTTAAAACAACATCCGACGCCTTGCCCATGAATTCATTAATCCTTATATAACCGTATTTATCATTAATTACAGAATATCTTGCGGTTTCTATTTTAATTACCGCCCTTGTTATCACGTAGTCTTTTGGCTGCTCCCGCCCCCTTTGCACCGTTATGGTGACCTTAGTGCCGGGCTGTCCGCGCAGTTTGTGAACAGCGTCCATCACTTCAAGGCCGTCCGTGGTTTCGCCGTCAATGAACATAATTTTGTCGCCCGCCTGAATTCCCGCGTTGGAAGCGGGCGTGTCTTCAATGGGGGCTACAACGGTCAGCTGCCCGTCCTTGACTGATATTTCAATCCCAAGGCCGCCGAATTCCGCTTTTGTATCTTCGTTCATGTCCTTAAAACTCTGCTGGTCAAGATACTGGGAAAAAGGGTCAAGGGTCTGCACCATTCCCTTTATCGCGCCGGTAACCAGGTCGTCAGGGCTTGTTTTGTCCTCATCCACGTAACTGTCCTGGACAATGGCGTAAACTTCCATAAGGGGTTTTAACGCCTCGTAGGCGTCTTTGTCTTTTTTGGCGTACAACGGCATTGCCGTTACCGTAATAAGCAGAATAGCCAGAAGAATATTTTTTTTCATGGTATTACCTCCAAAAGCGCGCATATTAAAAAAAATCCACAGGTATCAGCCTGTGGTTTATTTATCTTAACAGAAGGCGCAGCAAATTGCAAATTATTAAGGGGAAAATGGAATTAAATGGATTTAATCAGGCTATCTTTTTCCCGCCTATCATAACACCAAAAAGCTTCAGATCTTCGTCAATCACGATAAAATCACCGTAATACCCTTTATCAATAAAACCCGCTTTCTCTTTTATCACGCAAGCGGGATTTAAAGTTGCCATGCGCAGGACATCTTCAAGCGGAAGGTTAAGCCATTTCTTCATATTTCTACACATCTGAAGAAGTGATGTATTGCTGCCCATTAACTTCCCTTCGCCGTCATATACTGACCCGTTTTTTACCACAAAATTCCCAAGCGCGGCGCTGTAATATTTTCCGTCTTTCATCGCATCCATGCCCGCGGAATCCGTTACAAGGACAATCCTTTCCTTTCCAAACAAACGATACGCAATTTCAACTGCCGCGGGATGCACGTGGTTTCCGTCGGCAATAAGCTCTATTGAAACATCTTTACTGTGAATCAGGGCGCCTAACGGGCCTGTTTCCCTGTGGTGAAGCCCTTCCATGGCGTTAAACAGATGCGTCACGTGCGTATAGCCGTTTTTAAAAGCTGCCAAAGATTTTTTATAACCCGCGTTGGAATGTCCAAAGGCAATTACTGTTTTATTTAAAGCTTCCGCCGCGCGCGTCGCACACGCGTTTTCCGGAGCCGCAGTCATAATCTTAATCCTTCCCCTGAATTTCTTTAACTGCTTTAATATACTTTCACAATTTGCATCTGTTATATAGCCGCACGAAATCATGCCCCGCTTTTTTTCATTTATAAACGGCCCTTCCAGATACAGCCCGTGAATCCTTGCGCCTTTCAGATTATCTGAAAAATTCGCAATTACATCAAGGTGGTCGTTTTCGCCTTTCACGGAAAAGAACCCGGTTATAAGCGCGGATGTAACGCCGGTTTTGGCAAGTGACAAGCTTATTTTTTCAAGCCCTTCTTTTCCTTTAAGTTCGGTTGAATTAATCCCCGCGCCGCCATGTGTATGAATATCCACAAGGCCTGGCGCAAGTATCCTTCCGCGCAGGTTAATTGATTTGCCCGAATCCGAAGAAAAGTTTCGCGTGAAAGATAATGACGATATTATTCCGTCGGTTCCAACTTCTACCGTATTTTCTTTTATAAATTCTTTGCCGTTAAATATCCTTGCGTTTGTTATTATCATTCCGCCCTCCGTAATCAATATAATTATATTTTATTAAAGGCAAAATGCAAGCAATAAAGACGGAGGGACAGATGGACGGATGCACAGAGGGACGGAAGTAAAACCATTACAGGGATTGGGTGTGTTTTTTCAGTGCGTGCCGACCTAATCTACTGTTTATGTGGCAGGGGCTGTTTAATGCCGCGGCGGCATATTCGTATGTGCCGCGGGTTCCCGATTGCCAATGAATTAACATGCCTGATGATTTCAAGTTTATTTGGATACAAACATACCAATTTGAGGCGCGTACTGAAAAAATATACCCAAGCCCTGTAAAACAGATGGACGGATGCACAAAGGGACGGAAGTAAAACCATTACAGGGATTGGGTGTGTTTTTTCAGTGCGTGCCGACCTAATCTACTGTTTATGCGGCAGGGGCTGTTTAATGCCGCGGCGGCATATTCGTATGTGCCGCGGGTTCCCGATTGCCAATGAATTAACATGCCTGATGATTTCAAGTTTATTTGGATACAAAC
>Ga0209717_1000559_pt1 | contig 45232 bp, 44 predicted proteins | sample AD_UKC048_MetaG_FD_184418 | JGI IMG/M metagenome (GOLD analysis project Ga0209717, IMG submission 184418) | Active sludge microbial communities of municipal wastewater-treating anaerobic digesters from USA - AD_UKC048_MetaG (SPAdes) (version 2) | ecosystem: Engineered > Bioreactor > Anaerobic >...
CAAAAAAAATAAAAATAGCAATGTCAAAACTTGAACCAATTTTACAAGAAAACAAAAATCGATTCGTGATTTTCCCTATCAAACACCACGATATTTGGGAATTTTACAAAAAAACAGAAGCCAGTATTTGGACTGCCGAAGAAATTGATTTGGCTCAAGATTTAAACGATTGGAACAATAAATTAAGCGAAGACGAAAAGTATTTTGTAAAACATATTCTTGCTTTTTTCGCTGCTTCAGACGGAATTGTAAACGAGAATTTAGCCCAAAATTTTGTAAACGAAGTGCAATATGCTGAGGCAAAATTCTTCTACGGTTTCCAAATCATGATGGAGAACATTCATAGTGAGACTTACTCTCTTTTGATTGACACTTACGTAAAAGACGAAGCCGAGAAAGACGAATTGTTCAATGCTATCGAAAGATTTCCAGCCATTCAGAAAAAAGCAGAATGGGCTTTGAAATGGATTGAATCGGATTCGTTTGCCGAAAGATTAATCGCTTTTGCAGCTGTTGAAGGTATCTTCTTCTCCGGAAGTTTTTGTTCTATTTTTTGGTTAAAAAAACGCGGATTAATGCCAGGATTAACCTTTTCGAACGAATTAATTTCGCGTGACGAAGGCGTTCACTGTGATTTTGCCGTGCATTTACACAACCACCATTTAAAACATAAGGTTTCAAAAGCACGTATCCGAGAAATTATTGTTGATGCTTTAGACATCGAAAGAGAATTCATAACTGAATCAATTCCAGTAAGTTTAATCGGAATGAACGCGGTTTTAATGACACAATATTTAGAATTTGTTACCGATAGATTGTTGGTAGAATTGGGTTGCAAAAGAGAATACAACACCGCAAACCCTTTTGATTTTATGGATATGATTTCGCTTCAGGGAAAAACCAATTTCTTCGAAAAGAAAGTGGGAGAATACCAAAAATCTGGAGTGATGAACACTGATTCTGATGCTCAAAAAATTAGCTTTGACGCCGATTTTTAAAAAATAGTAAAATTTGAACCATTAAAATATTAAGTCTTAATTAAATTAATATCTTAATGGTTCAAAAATCATAGATTCCCATATCTTAACTGCTTTTAGCCCCGATAGCAGTGAAAATCCCACGCTTTTGGGCGTGGATTGTAACAATTGCTTCGCCAGTTCGGCTTTCAGCCTCGGGTGCGGGATAAAGCTTCAAAAAAAATTACCGGGATTAGCTTCCCAAAATCAATCACAAATACCCCGAAATAGAGAAGGGATTGTCTATTTCACAAAACTAAAAATTATGTACGTAGTAAAAAGAGATGGCCACAAAGAGCCAGTAATGTTTGACAAGATCACGGATAGAATTAAAAAACTATGCTACGGACTCAATGGTTTAGTAGAACCTGTAAAGGTGGCGATGCGAGTAATAGAAGGTTTATATGACGGAGTTTCTACTTCTGAATTAGATAATCTTGCTGCCGAAACTGCTGCTTCGATGACCATTGCTCACCCAGATTATGCTCAACTTGCAGCTCGAATCGCGATTTCGAATTTACATTCCAATACCAAGAAATCTTTCTCGGAAACCATGAACGAAATGTTTCATTATGTGAATCCGAGAACCAATCTTGAAGCCCCTTTGCTTTCAGAAGAAGTTCATAAAGTAATTATGGAAAATGCCGAATTCTTGGATTCGCACATTATATACAATAGAGATTTTAACTACGATTATTTTGGTTTCAAAACCTTGGAACGTTCGTATTTGTTGAGGATAAACGGAAAAATTGTAGAGCGTCCGCAACACATGTTGATGCGTGTTTCTGTTGGAATTCACTTGGGAGATTTGGAATCAGTGATTGAAACTTACGACTTAATGTCGAAAAAATTCTTTACACACGCTACTCCAACATTATTCAATGCTGGAACACCAAAACCTCAAATGTCTTCTTGCTTCCTTTTGGCTATGCAGGACGACAGCATCGATGGAATATATGACACCCTAAAACAAACAGCAAAAATCTCACAATCGGCTGGTGGAGTTGGATTGTCTATTCATAATGTTCGCGCAACCGGTTCATACATTCGTGGTACCAACGGAACTTCGAACGGAATTGTACCGATGTTGAGAGTTTTCAACGATACCGCTCGTTACGTAGATCAAGGTGGTGGAAAACGCAAAGGAAGTTTTGCGATTTACATCGAAACTTGGCACGCTGATATTTTCGAATTCTTGGATTTGAAAAAAAATACCGGAAAAGAAGAAATGCGCGCCAGAGATTTATTTTTTGCGATGTGGACATCGGATTTGTTTATGAAACGTGTTCAAGAAGATACGTATTGGACATTGATGTGTCCTAACGAATGTCCTGGTTTGTATGATGTTTACGGCGAAGAATTTGAAAAATTGTACATTTCCTACGAAGAAAGAGGAAAAGGTCGTAAAACCATCAAAGCACGTGAATTGTGGGAGAAAATTTTGGAATCTCAAATCGAGACCGGAACACCATATATGCTGTATAAAGATGCAGCCAACAGAAAATCGAACCAAAAAAATCTTGGAACTATTCGTTCATCGAATTTGTGTACTGAGATTATGGAATTTACATCGAAAGATGAAATTGCAGTTTGTAATCTTGCGTCAATTTCGTTGCCAATGTTTGTCGAAAACGGAAAATTTGACCACAAATTATTGTTCAATGTGACCAAACGTGTGACGAGAAACTTAAACAAAGTAATCGACAGAAATTATTATCCTGTAGTAGAAGCCGAAAACTCAAATATGCGTCATCGCCCTGTGGGTCTTGGAGTTCAAGGTTTGGCAGATGCTTTCATCATGTTGCGAATGCCTTTTACAAGTGACGAAGCCAAGAAATTAAATCAAGAAATTTTCGAAACCTTATACTTTGCAGCCGTAACCGCTTCGATGGAAATGGCCAAAGAAGAAGGACCTTATTCTACCTTTAAAGGTTCGCCAATTTCGCAAGGAGAATTCCAACACAATCTTTGGGGGTTGAAAGACGAAGAACTTTCCGGTCGTTGGGATTGGGCGTCTTTGAGAAAAGAAGTGATGAAAAACGGTGTAAGAAATTCACTTTTGGTGGCACCAATGCCAACCGCTTCGACTTCGCAAATTCTGGGTAACAACGAAGCTTTCGAACCTTATACTTCCAATATTTATACAAGACGTGTATTGTCAGGAGAATTTATTGTAGTGAACAAGCACTTGTTGAATGACTTGGTAGAACGTGGACTTTGGAACGAAACCTTGAAACAAGAATTGATGAGACAAAACGGTTCGGTTCAAGGGCTTGATATTCCTCAGGATTTGAAAGAATTGTACAAAACTGTTTGGGAAATGTCTATGAAAGATATCATCGACATGTCACGTCAACGTGGGTATTTTATTGACCAATCGCAGTCATTGAACTTGTTTATGCAAGATGCGAATTATTCAAAACTAACCTCAATGCACTTCTATGCTTGGCAATCCGGATTAAAAACCGGAATGTATTATTTGAGAACAAAATCGGCAGTTGACGCCATTAAATTCACTTTGAATAACGACAAAAAAGCAGAACCGCTACCTGTTGTTGAAGTAGCAGCAAACAGTGTCGAAATGACTGCCGAAGAATATAGAGCAATGATCGAAATGGCTAAAAATGCCGGTCCTGAAGATTGCGAAATGTGTGGAAGTTAATTTGGAAAAAATATCTTACATTTGAAACAGTTATCATTTTGGTAACTGTTTTTTTTTGAAAAAATCGATGTTAATTTTATCCATTCTAAACCCAATATTTACTAATTTGCAAGTCTAACCAAAAATTGTTTGAAACCATGTGTTATTTAAAAAAACCATTCTTTATTTTATTCATTTTACTATTTATAAGTTGTGGGAAAATGCGATCTGAAAATGAATCCAATTCCGCTTCAGATGATGAACAAAATGTGGAAAAAGACACTACAGAAATTTCTACAATAGAAAATAAGGATTCAACCAATACGACCACTACTTTGGATCAAAATGAAACAAAAGGTTCGATTTTAAGCGAGCCTAATTTTACTAAAAAAACAAATGAAGGGCTAGAAAACGAAGCCGGCAATATAAAAACACCTCAGGGCATCACTGACAATAAAGAACCAGCAAGTCCAACCACAACAAAAACTGAAACCAAAAAAGCTGTGGCACCTTCCAATTTTACCATCCAAAAAATATTGAATGGCTGTAAAACAGGAGAAACGTTAACGCAAGAAGAATTGTCTAAAAACCTAGAAATTCCAAAAGACGCCATAAAATTAGTTAAAAGCATTACGAAAATTTCTGAAAATGAAATTGAAATAAAATGGAATTCTACCTGGCTTGTTGAAAAGATTTCTGATGCCAAATTTACCGATGGACGGCTTAAAGTTCGTTTTTCAGACAACAAAATGTACACTTCTGGAAATGCTATTGGAATTAAATATGAAAAAAAAATATACACTGACTTAGTTGTTTATGGAAGAGCAGCTCATATTCCATCGGTGAAAGGGTTTTATTGGCAAATTGGAAAAGACAAATAAATCCAGTAAGGTGTAGCAGGTGATTTTATAAAAAAATTAGGTTCTGTCTATGAAGCTGAAATCACTTTATAACTTTTAAACTCGAATCTCTTTCTATAATGTTCGTTTCCAATTCGATTGTTCTAGGATGGAATACTTTTCCTTCCCTGTTACAAATCATTTCTTCAAGTAATAGCGAAAAAGCGGCAACTCCCATTTCATAACTCGGTTGGTCAACAGTACTCAATTTTGGAGTAATTACTTGCGACATAAACCAATTGCTGAAACCAATTATCGCAATTTGATCGGGTACTTGTATTCCTTTTTCATTGAAATAGGCTAAAACACCCACTGCAACCAAATCCGTTATCACAAAAATCCCATCAACATCAGGATGTTCTTCGATAATTTGTTTGGCAAATTCAAGACCTTCTTCAAAAGTTACGTTTTTGCAAGTGTAAACTAATTTGGAATCATACCGAATTCCGTTTTTTTCCAAAGCTTTTTTATATCCAATAAAACGATCAATCGCATTTTGCGGATTTTCAGGGCCTCGAATGTGTGCAATTTTTTTGCAGCCTTTGTCAATTAAATGCTGAACGGCTTCCATAGCTGCTTTTTGGTCATTGATAATAACCTTAGAACTTGGGATTAATTTAGAAATTTTATCAAATTGGACGAAAGGAATTTCTTTTCGAAGGATTTCCTTGATGTGAAAATCATTATTGGATTCGTTAGAAAGTGACATAATAATTCCATCGACTCTTTTATTGATTAAAAGCGCCACTTGCTTCTTTTCGAGTTCCAAGGATTCATTCGATTGCAAAATAATAACGAGATAACCTTTTTTCTCAGCTTCGGCAATAATTCCATTAATTACATTTGAAAAAAAATGGTGCACCACTTCGGGAATAATTAAACCAATGGTTTTAGACTCTTTGGTTCGCAGATTCACAGCAAAACTATTGGGCGTGTAGTTCAGTTCCTCCGCCAAAGCAATAACTGCTTTTCTGGTCTTCTCACTTACATCCGAATAATTTTTTAATGCTTTTGAAACGGTAGTTATGGATATTCCTAAAGTTTCAGCAATCTCTTTTAGAGTCGTCTCTTTCATTTAACAAATATGAGAAAAAAATATGAATTACAAATCGAAAACGTTTTCGTTCTTTTCGAAAACGTTTTCGAAAAGAATATGCTTAAATTTAACAGTTATAAAAGTAGTTTTGACAAAAAATAACCAAACTATTTATTAATCAAACAATTTTAACCCATGAAAAAAATGAATTTAGTATTGAAAAGGCTTGGATTGATAATCGCATTATTGCTTGTCAATTTGTCTTTTTCACAAAATGACACAAACCCTGTCAACGACACAATAAAAACGACTCAACTAGAAGATGTTGTCATAACTGGAGTTGTAAACCCAAAAGCAAAAATCAAATCCAGCGTTTCCATTACCACTATGGACGTTAAACAAATTGAACAATCTGCACCAAGATCAACTGCCGAAATTTTCAGATCTATTCCAGGTATTCGTTCTGAATCTTCTGGTGGAGAAGGAAACTCGAATATTTCTGTTCGTGGTGTACCAATTTCTTCTGGTGGTTCTAAATATTTACAAATTCAAGAAGATGGACTTCCTGTACTTTTATTTGGTGATATTTCTTTTGCAACAGCCGATATTTTTACAAGATTTGATGGAAACGTAGCCAAAATTGAAGCCATTCGTGGTGGTTCTGCTTCTACTCTATCTTCAAACTCTCCAGGTGGAATCATCAACTTTATCAGCAAAACTGGTAAAACTGAAGGCGGAATGTTAAGAACAAGTTTTGGATTGGATTATAACAATTTTAGAACTGATGTTGACTACGGAACAAAAATTGGAGATGGCCTTTATTTTCACGTTGGAGGTTTTTACAGAGCTGGTGAAGGAGTAAGAAAAACGGGTTCAACATCTAATAATGGTGGTCAAGTAAAATTTAACCTTACAAAAGAATTTCAAAATGGAAAAGTGACTATTTATGCCAAATTTCTAAACGACAAAGCTGCTGGGTATATGCCAATGCCAATTCAAGTTACGGGTACAAATTCAAACCCAAGTTGGGGAAGCGTTAGCGGTTTTGATGCTACAACAGGAGCTTTACAATCTATATACTTGAACCACAATGTAGGTCTTGGTCCTGATGGTGAATTAAGAAGAGGAAAAGTTGCCGATGGAATGAATCCAGTTTCAAAATCGATTGGTGTGAGTGCTTCATTTGATTTAGAAGACGGTTGGAAAATCACTGAAAACGGTCGTTATTCTTCTAACAGCGGTGGTTTTATCGCTCCTTTTCCAGCAGAAGTTGGTTCTGCTTCAGCAATTGCAGCTTCTTTTGGTGCAGGTTCCACTTTAACGTATGCTAATTCAGGAACTGCCTTTAACAATCCAAATGGATTAGTGTCTAGAATTCACATGTTCGATACTCAATTAAATGATTTGAGCAACTTCATGAATGATTTAAGAATCACGAAAAAATTTGACAAAGTTGGCGTTACTGCGGGTTACTTCAAATCGATTCAAAATATTTCTACATCTTGGTTGTGGAACTCTTATTTACAGGAAGTTTCAGACGATAATCCTCGTCTAATCAATGTGACCAATGCTACCGGACAGTTATTGTCTGACAATGGTTTATACGCTTACGGAACTCCAGCTTGGGGTAATTTGGCCAGAAATTATGATACACAATATAATGTTTCAGCACCTTATGTAAACATTTCTGTGGATGCAACTGAAAACCTTTCGTTTGAAGGTAGTTTGAGATATGATTTAGGTAAAGTTAGCGGATCATTTGCTGGTGGAACTTCAAGAACTTATGACATCAATAATAACGGAACAATTTCAGTTCCAGAACAAAATGTTTTTGCTGTAAATACGGCTAATGAAACTGCTGTAAATTATGATTATGATTATGTTTCCTATACTTTGGGTGCTAACTATTTATTGACTGCAAAACAATCTCTTTTTGCCAGATACAGCAAAGGTGCTGCTGCAAAAGCGGACCGTATTTTGTTTTCAGGATTGGATTATTTAGATGGAGATAAAATCAACGCCTTGGACTTTTTGACACAAGCCGAATTGGGTTACAAACTTAAATTCCCAAAAGGATACGCTTATGCCACTGCTTTTCATTCAAAAACAGATGAGCAAGGTGGTTATGAAGCGACATCCAACAGCATCATCCAAAACAATTACAAATCTTATGGTTTAGAAATAGAATCGTCTTATAACCTAATGGATAATTTAAATCTACGTGGAGCATTGACTTATACAAAAGCCGAAATTACTTCTGGTGACAACGCAGGAAATGAGCCAAGAAGACAACCAAAATTGATGTACAATTTGATGCCAACTTATAACTTTTCAGGAAATAAAAATACTGCTGGATTGAGTTTTATTGGTCAAACCAAAGCTTATGCACAAGATTCAAATCAACTAGTTATGAATGGATTTGTAATCGTAAACGCCTTTGTTGAAGTAGGAATCACAAAAGGATTATCTGTAAACCTTTCTGCCAATAACTTATTCGATACTTTGGCAATCACTGAGTCTGAAGAAGGAAATATTACAGACAATACAGTAAACTATGTTCGTGCAAGACCAATGCCAGGAAGATCAATTTCTGCAGCTTTGTCTTATAGATTTTAATAAAAAATTCATGTTTCGTTTTAGTTAGTTGACAATTCCTGTATTTTTTTAAATACAGGAATTATTTTTAAAAAAATCAAGTTTTATTGAAGCTTCTTTATACGTTTGGAAAAAAATACGTTTATTTATTTCATTCTTTTTTCCATTTATTAATCTTGTACTAAAAAAATTCCTAGAGCTATGTTCAAAAAGGCAAAACTAAATTTCTGGCAGATTATTAATATGAATGTCGGTTTTTTCGGAATTCAATACAGTTTTGGTTTGCAACAAAGCGCTGTTAATCCTATTTATGATTTTTTGCATGCCAGTCCAGATCAAATTCCGATACTCAATCTTGCTGGGCCATTAACGGGTTTATTGATTCAGCCCATAATTGGTGCAATGAGTGATAAAACTTGGCACCCAAGATGGGGAAGAAGAAAACCGTACTTTTTTATTGGAGCCATAATTTGTAGTATCGCATTATTTCTATTCCCATTTAGCAGTTCCTTATGGATGGCAGCAGGATTACTATGGATTTTAGACGTTGGAAACAATACTGCTATGGAACCTTATCGGGCTTTTATCGCTGATACGCTAGACGAAGAACAACAACCAGTAGGTTTTCAGGCGCAAAGTTTTTTTACTGGTTTCGGACAGTTTCTGGCTTATATTTCCCTTTTTCTGTTTCCAATTGTTTTTGTTGGTTACACCGGATCGTTACCCACTTGGATTTATGCTTCCTTCTTTTTAGGAGCAATCCTTTCGGTAACTTCCATTTGGTGGAGTATGAGCAAAACAAAAGAAATCCCGCCAACCGCAGAAGAATTAATCCTTTTAAAAGCGGAACCATTAAATATTTTTTCGCCCTTCATTGATATTTATAAAGCCGTTTTAGAAATGCCAACAGTGATGTGGCAACTGTTTCTGGTTTATTTGTTTCAGTGGTATGCGATGATGTGCTATTGGCAAAACAATTCAAAAAGTATTGCCTTGTCCGTGTGGAATGTGACTCCAAAGAATGTGATGAGTTATGAAAAAGCAGTAGAATGGAATGGATTAATAGGTGCTTTTGGATTTATAGTGACTTTTTCAATTGCTTTTTATCTGGCCAAATTAGCCAAAAAACACGGTGCAAAAATGATTCATTTTGCGTGTCTGTTATTAGGAGCTATTTCTTTTTTGTGGTTTCCAACAGTACAAAATCAATATGTCTTTTTTGCGGTAATAATTGGCTACGGAATTGCTTGGGCAAGTATGATGGGAATTCCTTATTTGATGGTCGTTGCAGTTGTTCCAAAAGAGCGTTATGGGGTTTATATGGGAATTATAAATATGATGATTGTTATTCCAATGATTATCCAAAACCTGTCCTTTGGTTACATTTTAAAGAATTTTTTGGATAACGACCCTCGTCAAGCAATTCGTTTTGCGGGTGTATTATTAGTGCTTGCTGCTATTTGCACCTTGTTAATCAAAATAAAAAACACAAAAGTAAGTGAATAATATAATAAATAATAAGATGGATACTATAGACATCCTTTGTGTTGGTGAAGTATTAGTTGATTTTATTGGGCATCAAGAAGGCGTGCTGATTAATGAAACCAGAGATTACCATAGGTATTTAGGAGGCTCACCTACTAATGTGGCCATGAATTCAACGCGATTAGGTTTGAATACTATCATGGTTGCAACAGTGGGGAACGATGGTTTTGGTTCTTACATCACCGAACGCTTAACGAGTGTCGGAGTAAATACAAACCACCTTAATGTATTAGAGAACAAGTCGACTAGCGTAATTTTTGTTTCAAGATCTGAAGGCACACCTGATTTTATACCCTATCGTTCAGCAGATTGTTGCATTTATGAAGAGCAAATTTCAAGCGAAATTTTATCCAATACCAAGATATTTCATACCACTTGTTTCGCATTAAGTAAAAATCCAGCACAGAAAACTATCTTAAAGAAAGCACAAGAAGCGCACGATTTAGGATGTAAGCTAAGTATTGATCTTAACTATGCAAAAAAGCTGTGGAAAAGTCAAAAGAAGGCTTTCAAAGTAATCAAAACCTATTGTCAGTTCAATCCATTAATAAAAATTAGTGAAGATGATATGCTGCGTCTTTTTGAAAAGGAACTTCCGCACGAAGAGATATTCGAATTTTTTCACAATCAAGGAGTAGATATGGTTTGCTTAACATTGGGAAGCAAAGGGGTAAAATTATCTCAAAAAGGGAAAGATGTAATACAAATGCCGGCAATAAAAATTGAGAAAGTTTTGGATTCCACTGGAGCAGGTGATGCTTTTTGGTCTGGATTTTTATTTGCTCATATAAAAGAAAAATCAATTCATGAATGTTTGGATATCGCTTTAAAATTAGCCGCTTTAAAACTACAAAATGTAGGACGATTACCGGACAACATCAATATCCTTTCTAAACTTTTATAAAATACAATGCAACAAAATAATAAAAAAATTAGCAATGGTGTGATGCTAAATGTTTATCCAGATAGTATTGGAGAGAAATTTAGTGATACCGTAAGCATGTTAAAAATGGACAATTTTAAAGATGTCTTCTCTTTTATATATGTTTTGCCCACTTTTTTCAACAGTGATTTAGATAGAGGTTTTTCTATCATTGATTATGATATAAACAAGGATTTAGTTGACATAAAAGATTTAAAGGACTTGAATGAACTCCAGATAAAGCTGAAATTTGATATTGTGTTAAATCATCTTTCTGTAGCTTCACCGCAGTTTAAAGATCTATTGCAATACAGTAATGAATCTAAATTCAAAGACTTTTTTATCAATTGGAATGAGTTCTGGGAAGGAAACGGGGTAAAAAATGAAGATGGAATTGTAATTCCAAAACCAGAGTTTCTCTACAAATTATTCATGAGAAAGTCGGGTTTGCCTATATTGAAAGTACGTTTTCCAGATGGCACAGAACAACCTTATTGGAATACTTTTTATCAGCAAATAACCTACAATCCAATTGCTGTAGCAGATTTAAAAAACATAAAAGTAACAGAAGAGCAAAGTCAATTTATTGTTACTACAATTAATACTGCAATTGACAATAATCAAGATTTTACAACTCTTAATTTTGAAGAGTGTACTCCTTTTAAATCAGAAATTTTACAAATTGTAGAACAAAATCGTTCTTATTTAGGGCAAATGGATGTCAACGCCGCATCGCCTTTGGTTTGGGAATTTTATGAGGAAACACTAAAAAAATTAAGCGGTTATGGTTGTAACATCCTTCGATTAGATGCTTTTGCCTATTTGCATAAACAGGTCGGCGAGTCCAATTTTTTTAACAAACCGGGGACTTGGGAATATCTTGAGCGTATCAAGAAAATAGCACAACAAAATAATTTGATGCTATTACCCGAAATTCATGCAGAATATGGTTTGCATTTACATGATGAAGTTGCTAATGAAGGATACTATATTTATGACTTTTTCTTACCTGGTTTAACGATTCATACTATCGAAAATCAAACCAGTAAAGCCTTGCTCAGTTGGGCTAAAGAGATTATTGCCAAAGGATATAAAACGGTAAACATGCTCGGTTGCCATGATGGAATACCCGTTTTAGATTTGAAAGGCAAGGAGGTAAATGGCGTTTACAACAAAGGATTGTTAGAAGATACCGAAATTGAAAAAATCATGACCACAATCATGGAACGCGGTGGTCGTGTAAAAAATCTTTACGATCCTTCTGGGAATAAAATTTCTTATTATCAAATTAATGCCACATTTTTTAGTGCATTGGGAGAAGACGAACAAAAGTTGCTTTTGGCAAGAGCCATTCAAATGTTTATGCCGGGAATACCGCAGGTTTGGTATTTAGATATTTTTGCGGGTAAAAACAATTACGAAGCAGCCGATAATGGAGGTAGTGCCGGACATAAAGAGATTAATCGCACCACATTGTCAATGCAAGATATTGAGCAAGGATTGAAAAGAGAAGTTGTGCAGCATCAGCTGGAAATCATGCGCTTACGAAATAATTCTAATGCATTTTCAGGCCAAGTAGAAATCAACGATACTCAAGATACTGTTATAGATATCAAATGGGTAAATGGCAGCACGATTGCGCACCTAAAAGCCAACCTTCAAACTAAAGGTTTTACAATTGACCATACTGAAAATGGCGTGATAAATACTATGCGTTTTTAAATTTCGTAAAGCCTAGAATCTCAAAATAAAATCCTATTTTTGAATTTGAAACTTTGAACGAAAGGAACTCATTTATGGAAGAACCTAAAAGATGCAGCTGGTGTTTATCTAGTGATTTATACAAAGAATACCACGACAAAGAATGGGGTGTTCCCGTTTATGACGACCAAAAATTATTCGAATTCCTGATTCTCGAAACATTTCAAGCTGGATTGAGTTGGATTACCATATTAAACAAAAGAGAAAATTTTCGTAAAGCCTTTGACAATTTCGATTATCAAAAAATAGTCAATTATTCCGAAGAAAAAATTCAGGAATTGCTTTTAGATACTGGAATTATTCGAAATAAACTCAAAGTATATTCAGCGGTTACAAACGCACAAAATTTCATAAAAGTACAGGAAGAATTTGGCAGTTTTAGCAAATACATTTGGAATTTCACGGGCGGAAAACCAATTGACAACAAGAGAGAATCCTTAAAAGAAGTGCCTGCCACTTCTCCACTTTCAGATGAAATTAGCAAGGATTTGAAAAAACGCGGGTTCAAATTTGTAGGTTCAACCGTAGTTTATGCTCATATGCAAGCCACCGGAATGGTCAATGATCACGTGGAAGATTGTTGGAAAAAAGTTAAATCTCTTTAAAAAACCAAAACATCCCCAACCCTAATCTCACCTTCATTCAAACACATAACATTTGTGCCAAAAAGAATCGAATTGTCCACTTTTCGATACGTACTCAAAGTGTTTAAAGGTTCTTTTTTTACAATCCCATTTTTCGGGTCATTATTTATCATAATGCATCTTCCGCAAGGTTTGGCATTCTTGAATTTTACATTTCTAATTTGGAATGTATCGAAAGAATCCTCTTCGTGAGGAAGCTTACTACTAATAACAATATTGGGTCTAAATCTTGCAATCGTAATTTTTTCTTCCAGTTTTTCGTTCAAAAAATTCAAACTTTCAGAACCAATTAACAAATACGGATAACCATCGGCTAAACTAACATTCAATGTTATATCAAGTTTTGTACTGTTGTGTTTTCTGTCACCATTATTGATGATTTTCACTAATTTACATTCAAAGCCAAGTACTTCACTAAACCACTTTGAAGTCGCTTTATTCACTTCGAAAACCTTGGTTTCATCATCCCAAACGGTTGATAAAATAGGTTCATCAACAGTTTCATTAATAAAAAATTCGTGAGTTGTATTTTGATGCAAAATAACGATTTTACCCTCATTAATTTTGGGGTAAAATTGACTCAAATTCGGGTATTTTCGTTGGGTAATAAATTGATTTTCTTCGTCAATCAACATCCAGCGTCGGTCATTTTCAAAACCCATTTCTTCGGCTTTGGCATTTTCAACACGAATTCCAGCCAAGCTTTTTATTGGATAGATGTATAATTCTTTTACAACGTAGTTCATAATTATTCGCTTATTAGAAGTTCCATAAAATCAGTTCTGTCAATTTCTCGACAGCCCAAACTTTCGAGATGCTCGTTATACACCTGACAATCCAAAAGGTTATAATTGGCTTTTTTTAATTGATTTGCCAAAGCAATAAAAGCCACTTTTGAAGCATTCGAAACTTTAGAAAACATACTTTCGCCGCAGAAAATATGTCCTAAATCGATGCCGTATAAACCACCAACTAATTCCTCGTTTTGCCAAACCTCAACAGATTTTGCAAAGCCCATTTCATTCAACTTACAATAGGCTTCAATCATATTATTGGTTATCCATGTTCCGTTTTGACCCTCACGTTTTATCTTTTGACAATTCGAAATCACTTCTCTAAAATTTTGGTTGAAAGTCACATTGAAAATATTCCGATTCAGAATGTTTCGCATACTTTTTGAAACTACCAATTCGTCTAAAAACAACACCATTCTGGGATTGGGTGACCACCAATAAATGGGTTCGCCTTCTTCAAACCAAGGAAAAATGCCGCTTTTGTATGCCAACAACAAACGTTCTGATGACAAATCACCACCAATAGCAAGAATTCCATCCCGATTGGCTTCGGAAACGGGAGGAAAAAATAATTCTTTGGATAAAAAATACATGGTTTAGAACAAAAATATCAATTGAGTAAAGCGAATTTACGCTTTAAAATTTTAAGGTAAAAGTGGTTCCGCCTTCAAGTTCAGAAACTACTAAAACTTGACAATCGATAGCTTTTGCAAGATCACGAATAAGGTGCAAACCCAGTCCAGATTTGATTCCGACTACTTCTTTATCGTCATACAACGCTCTAAATTGTGCTTCGCTCGCTCCGGGTCCGTTGTCTGTAATGGATAAATAGGATGTTCCATTTTCTTGCCAAGCTTTCCAAATAATTTTTGGATTTGTAGTATTTGTAAAAATATTTACAGCGTTACTGGTCAGATTTCGAATTATGGTTTTTAGATAATTTTCGTCTGTAAATAGTTCCATATTTTCAGGATTTTGGTATTCAAAGCTGATTTTCTGATAGCCAGAAAATACTTTCTTAGTATCGTCAAACAATTGGTTTACAAAAATACTTTTGGGTTGTGGTTTGAAGTTTTCCATTTGCCCTTTACTCCACAACAAAATGTCTTCCATTGATGACAACAGGTCTTCGGCACCCGAAATGGTTTTAGATTCCATTCTACTTTTTGTTTCTTCGTCTAATAATTCGGGACTGTCTTTTTGTAAATGAAGAAAATGAATCAGATTAGACACTGGGCTTCTTAAATCGTGGTTCAAAATACTAAAAAAACGGGTTTTGGTTTTGTTGGCTTGATCGAGTTCAGCATTTAAAAGTTGTAGTTTTTCGTTTGTCTTTTTTCGGTTGCTGCTTTGATAGAATAATAATCCTCCAATAATTGCTAGTAAACCTATTCCGAAAATATAGAACCATTTTTGTTTCTTTTCTTGTTGAATTAGCTTTTGACTGAATTGAATTTCTTTGTCTTTTTGACTGATATTGAAGGACGCTTCTACATTCAAGATTTTATTTTTTGAATCGATAGAGTTTAATGAATCGTAGATCATTACACAGTCTTGAAAATACTTGTGTGCGTTTTTATAGTCGTATTTTAATTCATAAACGTAGCTCAAACATTCCATTGCATATTGCAAATTTTTTCCTTTATGGTTTATTTTTTTACAATTTTCTATTTGTTGCAGCAACAAAGTTTCGGCTTTTTGAATGGCTTCGTTTCTCGAAATATTGTTTTGTTTTAACATTTCTGGTTTGTCTTCCATTTTTCTGTAAAAATTGGCAATCGAAATTCCGTTTGAAATTGCCAATAGATTGTTGGGTTGGTATTTATCCCAAAGCGTTTTGGATTTTAAATACATATCCATTTTTCGCTTTGAATCTGGCAACAAATCGCCATAATTGGTATAGGTAATTGCCAATTGTTCGAAATCATTTTCATTTTTGGAAAATTCGATACTCTTTTCTAAAGCTTTAAATCCGTTTATCGAATCTTTTTTGTTAAAATAAATATCACTTTTGATACTCCAAATTCGGTCTAATTCTGAACTGTTTTTTGTTTTTTGGGCAACATTCATCGCTTTTTCGGCATAGAAAAAGGCTTTTTCGTAATTGTCTTGGCTAGAAAATACACTTTGCATATTCAGCAACAAATCGATGTCTTCAGGTATAATTTTATAAGCGTTGATGTAATACTCCATTGCTTTTTTGTGGTCGCCAATCAAAAAATAATTGGCCCCCACATTGATATCGCACATCGCTAGATTTTTCAATTTTGTTTTGGGGTCTTTCGGCTTTAATTTCGACAAAATGTCGCGAGCTATCAAATGGTATTCTATTGATTTATAGTATTGACTATTCGCCTTAAAATAAGAACCCATTTCTCTGGCAGTACCCGCTTTTTGTAGTTCTTTTTGTGTTTTAAAAGCAGCCATTAGTGAGTCTAAAGTCGCCTCGCTATAAGATTGAGAGTAGCCCAAGAAAGTATTTAAAACAACAATAAAAAGTAATTTTTTCATCTACAGATAATATTTGTTTTTTAAAGGAATATGTAATTGCTTCGCCGTTCGAGCAAAGCTCTCGGGTCGCATATATCTTCATCGGTGTTTGCATCGCATTTCCTTTATGCTCATTTCATAAACTCAAAGTATCTTTATAACTTCTACCGATAGGAATAATAGTTCCATTGTTGAGTAAAAGTTCATTGGTCATTTTTTTGTCAATATAATTTTTTTGAACCGCATAACTTCGATGAATTCTAACAAAGGATTGAAAATGATTTTCCTTTAATAAATTGCCAATAGTAGATAAAACGCAATGTTTTTTGGTCGTAGTTACAATTTTAGTATAATCTTTCAAGGCTTCAAGATAGATGATATCGTGTAATTTTACTTTGGTTTCCGTATGCCCTTCTTTAATATAAATCACATCACCACCAATAGCGGATTCGAACAATTGTGCTTTTTGTTTCAACTCCATATAGTCTTCAATTCTACTAATGGCTTGAATAAAGCGATCTTTTTTTATGGGTTTTACTATGAAATCTAAAGTATCTATTTCAAAACTTTCTACGGCGTGTTCAGGATGGGCGGTAATATAAATACAAACCGGAACATTCATTGCTTTCTTTCGAAACTCCAATCCGTTTAAGGAGGGCATATCGATATCTAAAAAAAGGACTGTAATTTCTTGTTTATCCAAAATTTGTAAAGCATTTTCCGCACTTTCGAAAACGCCAACGATATTCAAGTTTGAAAATCTTTTGACATAAGATACAACCGTAAGTCGATCTATTTCATCGTCGTCAATAATAATACAATTGAAAGGATTCATCTATTAAAATATCTTTTTCAAATATATAAATAAATTGAAACAAATAACTATTGGTCTATTTTAAATGTTGTTGGTCTATTTGATTTTTATTCATAGTTTTGAAAATATTAATTTTACTGCAAATAGATGTTTTATGAAAATAAGATTTATAGTTTCTTCTCTGATTTTGTTTTGCTCTTCGCCATTGTATTCACAATACAAAATGGATTGCAACACGATTTTTGTTTGTATTGAAAAAGTCGATTATGATGCATTATTCAAAAATTATTATGTAAAAGACACCCTGTTTATTTGTAAAGAAAACACCACTAAAACAACAACAGACGAGTATTCGGGAAAATATTTTATGGGCGAATTTGCTACGCTAGAATTTTTACAACCTTCAAAAAACAATAAATTTGGAGACCATTTGAATGATATTGGTATCGAATTCAAATCCAGAAAAATAGGCGTATTGGATAGCATAAAAGATATTAATTCTAAAGTAGAAATTGAAAAAGTATATCTAGAATCGGATTCCAAAAAACATTTGTGGTATGATGCACTGAAATTAAAAGAAAATAAAACCAATTTGGAATTTTCAATACTTGAATACAGTGCCGAAGAACTTAAAATGCTTGGTTTTACAGATGATGAAATTAAGAAAACAATATCACCAACCGACTTCAATAAAATTGTTTATGGTGATCATAAATACCCAAGAAAATTCAAATCCTTAAAATCAGTATGGATTGAAGTCAATAAAGACGGTGAAAAGTATTTGAAACAAATGGCTAAAAATTTCAAATTTAAAATTAACCAAAACTTTGTGGATTGTAATGATTTTATCATTTATTACAAGCCGAATAAGAAAACCGACCACACTGTTATAAAAGAAATAGAAATTATTTTAACAGAGTCTTTGACCAATAAAACACTACCAATATCATCAAACATTACTTTAACACTTTTAGATAACAAGGCTAAATTTTCATTTAAACACTAAAAATATGAAAAAAATACTCTCTTACACGTTTTTATTTCTTTGTTTGCAAACAGTTTCTGCCCAAAACAATTGGTTTACAACCTACAAAGACTCAGTTTCATTGCTAACCGACGCCACAACCATTGCCGATAACTTTAAAAAAGAGGTGTCTAAATTTAAAAATGACGGAAAGTTTACCACAAAAACGATTGTAAATACAACGCCATATTTAATATTTTTTGACGGTAAAAACCAAGTGAATATTCCGCTTTGGAGTCAGGTTTTACCTGAATTGAAAGCTTTTACGAAAGAAGTAGCAGGAAGTGAAGACGAAGGAAAAAGAATGTTCGGATTGTTCTTTAACGGATTTTATTTAATTCACGAATACGGTCACGCTTATCAAGAAATCTATGATTACAAAAACAGTAAAGTAAGCTATCAAAACGAGCATTTGGCCAATACCATTGCGATGTTGTATTGGAGAAAAATTGGCAAAACCAAAGAACTTAACGAATGTTATGAATTGGCTAAAAAAATGTTTGAAAAACTGCCCAATCCAGTTCCAGTAGGAGAAAACAAAGAAGACTATTTTACAAAAAACTACGAACAAGCAGCCTCTAATCCTTTTGTGTATGCTTATATGCAATTTGGTCAGTTCATAACCATTTATGAAGATAAAAACTTGCCAGAATTTGATGTTTTTATGAAGACCACTTTCAAATAGTGTAATCTGTCTATTATAAATGTCGTTGGTCTATTAGTGGTTTTTAAATTCGATACAAATTGAAATCTTTGTATGGAATTTAAAAACCATTATTATGAAAAAAGCACTACTTCTTTTATTTTTTGTTAGTTGTAACCAATTGATTGTTGCACAAATTAACCCATTCAAAAACACTGCATCCACTTGTGGCAACGGCATTGTCGAAGCAGGCGAACAATGCGACGGAACTCCGGGTTGCACTAGTGGTTGTACGCTAATTCCAGCGGGAACGTATTTTGTCGAACCGAGTTACGGTATTAAATATATTACCAATGCTGATACCGCTTTGAAATCTTCGAATAGAAGTATAAAATTGAACCCCGCAACAAATCAGTTCGATTTGATAACCAATAGACATTTTCTTTCAGCCAATTTTTCTTTTGCTGGCTGTGGTTTTGTCGATGTAAACGGTTCGAATTTTTATTCTAGTTCTTCGAACGTGGCTGGAGGAAGTTTGAATAAAAACTTTCCTTTACCAATAGTCGGAGATTATTATGTTGGCAATTTATTGGGAGAAGGAATCAATTTAAAAGGAATTGAAATTCGTAGTTTAGATAATGCAGAATTCCTTATGGCTACCATTATCCCTTTTGATATTGGTGAAAATGATTTTGATATTTTTGCAGCAACGACTCAAGCCGATGGAAAAATACTATTAGCTGGAAGGTGTTTAACATCTCAAGGAAAAATGATTATTATTCGTTTGAATACAAATTTTAGTTTTGATACCACATTCAATAGTACAGGTTATGTAAAATTGGCCTTTGGAAGCGATTGTCAAGCTAGAGCCATTGGAGTGCAATCTGAAGGTAAAATTATTGTTGCCGGACATCGCACATCTCCAGGTTCGCAAGGAATTGTAGCTCGATTAAATACAAACGGAACGCTAGACACAACTTTTGGAGATAGTGGATCAAAGGTTTTTAGCTATGAAGTAAATACTCAAAACAATTATTTTTTATTAAACACTGCTTCAGAGGTGTACTCGATGTTTATAGCTAGTTCAGACAATATTTATTTGTGTGGTGCAGGAAGTACAGCAAATTTATGGAACGGAAAACAAATTCCTGCATTTAGAGGTTTTACAGCATCGGGAGCCGACTGGATTAGCATGAGTGATTTAACGCATACCACAGAAACATCACTATTTAATGTGGATGGAAGTGCCTACAAAATTTTGCCTACACCCAACGAATCTTTCTATTTGGGCGGATTTTCTATCGCAACAAATAACAAGGGTTTGTATTTGCAGAAATTTAATTCGGTTGGAAATGTTGATACCAATTTTAATTTTAAAACCGGAACAACCCAAGGTTTCTATGATTTAAGCCCTGGCGATGATGTTATTTTTGATATGGCGCTGCAAAATGATGGTAAAATTATACTTGTTGGCGAAAGCGATAATAAGGGTTTCTATACCAGATTGATGGATTCTTCATTAGCAATAACTTCCTTTGAATCCAAAAACAAGGACATAACACTTTGGCCAAATCCTGTTTTGAATAGTCTAAATTTGAAATTTGAAAATTACATAAATGACCCAACTGAAATTTCCATAGTTGATATTTTTGGAAAAGAAGTGTATCATTATTCAAAACCAATTTCAAATTCTCAAGATAATGTTACCCTAAATGATTTAGAAATATTATCAAAAGGAGTTTACATACTTAGAATCTCATCATATTCAAAAATTCAAAATATTAAATTTGTTAAAGAGTAAATTGTTAATGGGTAGATTGAATTAATTCAAAGCAATTAGTTCAATCTACCTACAATTTATATCATCTACTTTAAATATCATCTTCAAGATATTTTATGAATAGTAAATTCGTTTTTAGATTACGTATTTCAAAAAAATCTAAGTTATTGTAAACAGGAAATTTTGGTATTGTAACATCAATCGTTCTGTTGAAAAATCGCCACTATAATTCAAATAGGTTTGGCTTTTGAAACAAGAAGAAAAAATAATTCTTTGGATAAAAACACATAGTTTTAGAACAAAAGTTTAAATTTGAAAAATTGAATTTATGCTTTACAATTCAAACCTAAAAAACTATGAAAACCAAAATATTTGCTCTTACATTTTCATTTTTGGTTTTCTTCGCAAATGCGCAAACCAAAGGTTCTATTTCGATTTCAAAGTCAAAAGACAAAATCTCCTACAAACAATTTATTGCTCCAGTTGCGCTTATAACAACAGGAGCTTTAATGGTAAACACAGCCCTTAATGACGATTTACAAAAAAATGCCAATAACTTTTTTGGTGAAGATTTTAGTACTCATGCAGATAACATTCTACTATTTGTTCCAGTAGCACAAATTTATCTGGGGAAAAGTTTTGGATTCAAACCAAAAAACGATTTTCATCATCAAACCATCAATATTGCGATTGCCAATGTTATGGCGGTGTCGGTACCCGAAATTTTGAAACGCACCGTCAAAGAAGAAAGACCCGATCAATCGGATGATTTGAGCTTTCCTTCTGGGCATACTTCCATTGCTTTTACAAATGCGGCTTTGTTGTATTATGAATATAAAGATTCAAATTTATGGTATGCAAGTAGTGGATTTTTGTTTGCAACGGCAACAGGAGTTTTACGAATTGCCAACAACAAACATTACACTTCCGATGTTCTTGCTGGCGCGGGAATTGGATTGGCATCGGGATTGATTGTTTCGTATTGGAATCCTTTTAAATCGGTTACTTTTGGAAAAAAGAATAAAAATACGGCTTTTGTTTATCCCCAAATTGGAAGTCAAATTGGGTTGGGAGCCATTGTTCATCTGAATTAATTTCACAAAACTCCAAAAAAAATCCTTGAAATATTTTCAAGGATTTTGAATCTTTATTTAGAACGGTAAATCGTCCGGTTCCTCTTCATTTAGGCTTGTTGCTGGCGGAAATGCAGCTGCTGCTGGCATTGGCGGAGCTTGAACTGGAGCTGCGGCTTCGGCTTGAGCTTTTCCAATTCTCCATCCTTGAATCGTGTTGAAATAAACAGTTTCTCCTTGTGGATTTGTCCATTCGCGACCTCTTAAATTAATATCGATTTTCACGGCATCTCCCACTTGATACGAATTCAATAAATCACATTTGTCTTGAACAAACTGAACCAAAATATGTTGTGGATATTGTTCGTCTGTTGTAACAACAACATCTCTTTTTTTGAAACCTGCAGATCCAACCTCTTTGGTTTGATCAATCATTTTAATTTTTCCTGTAACTTCCATCTTGAATATATTTATTTATTGTTGTTATTCGGTTTCTAATTTGCTGACTATGAGCTAAATTTTCGAGATTTAAAGCTCTCCTCTTTGCAAAATCTGTTTTACAAATATATCAATTTCTACATTAGAAGTCAAACAAATAATATCCACAAAAAGATAATTTTAAAACAATCAAAACCGGGAAAAATAAGAATCAGATTATTTCGTTATATTTATGCCACAAAAATCAATTTATGCAGTTTTCCAAAAGTAGAAACATCAGTCGTTGGATCATTATTTTTGCTTCTTTTTTAATTATTTCATTAATACTTTGGAATACCTATACTTTTTTCCAAATTTTCAAACAGGAAGAACGATTAAAAATGAATCTTTGGGCCAATGCACAAAAAACCCTTATCAATGCTGGAGAAAACACTGATTTAGAACTTCCGCTTCAGATTTTTAGTAACAATACTTCCATTCCGATAATGCTCACCGAAAATGACAGCATTATTAATTCAATTAATATTGATGAGACAATTGTCAAAGACAAACAAAAGTCTATCCGTTTTTTGGCGGGTCTAAAAAACGAAAATGAACCTATTGAAATTGAATATGTACCGGGTAAATTTCAATATTTATATTATGGCGATTCCGAGTTATTGAAGAAACTGAAATATTATCCTATTGCCTTATTGCTCATTATTGTTTTGTTTGCGGCATTGGTTTATAATTTTTATAAGAGTACCAAAATGGCGACCCAAAACAAACTCTGGGCAGGAATGGCCAAAGAAACAGCACACCAAATCGGTACGCCACTTACCTCTCTCGTAGGTTGGGTCGAAATCCTGAAATCTGAAAATGTTGATGAATCCACCACCAATGAAATAGAAAAAGACATTGAAAGGTTGCAAACCATTACGGACCGTTTTTCGAAAATTGGTTCAGAGCCCAAATTAGAAAACAAAGATATTATTGAGGAAACCCAAAAATCGTATGACTATTTGCAATCCCGATTTTCGAAACAAATTGAGTTCACTTTTACAGGTCCAGAAGCACCTGTTATTGTATTGTTCAATCCTACTTTGCATAGTTGGACCATTGAAAATTTAGTCAAAAATGCCATCGACGCGATGAAAGGCAGAGGAAAACTCGCCTTAGAAGTCTTGCACGAAGGAGGATTCGTCAGAATCAATATTTCGGACACGGGAAGCGGAATTCCAAAAAACCAATTCAAAAGTGTTTTTGAACCCGGATTCACCACCAAAAAACGCGGTTGGGGATTGGGATTATCCTTAACCAAAAGGATTGTCGAAGAATACCACAAAGGAACTATTAAAGTCTTGCATTCCGAAATTGGAAAAGGAACCACGATGCAAGTCAGTTTTAAGGTAACCGAATTAATTTAAAGGAATTCCAAACCAAGACACTTTCGAAAACATGGTTTTGCGAACCATTTTGGACTTACTCAAATAGTTTTTTACAAACAAAGCATGTTCTTCGGCTAGTGCTAAATTGGATTCAATTGATTTTTTTATCGAGGATACATTGGCTTTGTTATCCGTTCCTGTAGAACCAACTGTATAAATATCGTTTTGGCATTTGATTAGCTTTTCTCTAGGTTTTTGAATCATATTGTTGATCTCATCATCTGGAAAAGTGGGCTTGAACTTCTTGTTTCTGTAAAAAATAAAATCATTCAACAAAACAACCGCTTCGTTCATTTCATTTACAATGCCATTCAATTTTTCGATATTCTTGTTTTCGCGGAGAACGGTTGAATGTTTCTTTTGATTTTCATAATAAGCAACAATCATAGCGTTTTTCAAACCATTTTTTTCTATCCGTTCGGCCGATTCAAACAGTTGATCCATTTCAGACAAGATGCTTTGTCTGGCAATTTCCTTCTCGAAGTCGAAATATTTTTTGGTTTTATTGATTTGGGTTTTCCCTTCATAAAACTCCGCATTGGTAATTGGATAATTTAAAAATTGCCATAAATAATCGAAAGGGATATGCGAAGAAATAATTTTGCTAGGTTCTACTTTGAAATAATACTCATTTATTTTCTTGACAAACTTGCCGTTTAGTAAAGAACCCGAACCCCAAGTTGGATCAAAAACAGACCATTTATTGTCAATTTTTGCCGCACACCAAGCGTGAGCAAGAGTGTCTATTTTTCCGTTTTGTTTTGTATAACCAGAAATAACAACAGATTTGACTCCAACCAAAGTCGCTATTTCATTGAAAATAGCTGCATAATCCCCACAAATACCTTTTTTGGTTTTTAATGTTTTAGCAATTCTGTCCTGAGGAGTTTCTCCGAAATTGACAACAAACATATTGGCTACATCATAACTTATGTTTGAAGAAGTCCAATAAAAAACAGCACGAATTTTATCGCTTTCTGTTTTGAAATTGGCATTGATATACTTGGCAACCAAATCGGTAGAATTTGTATCGCTATTGGGTATAGCCTCCATTTTTTTGTCAATTAAAGTATAATTAACTTTGGCTTGACCTAAACTTAAAACAGAAAAAAGAAATGTAAAAACTAAGAAAATATTCTTCATTTTTGGTTTCAATGTGAACTCTTTTTTTTACAAATTGGCTTGAATTTTTTTGGCCAAAGTTTCAAATTCTTCTTTGGTCATTGCCACTTTTTTCTGAAATCGCATTTCGTCCATTTCGTTTAAGGGAATGAGATGAACGTGAGCGTGAGGTACTTCAAGACCTATGACAGCCATCCCTATTCTTTGGCATGGAACCGATTTTTCGAGTGCACCGGCAATTTTTTTTGAAAACTGCATCAATCCAAGATACAAATCATCTTGAATATCGAAAATTTTATCAATTTCTTGTTTTGGAACACATAAAGTATGTCCTTTTGCATTGGGATTTACATCCAAAAAAGCCAAGAAATTTTCATCCTCAGCTATTTTGTAGCAAGGAATTTCTCCTTTTATGATTTTGGTAAAAATGCTTGACATTGTTGAAAGGTTAATTGTTTATTTAGTTAATCGGTTAATCGAATAAACAATTAACCGATTACCCTTTTTAGTCTCTAGAAATTTCGAGGATTTCAAATTTCAAAACGCCATTTGGCACTGTAATTTCGGCCAATTCACCTACTTTTTTTCCTAGCAATCCTCTACCGATAGGTGAAGTTACGGATATTTTTCCGGTTTTCAAATCAGCTTCGCTTTCGGCCACAAGCGTATATTTCATTTCCATTCCATTGGCTTGATTCTTGATTTTTACGTTCGATAAAACCAAAGCTTTTGAAACATCCAATTGCGTTTCATCAATTAATCTGGCGTTAGAATGTACTTCTTCCAGCTTGGCAATTCTCATTTCCAACATACCTTGTGCTTCTTTGGCAGCATCGTATTCTGCATTTTCAGATAAATCTCCTTTATCTCTCGCTTCTGCAATAGCTTGGGAAGCTTTTGGTCTTTCAATGCTTTTCAATTGATCTAATTCGTCTCTCAATTTCTTTAATCCTTCAGCGGTGTAATAAGATACTTTGGTCATAACTTCATCATTTATATAAAATACAAAAAATCCCATCAGGACGGGATTTCTTTCCACAAAGATAGTATTATTTTTATTTAATCTATAAATATACGTTAAACATATCTATTTCAAAGTTAAATAAATTATTTTTGTCTTCCTAATTCTTATAATTCATTTGATAATGAAAAAATATTTTATTCTATTGATTGCTTTTTCAATACTGTTTGGTTGTACTACTAATTCTAACAATAATAACAATCCGTATATCCCCAATTATGCTGTTAACGTGGATATTAATATGAATTTGCCGCAATATTCGGATCTTAAATTTGTAAGCAATGCAGTTTACATTCCCAATCAAGGCGCTCGGGGAATCATTGTTTTTAATACTTCAGGAACAACTTATAATGCTTTTGATGCTGCATGTCCCAATCAGGCTTTGAGTTCTTGCTCTACAATGACGATAAAAGGCGGAATTATGGCGCTTTGTGCTTGTGATAATGCTGAATACAGTTTGTTTACCGGTCAATCTAAAGGAAAACAATATCCGCTAAAACAATACCGTGTTGAAGTGAACGGTAATTTATTGAAGGTTTATAACTAAAAAAATCCTGACAGTTTAAAACCATCAGGATTCTATAAAATTGAACTAATAAATAATCTAAAACTTTAAGGACAATCCTACCAAGAAATTGATTCCTGCCTGAGGATAATAATACGGATAAACATCCCACATATAGCCATTGGACACGTATTCCTTGTCGAAAAGATTGTTCACCAAACCTGTTATAGTAATTGATTGGAACACCGATTTTGGTTTTATTTCGTATGACACATTCAAATCATTTACAAAATAACTCTCTAATTTTGCTTCTATCGAATCGACGTTGTTCATAAATTGTTCTCCAACGAATTTTTGTAGCAGAGAAACATATAAACCTTCAATTGGTTTATAGATGAAAATGTTTCCTGCAATAATTGATGGCGAATAAGCAATATCTGTTGTAACGTCACCAAATCCTATGTTTAAATCTACATTTTTGTTGTCACTCAAAGTAAAATTTGGTCTAATAATAAACTTTTCTGAGATTACAATCGTGGCATCAACTTCTAAACCTAAACGATAACTTTTATCGCTATTGGATCGAATTGGGCTTCCTACCTCATCTAATTTTCCAGTCAAAATCAATTGGTCTTTGTAGGCCATATAATAAATATTCGAATTGATTTTTACATTTTCAGCATCCAATCTCCAGCCTAATTCAAAGTCGTTTAACTTTTCGGGTTTTGGATTTCCGTTTTCATAATCGGTACGATTGGGCTCGCGATTGGCTTTGGCATAAGAAAAATACAATTTGTTTTTTCCATCAACATCATAGTTCAAACCCGCTTTTGGATTGAAGAAATTGAAGTTGTCGTTGACCACTCCTGTTTCCCAACTATCCGCTTTGTAATGTACATTTCGAAGTTGCAAATCACCAAACAAACTTATTTTTTCGGTAATTTGATAATTGGCTTTTGCAAAAATATTTCCATCTGCTTTTGTTGCAGAATCGTCATAATAATGGTCGCCCAATTCGCTTTGCGAAGCATATCTTGCCCAAATAACTTTTCCAAAATGTTCTCCTTCATATTTATTCCAGCCTCCGCCTAGAATGACGTCCAGTTTTTCACTTTTGTAATTGGCTGAAAAAGTGGTTCCGTAAAAATCATTGTCCAACCATTTCTGGCGAATTAAATCGGTTGTGGTTTCGGTTCCAACAGGAAGCAATCCGTAATCGGCGAAATCGGCATCTTCTTTGTAATTTTCATAATAACCTTTTCCTTTGGTATAATGAAAAGCCAGATTCGTGCTCCAATTTCCAGAAATTTTCTCGTTCCAATGCAATTGATAATGATCTTGTTGGTAATTATCGGTTTCGTTATCATAAAAACGCGTTTGCCCAAATTCGTCTGTAAACATTCCGGCTGAGTTGAACGTTCTGTCGGTTTCTAAAGTTGCTGCATCAATTCCGTTCCAAGATTGATAGGTTTTTTCATTTCCGCCAAAAGCCAAAGCTTTAATCAAAGTTGTATTGCCTACATAAGTTCCTTGCAGAAAATACGATTTCAAATTGGAACTCGCTCTATCGACATAACCATCCGATTTTAATGTGGACAAACGTCCCGCAATTTCGAAATGGTCGTTCATCAAACCAGTACTGAATTTTACAGTGTTTTTATTACTATTAAAACTTCCGAATGAACTTGAAATTTCGCCTGAAGCTTTTTTAGAATAGGTTTCGGTGAGCATATTCAAACTGGCACCAAAAGCACCAGCACCATTGGTAGAAGTTCCCACACCACGTTGTAATTGTATACTTTCTAATGAAGAGGCAAAATCGGGCATATTGACCCAATAGGTTCCGTGACTTTCAGAATCGTTGTAGGGAATTCCGTTGATGGTAACGTTTACTCGCGTGGCATCGCTTCCCCGAACTCGAATTCCGGTATAACCCATTCCGTTTCCGGCATCGGAAGTAGTGACAACTGATGGCAAATAGTTCATCAAAACTGGAATATCTTGTCCTAAATTTCGAAACTTGATTTCTTTTTTGTCCAAATTACTGAAAGAAACAGGCGTTTTTGTTGTTACCCGAACGGCCGAAACCAAAACTTCATCGAGTTGATTGACCTTGGTAGTGTCTTTTTGTTTTTCTTGGGAATAAAACACTAAAGAAAATAGTGAAAAGAAAACAGTGAATAGACAAGCAGATTTTGTCTTTTTTAAATAAAATAAATGGTTCATCCGTAAATAGTTTTACGAATAAAAGGGGGAATTATTCTTTTGTTAAATTAAAAAATGATTTTGTTGAATTTCCAGAGGACGTGCACTTCCTCTTTAATTCTATTTTCCCTTAACAGCATTACCTGTTCAGGTTCGATGGGTATAATCTCAGCTCGTTATTTAGAGCACCCCTTTGAGACGGTTGCAAATATAGAAAAAGTATTAAGACAAAAGTATCAAGTATTAAGATTTTTAGGAATTAATTTTTGGTCTTGATACTTAATATTTTTAACTTATTCTAAAAATCTGGTTTTCTGCGGGATTTTTTTATTTCGGATAGGTTTTTTTTGTCCTTGATTCGTTTTCTAATAACCGACTTAGGGATTTTTGTAGCTTTCCTAATTTTTGGAACCACAAGTCCAGCAGTAATGATGTCCAAAAATCGCTTGATAACAATCGACTTGTTTTTGAGTTGGCTTCGATCTTCGTCACAATTCAAAATTAGAATTTGCTCTGATGTTAATCTGTTGGCCAATTTATTTTCTAGCAAGGCTTTTTCCTCTTCGGACAACCCCTGCGAATTTTTCAAATCGAATGACAATACCACTTTCGAGGAAACTTTATTCACGTTTTGTCCGCCAGCACCGCTACTGCGAACTGCTTTGAATTGTAATTCGGATGTAATTTTTTCTGATTCCAAAATTATTAAGGTTGGTGTGGAGGTTTCAATAAATCATTTACTGTTTTCACCGGATTAAAGGTTATTAATGGTACTTCAACAAAAATAGTGATCCATTTTGCCATCGCTCCATTCCATAAACCTGGCAATTCATAACTTTTTAGTTGTTCCCCATCTTTATTTTTCTGCACAATAAAACCACTATTATTATCGACAAAATCAGGCAAATAAAATTTATTCCCTTTATAATTGTGTATTCCACAAACTAAATCTACCGGATTAAAATGTGTGGAACGAGAAAAGATTTTAGATTGTTCTGGATTGGTTAAATCTATTTGTGAAGTTTCTACAATTTGCAACGAAACGGCTCCTTTTGAATCTCGAACCATGAATGGTCCTCCACCAGTATCTCCTTCGTTTTTCACCATTCCACAAACACGAATGGGTCTATCAAGAATTTTTCTGAAGTGGGCAATTTGGTTTTCTAAAGTATATTTTAAAACATCCTTAGAAACTTTTATATTCAGTTTGTGTTTGACAAAATCTATAATTTCTTTTACATTTATGTCCCTACCATCTTCAATAGCTTGCAAATAGTTAAAAATCTGATTTTGTAATTCTACCATAATTCCGGCTAACGCTTTTTTGTACAAAACATTGATTCCTTTATGATTTTGAATTACATTGTCGATGTTTTTCACAAAAATTACGTCGCCATCAAGCTCATTTAAGTTTTCTATCAAAGCGCCGTGACCTCCGGGTCTAAACAAGAGTTTGCCTTTTTTATCTCTAAATGGATTGTTTGCATTGTCAACAGCCAGAATATCTGTTTCTTTATTTTGATAAGAAAAACGGATGTCAATTTTGGTTTGAGTTTCTTCCTCAACTTTCGTTTTTATATCCTCAATTACCTTTTCAAAAGCTAGCAGATGGGTTTCGGATATTGTAAAATGCAAATGAGAATTCCCATTCGAACTCGCATACTTAGTACATTCGTACAAATGTTCCTGTATTGGAGTTGCATTATACGTTTTGTATCGGTGAAACGGAAGTATCGCCTTGGGTTTGTTCGCATAATTAAAATAATCGGATGAAAGCAATGTTTTAATAAAATAGAAATTTTTATAATCACTTTCTAAATTGTCAAAATTTGGATATATTTCTTTCAACTTCTTTTGAACTTCATCAAAAAAAGGAAATTTTTCTAAGCCCACAATAAAAATAGACAATTCGATGTCTTTTTTCCTGTTGATGTAGGCATTGATGCTTTCATTTTCAATATCGAAATCATTCAAAAACTCATTCAAAAACTGAAACATTCTGCTTGCAGCTCCTGAAGCTGGTACAAATTTTATTAACTTTAAATTTGATTTATTGTCATCATAAAAATTTGCTTTTTGCTGAATTCCGTCTTCTGAAAATTTTACAATTCCTTTGAAAACAAGCGCAGGTTCTACTAAAACAGATTTGTTAATTCCAGAATTATAAAATTTAATTTGTTTTTTAATTTTATTAAATGGTATTCCATGTTCGTATATCTGAACGAAATCACTCGAAGAAAATCCCATTTTTTTTGCTTTTGCAAAATCTTCTAAGATGGTGATTGCTGTATTAAAACGCGTGTCTTTATCGCCAGAAAGCGTAATAAATGATTTATTATTGTCTATTAAAGTTTGCTTGAAAGCATCAAAAACAGTTTCTCTTCCTTCGGGTTTGTCTCTCAAATCATCTTTTTCCCATGGAAAATCAATATTCGTAAGAAAAAACAAATCGTATTCGTGCTTGCGCGCAGCTTTGTCTAAAGTAGGGTCACAAAAGTTATAATACACTTCCGAAAACACTTTGGTTACCAATAAATTAGTATCACAAAAAAGGAATTTATCAGCTGTTGAAAGCCTTTCGTTTTCTATATTTATTTGTCCATAAGCAATGGGTAACATATCGCTTACATCGCAAACTTTTGCTGTTTTATCCCATTTTTCTTGGAGATAATCACGAGCAAATTCCGGAACCCATGCCGTTTTGAAATGCTCGGCGAGTTGAGTTGCTAAAGTAGTTTTACCTGTAGATTCTGGCCCAAAAAGAGCTATTTTTAAAATTTCTGAGTCTCCTGTATTGTGGAGTTGTTTAAGATTTTTTTCCATTCTGAATAACCGTATATAGCAACAATTGTAAAAATTAAATACTGCAAACTAGTAAATGTGAACCCTTTTGCAAAATACAAAGGAATAGAAATAATATCTCCTATTATCCAAAAAATCCAATTTTCGATTTTTCGCTTTGCCATTAACCACATACCTACAAAAAATATTGCGGTCAAAAAGGTGTCAATGTATGAATACAAATTGGTAAATTTATTAAAATAAAAATAAACTAACACTACAAAAATTATAGTGGCTGTGAAAAGCACAACAGCAATTCCCTTTTCTTTATTGTTCATTACAGCAATTGGAAACTCAACCTGATTTCCTTTTTTTCGGGTCCAATGATACCAACCATAAATACTCATAACAAAATAATATACATTGATCATTGAATCACCAAGTAACTCCCATTGCCAAAGTAAATAGGCATAAATAAACGTGCTCACTAATCCTGTTGGAAACACTAAAATATTATCTTTTTTGGCGAACCAAACACTCAATAAACCAAAGATTGCTCCAGTAATTTCTAGAATAATATCCACTTGGTGATAGTTTCTATATTGAGAAAAAAAGTATTCAAACATATTGCTGATGGTCCATTTAGATTAAGCCCTTCGACACTGCTTAGGGTTATAATTACAATGATTTATTTGTTAAAAAAATTGAAGTCTTTTTCGAAAGCAGTTCCAATGACCACTAAATCTGCACCATAATCGTATGCTTTTTGAATTCCTTGTAAATCTACAATTCCGCCACCAACAATTAACGGAATTTCGATATTTTGAGAAACTAATTTAATCATTTCTTTAGGAATAGGATAATCTGCTCCGCTTCCCGCTTCAAGATATATCAATTTATGACCCAATAATTCACCCGCTTGGGCGGTTTGCAAGATGCATTCTGGATTATTTCTGTCTAAAGGCTTGGTTTTACTTACGCGTTCTACGGCAGTTTTTGTTCCGCTTTCTATTAAAATATATCCTGTGGAAATAACTTCTAAGTTGGTTTTTTTGAGGATTGGAACAGCTTGGACTTGGTGTTCGATTAGGAAATCTGGATTTCTACCAGAAATCAAAGACAGGAACAAAATAGCATCGGCTTGGTCTGAAATTTGGGATGGATTTCCTGGGAAAAGTACAATTGGTAAATCGCAGTTTGGTTTAATTTTTAAAATCAAATCGTCGATAATGTTATTTTCGACAATACTACCGCCAATGAAAATGTGAGTTGCAGGCGATTGATTTATTTTTTCGAGTAACAGCTCAATTGTATCTATATCAATTTTGTCTGGATCAAGAAGAATGGCGAGCAATTTTTCGTTTTCTGTTTTCGATTTAAGGATGTTGTTGTAGATGTTTGTCATATTTTACTAAACTAATATTTTTGTTGTGTTTAGATTTGACAACTTTTAAAAAGTTGTCAAATCTGTTTCTAACTTTTTTAATCCTCAATAAAAAAATCTCTTTCAATTGAATCAATTTTACTTGCATATTCTATATGACAATATTTAAAATTATCAGTATCCTCAAAATAACTAATTAGTTCTTCTTTTAATAATTTAGTCTCTTTATTTGAAATAATATTATGATATGATGACCATTTCCAATCTCTAAAATCTTTAACTAAATTGTGTTTTTGTGCATTAGTATTGATGTAACAAGCTAATTCTCTTAAATAATTTTCCTCTTCTACTCTAACGCGTTTAAAAGGTGTTTGAAAAAGTGTCCCAATTCTTTTTTGTTCTTTGTTAAAAGCCATTGCATAACTTTGAAAAAACTTTTTAAATTGATGACTTACAATATCGTGTGTGGATTTTTGTTGATTAGGCAATTCAAGATTTGACAACTTTTGAAAAGTTGTCAAATCTGTCAAATCATTCACTTTTATCATAAAATGGAAATGGTTTCCCAATAAATTATAAGCATAAATTTTTATATAATTGGACAAATATTTATCAAATTGTCGAATAAAATAGGCGTAATTTTCATCCGATGTAAACATAGGTTTTTTATCCACTGTTCTATTATAAACGTGATATATCCCATCGTTTTCAAATCGTGTGTAATAATGTTCCTTTTTAGCCATTTTTTGGGTTTTATCTATTTATTTAGATTTGACAACTTTTGAAAAGTTGTCAAATCTTCTCGAAAGCATAAACTAAGGTAAAACCTTCGAATTCCTCGAAATGGATGGAGAATTGCTGCTTTATATTTTCTAATTCAAGAATTGCAGTTGTTTTTTGGTCTTCAATTTCAAATGGATTGACTTGAATGTGATCTTTGAAACTGATTCCTTTCTCGTTTCGGATTTTGAAAATGGCTTCTTTGGCTCCCCATTTAATGGTCAGTTTTTTGATGTAATCTTGAAGATCGAAACTTTTTAATCGATTCAATTCGGTTTCGTTTACAAATTTATCGGCGATGCGAATGATTTTTTCTCTTTGCATTTCGATGTCGATTCCAACGGCTTCATCACTGATAATAATGGCCGAAAAATGATGCGAATGTGTAATAGAAACGTGTTTGCCATCACGGAAATATGGTTTTCCAAATTCGTCGTAATGCAATTCATAATCTGTATAACCCGCTTCCTTCAATAGCATTCTTACACTCAAGAAAGCGCGTTGGTGCATTACGGACTTCATTTTGTTCAATCGGGCTTGGGTTTTTTCTTTCAAAATTACTTTGCCCAATAATTCCTCGAAAGATTCGGTGATTTCCCAAATCAGGATTTGAGTTGAGGGGCTATAATTTATAGTTTTGTATAAAGGCATTTTAGTAACGTGATTTTTAGCCCCGATAGTAGCGGCATCCTTTTTTTGCGCTTTTTTGCGCAGAAAAAGATATAGCGGATAGCGGGATTAGCTCCACCCTTCGACTGCGCTCAGGATGACATTAATATTATTTCATTATAATTCAAAAGATTACAGAATTAAACAATTCATAAATGTTCCCGAATGCTTTTTAAATTATAAGTTATTCCGTAAATTTGCAAAAATTTTATAATTACAAATATACTATAAATGAGTACATCGACTATGCCTTATGTGGCTTTCAAAGTAAAAGACATTTCTCTAGCGGCTTGGGGAAGAAAAGAAATTGAATTGGCTGAAGCTGAAATGCCAGGTTTAATGGCGCTTCGTGCAGAATACAAAGACGAACAACCTCTTGCTGGTGCTCGTATTGCAGGATGTTTGCATATGACTATCCAAACTGCAGTTTTAATTGAGACTTTAATTGCTCTTGGTGCTGAAGTGACTTGGAGTTCTTGCAACATTTTCTCAACTCAAGATCAGGCTGCTGCTGCGATTGCTGCTGCTGGAATTCAGGTTTATGCTTGGAAAGGTCTTGATGAAGAATCTTTTGACTGGTGTATCGAACAAACTTTGTTCTTTGGCGAAGACAGAAAACCATTGAATATGATTCTTGATGATGGTGGTGATTTGACCAATATGGTTATTGACCGTTTCCCAGAATTGGTTCCTGGAATCAAAGGATTGAGCGAAGAAACTACAACTGGTGTTCACAGATTGTACGAAAGAGTAAAAGCGGGAACGTTGCCAATGCCTGCTATCAACGTAAATGACTCAGTTACTAAATCGAAATTTGACAACAAATACGGTTGTAAAGAATCTGCTGTAGATGCTGTTCGTCGTGCTACTGATATTATGTTGGCTGGAAAAAGAGTAATTGTTTGTGGTTACGGAGACGTTGGAAAAGGAACTGCTGCTTCTTTTAGAGGTGCTGGTTCTATTGTGACGGTTACCGAAATTGACCCGATTTGTGCTTTACAAGCTGCAATGGACGGTTATGAAGTGAAAAAATTAAACACTGTTGTTGGAAATGCTGATATCATCATCACTACAACTGGAAATAAAGATATCGTTTTGGGTTCTCATTTCGAACAAATGAAAGACAAAACTATCGTTTGTAACATCGGACACTTTGATAACGAAATTGATATGGCTTGGTTGAACAAAAACCACGGTGCATCAAAAATCGAAATCAAACCACAAGTGGACAAATATACTATCGCTGGAAAAGATATTATCATTTTGGCCGAAGGTCGTTTGGTAAATCTTGGTTGCGCTACAGGTCACCCAAGTTTTGTAATGAGTAACTCATTCACCAACCAAACTCTAGCTCAAATCGAATTGTGGAAAAACAGCGCGGCTTACAACAATGACGTATATATGTTACCAAAACATTTGGACGAAAAAGTAGCAATGTTGCACTTGGCAAAACTAGGAGTTGAACTAGAAACTTTACGTGTGGATCAAGCGGAATATATTGGCGTAGCGGTTGAAGGGCCTTTTAAACCGGAGTATTACAGATATTAATTGTTATTCCCGCGAAGGCGGGAATCCAATCCTATTATTTTAGAGCCCTTGCAGGAAACTGAACTAAATTCAGTTTAAATGTGAGGGTTTTTTGTTTCCAAAACTATAAGTATTGTTTCTAAGCATACTTGTTTATTGTTCACAATCCTCTACAAGAAGAAAAAAATCACTCAATTTTATTCCAAAATAATCACATATTTTTAATAACGTTGAAACAGTAATATTCTGTTTGCCTTGTTCAATTCTAGCTAAATGAATACCAGTATCAAAGTAAAAAACCTCAAGAGTGATGTTCTTTTTCTTTCGTATTTCCTTAATACAAAACACAATTCGCTGATTAAGATTGATATTTTGAAGTTGTCTTGGCATAAAGCCAAATTCCGCATAGCAATTGGAAATAATAATTACATATATGTCATTATTTAAAATAATTTTTTAAATTTGTATAAACAATAGGGAAAGCTGAAAACTGAACAAGAGTAGGCACAATATTAATTAAAAATGAAAAAAATATTTATTATCTCAACATTTGTGTTATTTGCCTTTACTCTAAATGCACAAACAAAAATAACAATGCTTAAAGAAGGAGGGATTTATACAGTTCCTTGTAAAGTAAACGGTCTTCCTCTTAAATTTATTTTTGACACAGGTGCGTCAGATGTATCAATTTCATTAACAGAGGCTTTGTTTATGCTCAAAAACGGATACTTAAAAAAAGAAGATATTGGAGAAAGTGTTTATTATAGTATTGCCAACGGTGATGTTGCTAAAGGCACAAAACTAAACATTAAAGAAATTGAATTTGCTGGATTAAAATTATATAATATTGAAGCATCAATTGTACACGAAACTGAAGCTCCATTACTGTTAGGACAATCTGTAATTTCTAAACTTGGAAAAATTCAATTAGAAGGAAATATATTGACAATTTTGACAAAAGGACAAAATACATATGATTATTCAAACAACTCAAACAACACAGTCAACAATGATTATAATTCTTCAAAATCAACAGGGATAGAAAATCCATACTCAATGAATTTTACAGGAACCCATACTGTTTATTCATTTAGTCCAATAGTAGATAAGCCAAGTATGGGAGATAATGAAAAACAAATTGGAATGGCAGAAAATAATGCTGTAACAATTATAGAAAAATTTAATGATAAGTTTTACAAAATAAAATCAGGCAATCAAATTGGTTATCTATGGACAGGTTGGTTTAAAAATTAATAATAATGGCAAAAACACCCAAAAATCACGGAAAATCTTGGTCAAATCAAGATGTAAGCAAGTTAGAAAAACTTGTAAAAGGAAATACACCAACTGGTTTATTAGCATACGAACTTGGTAGAACCGAAGAGGCAATTCGAGCAAAAGCATCAGAGTTGGAAATTTCTTTAAAACCTACAAATCAAAGTCCATATAATAGACTGAAAAAATAAAACCCAAGCCCTCATTGAAGTGTTCCATTTTCATAAATAACATCAAAACTCCTAACTTTCAAAAGTCTAGGAGTTTTTTTAACAATCAAGTCCTTAACAACAACCTGAAATATTTTATGTATTTGTATCTTAATTGATTACTTATTAAAATGACTACACTTACTGTAAACATAAAAGACATTTCTCAAACTGCCATCATCAAAAAAATTTTGAAAGCTTTTGATGTGGAAGTAATTGAGCAAAATAATGAAATTACAAATCCAGAAATAATCGAAAGATTAGAGAAACATCATAAAAACTTTCAAGATTCTGCCTACAGAGAAGAAAACTACTCCAAAGTAGACACCAAAAAAAATATAGAATATTCTAATTTGATTTTAGATTAGCCCAAATCTTCCAACAAAACCAAAATTTTTTCTTTCAATTCTGGTAAATTAATTTTAATGACATCCCAAATTGTTATATCATCAATACCGAAATATTCGTGAATGACAAGATTTCGAAGTCCAATAATTCTTGCCCAAGGAATGGAGGAATTGTTGTTTAAAAGGTTTTCGGATAGTCGATTGCTGGCTTCTCCAATTATTTCGAGTTGCCGTAAACTAGCATTAAACATCATCGAATTTTTTACAAAATGCTCAAAATCGAAATCCTGTATATAGTTTTCAATTTCAGTTATAGCATCTAAAATATGAAGCAATCGAACTTTATCGCCTAATCTATCTTGCATAAATTAGTTTTTTTTCTTTGTCTAAAATAGGTTGAATGTATTTTGAGAGTCCTCTAGCCGAAACCAAATCTATTTTTTTTGATAGTAATTCTTGTAAATCAAGTTTCATTTGGATGAATTCTAAGCCAATGGGTTGACTGTAATCTAGCTCTACCAATAAATCAATATCACTGTCTTTGCTTTCACTTCCTCTTCCGTACGAACCAAAGAGATAAGCTTTCAAAACAGGTTGCTTTGAAAAAAAATCTTTTATGATATTCACTTGAGAATTAGTAAGACTCATTTTTAGTATTGGTTTTTACAAATTTAATTAAAAATACAAAACAAATTACAAATTGATTTTCTCCCATTTAATCCGAAGCTTATTTTTACGTAAATTAGCCTTTCATTAAAAAACAATTCAAATCTTAACATACACAAATATGAAAGCAAAAAGCATTTTAGAAACCATAGGAAACACTCCCGTGGTTCAAATCAACAAGTTGTTTGGGAACAAGAAAAAAGTTTGGATTAAATTAGAAAGAACGAATCCGGGAAATAGTATCAAAGACAGAATTGCGCTTGCGATGATAGAAGATGCTGAAAGTAGAGGATTATTGAGTCCCGACAGCGTAATTATCGAACCTACTTCAGGAAACACCGGAATTGGACTAGCTTTGGTTGCCGCAGTAAAAGGATACAAAGTGATTCTGGTAATGCCAGATTCTATGAGCGTAGAACGCAGAAAACTAATGGAAATCTATGGAGCCGAATTCGTGCTTACACCTCGCGAAATAGGGATGAAAGGCGCTATGGCAAAAGCAGCCGAATTAGTTCTGGAAACCCCTAATTCTTGGTGTCCAAAACAGTTTGAGAATCCCGAAAATATTGCCATTCACGAAAGAACTACAGCCCAAGAAATTATTGCCGATTTCCCAGACAGATTGGATTATGTAATCACGGGAGTTGGAACAGGAGGACACATCACGGGTGTAGCAAAAGCTTTGAAAGCTAAATTCCCTAATATAAAAATAATTGCTGTTGAACCTGAATTGTCACCAGTATTAAGTGGGGGAACTCATTCACCCCATCCTTTGCAAGGAATTGGAGCTGGGTTTATTCCTGCTAACTACCATGGTGATTTAATTGACGAAGTAATACAAGTTAGCAAAGACAATGCTTTTGAATATGCCAGAAGAATCGCCAAAGAAGAAGGAATTCTTGTTGGTATTTCGACAGGAGCTTCATTAGCAGCTGTAGCCAAAAAACTAGATGCAATTCCCGATGGAGCTGTTGTACTTACCTTTAATTACGATACTGGCGAAAGATATTTATCTATCGAAGGGTTATTTTAAATAAACACAATCCAATAAAAACAAAAAACCCGTTTCTCACGAAACGGGTTTTTTAATGAATTGAAAAAATCAATTATGCTTCAACTTCGAATGGAAGTATAGATACATAAGATTTATTATCTCTTTTCTTTTGGAACTGAACAACTCCATCTACTCTTGCGTGTAGCGTGTGATCTTTACTAATGTAAACGTTTTCACCTGGATTATGTTTTGAACCTCTTTGTCTTACGATGATGTTCCCTGCAATAGCAGCTTGTCCACCAAAAATCTTAACACCTAAACGTTTTGATTCTGATTCTCTACCATTCTTGGAACTACCGACACCTTTCTTGTGAGCCATGACGTATTAGTTTTATATTGTTATTATTCTTGTGTCTCTTCTTTTTTAGCTTTTGGAGCTTTTTTTACTTTTGGAGCTTCTACTTCTTCAGCAGCTACTTCAACAGTTTCTTTTTTAGCAGCGGCTTTCTTAGGAGCTGATACTGAAATACCTTCGATTACAATTTGGGTAAGATACTGACGGTGACCGTTTCTCTTTTTGTAACCTTTTCTTCTTTTCTTTTTGAAAACGATTACTTTATCTCCTTTTAAGTGTTGTAACACTTTGGCTTCTACTGAAGCTCCTTCTATAGCTGGGGCGCCTATTGTGATTGTACCGTTATCATCTAACAAATAAACTTTGTCGAAAGAAACTTTAGTTCCTTCTTCATTTGCCAAACGGTGAACGTAAACCTTTAGGTCTTTGCTAACTTTGAATTGTTGCCCTGCTATCTCTACGATTGCATACATAACAAATTGTTTTATAAATTTTTAAGGTTGCAAATATACAATTAAATATTTATTCTGCAATTAGTTACTCAAAAAAAAATAATTTCTTTATCTAAAGCCTTGTTTTCAAAGGGTTTCAGATGATTTTTAGCTGTTTTTTAAATTCAATTGTTAAATTTTACACAAAGTAGGAAAAATTAGTCATTGTATGTTAAAAAAAAGTATTTTTGGTGTAACAATAATCGGTATTGTTTTACCAATAGTAAATAAAAATAAAGTTATTAATCCTTATGAAAAAATCAATAATGGCGTTAGGTGCTGCACTTTTGTTGGGAGGAATTGCCTCTGCCCAAAAAGTAGATTTCGAAGAATACAATTTAGATAACGGAATGCACGTTATTTTGCACAACGACACTTCCGCTCCGGTGGTTGTAACCTCTGTGATGTATCATGTAGGTGCAAAAGATGAAAACCCAGACAGAACAGGTTTTGCTCACTTTTTCGAACATTTATTATTCGAAGGAACTCAAAATATTAAACGAGGAGAATGGTCTAAAATTGTAACAGCTAATGGAGGTGTAAACAATGCAAACACAACTGATGATAGAACTTATTATTATGAAGTATTCCCTTCTAACAATCTAGAACTTGGACTTTGGATGGAATCCGAAAGATTGATGCATCCTATTATTAACCAAATTGGAGTTGATACTCAAAACGGAGTTATAAAAGAGGAAAAAAGAACACGTATGGACAATCAACCCTACGGTAACTTCCTTACGGTTGTAAAAGAAAATATATTTAAAAACCATCCTTATCGCTGGATGCCTATTGGTTCGATGGAGCATTTAGACGCAGCTACTCTAGAAGAATTTCAAGCTTTCAATAAAAAATTCTACACACCAAACAATGCTGTTTTAGTTGTTGCAGGCCAAATTGATGTAGCTCAAACCAAAGAATGGATACAGAAATATTTTGGATCAATTCCAAAAGGTGAAACCCTAAAAAAACAAACTTATACCGAAGAACCAATCACTCAAACTATAAAAGCAACTTATCAAGATCCTAATATTCAGATTCCCGCAATTGTAACAGCTTTCAGAACTCCATCGATGAAAACTAGAGATGCCCGAGTTTTAGATTTAATTTCTTCTTATCTAAGCGGAGGAAAAAGTTCAAAATTGTACAAGAAAATAGTTGACGAAAAGAAAACGGCATTGGAAATTGGTGCTTTTGGGTTAAGTCAGGAAGATTACGGAATGTATATTATTTATGGTTTGCCAATGACTCCTTTTACATCGGCAGATTTACTCAAAGAAATTGACGAGGAAATTGTAAAAATTCAAACGAATTTGATTTCTGAAAAAGACTTCCAAAAATTGCAAAACACCTTTGATAATCAATTTGTAAATGCCAATGCCAATGTGGAAGGAATTGCTGAGAGTTTGGCTAAATACTACATGCTTTATGGAGATGTAAATTTGATAAACAATGAAATTGATTTATACCACTCTATCACTCGTGAAGAAATTAGAGAAGTGGCAAAAAAATATTTAAATCCAAATCAAAGATTGATTTTAGATTATGTTCCTTCAACTGAAAAAGCTCAAAACTAAGACCTATATCATGAAAAAAACAAGTATATTATTATTCATTTTGTTCTTAACCGCAATGATGCAAGCACAAGACCGTCCACAACCTAAACCAGGAAAAGCCCCAATAGTAAACATCAAAAAACCACAAACTTTTGTTTTGGCTAATGGCTTAAAAGTAATGATTGTAGAAGACCATAAATTACCTCGAGTAACTTATAATCTAACTTTAGATAACGCTCCTTTTGCGGAAGGAAAAATAAAAGGTGTTGACGAATTGACTAGTCGTTTAATGGGAAATGGTTCGAAAAAAATCGCCAAAGACATTTTCAATGAAGAAATAGAATTTTTCGGTGCCAATGTCAACTTTAGTTCACAAGGTGCTTTTGCAAATTCACTTTCTAAATATGCCAATCGAATATTAGAATTAATGGCCGAAGGCGCTCTAAATCCAAACTTTACCCAGGTAGAATTCGACAAAGAGAAGGCCAAAATGCTCGAAGGAATTAAAGCTGGAGAAAAAAGTGTTCCGGCAATTGCTGACAGAGTTGGCGATGCTTTGGCTTTTGGAAAATCACATCCATCTGGTGAATTTGTAACTATCGAATCATTGAACAACGTGACTCTTGCCGATGTTCAAACCAATTATCAAAACTATTTTGTGCCTGAAAACGCCTATTTAGTAGTTATCGGGGATGTCAAATACAATAAAATAAAATCCGTTATCGAAAAATTATTTAGCTCTTGGAAAAAAAGCAGTACTCCAAAATTGACTTATACCGATCCGAAGAATGTTGATTTCACCCAAATTAATTTTATAGATATGCCCAATGCGGTTCAATCTGAAATTTCATTGGTAAACACCATTAATTTAAAAATGAGTGACCCCGATTTTTTCCCCGCAGCGATTGCAACTTATATCCTGGGAGGTGATTTCAACAGTTATTTGAACATGAATTTAAGAGAAAAACACGGCTGGACTTATGGTGCCAATGCTATTATTGGTTCTGGAAAATATGTATCAAAACTAAAATCGGCTTCGGCGGTGAGAAACGTAGTTACTGATAGCGCTGTTGTAGAATTTATCAAGGAAATTAAAAAAATCAGAACCGAAAAAGTAAGCGATGAATTATTAGCGAATGTAAAAGCAGGTTACATCGGTCGTTTTGTTATGCAAGTCGAAAAACCACAAGCTGTAGCTAGATATGCATTGAATATTGAAACCGAAAAACTTCCTACAGACTTTTACGAAAATTACATTAGAAATATAAATGCTGTTACTGCTGAACAAGTGATGCAAGCTGCCAACAAATACTTCCTTATCGATAACACTCGAATTGTAATTACTGGAAAAGGCACTGATGTACTTCCGGGTTTAGAAAAACTAAAAATTCCAATATTTTACTTTGACAAATACGGAAATCCAATAGAAAAACCAGTTAGCAAAAAAGAAGTTCCATCTGGAATAACGGCAAAAACCGTTTTGGACAATTACATCAAAGCCATTGGTGGCGAAAAAGCAGTTACCTCAGTAAAAACAATTTCGATGATTGGATCTACAACCATTCCGCAAGCGCCATCACCATTGGCATTTACTAACAAAGTTGATTCCAGAGGTAAATTAATGGTAGAATTAGCTATGGGACCTATGAGCTTAATGAAACAAGTCGTAAACGAAAAAAGCGCTTATGTGATGCAACAAGGGCAGAGAAAAAACATTGAAGGTGCCGATTTAGCCGAAATGAAAGCTGGTTCAATACCGTTTGAAGAATTACAATTGGCTAAAAAATCAGAACTTACAATTAGCGGAATTGAATCTATCAATGGAAATGATGCTTATGCCATACAAAACGGCAAATCAACTTTGTACTATGATGTAAAATCAGGACTCAAAGTTGCCGAATCCAAAACTGTAGAACAAGGCGGAAATAAGATGACACAAATGACAAACTTTGGAGATTATAGAGAAATAAAAGGGGTGAAAGTTCCTTTCAACATCATCCAAAATGTAGGTTTCGAATTGGATATAAAAATGTCTGAAGTGAAAATCAACGAAGGTGTTTCTGATGCTGATTTTCAATAATTAAATTTGCAGTTAGCAAAAAAAAAAAAAACGAAAACCTCCTGAGAAATCAAGAGGTTTTCGTTTTTATATATATTTTTTACATCCTTAATTTGAAATCTGCTTCCTATAGCTATCGGAACTGCAATCTATTTCTTAGCCGACAAATAGACTCCAACCAAAATAATAAAAGCACCCAAAAACTGAACAGGAGTAAGCATTTCGTTATCTAATAAACCCCAAGAAAAAGCAACTACTGGAATTAAATAAGTAACCGAAGTGGCAAAAACTGGTGACGAAATTTGTATGGTTTTAAAGAAAATGATATTCGCTATTCCTGTTCCTACAACTCCCAAAATGACAATATACAAAACCGAATGCTGAACACTTTCGACAGCTATTACCTCAAAAAAGCCGGAGAAAAACAAAACAATCAAAGCGGGAAACAACAAAACCAAAAAATTCCCAGTAGTAATACTCAACGGACTCAAATCGGATAAATATTTCTTGATTAAATTGACATTGGTTGCATAACAAATCGAAGCAATTATAACCAAAATTGCATAATAATAATTTTGCTCTGGATGATGAATAGCGCCGTTTACAATTAACAAAAATGTTCCTATTAACCCAATGATAACCCCAAAAACCTGTGACCTTTTAAAACTCAATCCAAAAGCCAAACCTCCCAAAATCATAGTGTTTAAAGGTGTAAGCGAATTCAAAATAGCACTCACCGAACTGTCGATTTGTGTTTGTGCAATCGAAAAAAGAAACGCTGGAATAAATGTCCCTAAAGTTGCCGTCAAAGCTATATATTTCCATTGGTAAAGCGGAATTTTCGACAAACTTTTGAAACCAATTAGCAGTAGAAAAATGGCTGCAAAAATAATGCGTAACGAACCTAATTGAATAGGCGTCAACCCAACCAAACCTCTCTTAATCAAGATAAATGAGCTTCCCCAAACAAACGCTAAAGCTATCAGATAAACCCATTTCAACTGTTTCGAATTCATATATGTAAATTTTGGCTCAAAATTGTAATTATTTTATGAATTACCGGTACTTTTTTCACTAATTTTGTTTATTAATATTTTAATTGCTTAATCTTTAAATACCTATAATAATGAATTTTATCAAATCTATATCAGCACTACTACTTGCAAGCCTCTTATTTGTGGGTTGTAAAGAAAAATCTACCGAATCCGTCTCAGATTCAGCAACTGAAACACAAGCGCCAAAAGTTAAGAAAGAAATTGCAGCAGCCAATTTACAAACAGCAAGTTTTACAATCAAAGGGATGACCTGCGCAATAGGCTGTGCCAAAACAATTCAAGAAGAATTAAACGGACTTGACGGAGTACAAACAGCAACTGTAGATTTTGAAAAAGAATCGGCAACAGTTTCTTTTGACAAAACCGTCTTAAACCCTGAAAAACTGACCAAAGTAGTCGAAGCAACAGCTGACGGAAAATCGTATAAAGTTTCGAATATGAAAATTTAATTTTTTATTGAAACTAAAACAAAAAGCTTCTCAAATTGAGAAGCTTTTTTTATTTGCTGTTTACGTTTGTTAACTTTTTCAAATCAATAGGTTCTCCATTTACATTATAAAATTCATATTTGAAGTTTAATTTGCCTGCTGCTTCTACAATAACAACCTTTATTTGATACGAGCCTTTTTCCCACTCTAGAATTATATCAAAAAAATATTCGCCATCACCAAAACTACTAGGAAGATTGC
>Ga0209717_1000560_pt1 | contig 45197 bp, 36 predicted proteins | sample AD_UKC048_MetaG_FD_184418 | JGI IMG/M metagenome (GOLD analysis project Ga0209717, IMG submission 184418) | Active sludge microbial communities of municipal wastewater-treating anaerobic digesters from USA - AD_UKC048_MetaG (SPAdes) (version 2) | ecosystem: Engineered > Bioreactor > Anaerobic >...
TTCTGAGGCCGCAGCATAGGGGCGGCAGGCCGTGCGACCGGCCGCCGGAACAAGGAGTTACCGCCGGAAGGCCCGAGCCGGGTGCGCCGCCTCAGAACGGCAGGCCGACGTAGTTCTCCGCCAGCGAGCGCTGCGCAGCCTCCGACGAGAAGAGGTAGGCCAGGTCGGTCTGCTGCAGCTTCCCGTCGTACGCGATGCTGTCCGGGAAGGTGTGCAGCAGGGTCGTCATCCACCACGAGAAGCGCTGCGCCTTCCACACGCGCGCCAGCGCCTTCGCGGAGTAGTTGTCCAGGCCGGAGCTGTCGCCGTTCTGGTAGTGCGCGAGCATCGCGTGGTAGAGGTAGTAGATGTCCGAGGCCGCGCTGTTCAGGCCGCGCGCGCCGGTGGGCGGCACGATGTGCGCCGCGTCGCCGGCGAGGAACAGGTTGCCGTAGCGCATCGGCTCGGCCACGAAGGAGCGCAGCGGGGCGATCGACTTCTCGATCGACGCGCCGGTGACCATGCGAGCGGCCACCTCGGCCGGCAGGCGGCGCTTGAGTTCGGCCCAGAAGACCTCGTCGGACCAGTCCTCGACCTTGTCGCTCAGCGGCACCTGGATGTAGTAGCGGCTGAGCACCTGCGAGCGCAGCGAGCACAGCGCGAAACCGCGTTCGTGCTTGGCGTAGATCAGCTCCGGCGACACCGGCTTGGTGCGAGACAGCACGCCGAGCCAGCCGAACGGGTAGAGCTTCTCGTACTCCTTGAGCACCGTCTTCGGGATCGACTTGCGGCTCACGCCGTGGAAGCCGTCGGCGCCGATGACGAAGTCGCAGTCGATGCGCACGGTCTCGTCGCCGGCCCGGTAGGTGACGAAGGGCTTGCCGCTCTTCAGGTCGTGCGGCTGCACGTCCTCGGCGTTGTGGATCACGACGCCCTTCATGCGGTCGCGGGCCTCGTAGAGGTCGCGCGTGAGTTCGGTCTGGCCGTAGACGACGACGGAGTTGCCGCCGCTGTACTTGTGCAGGTCGACGCGGTCCATCCTGCCGTCGTGGGCGATGAAGAAGCCCTCGTGGATCTCGCCCTCGCGGTCCATGCGTTCGCCGCACTGCGCCTCGCGCATCAGCTTGGCGAAGCCGTGTTCGAGCACGCCGGCGCGGATGCGGCTGAGCACGTACTCGCGGCTCTGTTTCTCGAGCACGACGTTGTCGATGCCCTTGAGGTGCAGGAGCTGGGACAGCATCAGGCCGGAGGGGCCGCCGCCGATGATGCACACACGGGTTTGCATGGTCTTGTCTCCTTCAGAGGGGTTGCGCCAGATGCTGTTCTGGCCAGCCCGAAAGGTAGCCATCCCGAGCCCCGGAAGGAATGACCGGATGCGTCCAATACTTGTACGATTCGAACATGGCCCGGTCGCGCGAACGCATCCTCTCCTTCAGCCTGTTCGGCGAGTCGGCGCACCTGCCCGACGTGATGCACTGCGAGACCATCGCCGAGCGCTCCGTGCTGCACGACTGGGAATTCGAGCCTCACCGGCATGCCCGGCTGCACCAGGTGCTGCTGATCGAGTCCGGCGGAGGCACGGCGCAGCTCGAAGGCCGCGTGCTGCCGCTGCGGCCGATGTCGCTGGTCAACGTGCCGCCCGGCCACGTGCACGGGTTCTCGTTCGCCCCCGGCACGCAAGGCTATGTGGCCACGCTGGCCGATGAGTTGCGCGACGAGGTGCTCGCCCAGGCCGGTGATGCGCGGCGCACCTTGGCGCACTCGTGCATCCTCGTCGCCGACGAGCCGATCGTCGCGGCGATGCGGCAGATCGGGCTCGAGTTCAGCGGCCGCGATCCGGCGCGTGCGCTGGTGCTGCGCGGCCTGTGCGCGATGCTGCTGGGGCTGACCGCACGCGCGGTGGCCCGCACGGATGCCGTCGAGGAGCCGCTGGCCGAGCCGGAGCTGCTGCGCCGCTTCGAAAGCGCGCTGGAGTTGCACTATCTCGAGCACTGGAAGGTGGCGGACTACGCCCGCGCACTGGCGGTCACGCCCACGCACCTGACGCGCGTGGCCCGCGCGGCCACCGGCGAGCCGGTGTCGCGCCTGATCGATGCGCGCGTCATGCGCGAGGCGCGGCGCAACCTGGCCTACACGAGCATGAGCATCGCCACGATCGCCTACACGCTGGGCTTCTCGGACCCGGCCTACTTCAGCCGCGTGTTCACAAGATCGCTGGGCGTGTCGCCCCGCGCCTTCCGCGAGCGCATGGCGGGTTGAGAAGGTGTGAACGAACCCATCATGGCCGCTCATCCCGCCCAGGCAGCCCCACTCGGCGTTGCAAATGCTCGCCGTAGCCCGAGCTACGTCTGCGCTTTGCGCCTTGATTGGGTCCCCCTGCGCGGTCTGCTCGGCCACGCAGGGTTCATTCACACCTTCTGAGCCCGCGCAGCCCTCTCAGAACAGGAAGTAGCGCTGCGCCATCGGCAGCACCTTGGCCGGCTCGCAGGTGAGCAGCACGCCGTCGGCGCGCACCTCGTAGGTCTGCGCGTCGACTTCCATCTTCGGCGTCAGGCCGTTGTGCACCATGTGCTGCTTGCGTACGCCGCGGCAGCCCTTCACCGCGGCGGTGCGCTTGTGCAGGCCGAGCTGCTCGGGGATGCCGCCTTCCAGCGCCGCGCGGCTCAGGAAGGTCAGCGAACCCTGGTGCAGCGCGCCGCCGAAGGCGCCGAACATCGGCCGGTAGTGCACCGGCTGCGGTGTCGGGATCGACGCGTTCGGGTCGCCCATCGCTGCCGCGGCGATGAAACCGCCCTTCAGGATCAGCGCCGGCTTGACGCCGAAGAAGGCCGGCTTCCACAGCACCAGGTCGGCCCACTTGCCGACCTCGATGCTGCCGATCTCGTGCGCCATGCCGTGCGCCAGCGCCGGGTTGATGGTGAGCTTGGCGATGTAGCGCTTCACGCGCGTGTTGTCGTTGCGCGCCGAGTCGCCCGGCAGCGCGCCGCGCTGCAGCTTCATCTTGTGCGCCGTCTGCCAGGTGCGGATGACGACTTCGCCGACGCGGCCCATGGCCTGGCTGTCGCTGCTCATCATGCTGATCGCGCCGAGGTCGTGCAGCATGTCCTCCGCGGCGATGGTCTCGCGGCGGATGCGGCTCTCGGCGAAGGCGAGGTCTTCGGCGATGCCGGCGTCGAGGTGGTGGCACACCATCAGCATGTCGACGTGTTCGTCGAGCGTGTTGACGGTATAGGGCATGGTCGGGTTGGTGGAGGAGGGCAGGAAGTTCTCCTCGCCCACCACGCGCAGGATGTCCGGCGCATGGCCGCCGCCCGCACCTTCGGTGTGGAAGGCGCACAGCGTGCGTCCCTTGGTCGCCGCGATGGTGTTCTCGACGAAGCCCGATTCGTTCAGCGTGTCGCTGTGGATGGCGACCTGCGTGTCGGTCTCCTCGGCCACCGACAGGCAGCAGTCGATCGCCGCTGGCGTGGTGCCCCAGTCCTCGTGCAGCTTCAGGCCGATGGCGCCGGACATCACCTGCTGGCGCAGCGCCTCGGGCAGGCTCGCATTGCCTTTGCCGAGGAAGCCCAGGTTCATCGGGAAGGCATCGGCCGCCTGCAGCATGCGCGCCATGTTGGCCGGCCCCGGCGTGCAGGTGGTGGCGAAGGTGCCGGTGGCCGGGCCGGTGCCGCCGCCGAGCATGGTGGTCACGCCGGAAGACAGCGCCTCCTCGATCTGCTGCGGGCAGATGAAGTGGATGTGCGAATCGATCGCGCCGGCGGTGACGATCATGCCCTCGCCGGCGATGATCTCGGTGCCCGGGCCGATGACGATGTCCACGCCCGGCTGCACGTCGGGGTTGCCGGCCTTGCCGATGGCGGCGATGCGAGTGCCGCGGATGCCGATGTCGGCCTTGACGATGCCCCAGTGGTCGATGATCAGCGCGTTGGTGATGACGCAGTCCACCGCCTCTTCGCGGCCGGGGCCGTTGACGCGCTGGCTCTGGCCCATGCCGTCGCGGATCACCTTGCCGCCGCCGAACTTCACTTCTTCGCCGTAGCCCCCGGCGGCCAGGGTGTAGTCCTTCTCGACTTCGACGATGAGCTCGGTGTCGGCCAGGCGAACCCGGTCGCCGACGGTGGGGCCGAACATCTCGGCGTAGGCGCGTTTGCCGATGGTGGCCATTCAGGTCTCCCGCCGGGCCGTCCCAAGGGAGGCCTGCGCCCCCTCGGGGGGCAGCGAACAAAGTGAGCGTGGGGGCAGCATGTTCAAAGTTTTCCTTGCACGAGGCCGCGGAAGCCGTAGACCTCGCGGTCGCCGGCGAAGTCGACCAGGTCGACCGTGCGCTGCTGCCCCGGTTCGAAGCGCACTGCCGTGCCCGAGGCGATGTTCAGCCGCATGCCGCGCGCGGCGCCGCGGTCGAACTTGAGCGCGCCGTTGGTCTCGGCGAAGTGGTAGTGCGAGCCGACCTGGATCGGCCGGTCGGCGCCGTTCTCGACCACCAGCGTGATCGTGCGGCGGCCGGGGTTGAGCGCCAGATCGCCGGCATCGACGAGCAGTTCGCCGGGGGTGAAGGCCGTCACTTGCGGCCCCGCCACCACACCATGCCGGCACCGGCGGCCACCGCGAGTGCCAGGCCGAACAGGTCGCTGGCGTGCCAGTGCGGGCCTGCGAAGCCGTGGCCTTCGTGGGCGGCGGCCCAGCCACTGGCCAGCAGCAGCGCGGCGACGATCAGGGTTCGGTTCATGGGTGTCGCCCTCGGAGTCTTGTTCATGCCGTCTCTCATGCGATAGGTTGGTGCACGGTCACCAATTTGGTGCCATCGGGGAACGAGGCTTCGACCTGGATATCCGGGATCATCTCCGCCACGCCGTCCATCACGTCGGCCTTGGTGAGCACTGTCTTGCCCTCGCTCATCAGCGCGGCCACGCTCTTGCCGTCGCGTGCACCCTCCATGATCGCGGCGCTGATCAGGGCCACCGCCTCGGGGTAGTTGAGCTTCAGGCCGCGCGCCTTGCGCCGTTCCGCCAGCAATGCGGCGGTGAAGATGAGCAGCTTGTCCTTCTCGCGGGGCGTGAGTTCCATGGGGTCGGCTTCAGCAGGAGACGTGCCAGATGCTACGAGGGTTCACCCCGTTGGCACAGGCCTTGCCCCAAGAAGGCGCATGAGTGCGAACCCGGCCCTGCCCCAGGAGAATCCGCCCATCGGGCCGGGGATCGCCACGCCTGCAAGCACCAAGGCAGTGCAGCGCGTCATCAAGGTCCGGCGCGACTACAACAGCTGGGTCGCCAAGGAGACGATGGAGGACTACGCGCTGCGCTTCACGCCGCGCTCGTTCCGCAAGTGGTCGTCGCTGCGCGTGGCCAACACCGCCTTCGGCGCAGCCTCGTTCCTGGTGCTCGAGGCCGTGGGCGGCACGCTGCTCGTGGACTATGGCTTCGTCAATGCCTTCTGGGCCATCCTCGCCACCGGGCTGATCATCTTCTTGGCCGGCTGGCCGATCAGCGTGTATGCCGCGCGCCATGGTGTCGACATGGACCTGCTCACGCGCGGTGCCGGCTTCGGCTACATCGGCTCCACCATCACCTCGCTGATCTACGCGAGCTTCACCTTCATCTTCTTCGCGCTCGAGGCGGCCATCATGGCCTACGCGATCGAGCTCGCCTTCGACATCCCGCCGGCCTGGGGCTACCTGCTGTGCTCGCTGCTGGTGATCCCGCTGGTCACCCACGGCGTGACGACGATCAGCCGGCTGCAGGTGTGGACGCAGCCGCTGTGGCTGGCCATGCTGATCGTGCCGCTGGCCTACGTGCTGCAGCAGCACCCGACGGTGCTGACGGACATCTGGCATTTCGGCGGCATCGTCTCCGGCGCCTCGGGCACCGACGAGCTGCAACCGGCCGGCTTCGACCTGATGAAGTTCGGTGCCGCCATGACGGTGGGCATCGCACTCATCACGCAGATGGGCGAGCAGGCCGACTACCTGCGCTTCATGCCTGAAAGGCAGCGCAGCAACCGCTTCGCCTGGTGGGCCGGCGTGATGATCGGCGGCCCCGGCTGGGTCATCCCCGGCGTGCTGAAGATGCTCGCCGGCTGCCTGCTCGCCTACCTGGCGATCGGCTACGCGGTGCCGGTGGCGCGCGCAGTCGACCCGACCCAGATGTACCTGATCGCCTACGGCGCGGTGACCTCGAACTACGGCTGGGCAGTGGCGGCCACCGCGGTGTTCGTGATCGTCTCGCAACTCAAGATCAACGTCACCAACGCCTACGCCGGCTCGCTGGCCTGGTCGAACTTCTTCGCGCGGCTCACGCACAGCCACCCGGGCCGCGTGGTGTGGATGGTGTTCAACACGCTGATCGCGCTGATGCTGATGGAGCTGAACGTCTTCCAGGCGCTCGGCAAGGTGCTCGGCCTGTACTCGAACATCGCGATCAGCTGGATGATGGCGGTGGTGGCCGACCTGGTGATCAACAAGCCGATGGGCTGGTCGCCCAAAGGCATCGAGTTCAAGCGCGCCCACCTGTTCGACGTCAACCCGGTCGGCGTCGGGGCGATGGGCATCGCCTCCCTCGTTTCCATCGTCGCCTACCTCGGTGTGCTCGGGCCGATGGCGCAGGCCTTCTCGGCCGTGATCGCGCTGGTCACCGCGTTCGTCTGCTCGCCGCTGATCGCCTGGTGGACGAAAGGCCGCTACTACCTCGCGCGGCAGCCCGACGCGGCGCCGCAGGAACAAGGCAGCTACAAGCGCCTGACGCGCTGCACGATCTGCGAGCGCGACTACGAACACGACGACATGGCGCAATGCCCGGCCTACGGCGGCGCGATCTGCTCGCTGTGCTGCTCGCTCGACGCGCGCTGCCACGACCTGTGCAAGCCCGACGCGCGGCTGTCGGTGCAATGGCGCTCGGCCATGTCGGGCATCGTGCCGCCGGGCCTGTGGCAGCGGCTGGACACCGAGCTCGGCCACTACCTGATGCTGATGGCGCTGGCCATGCCGGCGCTGGCCGCGCTGTTCGCCACTGTGTACACGCAGGAGCGGCGTGCGCTGGGTGGGATGGCGCCCGAGGCCGAGGCGGCACTGCAGATGGGCTTCGTGAAGGTGTATGCGGCCTTGCTCGTGACCAGCGCGGTGGTCGCCTGGTGGCTGGTGCTCAAGCACAAGAGCGCGCAGGTGGCGCAGGAGGAATCGAACCGCCAGACGCTGCTGCTGGTGCAGGAGATCGAGTCGCACCGCCGCACCGACGAGGCACTGCAGCAGGCCAAGCAGGTAGCGGATTCGGCCAACCAGGCGAAGAGCCGCTACATCTCCGCCATCAGCCACGAGCTGCGCACGCCCTTGAACAGCATCCTCGGCTACGCGCAATTGCTCGACGATGACCCGTCCATCCCCGAGGCGCGCCGCCAGGCGGTGCGCGTCATCAAGCGCGGCGGCGACCACCTGTTGTCGCTGATCGAAGGCACGCTGGACATGGCGCGCATCGAGGGCGGCAAGCTCACGCTGGAGCCTGCACCGCTGCGCCTGCGCGAGAGCCTGCAGCAAATCGCGCGCATGTTCGAGCTGCAGGCGCAGTCCAAGGGCATCGGCTTCGTCGCCGAGATCGACGCGCAGGCGCCGGAGCTGGTGCGTGCCGACGAGAAGCGGCTGCGCCAGATCCTCATCAACCTGCTGGGCAACGCGGTGAAGTTCACGCGCAGCGGCCGGGTCGTGTTCCGCCTGCGCTACGCCCGCGAGATCGCGCACTTCGAGATCGAGGACACCGGCCCGGGCATGCCGCCCGACGAAGTGGCGCGCGTCTTCGAGCCCTTCGCGCGCGGCTCGGCGGCGGGGCAGGGCGGCACCGACGGCACGGGCCTGGGCCTGACCATCGCGAAGATGCTCACCGAGCTGATGGGCGGCGAGATGACGGTGGACAGCCAGCCCGGCCGCGGCTCGGTGTTTCGCGTGCGCCTGTTCCTGCCCGAGCTGCACTCCGATGCGCTGCCGGCGCCGAAGGCGGCGGCGCGCGTCGGTTATGCGGGCGAGCGGCGGCGCGTCCTCGTCGTAGACAACGAGGAGGCCGACCGCGGCCTGCTCGTCAGCGTGCTCGAGCCGCTGGGCTTCGATCTGCGCACCGCGGCCTCGGGCGAGCAGTGCCTGGCGATGCTGCGCGAAGGCCGGGCGCAGCCCGATGGCTGGCGGCCCGATGCGATCTTCATGGACCTGGCCATGCCCGGCATCGATGGATGGGAGACGTTGCGCCGCATCCGCCACGAGGCCATCGGCCCGGCGGCGCTGGCGATCGTCTCGGCCAACGCCTTCGACCAGGGGCTGGACAACGACGTGGGCATCACGCCGCGCGACTTCATCACCAAGCCGGTGCGTGTGGGCGAGCTGCTCGACTGGCTGGGGCGAGCGATGGCGCTGCAGTGGCTCACGGCCGATGTGGCCGTGGCGGCGGCGAGCCCACCTGCCGTGGCCACCGAGAGCCTGGCCCTGCCGGCCGAGCCGCACCTGCGGGCGCTGCAGGAGCTGGTCAACATCGGCTACGTGCGCGGGATCGTCAAGCGGCTCGATCAGATCGAGACCGAGTCGCCGGCTTGCGCGGCTTTCGTCGAGCGCATGCGGGCGATGGCGCGGGGGTTCCAGCTCGACGAGATGAATGGGGTGTTGACGCGGGCTTTGGAGTCGTGATGTTGAGATTGGTGCTTTCTGGGGCAGCCCGCCGGTCGCGCCCGGCCGGCGGTAACTTTCATTTGCTGGCCCAAATGAAAGTCACCAAAGCAAAGGGCCTGAATACGATCTGGCCGCTGCACGTGGCAGCAGACCCGAGGCGGCTGGTGTCGCGCCTTGCCGACCTGAAACACCGAGCGCGTGTTGGACGAGCCTGCGGTTCGATGGATCTCTCCGGCCGGGCGAGACCGGCGGGCTCCCGGCGGACCGCCAGATGAACCTCGACCGCCACAACTCCGACGTCGTGCTCATCGTCGACGACGTGCCCGACAACCTGTCGATGCTGCACGACGCGCTCGACGAGTTCGGCTACACCGTGCTCGTCGCCACCAACGGCGAGCAGGCCCTGCAGCGCGCCGCGCAGGCCATGCCCGACGTGATCCTGCTCGACGCGATGATGCCGGGGCTCGACGGCTTCGAGGTGGCGAAACGGCTGAAGGCCGAGACGGCCACCGCCGCCATCCCGATCATTTTCATGACCGGCCTGACCGAGACCGAGCATGTGCTCAAGGCCTTCCAGTCCGGCGGCGTGGACTACGTGGCCAAGCCGATCAAGCCGATGGAGGTGCTCGCGCGCATCGCCGCGCACGTGCAGGGCGCGCGCGAGCGGCGCCAGGCGCGCAATGCGCTCGATGCCTTCGGCCACGCCACGCTGTCGGTGCGCGCCGCCGACGGGCGCATCCTCTGGCAGACGCCGCTGGCGCGCCAGCTGCTCACCGCCCACGAGGCCGGTGACGGCCACCACCTCGGCGAGGCGCTGCTCGACTGGCTGCAGGCGCAGGCCGTGGTGCAGGCCACCGGCGGCACGCCGCAGCCGCTGACGATCGCGCGGCACGGCAAGCGCCTGGCCTTCGCGCTGCACGAGGCCAGCGCGGCCAGCGGCGGCGAGAGCGGCGGCGACGACGAGTGGCTGCTGGTGATGAGCGAGTCGTCCGACGAGTCGACCATCGAGGCGCTCGGCCTGGCCTTCAAGCTCACTGCGCGCGAGGCCGAAGTGCTCTACTGGGTGGTGCAGGGCAAGACCAACCGCGACATCGGTGACATCCTGGGCACCAGCCCGCGCACCGTGCACAAGCACCTCGAGCATGTGTTCGAGAAACTCGGCGTCGAGACGCGCACCGCCGCAGCGTCGATGGCGATGGGGCGGGTGCGGCAGCTTTCTCCGGCACGCTGAAGGAGGGATCCGTGGTTCTGGCCATTCGACCGGCCCAGGCGCGCGACGCCGCCGCGTTGGCCGAGATCTACGCACCGAGCGTGCTGCATCGGCCGACTTCGTTCGAGCTGCGCGCGCCCGACGCCGCCGAGATGGCCGCACGCCTGGCCAAGGTGACGATGATGTGGCCCTGGCTCGTGGCCGAGGAGGGCGGCGAGGTGCTGGGCTACTGCTACGCCGGCGCGTTCGCCGAGCGCGAAGCCTACCGATGGTCGGTCACGGTGAGCGCCTACGTGCGCGACGGCATGCACCGGCGCAGCATCGGTCGGCAGCTGTACACCGTGCTGTTCGATCTGCTGCGCCGGCAGGGCGCGGTGTCGGCCTTTGCCGGAATCACCTTGCCCAACGAAGCGAGCGTGGGGTTGCACCGCGCCATGGGTTTCGAGCCGGTGGGCGTGTACCCGCGGGTCGGCTTCAAGCTCGGCCGCTGGCACGACGTGGGCTGGTATGGCCTGGCCCTGCGCGTGCCAGCGGGCGAAGCGCAGCCGGAAGAACTGGTTCCCTGGCCGCTGCTGGCGAGGCCCGAGCCCGGGCGCTGAACCGGGCAGAGTCCATCCATCGTGGTGCGGCATAGCGACTGTGTAGGATCGGCCGCTGCCGGTGAGCCCCGCAGCAGCGGGGCCGGACCACAGGACACCCGCATCGATGAGCGAGCTCTCACAGATTGGCGCGGCTGCGCCCCCATCGTCACTGCCCGGCGACGCTTCGCAGTGGTACAAGGATGCGGTCATCTATGAGTTGCACATCAAGGCGTTCTTCGACTCGAACGGCGACGGCCTGGGTGACTTCGCGGGCCTGATCGAGAAACTCGACCACGTCCGCGACCTCGGGGTCAACACGATCTGGCTGCTGCCGTTCTACCCTTCGCCGCTTCGCGACGACGGCTACGACGTATCCGACTTCACGAGCGTCAATCCGGCCTACGGCTCCGCCGCCGACGTCAAGCGGCTGGTCGACGAAGCGCACCGCCGCGGCCTGCGCGTGATCACCGAGCTGGTTCTCAACCACACCTCCGACCAGCACCCCTGGTTCCAGGCCGCGCGCCGCGCACCGCGCGGCTCGCCGGAGCGCGAGTTCTACGTCTGGAGCGACGACCCGCAGCAATACGCGGGCACGCGCATCATCTTCACCGACACCGAGAAGTCGAACTGGTCGTGGGACGATGTCGCCGGCCAGCATTACTGGCACCGCTTCTTCAGCCACCAGCCCGACCTGAACTTCGACAACCCGGCGGTGCGCGAGGCCGTGTTCGGCATCATGGAGTTCTGGCTCGAGCAAGGCGTCGACGGCTTCCGCCTGGATGCCATTCCCTACCTGATCGAGCGCGAGGGCACGAGCAACGAGAACCTGCGCGAGACCCACGAGGTGATCAAGGGCCTGCGCCGCCGCCTCGACGAGAAGTACCCGAACCGCTTGCTGCTGGCCGAGGCCAACATGTGGCCGGAGGACGTGCGCGAGTACTTCGGCGAGGACGACGAGTGCCACATGGCCTACCACTTCCCGCTGATGCCGCGCATGTACATGGCCATCGCGCAGGAAGACCGCCACCCGGTGGTGGAGATCCTGGCGCAGACGCCGGACATCTCGCCCGCCTGCCAATGGGCCATCTTCCTGCGCAACCACGACGAGCTCACGCTCGAGATGGTCACCAGCCGCGAGCGCGACTACATGTACAGCATGTACGCCGCCGACCCGCGCGCGCGCATCAACCTCGGCATCCGCCGCCGGCTGGCGCCGCTGCTCGAGAACGACCTCGAGCGCATCAAGCTGATGAACAGCCTGCTGCTGTCGATGCCTGGCTCGCCGGTGCTGTACTACGGCGACGAGATCGGCATGGGCGACAACATCTTCCTCGGCGACCGCGACGGCGTGCGCACGCCGATGCAGTGGACGAGCGATCGCAATGGCGGCTTCTCGCGCGCCGACCCGCAGCGCCTGTACCTGCCGCCCATCCAGGACCCGGTGTACGGCTACGAGTCGGTCAATGTCGAGGCGCAGTCGCGCGAGCCTTCCTCGCTGCTCAACTGGACGCGCCGGCTGCTCGCCGTGCGGCGCTCGACGCAGGTGTTCGGGCGCGGCGGCATCACCATGCTGCATCCGGGCAACCGCAAGGTGCTGGCCTACGTGCGCGAACTGGGCGACGAGGCGGTGCTGTGCGTGGCCAACCTGGCGCGCACGGCCCAGCCGGTGGAGATCGATCTGGCTCGGTTCAGCGGCCGCGTGCCGGTGGAGATGATGGGCGGCAACGCCTTCGCCCCGGTCGCCGATTCCGGCTATGCACTGACGCTGCCCGCGCACGGCTTCTTCTGGCTGCGGCTGGCGGTGGACGTGGCCCCGCCGGACTGGTACGTCGACCGCCGGCCGGTCGAGGATCTCGCCGTGCTGGTGCTGTTCGACGGATGGAACAGCCTGTTCCGCGATCGTGTGGTGCCCTGGCGTATCGCCATGGCCATCCGGACGCTGGCGCAGTTCGAGGAGCGTGTGTTGCCGGCCTACATCGCCCGCCAACGCTGGTTCACGGGGCGCGACGAGGCACTGGCGCGGGCCCGCATCGCCGACCACGCCGTGCTCGATCACGAAGGACGGGAGTGGCTGCTGAGCCTGCTCGACGCCCGTTCGGCCGACGACGCCGTGCGCTGGTTCGCGCCTTTTGCGCTGGCCTGGGAAGACGGCGAAGACGAGCGCCTGCGCCTTCTGCAACCCGCCGCCGTGGCGAAGGTGCGCGTCGGCCCTCGCGTGGGCGTGATGGCCGATGCCCAGGCCGACCCGGCCTTCTGCGCGGCGGTCTTGAATGCGATGGCGGCTCGCCGCGAACTGCGCGGCGCCCGCTGCACGCTGCGCTTCTTGCCCTCGGCAGCGTTCGCGGACATCGTGCGGCGCGTGCCGGCCACGCCGTCGCAACTGCGCGTGCTGCCGCAGGCGCGCAGTTCCACGCTGGTGGTCGAGGAGTGCCTGTTCATGAAGGTGCTGCGCCAGGTGGGCCCGGGCATCCACGTCGAGGCGGAGATGGGTCGGTTCCTCACCGACGTGGCGCATTTCGAGCACCACGCCGCCGTGGCCGGGACGGTCGAGCATGTGGCCGACGGCGGTGCCACGAGCAGCCTGATCCTGCTGCAGGCCTACCTCCCCAACCAGGGCGACGCCTGGGCCCTGGCCCTCGATCAGTTGCAGCTCTGGCTGGGCCGCCATGGGGCCGGGAAGCCCGCGGTCGAGCCGGTGGACGAGGGCTTCCTGGAGCGCATGCGCATGCTCGCGCGGCGCACGGCCGAACTGCACGCGGCCCTGCACCGGCGCAGCGGCGACGCCGCCTTCGACCCCGAGCCGATCGACGCGGCCGACCTGCAACGCTGGGCCGAGCAGGTGCGCCATTGCATCGACGCGGTCCGCGCGCTGCTGGTCGAACACGCGCCGTCGTGGGCGCCGGCTCAGCAGGCGCTGGTGCAGCGCGTGGCCGCGTCCGGCGGCCAGGCTGTCTTCGCGCGCGCTGCGGCGGCGGCACCCGCCGGCATGAAGACCCGCATCCATGGCGGATTCCGGTTGCAGGAGGTGCTGCTGGTGCACAGCGACTTCGCCTTCGTCGACTTCGAGGGCGACCCGCGCGTGCCGCTGGCGCAGCGCCGTGCCAAACAATCGCCGCTGCGCGACGTGGCGGCGATGCTCTGTTCGCTCGATCAGGTGCGTGATGCAGCCCTGCTCGCTGGCGTGCAACCCGATGCCGACCCGGCCCGCCGCGACGCGCTGGCCGCGCAGTGGCTGCGCACGGTGCGCGAGGCCTTCCTCGGCGCGTATGCCGAGTCGGCGCTGGCCACCGGTGGCTGGCCCGACAGCCTGGCCCTGGATGCGGCGCGACCCTGGCTGGCACTGTTCGAGATCGAGCGCATCGCGCAGCTGTTGTGCGATGAGATTCCCCAGCGCCCCGCGACGGCCGCCGGGCTGCTGGCCAGCCTGGCGGACCGCCTGGACGCCTGACACCGAGGAGACACCATGGACACGATCAACATTGCCATCGAGCCGCTGCGCGCCTTCCTCGTGCAGGTCGGTGCCTACCTGCCGCGGCTCGGTGTCGCGCTGGCCATCGCGCTGGGCGGCTGGCTGCTGGCCAAGGCGCTGCGCTTCGCGGCGGTCAAGGCCTTGCGCGCGCTGAACTTCCACGTGCTGAGCGAGCGCGCCGGTGTCGACGACTTCCTGCAGCAGGGCGGCAGCCGCAAGGACACCGCCGATGTCGTCGGCCTGATCGTCTTCTGGCTGGTGCTGCTCGGCGCGCTGATCGTCGCTTCGAACGGGCTCGGCCTGTCGCAGGTCACCGACGTGCTGGCGCGCGTGCTGCTGTTCCTGCCCCGCCTGCTGGTCGGGCTGCTGGTGGTGGTGTTCGGGCTGTACTTCGCCCGATTCGTCGGCCAGTCGGTGCAGGCCTGGTGCCGGGGCGCGGAGATCGGCGACGCCGAGTTGATTGGCAGTTCGGTGCGCTACTCGATCGTGACCTTCGTCGTGCTGATCGCGATCGACCACATCGACATCGGCAATGGCCTGGTGCAGCAGACCTTCCTCATCCTGCTCGGCGGCGTCGTGCTCGGTCTCGCACTGGCTTTCGGCATCGGCGGCAAGGATCGCGCTGCGGCCATGCTCGACCGCTGGTTTCCGCGGGCCCGCGAGCCTGACCGGCGCTGAGCGCCGCGGCGGCTCAGGCGGCCGGCTCGCGCACCAGGCGCACCGGCAGTTCGGGTGCGCGGCCCTGCCTGTCCTGGCCGGCGTAGACGGTCAAGTGAGGGAAGGGGATCTCGATGCCCTTCGCATCGAAAGCCTGCTTCAGGCGACGCAGGTACTCGCGCCTCACCGTCCACTGCTCGAGCGCCACGCACTTGAACCGGCAGCGGATCACCACGGCCGAGTCGGCCCAGCGCTCGACGCCTGCGACCTCGAGATCGTCGAGGATGCGCGCCGCATGGGCCGGGTCGGCGCGCATCGCGCCGCCGACCTCGCGCATCACCTCCACCACGGCATCGGTGTCTTCCCGGTACGCCACGCCCACGTCCATCACCGCCTGCGCGAAGCCGCGGCTGAGGTTGACCACCGTCGTGATCTGCCCATTCGGCACGAAGTGAACGTTGCCGTCGTAGTCGCGCAGCTGCACGAAGCGCAGCGTGACCACCTCGACCAGGCCCGCGTGCTCGCCGAGCTTCACCACGTCGCCCTCGCGGATCTGGTTCTCCAGCAGGATGAAGAAGCCGGTGAAGTAGTCCTTCACCAGGCTCTGGGCGCCGAAGCCCACCGCCAGGCCGACGACCCCGGCCGCGCCGAGGATCGGTGCCACCGAGATGCCCAGTTCGCCGAGCACCAGCATGCCCGCGATCAGCGAGACGACCACCGCGGCGATGTAGCGGAACACGCGGCCCAGCGTCTCGGCGCGCTTGACGGCTTCGCGGTCGTCGAAGCGGCTGGCGATGCGGATGCGGAAGGCACGTATCGCGCGCTGCAATACACCGATCAGGATCCAGGCCGCCACGACGATGCCGACGATGCGCAGCCCGGTGGCGGCTGCGCTGCCGAGTTCGGCCCACAGGGCCAGGCTCTCGGCCATCAAGTCCTTCAGGGTGCTCACGTTCCTGTCTCCATCAGGGTGGTCAGGAACCTGCGCCGCCACCGGTGGACGTCATGGAGGCGGATCTCCTCCATCAGTTTCGAATGCCGCAATCGCCGCTCTTCCAGCGGCATGTGCAGCGCACGCTGGATCGCATCGGCCGTCGCCTGGATGTCGTATGGGTTGACCAGCAAGGCGTCGACAAGTTGTTCCGCGGCGCCGGCGAAGCGTGACAGCACCAACACGCCCGGGTTCTCGGGATCCTGGGCAGCGACGAACTCCTTGGCCACCAGGTTCATGCCATCGCGCAGCGGCGTCACCAGACCCACCCGCGCGGCGCGGTACAGGCCCGGCACACGTTTGCGTGCCACCGTGCGATGGATGTAGCGGATCGGCATCCAGTCGATTTCCCCGAAATCGCCGTTGATCGCGCCGCACAGTCCCTCGAGCTGTCGGCGGATGTCGCCGTAGGCGTCCACGTCCTCGCGTGACGGTGCCGCGACCTGGATCAGCGTGGCGCTGTTGCGATTCTCGGGGTAACGATCGAGCAGGGTGCGGAAGGCGCGCATGCGCTGCGGCAGTCCCTTGGAATAGTCCAGCCGGTCCACACCGACGAGAACTCGCCGGCGGGCGTACTGCTCGCGCAAGGTGGCGAGCATGGCCTGGGCGTCCTCCGCCATCGTCAGCCTGGCGAATTCTTCAACGTCGATGCCGATCGGAAAGGCGTCGGCGTGCAACTGCCTGTTGAACGCGCCGAAGCGGTTGTCGGTGAGCTGCTCCGCATGCGCCTCGGTGACCAGATAGCGCGACAGATGCGTCAGGTCCGTCTGGCTCTGCAGGCCGACGAGGTCGTAGGCGAACAGCGCACGAACCAGCCATTCGTGCGCAGGAATGGCGGCCAGGATCAGCGGGGGCGGCACCGGGATGTGCAGGAAGAAGCCGATGCGCTGCTTGCAGCCCATGGCGCGCAGTTCGGCCGCCAGCGGTATCAGGTGGTAGTCGTGCACCCAGATCACGTCGTCGGGCTTCAGGAGCGGCAGCAGCCGGTGCGCGAACATCCGGTTCACGCGACGGTAGCCGTCGATGTAGCCTGCGTCGAAGTCGGCCAGATCGAGCCGGTAGTGGAAAACCGGCCAGAGCACCCCGTTGGCGTAGCCAAGGTAGTAGCTGTTGTGGTCTTCCTGCGTGAGGTCGATGGTCGCCAGTGTCACGTTGCCGGCGCGATGCGTGTGCAGCTTGCCTTCGCCTTGCGAACGCTCGACCACCGCGCCGCTGGTGCCGAACCACAGCCCACCGCTTTCAGCCAGGGCTTCGCCCAGGGCCACGGCCAGGCCGCCGGCGGCGGTCTTGCGCGGGTCGGCAACACGATTGGAGACGACGACCAGCCGGCTCATGTCGCCACCCGCTCGACGCGCAGGCCGGCGAGGTGGTCGGCGGCGCGGACTAGCCATTCGCGCAGCGCGGCCGGATCGGGCAGGTGGTGAGCGGCGAGCGTCTCGCCCTCGCCGATCTTCACGGCCACGCCGCCGAGCGACTGGACGAGTTCGAATGCGCCTTCGTCGGTGACATCGTCGCCGAAGAACCAGGGCCGGCGGTGGCGGAACGGCCGTTCATCGAGAAAACTTCGCACCGCCATGCCCTTGCTCGCACGCCGCGGCTTGAGCTCGACGACCTGCTTGCCACGCATCAACACCATGCCTTCGGCAGACTGCATCGCCGCGGACAGGGTCTCGATGCAAAGATCCTCGAGTTCGGGCGCCTGTCGGTAGTGCAGCGCAATCGCGCCAGGCTTGCGCTCGACGAGCAGCGCCGGATGCCGTGCCACCAGTGCGTCGATCAGCGCGGCAGGCTGCTCCAAAGCGCCCACCGCGATGCGGCGCACGAATCCATCCGAGCCTCGGCGCTCGGTGCCGTGCACGCCGGCCGCGGGAAGCGGCGCCTCCAGTCCCAGGTGCCGGTCGATGTCGGCCAACGGACGGCCGGACACCAGGGCCAGTGCGCCGCCGAGCAGGCCGCTCAGTCGCACGAGCAACTCGGGCAGGCCGGGCTCGACCACCACCGCATCGGGCTGCGCCGCGATGTCTACCAGGGTGCCATCGAAGTCGAGGAAGATCGCGCTGGCGCGATCGGGTAGATCGGGAATCAGCATGCCTCGACCATAAGGCATTGATACCAATGTATCGACCTGGCTCATGAAAGCCGCAGCACCTTGCTGCGGCTTGACACCCGCCGCCTGCCCGGGCTGTAGTGCTTGATTTCGATCGACCATTGGCCGAGAGTGGCCTTTTGCGTGACAGCCTTGCGCCAAAGGCCAGGCGAGGACCGTTCGAGCAAGCAGGTGCTTCGAATGATCTTTGGCAAGCCTGTCGCGCCGCGCGTTCGCCACAATCCTGCTGGCGGCGTGCGCGGAATCGGCCGAGCACGTGCGGCAAGGAGTTCACGCACATGGCCAAGCCCTCGACTTCAACGATCAAGCCTCGCTGCACGCGGGTGCTCGGTGCGGCGTTCGCGGCGGCCCTGGCGCTGGCCGGCTGCGCCGTGCAGGTGCAGAACCGCCAGCCCGCACAGGAGATCGCCCAGAGCGCCAAGCCGCCGGGCTCGGTCTATCCCGGCTGGCGTGTCTTCCAGGACAAGTGCTCGCGTTGCCACGGGCCCGATGCCGCCGGCACACCACGCGGACCCGACCTGCTGCCCAAGGTCCGCGAGATGGGCTCGCGGCAGTTCGTCGGCCTGGTGCTGCGGCGCTACGACTGGAGCCTGCCGGCCTCGCGCGCCGGCAGCGAGAGCGCCGCACGCGAAGCGCTGGTCGACGACGTGCTGCAGCGCCGCGAAGGCCAGCTCGTCATGCCGGCCTGGGAGAGCGAACCGCGCGTCAACGCGCACATCATGGACTTGTACGCCTACCTCTCGGCCCGGGCCCTGGGCAGCCAGGGCCCGGGGCGGCCCACGCCGTAGGGATTCCTGCGTGAACGATGGCGACGGCGGTGCGTGCGCCGCCTACGCCACCTTGCGTATTGGCCGGACGAGACGGCGCACCTAACCTGCGCCTGTCTCACAACCCGACCCACAAGCCAGGAGTCCGTTCACCATGAATCTGTCCCGCCGCTTCGCCGCGAAATCGCTCACCGCGCTGGCCGCCGCCGCCTGCACGATGGGCTTTGCCACCATTGCCCAGGCCCAGGCCACCATCAAGGTCGGCGTGCTGCACTCGCTGTCGGGCACGATGGCCATCTCCGAGACGGTGCTCAAGGACGTCGCCCTGATGGCGATCGACGAGATCAACGCCAAGGGCGGTGTGCTCGGCAAGAAGCTCGAGCCGGTGGTCGTCGACCCCGCCTCCAACTGGCCGCTGTTCGCCGAGAAGGCCAAGCAGCTGATCGACCAGGACAAGGTCGCCGTCACCTTCGGCTGCTGGACCAGCGTGAGCCGCAAGTCGGTGCTGCCGGTCTACGAAGAGAAGAACTCGCTGCTGTTCTACCCGGTGCAGTACGAAGGCGAAGAGCTGTCGAAGAACGTGTTCTACACGGGCGCAGCGCCGAACCAGCAGGCCATCCCCGCCGTCGAGTACCTGATGAGCAAGGACGGCGGCTCGGCCAAGCGCTGGGTGCTGCTGGGCACCGACTACGTCTACCCGCGCACGACGAACAAGATCCTGCGCGCCTTCCTGAAGGCCAAGGGCGTGGCCGAGGCCGACATCATCGAGGAGTACACCCCCTTCGGCCACAGCGACTACCAGAGCATCATCGCCAAGATCAAGAAGTTCGCTTCCGAGGGCAAGAAGACCGCCGTCGTGTCGACCATCAACGGCGACTCCAACGTGCCCTTCTACAAGGAACTGGGCAACCAGGGCCTGAAGGCGACCGACGTGCCGGTGGTGGCCTTCTCGGTGGGTGAAGAGGAGCTGCGCGGCGTCGACACCAAGCCGCTGGTCGGCCACCTGGCCGCCTGGAACTACTTCATGTCGATCAAGAGCCCGGCCAACACCGAGTTCGTCAAGAAGTGGAGCGACTACGCCAAGGCCAAGAACATCCCCGGCCACAAGGACAAGCCGCTGACCAACGACCCGATGGAAGCCACCTACATCGGCATCATGATGTGGAAGCAGGCGGTCGAGAAGGCGAAGTCGACCGACACCGACAAGGTGATCGCGGCGATGGCCGGCCAGACCTTCCCGGCGCCGGGCGGCTTCATGTCCACGATGGACAAGGAGAACCACCACCTGCACAAGCCGGTGTTCATCGGCGAGATCAAGGCCGACGGCCAGTTCAACGTGGTGTGGAAGACCAAGGGCCCGGTCGTGGCCGACCCGTGGAGCGACTACATCGCCGAGAACAAGGGCAAGAAGAACGTGCCCGAGAAGAAGTGACCCACCCCCGGAGCGCCTGACGGCGCTCCCCCTCAAGGGGGCGACGCCAGCGGACCGGCGAAGCCGGATCCGCGGCGTCCGCTTGAAGGGCGGACGGTCCTCGACCTGTCCGCGTCTTCTTCTGAACCTCACTCGAATGCTTCGACGACTCGTTCTCTGCTGTGTGCTGCTCTGCAGTTCTGTTGCAGCCTTCGCGCTGACGCCCGCGCATGCGCTGGCCATCGCGTCGGGTGACAGCGACGATCGCATCGCCGCGCTGAACGACGCGGCGGCGAGCGCCGCCGACGGGCTCGGGCCTTTCGTGCAGGCGCTGCTCGACGACTCGGTCAAGGTCGCGGGCGACAAGGTCTTCATCGTGCAGAGCGACAAGGCAGTCGATGCGGCCACCGGCGCCGCGGCCACCGTACCCGACGACGCGGAAGACGTGGTCAACAACAACCGCGTACGCGGCGCGCTGCAGGCCGCCATGGGCGCGCTGCAGCTGCTCTCGCCCGACATCGAGGCGCGCCGGGCCGGCGTGGCCGAACTGCTCAAGCAGCAGCTCGACGAGGCTCAGCTGCCGCTGCTCGAGAAGGCCTTCGAGGCCGAGAGCGATGCCGCGCTGAAAGCCTCGCTCGAGCGCATGCGCGCCACCATCCTCGTCTCGTCGAGCGACAAGGCCAAGCGTCTCGCGGCGATCACCGCGCTCGCCGGCAGCGGCCAGGGGGCGGTGGCCAGCCTGCTGCAGGAGCGCCTCGCCCCCGACGCCGAAACCGACCCCGAGGTGCGCGCCGCGCTCGCCCGCGCGCTCGACAGCGTGCGCGACCGCCTCGCCTGGGGCGAGCGCATCGGCGTGGTCTTCACCGGCGCCAGCCTCGGCTCCATCCTGCTGCTGGCTGCGCTCGGCCTGGCCATCACCTACGGTCTGATGGGCGTCATCAACATGGCGCACGGCGAGCTGCTCATGATCGGCGCCTACGCCACCTATGTGGTGCAGAACGTCTTCCGCAACCACCTGCCTGGGCTGTTCGACTACTACATCCTGGCAGCCATCCCCTTGTCGTTCCTCGCTTCGGCGCTGGTCGGCGCGGCGATGGAGCGCAGCGTCATCCGCTGGCTCTACGGCCGGCCGCTGGAGACGCTGCTGGCCACCTGGGGCATCAGCCTGGTGCTGATGCAGGGCGTGCGCACGCTGTTCGGCGCGCAGAACGTGCCGGTGGAGAACCCGGCCTGGCTGTCTGGCGGCGTGTCGCTGATGAGCAACCTGACGCTGCCCTTCAACCGCATCGCCATCATTGCCTTCGCCGTGCTGGTGCTGGCCGGCGTGGCACTGTTGATCGCGCGCACGCGGCTGGGGCTGTTCGTGCGCGGCGTGACGCAGAACCGCCGCATGGCCGCCTGCGTGGGCGTGAACACGGCCCGCGTGGACACCTATGCCTTCGCGCTCGGCTCCGGCCTCGCCGGGCTGGCCGGCTGCGCGCTCTCGCAGGTGGGCAACGTCGGCCCGGACCTCGGCCAGAGCTACATCGTCGACAGCTTCCTCGTCGTCGTGCTCGGCGGCGTGGGCCAGCTCGCTGGCACCGTCTACGCGGCGCTCGGCCTGGGCGTGCTGAACAAGCTGCTCGAGGGCGTGGCCGGTGCCGTGCTCGCCAAGATCATGGTGCTGGTGTTCATCGTCATCTTCATCCAGAAGCGACCCCAGGGGATCTTTGCCATGAAGGGCCGGAGCGCAGAAGCATGAGTGCCGTCTTGCCCGTCTCCGCCGCGCCGTCGCCGACGCGCGTGCTGTCCCTGAAGAGCTGGTTCGGCGTGCTCGCCGCATTGCTCGCCGTGGTGGTGCTCGCCCCGGTGCTCAACCTCGTCGTACCCGAAGGCAACCTGTTCCACATGAGCGACTTCGCCGTCGCGCTGGTGGGCAAGATCATGTGCTACGCGATCTGCGCGCTGGCGATGGACCTGATCTGGGGCTACACCGGCATCCTCTCGCTCGGCCACGGCCTGTTCTTCGCGCTGGGCGGCTACGCGATGGGCATGTACCTGATGCGCCAGATCGGCACCGACGGCCAGTACCAGTCCGAGATGCCCGACTTCATGGTGTTCCTGAACTGGAAGGAATTCCCCTGGCACTGGGCGCTCAGCGACAGCTTCGTCTTCCAGATGGCGATGGTCGTGCTGGCGCCCGGGGTGCTGGCCTTCGTGTTCGGCTTCTTCGCCTTCCGCTCGCGCATCAAGGGCGTCTACTTCTCGATCATCACGCAGGCCATGACCTTCGCCGCGATGCTGCTGTTCTTCCGCAACGAGACCGGCTTCGGCGGCAACAACGGCTTCACCGACTTCAAGCGCATCCTGGGCATCACCATCGCCACGCCGTCGACGCGCATGGTGCTGTTCGTGATCACCGGCCTCGTGCTGATCGGCTTCTTCGTGTTCGCGCGCTGGCTGGTGGCCAGCAAGTTCGGCCGTGTGCTGCAGGCCATCCGCGACGCCGAGAGCCGCGTCATGTTCACCGGTTACGACCCGATCCGCTACAAGCTCACCATCTGGGTGATCTCGGCGGTGACGTGCGGCATCGCCGGCGCGCTCTACGTGCCGCAGGTGGGCATCATCAACCCGGGCGAGATGAGCCCGGCGGCGAGCATCGAGATGGCCATCTGGGCGGCTGTCGGCGGCCGGGGCACGCTGATCGGCCCGATCGTCGGCGCCTTCTTCGTCAACGGCGCGAAGAGCTGGTTCACGCAGGCCTTCCCGGAGTTCTGGCTCTACTTCCTCGGCGCGCTGTTCATCGCGGTGACGCTGTTCCTGCCGCAGGGCATCATCGGCCTGGTCCGCCGGGTGAAGAAGGAAGAACGTCCATGACGCCGGATCTGATGAAGGCGGGCGCGAAGATCCGCGAAGAGCACGCGAAGATCGTCGCCACCCGGCCTGCCTCCGGCGGCGCGAGTTACGGCCGCGTGGTCACCGGCGAACTGGACGTGGCGCACGGCGCCATCCTCTACCTCGACGACATCACTGTCAGCTTCGACGGCTTCAAGGCGCTCAACGCGCTCTCCCTGTCGATCAGCGCCGGCGAGCTGCGCTGCATCATCGGCCCGAACGGCGCCGGCAAGACGACCATGATGGACGTCATCACCGGCAAGACGCGGCCCGACGCCGGCAAGGCCTTCTTCGGCTCGACCATCGACTTGCTGCGTTTGCGCGAGAACGACATCGCCTCGATCGGCATCGGCCGCAAGTTCCAGAAGCCCACGGTGTTCGAGCAGCTCTCGGTGTTCGAGAACCTCGAGCTCGCGCTGAAGGCCGACCGCGGCGTGCGCTCGTCGATGCTCTTTCGCCTGACGGGCACGCAGCTCGACCGCATCGGCGAAATGCTCACGCTCATCCACTTGAAGGACAGCGCGCAGCGTGTGGCCGGGCTGCTCAGCCACGGCCAGAAGCAATGGCTGGAGATCGGCATGCTGCTGATGCAGGACCCGAAGCTGCTGCTGCTCGACGAGCCGGTGGCCGGCATGACCGACGAGGAGACCGAGCGCACCGCCGAGCTGTTCCTGTCGCTCGAGGGCAACCACTCGCTGGTGGTCGTCGAGCACGACATGAAGTTCATCGGCGAGCTCACGCAGGGCAAGGCGAGCAAGAAGGTCACCGTGCTGCATGAAGGCAGCGTGCTGGCCGAAGGCTCGCTGGCCGACGTGCAGGCCAACGACAAGGTCGTGGAAGTTTATCTGGGCCGCTGACATGCTCAAGCTCGAAGGCATCAACCAGTACTACGGCGGCTCGCACATCCTGCGCAACCTCGGCTTCGAATCGAAGATCGGCGAGGTGACGGTGGTGCTGGGCCGCAACGGCGTGGGCAAGACCACGCTGCTGAAGTCGCTGATGGGCGTGGTGCCGGTGAAGACCGGCACCATCCAGCTCGACGGCCAGGACATCACCCGCGACACGCCCTACGACCGCGTGCGCAAGGGCGTGGGCTATGTGCCGCAGGGCCGCGAGATCTTCGGCCGGCTGACGGTCGAAGAGAACCTGCGCATGGGCCTGGCCTACAAGAAGGGCAGCACGCCGATCCCGGCCGAGCTGTTCGAGCTGTTCCCGGTGCTCAAGCAGATGATCAACCGCCGTGGCGGCGATCTCTCCGGCGGCCAGCAGCAGCAGCTCGCCATCGCGCGCGCGCTCGCCGCGGGGCCGAAGCTGCTCATCCTCGACGAGCCGACCGAGGGCATCCAGCCCAGCATCATCAAGGACATCGGCCGTGTCATCCGCATGCTGGCCGACCGCAAGACCATGGCCATCGTGCTCGTGGAGCAGTACTACGACTTCGCCGCCGAGCTGGCCGACCAGTACCTGCTGATGGAGCGCGGCGAGATCGTGCAGCGTGGTCGCGGGGCCGACATGGAACGCGAGGGCGTGCGCGACCGGATGTCCATCTGAGAGCGGGGGTGCGGTGAAGCGGGGCAGAATCGCCGCCCATGATCACCGTCCACCACCTCAACGATTCGCGCTCTCAGCGCGTGCTCTGGCTCCTCGAGGAGCTGGGCCTGCCCTACGAGATCAAACACTACCAGCGCGACAGCAAGACCATGCTGGCACCGCCGGAGCTGCGCGCGGTCCATCCGCTGGGCAAGTCGCCGGTGATCACCGATGGCGAGGCCACGGTGGCCGAGTCCGGCGCCATCATCGAATACCTGATCGATCGCCACGGCAACGGCCGGCTGCGGCCCGCAATCGGCACGCCCGAGTTCCTGCAGTACCGCTACTGGCTGCACTTCGCCGAGGGCTCGGCGATGTCGCCGCTGCTCATGAAGCTGGTGTTCGACAAGGTGGCGTCGTCGCCGATGCCCTTTTTCGTCAAGCCGATCGCGCGCGGCATCTCGGCGCAGGTGCTGAAGAGTTTCGTGATGCCCAACATCGAGCGGCAGCTCGACTTCATGGAGTCCGAGCTGGCCCAGCGGCCCTGGTTCGCTGGCGCCGAGTTCAGCGCCGCCGACATCCAGATGAGCTTCCCGCTCGAGGCGTCGGCGCAGCGTGCCGGGCTCGATGCGCGCCGGCCGAAGCTGAACGATTGGCTGCGGCGCATCCACGCACGGCCGGCGTACAAGAAGGCGCTGGAGCGCGGCGGGCCGTACAGCTTCGCGAAGGACTGAGGCGTGGCCCGTCGGGCCCGTGCGAGGCCGCGACTGCCAGGCTGGCGCACACTGGAGCCCCGCCGCGGAGGAGCCAACATGAAGAACCTGCAGGAAGCGACCGAGAGGATCTGCGAGCTCAAGGGCAGCCTGCTGGTGCTCGACACGCTGCTGATCTCGCTGATCCAGGCCATGCCGGCAGAGGTGCGGGCTGCGGCGCGCCTGCACTTCGAGGCGAATGCCGAAGTCGCGAGAACCGTGCTGCTTCACGCTTCGATCTCCGAGCACACCATCGGCACCTTCGACCTCGAGGCGGCTCGCGCCCTGGCCATCGTCGGGACGCCGCCACCGCCCGCCGGGTGCAACGGCTGAGTTCCGCAGCCCTCGCGGTCAGCCTGGCCCCAGCATCCGGCGCGCGTCGACCCAGGCGTCGAAATCCTCTCCTCGGATCCCGCCCGCGGCGATGGCCGCCTCGCGCAGCCCGAGGCCATGCCGATGCGCGTGCTTGGCGATGGCCGCCGCGCGGTCGTAGCCGATGTGCGGCACCAGGGCGGTCACCAGCATCAGCGAGCGCTCCAGCAGTTCCTGCGTACGGGCTTCGTTCACCGTGATGCCGGCCACGCAGTGCTGCGTGAAGCTGGCCATCGCGTCGGCAAGCAGGCGAATGCTGCCCAGCACGTCCAGTGCGATCAGCGGCTTGTAGACGTTCAGCTCGAACTGGCCCTGGCTGGCCGCGATGCCGATCGCCACGTCGTGGCCCATCACCTGGGCGCACACCATGCTCAGCGCCTCCACCTGGGTCGGGTTGACCTTGCCGGGCATGATCGAGCTGCCGGGTTCGTTTTCCGGCAGCTGCAGCTCGCCCAGGCCGGCGCGCGGGCCGCTGCCCATCAGGCGGATGTCGTTGCCGATCTTGGTCAGCGCGATGGCCAACTGGCGCAGAGCGCCGTGCAGGCCGACCAGCGCCTCGTGGCCGGCCATCGCTGCAAAGCGGTTGGGCGCGACGACGAAGGGCTCGCCCAACCTCGACGCCAGCACCGCGGCCACGCGCTCGCCGAACTCCGGATGCGTGTTCAGCCCGGTGCCGACCGCCGTGCCGCCGATGGCCAGCGCGTGCACGGCCGGCAGCGCTTGGCGCAGCGCGGCCTCGGCCATCGCGAGCTGCGCGTCGTAGCCGCCGAACTCCTGGCCCAGCGTCACCGGCGTGGCGTCCTGCAGGTGGGTGCGGCCGATCTTCAGCGTCTGCGCGAACGCCGCGGCCTTCGCCTGCAGCGCCAGGCGCAAGGCACCGAGCGAGCCGGACAGGGAGCGCATCTGCAGCACCGCGGCGACGTGCATCGCGGTGGGGAATACGTCGTTGGAGGACTGGCCGCGGTTCACCTCGTCGTTCGGGTGAACGATGCGGTCCGCCCCCAGCCCGCCGCCGAGTGCCAGCGAAGCGAGGCTGGCGATCACCTCGTTGGCGTTCATGTTGCTCTGCGTGCCGGATCCGGTCTGCCACACCGACAGCGGGAACTCGGCGTCGAACTCGCCGGCCGCCACGCGCGCCGCAGCTGCGGCGATGGCCTGGGCGCGGTCGGCCGGGAGCAGGCCGAGCGCGCCGTTCACCTCGGCCGCGGCGCGTTTCACCTCGGCCAGCGCATGCACGATGGCCGCGGGCATGCGCTCGTCGCCGATGGCGAAGAAATGCAGGCTGCGTGCGGTCTGCGCGCCCCACAGCGCGGTGGCGGGCACCTCGATGGGCCCGAAGCTGTCGGTCTCGGTACGGGTGGTGGCCAAACGGTTCGCGCCGGTGCGCGCCAGCATGTCGCCAAGCGACGTCGAGCGATTGTGCGCCCCGGGGCGGCGCGGGCTCAGGTCGTCCAGATGCGCGGCTGCACCGCGCCCAGGCCCCAGGCGATCTGGCGCCAGCGATTGCGCACGTCCTTGAACAGCGCCATCAACGGCTCGACGCGCGGTGCCAGTGCACGCAGCACCACCACCTCGTCGTGCGGCGCCGTGGCGCCGGCGATGCGCGCGAGTTCGTGGCCTGCGCAGGCGGCGCGCGCGGCATCGAGCAGTTCGTCGCGCCGTGTGTCCGCCATGGCGTGGCCTGCGGCCAGCCACAGCGTGCCGATCACGCGTTGCCCGGCCAGGCCGAGGGGCGAGTCGAGCAGGGTGCGGTCGTCGGCGGCGATCGTGCCGCGTTCCAGCCATCGGCCCGGCAGCTCGATGCTCTGCAGGTAGCGGCCGCGCTCGAAAGGCTGCTCGGCCGCAGGCAGGCCGAGTGCGAGCACGTCCCAGCCGATCGTTTCGGCACCGGGCTCGAGATCGAAGCGCAGCAGGTTCTCGCCCTCGCAGCCGCTGTACGCAATCGTCTCCAGCGGCAGCCACTCGAGCCGCGTGCCGGTCGCCGCGCGCACGCGCAGGCGCTGCACCGCCGCCGCACCGCTGCTGCGGTAGAAGCGCGCCGCGCCGGGGGTGGTGATCACCGCGTGGGAGCCTCCGGCCAGCGAGACATCGATGTCCAGCGTGTCACCGCCCACCATGCCGCCGGGCGGATGCACGAGCACGTGGTGGCAGATGCCCGGGCCTTCCGGGTACAGGCGCTGCAGCACGCGCAGCGGGCCGTCGTGGCGGTCGTGGGCTTGCGTGGTGTCGCCGTCGCGGCGGTAGTCGAGGGTGAGGTGGCCGTGCCAGCCCATGGGCGGTCGAGGTGAAGTGGCCCGGCAGTGTAGCCAGGGCCGTGGCCCTCCCTGAGCGCCCTCAGGCCCCGGCCGCGCCGCGCCGGTAGTCGCTGGGCGGCAGGCCCAGGTGGGCTCGGAACACGCGGCTGAAGTGCGCCATGTTCGAGAAGCCGAAATTGAAGGCGATCTCGGTGATCGAGCGGTGCGCCTGCGTGCGGTCATCGAAGCAGCGGCGGCAGGCCTCCAGCCGGCGCTGCAGGATGTAGCCGGCCACGCCGTCGGGCTCCTCCGCGAAGGCGTTGTAGAGCTGGCGGCGGCTGCAGTTCAGCGCCAGCGCGATGCCGTCCACCGTGAGCTGCGGGTCGCCCAGGTGCTCGCCAACATGCTGCTTGATGCGCTCGCGCAGCGCCTCGCGCTGGGTGACGGCGGTGCCGATGCCGGCGAGGTCGAGCATCGACAGGTGCACGAGCTGCGTGATCGCGTCGCCGACGCCGCGCGCCCCGGTTTCGGACATGCCGGGCAGCTCGCGGTAGGCGTTGCGCATGGTCTCCAGCGCGATACGCGCCACGCCGCCGCTGCCGCCCAGGCGGCGCGCCATCAGCGGGTCGAGCGCGATGCCGCGCTCGACGATGCGGTCTTTCGGCACCATCACGATCAGGTGTTCTACGCGCACCGGGTTGGCCACCGCGTAGCTGTCGGTGGTGTCGTAGATGCTCCACTGGTCGGGGGTCACCCAGGCCTCGCGGCCCTTCTGCTCGACACCGGCGCAGCCCACCCAGGGTGCGACGATCTTCAGGTAGCCGAGCTCCGATTGCCGCACCAGCGACGACGAGCGCATCACGCGGTGGCGGTTCGCCTCCAGCCGCGTCAGCACGACGTCGCCGGCGCGCACGGTGGCCATGCGGCCGTCGAAACCGCTGTCGCCGTAGAGGTCGGAATCGAGGCCGTGGAAGAGGCGGTGGATCCAGTCGGCCCAGAAGCCGGGGCGCTCGGCGGCCGCGACCTGGTCGGTGCTCATCGCGCTGACGGGAATGCCCATGGGGTGCCTCGCGGGCCGGCCAGACGCTGGCCGGTGCGGCAGCGTAGCGGCTCGCCGGAGCCCTCTCAAGCCCCGGGGTGGCGGGCGAGGGAAAGCCCTAGCCGGTGTGCACGGATCGTCAAGCGCCGCTGCACGGCGCGCAAAGCCATGTCGGGCGCGGGTGCGAAGAATCCGCTTCCGTCAGACACCGTCCACCGGCCGGATCGAGCCGGGTTTCTACCCATCACGGAGACAGACCATGAGCACTCGCCGCACCGTTGTCCAGGCCCTCGCCGCCGCCCCTGCCGCGCTGGCCTTTCCCTCGCTCGTGCGCGCCCAGGCCGCGCCGGTTCGAGTGGGCTATGCCATCGCCCGCACCGGCCCGTGGACCACCGGCGCGCAGGTCAGCCAGGAGCCCAACTACCTGCTCTGGGCCGAGCAGCAGAACGCCGCGGGCGGCTTGAACGTCAAGGGCACGAAGCGCCCCATCGAGCTGATCAGCAGCGACGACCAGAGCAACATCGAGACCTGCGTGCGCACCTACGAGAAGCTGATGGGCAGCGACAAGGTCGATCTCGTGCTGCCGCCCTGGGGCAGCAACGCCAATTTCGCCGTCGCGCCGCTGGCCAACCGTTTCGGCTACCCCTTCCTCGCGCCCACGGCGCTGAGCCGGCGCCTGATCGAGATGAAGCTGCCGTACTTCTTCCTGATGCTGCAGCAGCCCAAGCCGATGATGGACGCGCTGGTCGACATGCTCAAGGCCAGCGGCGCGAAGAGCGCGGCGGTGATCTACGTCGACGACCTGTTCGGGCTGGAGAACTACGCGGCGCTGAAGGTGGCGCTGGCCGGCAGCGGCATCAGCCTGGTCGAGGACAAGAGCTACCCGCTGGGCGTGAAGGACCTCTCGCCGGTGCTGCGCTCGATGAAGGACAAGAACCCCGATGCCTTCATCGGCCTGACCTACCCGCCCGACACCATCCTGGCCAGCAAGCAGGCCAAGGAGGTCGGCTTCAACCCGAAGTTCTTCTACGCCTCCGTGGGCACGGCCTTCCAGCTCTACCGCAACGTGATGCAGGCTGGCGCCGAAGGAGTGCTCGGCATGGGCTCGTGGAACGGCAAGACCAGCGCCGGCGCGAAGGCCTATTTCGACGCCCACGTGAAGAAGTTCGGTGCAGCCAAGGAGCCCGACCGCTGGGCCAGCGGCGCGGCCTGGGCCTCGCTGGAGATCCTGACGGCCGCGGTGGCCAAAGTCGGCCTGGACCGCAAGGCGATCCGCGACTACGTGGCAGGCGGCGAGCACAACACCATCCTAGGCAAGATCAAGTTCGCCGGCAGCGAGAACGTGGGCACGCCGGGAACGGTGAGCCAGTGGCAGAAGGGCGAGTTCGAGGTGGTGTGGCCGAAGGCGAATGCCACGGCGCCCCTGGTGCCGCAGAAGCCCGCGTGGGTCTGAGGACGCTGGGCCCGTGACCGCAGGCGCCTGGCTCGAACTCATCGCCTCCGGCCTCATCACCGGGGGCGTGTACGCGCTCGTCGCCTTGGGCCTGAACCTCCAGTACGGCCTGATGCGCATCCTGAACATCGCGCACGGCGAGTTCCTGATGGTCGGCGCCTTCCTGACCTGGATGGCCACCACGCAGTTCGGCATCTCGCCGCTGCTGATGATCCCGGTCGCCTTTGCGTTGCTCATGGGCGCCGGCCTGGCCGTGCACCGGCTGGTGTTCCGCCGCCTCACGCGCACCAGCCCCAACCTCGACGTCTTCGAGGCGCGCGGCCTGATGGTCAGCTTCGGGCTGATGTTCCTGGTGCAGAACTTCGCCCAGCTCCTGTGGGGCGGCGACCTGCGCGGCTACGACTTCCTCACCGAGCCGGTGGCCATCGGCTCCGCGCAGTTCGCCGCCAACAAGCTGCTGCTGCTGGCGCTGGCGCTGGCCTTCAGCGCCGCGCTGATCGTCACGTTGAAGAAGACGCTGTACGGCAAGGGTGTGCGCGCGCTGATGCAGTCGCCCACCGGCGCGCAGCTGGTGGGCATCGACACCGAGCGGCTGCACCCGCTGATGTTCGGCGTCGGGCTGGGCCTGTCGGGCGTGGCCGGCTGCCTGCTGTCGATGACGTACACGATCTCGCCGAGCATGGGCGAGCCCTACACCGTGACGGCGCTGATCGTCATCACGCTGGGCGGTTTCGGCAGCATGAGCGGCGCGCTGGTCGGAGGCCTGGCACTCGGTGTCATCGAGGCCGTGGGCATGCATTTCACCAGCCCCTCGCTGAAATCGCTGCTGTCCTACGGCATCTTCATCGCCGTGCTGCTGTGGCGGCCCAACGGCCTCTTCGCGCGCAAATGAGTGCCCGCCGATGAACACGAAGCGTGATCTCCTCGTTCTCTTCGCGCTGGCCGGCTGGGCGCTGGCCGTGCCGCACTACGGCAGCGAGTTCGCCGTGTCGATGGCGCTGACCTGCCTGATGTACGCCACGCTGTCGTCGAGCTGGAGCCTGTTCTGCGGCAGCACGCGCTACCTGTCGCTGGCCACCTCGGCCTTCTTCGGCATCGGCGCCTACTGCAGCGCGCTGTCGCTCGAGCAGCTCGGCTGGCTGGGCGCCATCGGCCTGGGCGCGGCCATCGCCGCCGCGGTGGCGGTGGTGATGGGCGCTGCGGTGCTGCACCTGCGCGGCACCTACTTCGCCGTGCTGACCTTCGGCATGACGGAGCTGATCCGCCACGCCATCACCACCTGGGAGAAGCAGGTCACCGGCACCGTGGGGCGCGTGCTCACGGTGGTGCCCGAGCGCGACACCGTCTACCTCACCGTGCTGGGCCTGGCCGTGCTGGCCATCCTCGCCTCCATCCTCGTGCGGCGCAGCCGCTTCGGCCTGGCGATGGCCGGCATCGGCGCCGACGAACAGCGCGCGCAGACACTCGGCGTGAACACCCGCCTGGTGAAGATCAGCGGCTTTGCGCTCACGGCCGCATTCGCCGGTGCAGTCGGCGCCGCCATGAGCGTTCGCTGGACGTACATCGACCCGGCCACCGTCTTCAACCCCTTCATCGGCTTCCAGACCGTGCTGATTGCGCTGATCGGCGGCGCGGCCACGCTGTGGGGGCCGCTGCTTGCCGCGGTGGTGTTCAGCCTGCTCGCCGAAACGCTGCGCCTGCAGCTGCCGCAGCTCTACATGATGACGCTGGGCCTGCTGCTCATCCTCTCGGTGCTCTACCTGCCCGGTGGCCTGGCCTCGCTGCGCCGCGAGACCTTCACGATGTGGCGCGACGACATCCGCTCCGGGTGGCGCGAGCTGCGCGCGGGTAAGGCGAAGAAGGTGCCGGCATGAACGGCCATCCGCTGCTCGAAGCCCGCGGCGTGACGGTGCGCTTCGGCGGCCTGACCGCGGTCGACCAGGTCAGTGCCGCCTTCGCGCCGGGCGAGCTGGTCGGCATCATCGGCCCGAATGGCGCGGGCAAGACGACCTTCTTCAACGCGCTGTCGGGCGTGATCGAGCCGAGCGAGGGCGAGCTGTTCGCGCTCGGCCAGCGCTTGACTGGCGCGAAACCGCACCGCTTCGCGCAGCAGGGCATCGCGCGCACGTTCCAGACGCCACGCGTCTTCGCCGAGCTGAGCGTGGCCGCCAACATCGACTTCGGCCTGCAGTTCGCCGGCCGGCACCGGCAGGCCTCGTGGCTGCTGAAGGACGAGACCAGCATCCTGAATCTCATCGGCCTGGCCGCGCAGGCCGCGCTGCCGGCCGCAGCCATCACGCCCAGCCAGCAGCGCCTGCTGGAGATCGGCATGGCGCTGGCCACGCGGCCGAAGCTGCTGCTGCTCGACGAGGTGGCCGCCGGCCTGACCGAATCCGAGATCGAGAGCATGGCGCAGCTGATCCGCCGCCTGCGCGACGACCTGGACCTGTCGGTGATCTGGATCGAGCATGCGGTGACCACGCTGCTGCGCCACGTCGAGCGTGTGCTGGTGCTGCACCAGGGCCGCAAGATCGCCGACGGCACGCCGGCGGAGGTGGTGCGCAATGCCGAAGTGGTCGAGGCCTACCTCGGCGACGAGATGGTCGACGTGGCGTGAGGGCGGCATGAAGAACGACATCGAAGCACTGCTGGACCGCCGGCTTGCCCACCTGAAGATCGAAGCGCTCAGCGCCGGCTACGGGCCTTTCCTCGTGCTGCGCGATCTCATGCTCGAAGCGCGCCCCGGCTTGACCGTCATCCTCGGCCCCAACGGTGCCGGCAAGACCACGCTGCTCAAGTCCATCGCCGGCCTGATCCCGCGCGGTGGCGTTCTCAGGCTCGACGACGAGGAGATCGAGCCCGAGGCGAAGACCTCCGACATCGTCCGGCGCGGCATCGCGCTGGTGCCCGAGGGGCGGCAACTCTTCCCGCAGATGACGGTGGCCGAGAACCTCGAGCTCGGCGGCTGGCTGCTCGGGCCGGACGAGCGCGCGAAGCGGCTGGAGCAGGCCTTCGAGGACTTCCCCAAGCTGCGTGAGCGTGCAACCCAGCTCGCCGGCACCATGAGCGGCGGCGAGCAGCAGATGGTGGCGGTGGCGCGCGCGATGATGAGCGCGCCGCGCCTGCTGATGCTCGACGAGCCTTCGCTGGGCCTGGCGCCGAAGATGGTCGATGAGCTGCTCGCCATCGCGCGGCGCATCGCCGACACCGGCACCACCGTGCTGATGGTCGAGCAGAACGTGCGCAAGGCGCTGGCCGTGGCCGACCGCGGCTACGTGCTCGAGCGCGGCCGCCTGGTCGCCAGCGGCCCGGCCTTCCTGCTCGCACGATCCACCGTCATCCGCCACGCCTACCTGGGCCAGGGCGCTGGCACCACTGCATCCCAAGCTGTTCACAAGGAGCACACCATGTCCGACCTGTCGATGCTGATCAACGGCCTGGCCGTCTCGGCCGAGAAGGGCGCCACCTTCGAGCGCCGCAACCCGCTGGACGGCAGCGTCGCCACGCGCGCGCCGGCAGCGAGCGAGGCCGACGCCGTCGCCGCTGTGGAGGCCGCCGCCGAAGCCTTCAAGACCTGGAGCCAGACCGGCCCCGGCGAACGCCGCGCGCTGCTGCTCAAGGCCGCCGATGCGCTGGAGGCGAAGACGCCGAAGTTCTGCGAGGCCGTGCCCGCCGAGACCGGCGGCACCGCGATGTGGGCCGGCTTCAACGTGATGCTGGCGGCCGGCATGATCCGCGAGGCGGCGTCGCTGACCACCCAGATCAGCGGTGAGGTGATCCCCTCCGACGTGCCCGGCTCGCTGGCCATGGGCATCCGCCAGCCGGCCGGCGTGGTGCTGGGCATCGCGCCATGGAACGCGCCGATCATCCTGGGCGTGCGCGCCATCGCCACGCCGCTGGCCTGCGGCAACACGGTGATCCTCAAGGGCAGCGAGAACTGCCCGCGCACCCACCAGCTGATCATCGAAGCCTTTCAGGACGCCGGCTTCCCGGCCGGCGTGGTGAACTACCTGACCAACGCGCCTGCCGATGCGGGCAAGGTGGTGGAGGCGATGGTGGCTCACCCGGCGGTGCGGCGGGTTAATTTCACCGGCAGCACGCGGGTGGGCAAGATCATCGCCATGACCTGCGCCAGGTACCTCAAGCCGGTGGTGCTGGAGCTGGGCGGCAAAGCGCCGCTGGTGATCCTGGACGACGCCGACATCGACGACGCGGTCAACGCGGCGGCCTTCGGCTGCTTCGCCAACTCGGGGCAGATCTGCATGTCGACCGAACGCCTCATCGTCGACGAGAAGATCGCCGAGGCCTTCATCGACAAGTTCGTCGGCAAGGCCAGCAAGCTGCCGCTGGGCGACCCGCGCAAGCCCGAGCCGGTGGTGCTGGGCTCGGTGGTCGGCATGGGCACGGTGGAGCATTGCAATGCGCTGATCGACGATGCGCTGGCCAAGGGTGCCAAGCTCTTGTGCGGCGGCAAGGCAAAAGACACGCTGATGCCTGCCACCGTGCTCGACCGCGTGACGCGCGAGATGCGCATCTACAACGAAGAGACCTTCGGCCCGCTGAAGTGCATCGTGCGCGTGAAGGGCGTGGATGCGGCGGTGGCCTGCGCCAACGACAACGAGTACGGCCTGTCGGCCGCGGTGTTCGGCCGCGACGTCGCGCGGGCCATGAACGTGGCCAGGCGCATCGAGTCGGGCATCTGCCACGTCAACGGGCCGACCGTGCACGACGAGGCGCAGATGCCCTTCGGCGGCGTGAAGGGCTCGGGCATCGGCCGCTTCGGCGGCAAGGCCGGCGTCGCCGAGTTCACCGAGCTGCGCTGGATCACGGTGCAGACGACACCGCGCCACTACCCGTTCTGATCGTTCTGTTCGCCACGCGGGCCGGGCAGCGCCCGGCCCGCGTGCGCCGTCAGCGCAGCCAGCAGGACTTGCCGACGCCGGGCAGCGGGTCGGCGAAGGTGGTGTTGTTGCACGCCAGCGCACCGCTCACGCCGGTGCGCAGGTGATAGCGGCCGTTGGCGCCGTAGATCACCGTTGCCGTCTTGCCTGCCGGCACCGTGCAGGTGGCGCGTTCGTTGCTGCACTTGGTGGCTGCCACGTAGTAGCAGGCCTTGCCGGTCCCGTAGGCCGGGTCGCCGAAGACGCTGTTGTTGCAGGCGATCGAAGCATTGACCGCACCGATGCTGACCCAGCGGCTGTCGGCACCGTAGTACACCGTGGCCGGCGTGCCCGAGGGCAGGCTGCAGTTGCCGCGCTCGCTGGCGCAGCGCACCGCGCCCGCAGGCAGGGTCGCCGGTGCCGCCACTTCCTCGCTGCCGATCTGGCCCAAGTAGGCCGCCAGGTTGTCGAGGTCTGCCGCCGCGAGCGATATGCCGCGGTGCGCCTGCACCGCCGCCGCCAGCGAGGCGGCCGAGCCGTCGTGCAGGTAGGGGCCGGTGAGCGCCACGTCGCGCAGCGTCGGCACGTCGATGCCGGGCAGCAGTGCGCCCAGGCGCTTGCCGCTGCTGGCCTTGATCGTGCCGACATCGGCCAGCAGCGTGCCGCCGCCGTTGGCGAAGCTGGTGCCGCCGTGGCAGCTCGCGCAGCCCTGGGCGGCGAACACCGCGCGGCCGGTCTGCGCCGCAGCCGTCAGCGCGCCGGAGCTGCTTCGCGCAGCGCTCAGCGGCATCTGGTTCAGCGAGCCGACGTAAGCGGCCAGCGCGTCGAGCTCGGCACTCTGGCCGGCCTTCGCCGTGCCCAGCGGCTGGTTGCGCGTGCCGGTGTTGAAAAGCGCGTCGCTCATCAGGCCGGTGCCGCCGGCCAGCGCGCGGATCTGGCCTTCGAAGTCCTGCACCTCGTCGAAGTTGCTGCTCCAGTGCAGGCGGCCTTGGCCGAGGCCGGCGCGGCCGCGCAGGCTGATGGTGTTGCGCAGGCCCTCGCCCTGGGCCGTGAGGTCCCAGGTGCGGCCGTCGTGGCTGCCGTCGTTGTGGCAGCTCGCGCAGCTCATGTAGGCGTCGCGCGCCAGGCGCGTGTCGCGTGCGTCGTAGAAGAGTTGCTTGCCCAGCAGCACGTTGGCGGCGAGCTTCTCGGTGCCCACCGTGGCCACCGAGGCCAGCGTGCTGCTGCGCAGTTCGCCGAGTTGCGTCAGCGGCGTGATGTCGACCGCCTGCACGCTGCGGCCCATGAAGTTGTGCACGAACAGGCGCGTGTTGTCGGCCGACACCGCCAGCGCCTGCGGCGCGAGGCCCGTCTCGACGCGCATCAGCTGCGCGCCGCTGCGCGCATCGAGCACCGCCACTTGGCGTGCCGTCTCGAGGGCGACGAAAAGGTAGGCGCCGCTGGCGTCGTAGCTCGCTGCGCTGGCCACACTGGCGTTGTCGTGGTCGATGCGCGCAGCGCTGTCCTCGGTCAGCGTGGCCAGGTCCAGGCGCGAGCTGATGGCGCGCACGGTGTTCTGGAAGTCCAGCGCGTTGCCGTTGCGCAGCGTGCCGCGCTTGACGTTGTCCTGCTTGGAGGGCACCCAGGCCGAGCCGCCGTCGGGCGAGATCGCCGCCGCGCCCAGGTAGTTGGGCACGCCGCTGCCGGAGATCGAGGTGTCGGCGCGGTCGCTGTGCTGCAGCACCACGGTGCGCTGCACGGTCATCGCAGCGGTATCGACCACCACGATCTCGCCGCCGCGCTGCACGCCTTCGACGGCACTGGCCACGCTGGCCGTGCCTTCGCCCGGCAGCGGCGGCGTGATGAAGCGCGAGACGAGCAGCCGTGCGCCGTCGGCGCTGAGGGCCAGGTGGCGAGGGTTGGCGCCGACCGTGATCGAGCCGAGCGTGTTGCCGGTGGTCGCATCGAGCACCAGCAGCCGGCCGCCGGCTTCCAGGCTGACGTAGGCACTGCCGCCGCTGGAGATCACGATGCCGTAGGGCTGCGAGGCGCGCGGCAGGGCGATGGTGCGCACCACCGCGAGCGAGGCCGGGTCGATCACGCTGATCGAGGCGCCGTCGCGGTTGACGACCCACAGGCTGCCGTCCGGCGCGCGGGCGATGCTGCGCGGCGCGCTGCCGGTGGCGATCTCGGCGATGCGGGTCGGGCCGGAGGTGTCGAACACGCTGGCCGAGTCGTTGTCGGGGTTGACCACCCACAGCCGGGCCGCGGCACTGCCGCGCGGCTCGAGAATCATCTGCGAGCTCGCGCGCGGCGCGCCGCTGGCCGCCGGCAGGGCCACCGCCTGCAGGAAGCTGCGCGAGCTGGTCTGGCCGCTGGCGTTGCGCACGGTCAGCGTGACGAGGTAGACCCCGGCGCTGGCGTAGCGGTGGCTCGCGGCGCTGCTGGCAGCGTACGGCGAGCTGCTGCCGTCACCGAAATCCCAGCTGAACTGCAGCCCGGCGCCCTCGAGCACGGGGCTCCAGGAGGCGGCCGTGCCGACGACGACCGGCGTGGCCGGCAGCGCCTCCAGCGTGGGCAGGCCGGCCGCCGGTGCGAACTGACGCGCGAGGAAGCTGGCGCTGCCGATGAAGGCGGCATCGGCGGCCTGCGGATCGATCCAGATCTGGCCATTGACGTGCCGCATCACCCGCGCGGGGAAGTTCTTCGAACGCAGCGACACGCCCGTGCCGGCCAGGCCGGGCTCGGGGCAGAAGGTGGCATCGGCGCGGAACAGCGCCGTCTCGGCGAAGGCTGACGACTGCACGCGGTAGCCGGCATGGCGCAGCCAGCGGCCCGGCGCCGCGACCGACTCGAACGACACGCAGCTCGCATCGCCCAGGCCCGCGCGCACGCTGTAGCGCGCCGGGGCGAGCGTGGCTTCGCTGGGGGTGTTGCCGAGCGCGGCGAGCACGCCGAGGTTGTTGGCGTCCACCGCCAGCACCGAGCCTTCGACGTCCACGCTGGCGAGTTGCAGCACCGCATCCTGCGGTAGCGTGCTGCGCGGCACGAAGCTGGCGTCGGCGGCGAAGGCGGTGTCGCCGGCGGCGGCTTCGAACCACAGCTCGTTGCCGCGGTGGCGCAGGAACAGTTCGTCCGCGCCGAACGCGCGCAGCGACAGGCCCGCGCCCGACAGGCCGGACTGCGGGCAGAAGGTGGCGTCACCGGCGAAGGCCGGGCTGCCGTCGGCGGCATCCAGCGTTGCGCGCAATTCGCGCCGGCGCAGCCACTGGCCCGGCGAGGCGGCTGATTCGAGCGAGAGGCAGTTCGCATCGGCCAGGCCGTTGCGCACCCAGAACTGCGCAGCGGCAGGTGCACGCACGGTGTTCGGCGTGGCGGCCAGGCCGGCGATACCGTCAGCGTCCACTGTCACCGACTGGCCGGGCGCATTGGTGCTTTCCAGCGTCACCGCCTGGTTGCGCACGATGTCGCTCTGCGCTGCGGGCAACTTGCCCTGCAGGCCCAGCGAGACGATGGCGCCGCGCGAGGGCACACCGGCCGCATCGAGCGCGACGATCTGGTAGTAGCCCGGCGGCGCCAGGCTGGCGCTGGCCGGCAGCGTGGCGCTGATCGAGGCGCCGTTCTGCGAGAAGGGGATCTCGAGGAAGCGCTGGCCGCTGTTGAACGAGTGCGTCACCGAGCCGTTGGCCAGCATCACCAGGCGCGCCACCGGCGCGTCGCCGGCCATGCGCAGTTGCACGGCGCTGCCGTGGTCGAAGGCGAGCGAACTGATCGAGCTGATGCGCGGCCGCGGTGCAAGTTGCGCCGCGCCGTCCACCGTGCGGAACAGGTAGGGCGGGTAGTAGAGCTCGGCATTGAGGTTGTTCACCGGCCCGGGCGCACCGCCACCAGTGGACAGCACCGTGCCGTTGGCCAGCATCAGCGTGGCCGAGTGGTAGACGCGGATCTGCGCCGCGCTGGCGCCCAGCGTCCAGGCGCCGGTGGCGGGATTCCAGATTTCGGCGGCATACACCGCATCGGCGCCGCCGTTGTTGCCCACGCGCGTGCCGCCGGTGACCAGCACCCGGCCGTCGGGCAGCACCACCGAGTTGGGGAAGCGGCGCGCGTAGGTCATCGCCGCGGTCTCGGTGACCACCGGCGCCGCGTCGTTGAAGTCGATCACCGTGGCCAGGTTGCTGGCCGGCAAGCCGTCGCCGTTGAAGTAGCCGTTGCCGCCGACCTGCAGCACGCGGCCGGGCGCGAACATCACGGCCGTGTTGGTGGCGCCCACGTTGACCGGCGCCGTGGCGCTGGCCGGCCCCTTGAAGCGGCCGTGCACGGTGATGCCGCCGGCGCCGTCGTTGGCGGCGACGTCCAGGCTCCACATCGTCTCGGCGGAGATGCCGAACACGCGGCCGTTCGGGGCCACCCAGGCGCGCGGGTAGGAGGCGCGCAGGTAGTCGGGGCCGAAGGCGTCGCGGCTGCGCGCGCCGGTCAGGCTGCGCCAGCCGGTACCGGCGCTGTAGATCTCCGGCGTCATCGACACCGTGCCGGCGGCGATGGCGGCGTCCGGGTTGTTGCGCATGTCCTCCTGGTAGGGGTCCATGCCGCCGAGCATGATGTTGCGACCGTCCGGCAGCGTCAGCATGGTCGCGTACCAGCGCTGGTCGGCCAGCGTGGCCGTGTCCGTCAGCGCGCTGCCGGTGGCGGGCGTCAGCAGCGAGGAGCCCAGCGGCGTGTTGCCGCCGGTGAGCATCAGCCGCCCGTCGGCCAGCCAGGCCGAGGTGTTGCAGAAGCTGTTGACGCGCGCGGCATCGAACGAGGTCACGTGGCTTGCCGCGACGAAGCCGAGCGACGGATCCCAGAAGTCGTAGGTGCGGCCGTCCTGCGTGCCGGGCGCGTTCTGCGGCGTGCCGTAGGTGAGCACCTTGCCGTCGGGCAGCAGCACGGCATGCAGGCCGTTCATCGGCCAGGCCTGCGTGGCCGACCACATGCCGCGCGTGGGCGCATCGGCGGGAATGTTCAGGCCCTGGAACAGCGGGTCGGCCACGTCGGGCAGCACGACCGACAGTTCCTCGCTGGCGGCCTGGGCCAGCTTGCGTGTGTCCACCGCGCTCGGCGCGACTCTGGAATCACCGCCGCCGCCGCAGGCGACGAGGACGGCGACCATCGACAGGGCGAGGGCAAAGCGGGGCGTGCGGTGGTGCATGGTTCTTCTTTTCGGGGGAGCGCGGCGTGCGGGTCGCGCAGGGGCAGATTCAGGGGTGGACTAAGGAGCCGTGCGCGCCTTGGCGTCCACCAGACGGGTGATCTCGGCAGCCAGGCGCGGCCGATCGACAGGTACGCCGGCGAAGCGCTGAACGAGTTCGCCGGAGGCATCGAAGAGGTACAGCGAGGTGCGGTGGTCCTGCGGCGCGGCGCGCTGCCGCCCCGGCGCCATCGCCTGCATGCGCTCGACCAGGGCCTGCACCTGTTCGGGCCGGCCGGTGGCGAAACTCCATCCGGGGCGCTGCGCATCCATGCGGCGCGCAAAGGCCGCCAGCGTGGCGGGCGTGTCGCTGAGCGGGTCGACCGACACCGACAGGAAGCGGACGTGGGCGCGCGCTTCCTTGCTCAGGCTGTCATGCACGGCCGCCAGTTCGCGCACCTGCGTCGGGCAGGTGGTGGAGCAGGTCGTGAACACGAAGTGCAGCAGCACGACGCGCTGCGCAACCGAGGCGGCCGTGAGCGCGGCGGCATGCTGGTCCTGCAACTGGATGCCTGGCAGGACGGCGGCTTGCGCCGATGCGCCGGAGCCGAGCATCAACGCCGCGGCGGTCGACAGGGCGAGGAGACGCGGCAGGCGCAGGCTGGGCAAAGGCATGGGCCGCGAGTCTGCCGAGCTTGTAACTTAGTGTCACCCACCCGACTCGGGGAAACTGCGCCGCGCGCAGGGGCGCCGATTGCGGCGACGGGCTGCGGCTCAGCGGGCCTTCCAGAAGCGCCGGTGTGTCGCCGCGATGGCCTCGGCCATCGCCTGCACCGGGCCGATCACCCGCATGTCCTTCTGCCCGCGCGCGAACACTTCGCGGCAGGGCAGGTCCAGCGTCGGGTTCTCGGCGTGGTTGCCGGTGAGGCGCAGCAGCTCGCGCTCCTCCAGGCCGTAGATCACGCGGCCGATGTGCGCCCAGTACTGCGTGCCGGCGCACATCGCGCAGGGCTCGACGGTGGTGACCAGCGTGCAGCCCCACAGCTCGGCGGGCGTGAAGCGCCGTGCCGCCTCGCGCGCCAGCACCGCCTCGGCGTGGTTGACGCTGTCGACGTTGCCCTGCTCCATCAGCACCGTCTCGTGATCGGGGCCCACGAGCAGCGCACCGAAGGGGTGGTGGCCGGCCGCCGCGGCGCGTTCGGCCAGGGCCTGGGCGCGCTGCAGCAACGCGATGGCCTGCTCGAGGGTCGGCTCGGTGCGCTCGTTCATGCGCACACTCTACGTCAATGGTTCTGCGAGCCGCGGTGCGCCCAGCCGGTGGTGCGCTTCTCGACCACCGAGAACAGCTCGTACATCGCCATCGCCATCAGCCCGACGACCACCAGGCCCGAGAAGGCCAGGCCCATCTGCATCGAGCTGCCGGCGCTGATCAGCAGGTAGCCGATGCCCTCGTTGCTGGCCGTCATCTCGCTGACCGTGGTGCCCACGAAAGCCAGCGTGATCGCCACCTTCAGCGAGCCGTAGAAGTAGGGCATGGAGCGCGGCAGGCCGACCTTCATCAGCACGTCCCATCGCTTCGCACCGAGCACGCGCAGCACGTCCTCCAGCTCCGGCTCCAGCGTGGCCAGGCCGGTGGCGATGTTGACCATGATCGGGAAGAAGCTGATCAGGAAGGCGGTGAGGATCGCCGGCCCGGCACCAATGCCGAACCAGACGACGAGGATGGGCACGAAGGCCGCCTTGGGCAGCGCGTTGAAGCCGGTCATCAGCGGGTACATCGCGTCGTAGGCCAGCCGTGAGCTGCCCATCAGGAAACCCAGCAGCACGCCCACAACGATGGCGATCGCGAAGCCGACCATCGTCACCCAGTAGGTGCGCCAGGCGTGGCCGAGAATGGTCCAGCGGTGTTCCCAGCTCGCCTCGGCGATGTGTGCCGGGCTGGGGAAGATGAACTCGCTGACCCCGAAGGCGCTGCAGATGAGCTGCCACACGAGCAGCGTGGCGAGCAGCAGCAGCCAGGGAGCGGCCTTCTCCAGCGGCGACTTCATGCCGTTGCCCCTGCCGGCCGCCCGGCCTGGCCGCGGATGGCGCCGATGTGCCCGCGCAGCTCGTGCACGATATCGGTGAATGCCGGCGTGTAGGTGATCTCCAGGTCGCGCGGGCGCGGCAGCTCGATCTCGCGCTTGACGACGAAGCGGCCGGGGCTGCGGCTCATCACGTAGACGGTGTCGGCGAGGAACACGCTCTCGCGCAGGTCGTGGGTGACCAGGATGACGTTGAACTTCTGCGCCGCCTGCAGGTCGCGCAGAATGCACCACAGCTCCTCGCGCGTGAAGGCATCGAGTGCGCCGAAGGGTTCGTCGAGCAGCAGCATCTTCGGCTCGTGGATGAGCGCTCGGCAGATGCTGGCGCGCTGCTGCATGCCGCCGGAAAGCTGCCAGGGGAACTTGTCCTCGTAGCCGGCCAGGCCCACGCTGGCCAGCAGCGCGCGCGCCTTGGCGGCGTACTCGCTGCGTTTCGCGCGGAAGCTGGAGCGGTAGGGCTCGACGATCTCCAGCGGCAGCAGCACGTTGTCCAGCGTCGTGCGCCAGGGCAGCAGGCTGGGCGCCTGGAAGGCCATGCCGGTGATCTTCAGCGGCCCGGTGACCTGCTGGCCGCCGATGATCACCGTGCCCTTGCTCGGCCGTTTCAGCCCAGTGGCCAGCTTCATGAAGGTGCTCTTGCCGCAGCCCGAAGGCCCCACGATGGCGATGAACTCGCCTTCGCGCACCTTCAGGTCGATGGCCTCGACGGCGAACTGGCCCTTGGCGAGCAGCTCGTCGTTGTAGGCCAGCCAGACGTCGTGGAAGTCGACGAACGATGTCATTTCAGTGTTCCATGGCGGAATGCCTCAGCCGGCGGGGCATGGAAGGTGATGGCGCATTGCCGGCTCTCGCTGTCTGCGCGGCGGGTCAGGGTTGGCGCGGCAAAGGCACGCCCGGGCAGACTGCGGCGCTTCGCCTCGGCGGTCGGCGCTGCGCGCCGACTCCCCTGCGATGCTCGGTCTCGCGGCCCCGTCGCCGAACTCACTACGCTCCCTGCGGTCGCTGCGTTCGGACAGCGTCGACGAGTCAGAAGACGTTGCGCGCTGCGCGCGCGGCCACGAGCCCTGCGCTTCTCGGCACCTCAGAGGCGCGCCTACGCCTGCCCGGGCGCGCCTTTGCTGAACCGATGGTGGCACGCAAGGCGAGGAGAGCCGCTGGTGGACTTCGCGGCGGGCGCTGCCCGCTGGGGGCGATTTCTGGGGCGACGAGAAGCACAGCGCCAGGGTCGGCGCGCGCCAGCGCGCTTCGTGGTCTGACTTGCCGCGGCTGTCTGAGCGAAGTGAGCGCAGCGAACGGAGTGAGTTCTGCGGCACGACCCTGGCGCGAGCATCGCAGTGAAGTCGGCCTGCAAGGCCGACCGCCCCGGCATGAGCCCCCAGCGGGCAGCGCCTGCCGCGATGCGCGAACCTGGCACGAAAGCGGTCCCACGCGAATGTCAGCTGGCCCTGAGTCGTCGTTCGCATCGCACGCCTGGTGCGGCCCAGCATGGCGCGCGCGGTCATTTCTTGAAGATGCTGCGGTCCGTCACGCTCGGCAGGAAGCCGGCGTTCCACACCGAGGTGGCGACCACGCGCTCCTTGGTTGCGAAGGCGTCCGACACCTGGCTGGCCATCAGCGCCAGCCGCGCGGCGTTGACGTCGCCGAAGCCTTCGGCCTTGGCATCCGGCGTCAGCACGGTCTGGTCGAGCGCGAGCTTGAGGCGGCGCAGTTCGAGATCGGCATTGACGATGCCGTCGCGCTCCTTCACCGTGGCCACGCCGGCCTTCGGGTCGGCGATGACGTCCTTCACGCCTTTCGTGAACGCGCGCAGGAAGGCCTTCACTGCCTCCGGGTTCTTCTTGAGGAAATCTTCGCCGGCGATGATCACGTTGCCGTACAGCTTCACGCCGTATTGCGAGTAGGGCAGCACGACGATGTCTTCGGTCTTCACGCCGCGCGCCTCGAGGTTGAGCAGCGAGGTGAACGAGAAGCCGGTGATCGCGTCGATGTCGCCGCGCACCAGCATGGTCTCGCGCAGCGGCGGGTCCATCGCCGTCCAGGCGACATCCTTCACCGCGTTGGCCTTGGCGAAGATCGGCCAGGCCCGGCGGCCGGCGTCGAACACCGGGGCACCGAGCTTCTTGCCGGACAGATCGGCCGGCTTGGCGATGCCGCTCTTCTTCAGCGCCAGCACGGCGGCCGGCGTGTTGTTGTAGACCATCATCACCGCGACCGGCTTGTTCGGTGCCGTCGGGTTGTTGGCGTGGAATTCCATCAGCGCGGCCAGGTCGGCAAAGCCCATGTCGTAGGTGCCCGAGGCCACGCGCGTGACGGTGCCGCCGGAGCCGTTGCCGGCGTCGATCGTGACGCCCAGCTTCTCGGCCTTGAAGTAGCCCTTGGCCGCAGGCACGAGGAACAGCGCTGCCGGGCCCTCGAAACGCCAGTCGAGCTGGAACTTGACGGGCGTTTCCTGCGCCACGGCAGGCAGGGCGGCGGCAAGGGCGAGCGAGGCGGCGGCGGCGCCGAGCAGCGTGCGGCGGGCGAGTGGCTTGATGAAAGGCATGCGGTACTCCGAAGCGGGCGAATCGTGATTCACCCACCCGTCGCAAGAAGCATGCGCAGCGCTGCGAACTCAGGCTGGTGCGTCGCGCACCAGCGTGAGTCGCCGGATCACGCCAGCAGGTCGTGCAGCGTGCGCGCCACCACCTTCGTGGCGCGGCGCAGGTCTTCCAGCACGATGTGTTCGTCGGCGCGCTTGGCGTTGCTCTCCAGCACGGTGCGCGGCCCGGCGCCGTAGATCACCGCCGGGATGCCGCGCTCGCAGTACAGCCGCACGTCGGTGTACAGCGGCGTGCCCGAGGTGGGGATGGGCTCGCCGAACACCGCTTCGCCGTGCTTGCACAAGGCCTCGACCAGCGGCTGGTTGCCCGGCAGCGGCGTCAGCGCGCGCGCCAGCAGCATGCGCTTGATGTCCACCGTGATGCCCGGGACCTGCCTGGCCGCCTCGGCGATGACGCGGTGCAGGGTGGCTTCCACCTCGGCCGGGT
>Ga0209717_1000562_pt1 | contig 45035 bp, 28 predicted proteins | sample AD_UKC048_MetaG_FD_184418 | JGI IMG/M metagenome (GOLD analysis project Ga0209717, IMG submission 184418) | Active sludge microbial communities of municipal wastewater-treating anaerobic digesters from USA - AD_UKC048_MetaG (SPAdes) (version 2) | ecosystem: Engineered > Bioreactor > Anaerobic >...
GCCGCCTGTTTAAAGTCCGCGCCCGCGCACAAAGCAAGCGTTGCAACCGATATTACGGTATCGCCCGCGCCGGTTACGTCAAACACTTCCCTGGCAACGGTGGGAACATGCGAAACGCCGCTGTCTTCAAAAAGCGACATACCGTCTTCACCGCGTGTTATCAGCACGGCTTTTATATTAAGTTCTTTTTTTAATTTATTGCCCGCGTCAAGAATATCTTTTTCTGTTTCAATTTCTATTCCTGTGGCGCCGGACGCCTCTTTTTTATTGGGAGTGATAAGGGTCGTATTTCTAAAAAGCTGCATATTCTGGGGTTTTGGGTCAACAGCCACTATTTTACCCGATGCCGCTTTCATCACGCCGTCCACAATTTCTTTTGTCATCATGCCTTTGTTATAATCGGAAAGAATTATGCCGTCCATTTTTTTGATAACCGGCCTTAACTTTTCCAGCATCTTTTCCCTGATGTCAGGGCTGATGGCAAGCTTTTTTTCCTTGTCTATTCTGACCACCTGCTGGTTATGGGCTATAACCCTTGTTTTTATTGTGGTGGGCCTTTTTGCGTCTTCAACAACCGCGGAATAATCCACCTTATGTTCCTTAAAATATTTTTCAAGCTTGTGCGCGTTGGCGTCAGCTCCCACCACGCCGGCGCAGTATACCTTTGCACCCATTGCTATCAGATTGATTATTACGTTCGCCGCGCCGCCCGGTTTTAATTCCTCGCGCGACACTTCCACGACGGGAATGGGAGCTTCAGGCGATATTCTGGAGACATTGCCCCATATGTATTCGTCTATCATAAGGTCGCCTACAACAAGTATCTTTTTTCCCTTAAACAGGTTAACTATTTTTTTCAGCGGTGATTTTTTAATATTTTTCATATTCTTTCGCCGGCCAGCCTTTTTTCAGTTATAAAGCATAAAGTATGCAGGAATGTCATGTAAGTTTCCTGTATGCGGGCGCTGCTTTTTGATTTTATGTCCAGAAGGATATCGCATAACGGCGCCATTTTTCCGCCGCCTTCTCCGGTAATGCCGATTACTTTAACGCCCTGTTTTTTGGACTCTTCAATCGCCTTGATTACATTCGGGGAATTGCCTGATGTGGAAAGGGCGATAAGGACATCCCCTTTTTTCCCAAAAGCCTCCACCTGCCTGGCAAAAATCATTTCATAACCCAGGTCATTGCCGCATGCGGTTATAATGACAGGGTCATTTGACAGCGCCATGGCCGGATAAGCGCGCCTGTTTTCCTTTAAGCGCACGACAAACTCGGCGGCTATATGCATGGCATCAGACGCGGACCCGCCGTTTCCGCATATCATGATTTTGTTCCCGCCGGCAAGGCAGCCGTGCATCGCGTCAGCTATTTTGGGGAGGGTTGTGTCTTTGTGGGCTTCAAAACTTTTACCCTGAACATCGCGTATTTCTTCCACATTCTGCCTGAAATATTCTTTCATAAATTCTCCTGTGCGTGTTATATATGCTGAAATTAATTATAATTAGCGGTTCTGATTAAGTCAACAGTAATTAAAGAAAGACAGTGTTTATTATAGTTCAATATAAACAAAGGACAGCGTGAATGCCATGGCAGCGCCGGCATTCAAGCGCTGTCCCTGCAACTTTTTAAATGCATCCTGGTTTTTTAAGCGTAATAGTTATGATGAAACTATTTTTAATTATACGAAGGTGTTCCGCTTAGTTTTACAATACGGCATACACCGGTGCCTAATTCAGAGACATAAATATTACCGGAAGAGTCAACAGCAAGGGCTTCAGGGTAAGATAACCTTTTATATGTTCCGCCTTCTGTGTATCCATAAATTTCATACTTGAAATTGCCATCAAGATCAAAAACTATTATAATTTCCCGTGTGAAGTCCGTGACATATAATGTATTGCCATAAATTGCAATATTCTTAGGTTGCGGCATGCCACCAGGATTGTATGAATCACTACCCCATTTTTTAATAAAAGTTCCATCGCTGCTGAACTTCTTTATACATTTATTTGAATAATTTAAAACGTAAAAGTTTTCCGAAGAATCAACAACAATTCCGGAATGATCATTAGAAGCGGGATCTCCGGTGACAAAAAGACTAAACTGAGAAATATAATTGCCTTCCAAATCAAATGTCTGAACTCTTGTATTCATAATATCTACTACCTTTATTCTATTAGTTCCAAAACATATCAAGCCAGCTGGAGTATCAAACTGACCATTCCCCGACCCTAATTCTCCCCAATAATCTAAAATATTACCGGCACTGTCAAACTTAGTTACCCTGTTTTTATCAAATTCTGTCAAATAAACATTATTGGCACTATCACAAGTCATATTTCTAGAAATTCCAATTAATCCATTCCCATTCAAACTCGTCCCCCATCTCATTTGATAAATAAAACCATTATTAAATTTGTTAATATATCTCGCACTCCGATCATAAATATAAATATTATTCGTGTTATCGACAGCAATAGCATCTATTGATGTCAGTTCTCCCTCTGCAGTTCCCTGACTTCCGCAGGCACCTAAAAATTCGTGATAAGGCGTATTTGTTGCTGTCGCGGTAGGTTCTACAGGTTCTGCAGGCTGGGATTTTTTACTGCAAGACACAAGCATTACAAAAATCACAAAGATTACTCCAATTACAATTCCCTTTTTCATAAATCCTCCTCTATGTTTAAATAGTTGTTTTTAGACAATAAAACTGCCAAAACAGGACTCTATTAGTAAAATCCGCGGGCTGAAGACCCGCGTCTACCAATACATAAAACATTAAATCTTATTGTAAATAATTTAAAACTTTCTTTAAATTTTCAAACATCGCAAAACCTATTGTCGGGGTTGGAACGGGCTGCGAGCAGTCCGGTTCTACTCCCCAAACAAGCGAATTATCATAATAAAGCCCTATCTTATTCCACTGTGTAAACCACGACTGCGTCCCGAACGAGTAGTCATTGGTCTGCGTATACTTATTATATGACTGCCACGAAGTATGATGTATCCTTAAATGCACTTCAATAAACTCACCCGGCTGTAACACATCGGCACCAAATCCCGCGGTTAATAACCTGTCCTGAGAGCAGTTTAACACAGAAATGCCGGCTGTTGTTCCCGCCTTAATATCTCTTCCTGACGGCAATATCCTGGAATCATCCACTTCAACCATTGAAGCGTCAATACCTTCCTGCGTGAACCAGTATTTAGCAGTAATGCCGCCGGTATTTACGGCAGTATTGCCTGTGTTATATATCCTTATATTAACAAAAATCGTGTCAGTTTGCACGGATGTATTGTAACTGAAACATTCACACCTTAAATTCGCCAAGGGCGTTGATGTCTGTGTTACCGTTGGTGTTATCGTATTTGTAGAAGTAACCGTTACAGTAGCTGTAGGCGTATTCGTGTTTGTTATCGTCTTTGTAACAGTTTTTGTAACAGTGGTTGTAGCAGTAGGCGTGTTTGTTTTTGTAATTGTCTCTGTAACGGTGGCAGTTACGCTTTCCGTGGCTGTTTCAGTCGCAGTGCCCGTAGCAGTCTCTGTAACTGTTTTTGTGGCCGTTTCCGTACAAGTCTTTGTCACAGTTTCAGATACCGTAGAACTTGGCGAAGCCGTGCTTGTCCCTGTCACCGTTTCTGTGGCAGTCGGAGTTGCTGTTTTTGTATCAGTACCGGTAGATGAAGGTGTCGCAGTCCCTGTAGCCGTTTCTGTAACAGTCTCTGTAGCACTTTCTGTTATTGTTTCTGTAACAGTTCTGGTTACAGTATCTGTTGCAGTTTCTGTCACGGTTTCAGTACACGTTTCTGTTGGTGTATCTGTTGCGGTTTCAGTAACAGTTTCGGTGGCTGTCTTGGTTGCAGTTTCTGTAGCCGTGCCCGTGACGGTTTCTGTAACGCTTGCCGTAACAGAAGGTGTAACTGATGGCGTTACGGTTTCTGTTACAGTTTCCGTACAAGTCTCAGTTATGGTTTCTGTCACAGACTCTGTCACGCTTGGCGTTGAAGTGCCTGTTACTGAAGGCGTGGCGGTTTCCGTGACAGTTTCAGTTTCGCTTGCCGTGACCGTAGGCGTTACGCTTGGCGTTGCCGTTTGGGTCATTGTCACAGAAGGCGTGGCTGTCTGCGTTGGTTCTATTCTGTAAACAGACAATGTTTTATAGTTTTCAGTATTTCCCACCCTGTCAACAGAGTAATAGCTTAAAACAGATTCGGCATTTACAAGCGTTATAGGCGTCAGATATATTCGCGGTTCTGCCGAATCTAAAATATAATAGGTATTCCCGACACCGGACGGCATTTTATCATTATCAAAGGCCTTTAATTCAACAGTTACAGATACCGCAGTTACAGTAAGCGCGGCATTATCCGCCGTAACTGTAACACATTCCCCGGCGCAGACATACGCATTTGTGGACGGCGCAAAAGGGTCTATTATAAAGAACATAAATCCATCACCCGCGCCTGAATATATGCCGGAATTTCCGACCATATCTTTTGTAACGGCTTCTATACTGTGCATGCCCTCTGTAAGCCCGCTTAAATCCGGCAATACCGCGTAATCACACCCGCCGGATGTAAATATTGTCTGTTCTTCACCCGCGTCAAATTTGTAAGACAGCGACTTAATTCCCGCGCCGCACATTTGACCCGCGGCGTCTGACGCGCTTATAGAAATCGCTTTATACGCAGGGCTTAGATAATAAACATTTAAGCCAAAATCTTTGTTTACAATCGCCCTGAAAATTGACTTTAAGTCATTCTCGCTTACATTTAACAGTTCATCCGCATTATAATCTTTTGATGTGTTTGTAATGGCAGAAATTAAACGCGGTTTATCCATTGTATCTATGCCGTCCGAACCACCTGAAAGGTTATTATCCACAGATAACAACAAATTCCTCAATTCTTCATCACTTAACGCTTCAATCATTTTCGGGCTTATTGTTTCCGCCTTTGCAGTTATTGTTGCATACAACTGCTCTCTTGTAAGTGATGTGATATCCTGATAAGCCGCGTTGCCGACATATGCGCTGTTTCCTTTGTAATACGGAGCAACAGGTTCCATAAGAACCACAGGCGCCTTTGTGTCTTTATAAACATTTGTCATCTTTACTGTTTCTGTATTGGCGTTTCTGTCAACAGAGTAATAATAAACCGCAGTCACAGTATTGGCTGCGTTTAGAACAAATGGCTGTGAGTAGAGTGTGTTTACATTATTGGCGGCTATAGAATAATATGTGTTTTTCACCCCTGTCACATCATCAAAACTTCCGGCAGTATCATAAGCATTAAGGCCCAGCAATACATTTTTCCCTATATATAAAGGATTGGGGCTGTCATAATTAACACAATAGCTGTTACCCAAAGCCTCTAAAACGGTAACAGGAGCGCCATCTTCGTCGTTAATAGTCACATAAGCGCCGGCGCCTGTATTACCTGCCAAATCCACTGCCGCCACATAATATGTATGGCCGCCTAAAGGCTGATAATCAAAATTAGGTCCAGCAAGAACATCTGTATAACTTCTTAATAACGGGCCTGCTGTTTCAAGATATACATCATCGCGGTAAATAACAAAACCCGCAAGCGTTGGATCCTGATACATTTCCCAATCAAGGCGGTTTGCGGGTAATTGATACTGCCCGCTTGCTGTTATTATCCTTTCCCCGGTAAGATTTTCAACCTTCTGCGGGGGCAGAACGTCAAACGTGATATTCTTCTGTGCTGTGCCTGAATTCCCCGCCACATCATAACCCGAGACATCTATACCAAGAGTCTGATAAGAGTAATAATTTGTAAAATGATTTAACGCGTATTCATCTTTAATCTCTATTTTTGCCAGATATCTTGTTGAATACACCATATCCGCCTTAATTTTTTCCTGATGAACGCCGGTATTTATTATCACTTCCGGCGCTTCGCGCAGTTCTTCGCTTACATCTATTACAAGGTCAAAATAGCCCGCGCCTTTTGGTTCTGTCCCGTCAACTGACAGCGTAAACACGGGTTTAATTGTGTCTATCTTTACCGTCTTAGTGTCAGAATAAAGATTATTATTAACCGTAATTTCAGCCTTTACTTCCACATCACCGCTATAATTATTAAATTCCGGCGGCAGTGCGGTTAAAGGATATAAAGTTTCGCCTGTTTTTAATACAGTTCCGGGAAGCGTTATTTCACTTATTTTTGCAGTATCCACCGGGACTTCTTCTGTTGCAGGATTCTTCTTATAAATCTTAATAACAGGCATTACACCGTTTATTTTGGATTTTGCCTTAACGGTAATGGTATCGCCGTAACCTGCCAATATTTTATCTGTTTCTACAGTTACGGGCGGTGAAACCTTATCTATAACAAAATATCCTTTTCCTTCACCCGTATTTCCAAGGTAATCTATACCTTTAACAAGGACTTCCGCCGTGCCTGACACAGTTCCGGGTACGCGTTCATCCACATCAAAAGAAGCCATGTATTCGTTTACAGGAGCGTACATAGTCCACGACAAGGATTTCATAGAATCTGTGATAGTTACAGGAACACCATTTTGCAATAATTCAGCCGTTATGGTTGTGCCTGTTGCCTGGCTGCCATGAATTTGGACATTGGAAAGTTTATACTTTTGTCCCGCCATATCTATCGTCTTGCCATTCCACCAGTTAACAGGCGGGAATGTTAATTGTTCCCCTGGAGCAGTGGTTTGAAGAATAAGATTTCTTTTTACATCAGAAACATTAACATTAAGTATTTTTTTATTAAATAATTTATCACCGAATGACCAAGTGGTATTCTTAGTTGCAAAAGTATGCATTTGTTTTTCATTAAACGTATTACCTGCCGTATCAACAACCGTTATCCACATCTTTGAAATCGGAGGTGCTTCAGTATAATCTGTATATACACCAGCTCTATTAATCTTATACCCTTTATCATATATTAATTGCCCATTTTCAATTACATTTGACAGCCATATCGTTTTATTTGATATCAAATCTTTATTAATCACTCCGCCATTTGGAAGTAATTCAGGATTATCTAATGTTCCTAATATCAACTTATACCCATCCTCCAGCATTCCTGCCGTAGTTGTCGGGGACAGCGCTTCCACAAACACATTTGCCGTGCCGTTCATATACTCTTTTTCCTGTGCTGTAAAAGTAAGCCACACAGGCGCGGGTGCGGGATTAATAAACGGCAGGTTCACCCATCCGTTCAAAGCCCCGTTAAGCGGTTTTGACGGCCTTGCGTATATTGACACAACACTGCCAAGCCCTGCAGGGTTAGGCATTGCGGAAACTTCAAACAACGGCGGATTGGCGTTTGGTATAAGCTGAACCGTAGAGAATGACGTCATTTCCGCGGTTATTACTTTAGTATCAGTATCTATCATTGACGGAACAAGTTTTAATTCTTCAACCCCGCTGTCTGTTAAGTGCAGTTTATAAAGGCTAAGCGAAGATTCAGGGAAATCGCCAAGCTGACGTTTATCATACAGCATTGTTAAAATGGCGGGCTTTGGTATGTTGTTCTTTGCGTCCATTTTAAAATCATCCTGACGCAGCCTGCCTGCTTCCGCAACACCCCTGTCCGATGCTTTAAAGTCATAAATCAACGCGGCAGGCACAGCCCCGCTTTCAAGCGCCGGAACTTCTTCGCGTTTTAACGGGGTTATTGTAATTGTCTTGTCTTTTCTTAACGAATCTTTTGGGAAAGATAAAAACACCTGTTCATAAGCGTCTGCCGCAAATCCGCCGTTTGGCGTTATCACATGGCCAACTTCCCCGCCTGTCTGCGCTTTATATGCGCTGCCATCCTTATTTATAACCGTCAGCAGTACATCATAAGCGCCAATTTTATCTTTTACAGGTATATACCCAAGCACGCCGGCCCTTGGCGTTAAATTTTCATACGACAAATGCCAAGAATCAGAATCATTACGCTTTTTGTAAGCTATCGTATAGTATTTGGCGGTTGTGGTATTAATATCCCCCGTTACTTTTATATACGTTTTGCTTTCATACGGTTCATAAGACGGGTCTCTTAAAACCGCATTAACCTTGTCAATTTCATATTCGTCATAGGTCATACCCGTGCCAAACGATTCCGCGTCACCGAATGTCAGGCCGGTATCCCCTGCCGCATTCCCGTCAATTTCTTTTTTAAGTACTATATCTTCATGAAGAACGTCAGTATCAGGATAATACGGCCCTTTTACCGTCCATACCGAAGAGTGAGGAACTTTGCCAGGGCCCAAATACAGGTTATAACCCATAAAATCATTTACTTTTTTATTCTCATCATATGAAGGAAATGGTTTTACAAAAAGCTTCCCATAGTTATCATCTAAATCACTAAATATGTTAATACTCATACCCGTGTTACTATTATGTTCATATAAAGCAACATTATCCATAACTCTTGAGAGTTCTGACATTTCCCATGTTGAAGTAACAGCTTTTGTTTGAATTTCCGTTTGAAAATTCAACTTTCCATCAGCAAAGGTTATATTTTTAATATCAACACTGGCAAATTCATTTAAAACAACTGCTGCAGTAACAGTCGTCGGTACAGCTTTGTCACCCTTATAATCTGCAAACTCTATATATCCATCTCTGGTTTCATTTCGCCCATATTCAATTCCGTCATAATTTATTGTTTTATTCTCCGTCAACGAATTGTACATATGACACTCATAGGGCAAAGTAACCGTGCTGCCATATCCCAGTCCTATGCTGTATGTATTTCCGGCTTTAAGACAGTAAGTCTTTATATCATCCGTTTCAAAAACTTTTAAATCCGAACCCTGAAAATCCACATTTGCGCTACTTGTTACACAAAGCGAATCAAAAGGAGTATAACTAATTGTATCCATTCCGGATCTTGTTTGACCTATAACCTGGGTCAACATTGAAGGTTTATCGGCACCATAAACCACAAAAGTATTTATGCTGTTTCCGGTTGCGTTACCTTTAAAAATTCTTAACTTATAGGGAGCGCCATTCTCATAAAGATTTACATATCTGCCGCCGCTACCCGTTCTGGAACTTATTGTTGTTCCGGCCTTATCAATTATCACGGCAAATGAGTTATAATAATACTTATCAAACTCCGCTCCAAAATAAACCCTTTCGTATCCATCCGCGTTATAGTCCGTTAAAGGTATAGCCGTTTCACTTACATACTTATAATTACCATATTCCGCCGGAGCTTCAAGATAAACAGACTTTTTGTATCTTTCAAAAATCTCATTAATTATAATGTTTATAACAAAATTCATACCCACATTGGATGTCGATTTTTTCATCGTAAGTCTGTACTCCACATCGGGTAAACACACATATGTGAATTGTGACATGTTTTTCTTATCCCAGACACCTGTATTCACATTGTACTCTTCAAGCGTTATATTAACCCAAGCTTGCGCAAAAACATCCATCGACAATGCAATCATTGTCTTTTGCCCGAACGAGAAACGTTCCACATATTCATTCGTAGTATTTATATTTATCGTTTTAACATTAGTTGTATTCAAAATTAAATCTTCTTTAACCTGAGCGGTATAATTTACCGATACAGAATTGTTCAGCCTGTTGGTAATAGTCCCCAGCTGTATCCCGTTTGTTATATCCATGCCATTTTTCGAGCACATTTCACAAGCATTTTCAGTTTCAAGGAAATATTTACCATTTTTATATATATTTCCACCCCAGCCGGTTATCAATCCCGTAAATAACAAAGTACTGCCGTTTACTTCCGGCATCAAATCCAATGTTGTCCCGGGATACCTATAAAAAGGCGATGATAAAGTTCCGTGTTCAGGCTTATTATTCCAATCAGATGAATTACGAGGTATTAAATTTATGTCAAAAGGCTGCACGCTTTCTCTGTGAGCAAATGATACTGCATTCAAATATCTCGTACCTTCTAATATAGGTAACATAACAGGATTATTTTGTATTTGCTTATATCTAAACGTAATACTTGTTGTAGAGGGTTGCCCGCAATTCCACGGTTTACTTGACCATGCATAAATGCGAACTTTATCCCCTCTGTTTAACTGTATGTTGGTCCATCCCTTATCTCTGTTCCAAGAATCTTTTTTTATATCATTTACCCACAGTTCCCAATTATGATTCTCATCATAACACCCTTCTACATTTGTCGTGTATCTTGAAGTTTGATTGTACGGAATGTAAAAAGTTCTGCTGTCACTGGTTCCACCTCCTTCGGTAGTTATATTTAAATGTTCTTCAACTTCATATTCGTCAAACCATTGTTCCGTCGCGTACCCTGTTATCGTAACTCCAAACGGAACAGGAACGTCATACTTACCGTGCCCTGACGCTTTAAAATCAAAATACGGCCTTGGAACCGCGTTTACTTCTATCTCGGCAGTGTATGTAACAGGTGCGGCAAGAATTACAGGAATTCTTAGATTTTTCAAAATAGTAGTGTTTTTAATTAAATACAACTGCGCGATGTATTCGCCATCAACTAAAGCGTTGCCGCTATTTCCTTTACCATCCCATTTAAATACATGATTAATTCCCGATTTTTTATTAGCATCGTTAAACGTAAAGTTTTTTACCGCATTCGTATTCTGATTCGTTATCCTTAACGAACCGTCAGTTACATCTTTATTAAAACTAAAACTTATATCCGTGCTGTCTGTTCCGTTGTTTATTACAACACCCGGAACAACTTCAAACTTTGCGGCAAAACCTATATTTACAGTCCTAACCTCAGACTCAACCGTATTACCCGCATTGTCTTTTGCAATAACCTTAAAACTTACCGTGTCGCACTGAATTTCTGCGGCCTTAAACGTCTTAAACACACCATCATTTACAGGTGTGTCGCTTTTTCTTACGCTTTCCCACTCCCCGTTGTCCTGTTTCATCAGCAATTCGTAATACGCAAGTTTTACAGGAATGGTCTGCCCTTCTGAATCCGCCACAAACGCGCTTCCTTTTACGTCAAATTCTTCTGTAAGAGTTGAACCGGCATCGGGTGCTGTAATTTCAGCCTGTACCATATCCACAGCCACTTTTCTTATCTTACCTTCCGCGTATCTGTCAGCCGCAGTTACTGTAACGCCATAATAACCGTCAGCCGCGCCATTTGCGGGCCAGTATGCGTTATATTTTACGCCTTCTCCCGGCTCGCCATACAGCGATTCCACAACATTGCCCGTTTCATCCGTAATAGTAAACACAACATCGCCCGGTGATTCAAGGTTCACGTTTGCGGTTATTGTTACCCCATAAGAGAACGGATTCGGCTGTGCCTTTAAATTATAAATACCTTTTGGATTGTCAATGGTAATGCCGCTTACTACCGCCTTATCCATTGCCTTTACAGTACCGTCCATATCTTCGCTTAATATAAACAGCGCAAGGTCATAAACCCCGTTATATACGGACGTTATGTCCCAGTCAGCAAGCTCGCCGTCTATTATCTGCCTGTTCATGGCAGTTTTTGTAACAGCCGTGCCCGCGCTTAATAAAGGCAGGTCTATCATTGTAAATCCTTCTGTTATTTCTGCGTCTGTATCCTCTGATACAAATCCCGCCGCCCTGTAACCAACCATATAACCCTTATAAACTTCCCCGCCTGTGGCTGTACCTGCTATTAAAACGTTTTCCCCGTCATCCGCCGCGTTTAAACCAAGCCCGTCCTGCGCGGCTTTTCCCGCTATCTGCGTTATAGACGGCACTATACGCCCTTTTACTATCATGCAGGTGCCGGTTGTGCTGTTTCCAAATACATCCATTACCGTTATATACGCCTTATAAACCCCGTCTTCCACAAATCCCGTTGACCCGTCTTCCCTTTGCCCTATTCCGTCCCATGTTATACCGTCAATGGGCGCATCCAGTATTCTGCGATAAGAAGCGGTATCTTCCGTACTTTCCGCAAAATTATAGAACCAGTATTTGTTTCCCCTGTATTCGTCTATATCCCCGTATTTGCCCGCGTATTTAAGTTCTATTGCTTCTTTTTTATCTATGCCGTTATATAAATTTCTGACAACCCTGTCACCCTTAAAGGTCTTAATATCCACATTCGCGTAAACGTATTTTGAAGTGGCGGCCATAGGCTTAAAGTAAATGGCGGTTGTTGTTCTGCCTTTTGATTCCTCTTCCGGATTGAATATAAACGGCGACGCGTAAGGCGGTGTGCGCAATATCGGCGCCTTGTCTGCCGGAAGTACAAAATACTTGCCCGAAGCGTGCGCCACGCGCGTCATTACGGTGTATGTTCCTATCGGGTGCTGTGTGCCTATTAACAGCTCCCTTGCAGTTTTTGTCACATAAGAACCGTCGCCATACTTAACCGCATCCGCTTCCCTGTAAATGCCAAGATTCTCTTCTATTATATCCCTTGCCTTTTCTTTCTGGGCCGCATAATCAGCATCATTGGGATTAAGCCCGAATATAGCGTCAAAATTCGGTATATCAAGGTCAGAATCCGTGTATTTTATGGTTATCACAAGTTCAGACCCCGCGTTTATCCTGCTTTCATCCAGCGCAGGAAAAAGTCCGTATTTCGGGGTAAACATCCCATATAAACCGTTCATAAGCGGAAGTTTGGGTCCTGTATTTTCGGAGTACACGTTTACGTATTCTGTCTGCTTAACAGCGCTTTCCGGCACCAATAACTGAAACTTATAATATGGGTCAGCAACAATAGTCGCGGCTGTGTTAGAGACATCAATAGGCGTGCCGATGGTAAACAAGGCATTATCAAGTTCTTTTCTGTCATATTTTAAATTATCATCTGTTATTGTGGTTCTTATCCTGTAAGGCCCGTATAATCTATTGCTCCATACATCCCATGCTGTCATTATCTGAAAAAGCGCCCCCTGCACAGGGGAATTGGACATTGTAATGCCATTATTTAAAAAACATGTATCCCAACTAAATCCCTGGCTTGTCGTCAAATTATAATGCGACCCGCAATATTCAAGGCGCCATTCCTTAAACCTAAGCGCGTCTGCTCCGCCCATTACCGTTATAAAAGATTTTCCTGTGTACATGCTTTTTAACTTAAACCTGAACCTTCCGTTGTCAGGAACCCTGCCGTCTTTTACGTTTGCGGTATAGGTATTGCCGTCTTCATCCGCAAGCATAAGGTCAGGATTTGTTGTGTCGTCCGGGTAATATATCTTTAATGTTTTGCCGGCCGCCGCAGTTGCGGTAAATATGTCAGACATCGGCTCTTTGCCCGGGTCAACACCTATAAAATTAAGAATGCCTCCGCCCTGCGATACCACTTTATCTCCCGCGCCGAACAGCCCGTTGTCATAAGTGCGCCATATAAACGAACTTACAGGAACCGCCCTGCTACCTTCCTGCGGGAACGAAGTGCCGACAAGATAGGAAATAAAAGACGTTTCAACCCTGTGCCCGCCCGCGTTTACTGTCCATACATTTATTGTGTTTTTTCCCGCGTGCGGCAGCGGAACATCAAGCGCCCAGTCCGCCTTGCCCCTTTTGCCGTCTTCCGTGGTTACCAGTGTTGTATCCAGTTTTAAAACTGTTGTTACAATAGGCCCGTTGTCAGCCTGAGCGTATATCTGTAAAAACTGCGGAAGATAATCGCTTGCCCACCCTTCCACGTGTACAAATGCTTTATTGGTTGTAACACCCACTATCCAGCCGTTATAGCTTTCAGCTGGTTTATCAGCCGTAGACAGGTATGGATAAAACACGCCAACTTCACCGGGTTCATCTATTTCAGATAATACCCTTGCAGGGTCTGCCTGCGCGCCTTTACCAAAAGACAAGCTGCTTAATACTTCATTAAACACTTCACCCATAAAAGGCACTGCGTCAAAACTTATAGGCAGATCTATCGGCAGTTTTGGCATCCCGCTTAAATCTATTTCACTGAAAGCAGCTTTACCTTTTGCTTCCAGGTCTTTTACTATCCCCGTGCTTATTCCAAGCTGGCTGTCCAAAGTTCCTATTAAATTACCCTCTGTGGAATTAAGTACGCTTATTACTATAGGCCCTATGCTTGTAATGCTATTTACTATTGGTTCAGGAATATTTTTTAAAATATTAAGCACTTCAGATATAACAGTCAAAGAAGCACTTTTAACTGTCAAATTGGCGCCCTTCTTGCCTGCAACCCCGCTTATTTTTACTTTATCAATATTGGCAAGCGCTTTTTCCACATCCGCTGTCCTGTTTGCCACATCTTTAAGCCAGCTGCTGTCTTCGCCTACGTCCTCTTTACTTTTGTAACTTTCAGTAAACTCCGCAACTTTTGAAGCAACTTCCCACCAGTCAACTACGTTTATATTAAACCCTTCAAATGGCATATCCGCCGCGTCACACCCATATACCTTTTTATATACCTGCCTTGGATTTAACGAATCACCAAATCCCGGAAATTTATCACCGCCCGGAAGCCCTTTTACAAGTTCTTCCATTGCCGCAGTGTTATTTTCAAGAAAATTTTCTACAGCCGAAAAAGCAAGCGCCTTTACCGCGCTTTCACCCCAGCTTCTTGCGTAACCCATTGCGCCGTTGGCAAGGTATGCTGCGTAAACAGGGTTTCCAATTGCCATCTGAACCGCAGATACAAGCGCTATCCCAATACTTGCCTTATTTGCCACATCCTGCGCCTGCATAATCATATTTACGGCGTCCATATCCACTCCGCCAAGCTGCGCGCCTACAAGGCTTATTGACGCTATGCTTGACATACTGTTTGCGTTAGCCGTGTCAGACATATAATCCAACAGCGCATTGGCACCCATACCATGTCCGGATGCTTTTAAATTCCCACCATGCGCATTAGGTTTATCTGCGTTAACTTTTAAATTGTTTTGTATATCATCAAATAAACTACCTACCATATCACACGGAGCTCCAATACCCGCAAGCTGTCCTGCAATACCGGAAATATCTACGCCCGTATCTATCTGTGGAATTATTATTTGCGGCCCTTTTATTCCCCTAAATGGGTTGTCAATTGAACCAAGCTTTGTCTGCAGAGCCCCCGCCGCGAAAGCCCATCCATTTTTTATTCCCTGTCCAACATCCGGCAATAACACAACACCAAATAAAGACCCGTCAAATCCCCACCGCGCCCCGTTTAAATCAGGCCGCGGTATGTTTATATCCAACCCCTGTATATTCATATCTATATTTAAATCAAGCCCGGGAAAACTGCCTTTAACTTCTTCCCCTGTCTGCACAACTTCCACTTCTTTATTCTTATACGCTGTTCCGTTATCTTCTTCTGATGCTTCTTCGTAATATACAAGGCTAAATACATTCGTCTCATCCGATCCAAGAACGCTATCTTCATAACCAGTATAAGATGAATCGGTTGTTTGTTTTATCGCGGCAGACACAGGCAATTGATCGTTTTTCTTGAAATTATATCTGTCCGTAACATCAACCGCGATAACTACAGGTATCGTACCTGTTCCGGACTTATTGCCAAGCAATGCCTTTAATTGAACAGAAGAAATTTTCGCCTCTGTAACATAGCTGTATCCATCTAACTGTTTTATCTCTTTAATAATTATTTGCTGGCTGTTTTCTTTTGATTTTTCAGGTTTCAAAGTTATTATTTCCGTTCCCGTTTCCGCATCTGCCCCTAAAGCCTTTATGGTTGTAAGTTTGTCTGTAAAATATAATCTTAAAGTAGCAGATTCGTTAAAATTCACATCTTTTGCTTTATTTATAACTATTTCTCTTTCCACACCATTGTTGCCGTCTTTACTTAATCTACATTTACCCCATTGTAAAAGGTACTTGGTTGAATCTTTTTGGGTTATTTCTATCTTATTCATTAAAACCGGTGCCCAGTGGTAAAATCTTTTTAGTATATTTTCCGGGCTGAATTCCTGGGTGCTCATGTACATCGCAGCCCACGCGCTCATACCACACTTCGAACCGGATTTTAAGCCCACAGGAACCGCTACATCCGCTTCGTCACACATCGTTTCCCTAAGATAAGTTCTTGTCTCGCCTAAAACATTCAACCCGCTTTGAATTATGACATTTTTTGCATTTTGTCCTTCCGCATAACTGAAAATATTTGTTAAAACATTTGGTATTATGGCATTGTCTGTTGATCGTTTTTTTGTAAAATCCTCTTTACCAAATAACACAGAATCAAACCAAAATGCTTTTATATAGTTTTTCTCGTACTCAATACCAGCCTCATTGGTTTTTACAGTTACAGTAATACCTGCGTATGCACGATCAATTGCTTTTTTCAAATCACTTGAAACTCCTGAATAATCCTTGTACTGTATAAAATGCTTTTGCTTGTCAGAATAACCGTTTACCAAGACATCAAATTCAGAGTTACTGCCGGACTCTCTCAACAAAAGCGTATATGCTGCAATCCCGATAGCCTGAAATCCATTGTCATATTTTTTATCTTTAAAATCCGCCGATCCAACAGCCGCATACATTACCCCTTTAATATAATCGTGAATATTGACACTTTTGATTTCAGGAACAGGTGTTTCTGTCGCAACCGGTGTCGCCACAGGCGTCATATCATCAACTGGTTCGGTAGGCTGTTCTGTAGGTTCAGATTTTAAATCTTTTACTATTACAGTATCAAAATGTGCAAAAGGATTCGGAGTTCCGCCCGGAGTGGGCGTAGGCATTGCAGTCGTCCCGCTGCGATATAAAACATAGTCATCCGGTATGATTAAAAATTCTCTTTTAACTAATGCCGTTGAATATCCATTAACATCCGTGACATTAACAGCAAAAGCATGCTTCCCCGGAGGTAATTTCAAATCATCAAGTTTTTGATAATAGTAAAATCTATCATGTCCCGGAGTCGAACTCACAGGTTCAATTTTATTCTGGTCCCCTGATAATGATGTAGTACAATAACTAATTGGGTCTAAATTTGGAATACCGCCCAAATTAAAGGTCCCATAATTTCCACCATCAGGCATTGGCGTTGGATTGGGCGGAAATGATATACGGTTTTCTTCTTTGTCACTACCAAACTTATTTACATAAAATCCGACCCTGTTCAAATCCAGTCCGGAATTGCTACCCAGACTTGAATCAATAAGAACTTTAAAGGGATAGGGTTTAAGTAATTCTTCTTTAGTAAAACGATGTAAATCAGGCGGATTTTCTATTGTTATTAAAGGTAAACCGTCAGGGCTATGTTTTAAATATCTTAACGGGTTGTCTTTTCCCTCGTTGACACCAAGATGTAAGTGCTCCGGATACGTAGTACCACTGGGACTTGACCCGGAATTCCCCGACGGAGCAAAAGGCTTCTGCAATTCCACAGATGATTGCGTTTCTGTTCGATTTGTAGCGTCTGACATTAGGAATTTATTATTGATTTTTATATATCTACCACTATCTTCTTCAGTGCAAAATACTTTTACGGCAAAATTGCCATTCCATCGAATTATAACAATCCGTTTTTTAATATTATTGGTATTACTTGGTAATATCAATTCCGCCTCTGTTAATTCCCACTCTCTATTATCAACAGAAGAACAATTACCATCAGAACACGAGTATGCAGGCAAAGTATTTGAGTTACCATTAAACGTATGCAAATAGTGCCAAGTTCTATCACTATTATTTGCATTAATTACTATATTCCAACCACTAAGATTCTTGTATTCAATATTTGTTATAACACCATTCTCAACAGGCAACAAAGGCGTGTTTGCCGGCATACTGTAATCAATTCCTCTATGAAACCAAGTACCTACAACTCTCGGCCCGAAATCTGATGATATCATGTGTGTCCAAGGCGTATTAAAACACCCATTACAGTCATCTTTCGAATAAGTATTAACACTTATTAGCAAAATAAAAACAATACAAAGAATATTCTTTAATAACAACTTTATATCACACATATTATTTTACCTTTTTTCATTTAAATCAATTTTTTTAGTTTTGCTTTTGAAGTACAAGTTAATTATGCCGTTATCCGAGATGCTATCAATCGCCCACTTTTCATCTACATCCCAACTTTTTCCATTTTCCAGATCAAAAAAAACAACGGAACTTTTTTTACCACGATATTCAATTCCAAGATATCTGCCGTTTGGCGAAATTTGATATCTGTTTATTATCTTATCCGCTCTATCATCACTATTATCCGGATAACAAAGAATTTCTTTACCTGAAGAATCATATACATAAATAGCAGCGTTTGATTCATATTCATCATTATCTCCTACTAAAAATACTATAAAACCATTATTCGCAACTTCTAATTTCCTGCCTTTATCACTTCCTAAAACTCTATTTGCTCCAATTTCTTTTTTCCATTTCTTTTCTCCATTTTCATCTAAACGTTCAACTTCCAATACATTATCATCTTCTATATTGTAAGAAAGTTTATGCTTCGCGATTACCGCACCGCTTCCATCTTTAAAAACATCTCCGGTAACATTTTCGATAACATTAACTTCTTCAACTGCACCATTTTCACTTTTCAACTTTCTTTTCCCTAAAGAAATATGACCCAACTTAATACTTTTAATTTTATTACCTTTTTTGTCTTCAAAATAGATTTCTCTTACATCATCTTTCCCCGCAATTCCCACTCTGTTATGTTTTTTTTCTTTATCTACAATTACACTTTTTGCAGTTTGAGTAACATGTTCCTGACTCTTATACTCCTCATTCGCAGTCTGTGTTACGCCGTTTTTACCCTGTGCATAAACAAATACCGCAAACAAAATAACCGCAGAAGTCATTAAAGTTTTCTTCATAAACCCTCCTATTTTTTAATATTTATTAATCAAATACGAGACACAATATATTGTGTCTCTACATTATCAGAACAAACCAAAATCCGCGGGCTGCCATCTCCGCCAAAGCATTTTTTTTGCTGCGGCGGCCGGGAAAGACCCGCGTCTACCACGGCACGAACAATATAGCAAATCAAACATCCTATTTTTTTGTCTTTACCCATTCAAACTTCACATCCTCATTAACCTTCACGTTGTTCATTATTATATTGGTCTTTGTCTTCCCCTGGGGGGATGACATTTCCACTTCTGATTCCACGGGCATTTCAAAACTGCGCGCGGGTGCTTCTTTTACTCCTGGTTTTCTTGTTTCTATCCTTTTATTACGTTTAACCTTCATAAACCCAAGCTTTTCCCCTGCTTCGTTATAAAATTCCTGTTCTTCTGTTATCCCGGAATCAAGATTAACCTTTTCCACCCTTTTGGCTATCATATGCCTTTTTATATTCTCTTTTTCATCCCTTAACTTTTGCAGATACTTCTTCTTTATCTTTCTGTCCTTACCGTTCTTTGCCGGGGTTTCTTCCGCTATCATGATATTCCTGTCAAATCCCTCTTTCATCAGCGCCATTTTCTTATTTTCATATTCCACAACCGCTTTATTTCCAAAAAACTCTTTTTTCACCCTTACCTTATAATCAGCGGTTTCAGCTTCTTTTACCCTTAAATCTTTAAAATGTTTGGCGTCAGATGCTTTATTGCCGTCTTTGTCCGCAAACATTGTATTAAGCGAAGACCCGCCAAAACTTCCCAGCCCCGCGTACTGCGACATAATAGCGTCTTTTTCTTCCGGGCTTAGCGTGAATGTTTTTGTTGTCCCATTGGCCATTAAGTAAGTAACCGAACCCGCCGCAGTATCCACCAAAAACTGCATCTGCAAAGCTCCTGTGCCGGTTATCATAACTTTACTGTCGCCGTTTTCATTGGTCTGCATAATATAATCATAAGTAAGTGTTTTCTTGTCCCCGTTAAATTCGGTTTCAGAAGACACAGACGCGGCAAATGTCTGCACGCTGTCCTGATACCCCTGCTGTGCCGCCGCCACATCCGCAATAGTCAAATCTTCCGCGTATAAAAAAACGGAAAATATAAAAAAAGACATGAATAGTACCAAAAGTTTTTTCATATTTTTTACTCCCAAATTATTTTGTGCGAACTACGGTTTACAAACAGCCCCTCCGCCGTGTACCCTCCGCATAATTTCAATTATTCTAAACCATTATCGTATATTGTCAACGGTAAAAAATATTTAACCCATAAACTTTTATCCCATATCCCATAGATAAAAACAGAGGGACGGAAAGTTTGGCAGACGCGGGTCTTTAGCCCGCGGAAGTTTGTGTTATTCATCTAGTTTTGGTAGGCGCACCTTTTTAATACCGAGCCTATTATGGAATTGCTCGGTATTATGTGCGGCAGTTGGTTTTATAGATTGTATTTAAATCAAAAGAACACGCGCCTTAAAAGGCGCGGCTACCAGAACAAAATCAAAGGCGAGGCGCAACATGTTGCGCCTCTACGATAAAAAATTAAATTCAAAATCCGCGGGCTGAAGACCCGCGTCTACCAAGGCAATTACAGAAGCAACAACAAAATTCTACCTTGCCTGAACTACTGTTGCTTTCTGAAGTTCCGCGTAAATCGCGCCGATGGGTATTTTGCTTTCCACTTTCACAGGCACTTTATTCGCGTCATTTGTCATCCAGATTACAACATCGCCCGCCTGTTTAAAAATACCTTCAAATTTTAAAAAGGGCTGGACCACAACACAGTCAAAAGTCCCGGCGTCAACAGTCACAGTTTCATATCTTAATTTTTTTACGACAATCTGATAAGACTTGCCGTCATCCGCGCATACGTCAATATAAACCTCGTCATTTTTCCCGGGCGAAAGGTCAAACGTGCGGTAATAATAAAGTTCCGACAGGACGTCCTGGGTAAAAGGGACTATTTTATAAGTCTCGCCTGTATGTTTTGTGGCAATTGATTTTTCGTGGTCAAATTCTATGGCAGTGTTTGCCCTGTATGTGCCTTCTTCAAGCTTTTTGCTGTACTTCCACGAGAACAATCCTACAACATCTATATACGATTCTATCCTGTCGCGGACACGGAAAAAACTTTCAAAGAACGGCGCTGTCTGAGCAAGCGCGCCAAGTTTGTAAACCTTTCTGCCGTGTATTTCCACCATATTTTCAATTTCCAAAACGCCTATGCCCGCGGTGACATTAAAATATTTTACCGCGTAAGAAAGTTTCTCACCGACGCCAAAAGCCCTTGTGTTGGAAGATACCCTGTATTCAAAACCGCTTTTTGACTTTACATTTGCGGGTATTGACTTTTTAGTTTCCGGCAGGCCTGCGTCTTTAACAGCAGGAATTAAAAGTTTTTTCCCTTCAAAAATTAAGTCCGGATTATTAACAGCGTTGGTATCAGCAATTGAAGGATACAGCGCGCCTTTGCCATAATAATTCCTGGATATTTTCCATAAAGAGTCGCCTTTTTGTATTAAATATTCGCTTAATTTACTTTCTTCAGCGGGCGCTGCTGTTACAACAGTAGGCGAAGGCACGGGCGTTTCTTCAACCTGGTCCCTTATAATTTGTTCTTCATCTGTGGCTTTTACAACTGATATTTTCTTAACAACAGACGCGCAGGAAACCATAAAAAAGCACGCCGCAGCGGTTAAGAGTATAATTCCGGTTTTTTTCATCTTCCCCTTCTTATAACTCAAGCAGGCTTTTAATTGCAGCCTTTATTTTATCCATATCCGGCGTTTCCCCGTCCGGATTCAATTCCATTATAACACTTTTATTGCCCAAAGCGCCCCATCTTACGGCGCTGATGTGGCGTATTTCCTTTGGCGGAAAAAAACTAAACGTTTTAACTTTCTGCGCCGCGGCTATATGCATTGGGCCTGTGCTGCAGCTTACCACCAGCGATGACATCCCTATTAAAGCTGCAAAATCCCTTACCGCCAGGGATTCATCAAGAACCTTTATCCTTTTATCCGCGGCAGAACCCGCTGCCGCTTTTGCCATAATCTCTTTTTCTGACGCCGCGCCTGTTATTAACACATCCGCCCCTGTTTCAGCGGCAGTCACAGATGCAATTTCCGCGTATTTTTCCGGGCTTAAATTCCATGCCGAACCCTTGCTTCCGGGATGCACTATTACAAATCTTTCATTTAACCCAAGTTTTTTGATTATATCAGCGGCCCTGCTTTTCTCTTCTTCCGTTGGAAAGTAAAAATAACCTGACGCTTTTTTATTGCCAATAAACGGCGCCAGCATAAGGTTGTAATCAGCTTCGTGATTTTCTGATTTTTTTCTGCTGATGTTAACCCTTTTACTAAAAAACAGCGGAGAATACCACCGCCTTGAAGTCCCGTAAATTTCCCTTATGCCGCATTTTTTCAGCATGGCGGCAATTTCATAACGCGGATAGGCGCACACAGCCGCGTCAAAACCGCGCTCTTTTACTGACTTCTGAACAAACTTAATATTTTCTTTATTATAATAAATTATCCCTTTTACATCAGGATTGTTTTCCAGAAGGGTTCCCGCGTAAAGGCCGGCAAGAACGTAAACTTCATTGCCTGCCAGCGCAAGTTCGTGCATTAAAGGAGTAGTCAGTAATAAATCCCCTATCCCGTCCGTTCTGCAAACCAGTACTTTTTTCATCACAGCCCCATATTCATTTACGGAATCATCCCGGGCGTTATTTCGCGCACCCGTATCTTTCCGTTATTGTCTTTATAATATCCTTTGTGGAATGGTTCTTTTTATCGCCCACTATTGCTATCTTTATCCCCAGTTCTTTTGCTATTCCTTTTTCCGGAACTGTATCTTTTGTATAATCAGTGCCTTTAGCGTGATAATCAGGTTTGATTATCCTTAAGGTCTTTTCCACGGTCTGCTCGCCGAATACGGTCACATAATCCACAAATTCAAAAGCGGCCATTAATTCCGCCCTGTCGCGCTGATTCACAAGCGGCCTTCCTTTGCCTTTTAGCTTTCTTACTGACGCGTCTGAATTTAAGCCCAGCACGAGGATATCGCCCTTTGCCTTTGCGCCTTTTAAAAACCGCACATGGCCCACATGAAGTATGTCAAAACAGCCGTTGGCAAAAACCACTTTTTTGCCTTTCTTTTTAAGTTTCGCTGCAACAGCGCCAATTTTTTCCCTTGTCATTATCTTATTTGGCATTAGTAAGCTCCCTTTTTAATTCCGCGGCGGTGATTGTGGCTGTGCCGCGTTTCATAACAACCACGCCGCCTGCCACATTCGCGGTCTTTGCCGCGTCCACAAGAGGCGCGTTGCACCCAAGTGATAAAGCCACAACCGAAGACACCGTATCCCCTGCGCCGGATACATCAACAATTTCATCCGTGCCGTGCGCCGGAATTGATATGATTTTACCTTTTTCAAAAATCATCATGCCCTTGCTTCCCCTTGTAATTATCATGCCCTTTGCCTTCATCGCGGAAGCCAGCCTGCGGATGGTCTTTTCAACGCTTTTGTCGTCATACTTTTCAATTTCAACCGCGGGGCCCGCCTCTGTTTCATTCGGAGTCGCGGCCGCGATATATTTATACTTGCGCAGCGCGTATCTTGAATCCACAATAACTTTCGCGCCGGCTTTTGCGGCACCGTTTATGAACTTTATTATTCCGTCGGTTATAACGCCGCCGCCGTAATCCGATACTATTACCGCGCATACTGACGGCAGGATGCGTTTAAGATTATTTATAACATGCTTTTCCAGCTCTTTGTTTATGCCGGCGTCGCTGTACCTGTCTATCCTTACAACCTGCTGTTTTACAGTGTGCACGCTTCCTGCCATAACCCTTGCCTTTACAGGAACGGAATAATCGGCGCTTCTGACAATGCCGGATATATCAATCCCTTTTTCTTTCATAAGGTCCAAAAGTATATCCGAATACCTGTCAGTGCCGGCCACAGAGACAGGCACAGGCACCGCGCCAAGGTCGTGAATGTTCATTACGGGATTCGCGCCGCCGCCGGCAACGTAATCGCTTTTTGTGTGTTTAAGAATAAGCACCGGAGCTTCCCTTGATATGCGCTCTGTTTCGCCGTAAATATATTCATCAAGGATAAAATCCCCAAGCACTAAAACCCGCTTACCGCGGAATTTGTCAACAAGTCCCGTGTATTTTTTCATTTTGCCTCCGACTTTAATCCGGCTGTTATCTTTTTAGCCGCGGAATAAAGGTTTGCCGAAACAATATCCGGCTTAGTTTTTGCGTCTATTTTTCTTTCCTGCTTTTTGCCTTTGCCGGTCAGCACAAGCGCCGTCTTTGTGCCGGCGTTCTTTCCAAGTTTCACGTCTGTTAATTTATCGCCTATTGACCAGCTTTTTTTCAGGTCAATTTTAAATTTTTTAACGGCCATATCTATCATGCCGGTTTTGGGTTTGCGGCATTCGCAGTCTTTTTTATATCTTTCAACCGAAGCATCAACATGGTGCGGGCAGTAGTAATACGCGTCTATTTTTACGCCCTGCTTTTCAAGCAGGCCGCTCATATACTTATGGGTCGCCTTTACAAAATCCTCGCCGTAAAACCCGCGCGCGACCCCGGACTGATTTGTAAGCACAACAAGCTTAAACCCGCTGTCCTGCAGAAGTTTTAAACCTTTAACGCTGTTTTTATAAAAACGGAATTTTTTAAGGTCGCTTAAATAACCCGGATCGTGAATTATGTTTCCGTCCCTGTCAAGAAAAACCGCTTTGTTCATAAGCACTCCTGAAAATAAATATTAAGCATAAGCTATACACATTAAGCAATTAAGCTATAGCATAACTTCACTAAGCAAAAGCATATTAAGCATTTAATCCATAGCGGAAAACCGTATATGCATCGCTTATGTCCCCTAACACTTTCGCTCGTAAACTCGCTACAGCCCGGGGATTTCCGCTTCGCAAGCTCGCTCCAACTTAACTGCTTATAGCTTAATACGCTATGTTTTTATGCTTTCGCTTATGCTTAACTGCTTATAGCTTATAGCTTAAACCTAACTGCCGAGCCGCCGAGCCGCCGCCTTACTCGTGCAGTTTAAACTGCAGATTATAAAGCTTTGTATATATTCCGTTTTTGGCAAGCAGGTCTTCATGCCTGCCTTCTTCAACAATTAATCCGCCGTCAATTACCACAATTTTATCCGCGTTTCTTACTGTTGATAATCTGTGCGCTATGACAAACGTGGTCCTGTTTTTCATAAGGTTGTTTATGGCTTCCTGTACAAGTATTTCAGATTCGCTGTCCAGCGACGAAGTGGCTTCATCCAGTATTAAAATCGGCGGATTTTTAAAAATAGCCCTGGCAATAGCGATACGCTGCCTCTGCCCTCCGGAAAGCCTTACACCCCTGTCACCTATCATTGTCTGGTAAGCTTCAGGCTGTTTAATAATAAACTCATGCGCGTTGGCAGCCTTTGCGGCTTCAATAACTTTTGATTCATTTATATCATCATGTCCGTAAGCTATGTTTGCTTTAATCGTATCATTAAAAAGTATGGTCTCCTGCGTCACTATTCCTATAAGCCTGCGCAGCGCTTCCTGTTTTATGTGCCTGATATCAGTACCGTCTATTTTTATCTCGCCTTCGTGCGGGTCATAAAAACGCGCAAGAAGGTCGGCAGTTGTACTTTTTCCCGAACCCGACGGCCCTACAACAGCGAAAACCTGGCCTTTTTTTATCTCAAGATTAATCCCTTTTAATACATTTTCACCGGGATTGTAGGCAAATTTTATATTGTCAAAAGTTATGTTGTTTTTGAATTCAGGATATTCCTTTGCACCGGGAATGTCATTTATTGCGGGCTTTGTATCAAGAATTTCAAACACGCGCTCCGCAGCGGACAAAGCCTGCTGTATGACATTGTTCATATCGTTTAATTTTTTCACCTGCGGATACAAACCGGTAATGGCGGCTATAAAGGCAAAAAATGTACCTGCCGTAAGCGTGCCTTTTACCACAGCCGAGCCCGCCACAAAAATTATGGCCGCGATGCCAATGGCGCCTATGGTTTCCATCATTGGCGACGACATGGAAGAAGCGCGTACGCCCCTCATTGTATAGTCAAAAAACCTCTGCAGGTCGGAATTAAACCTTTTGCGTTCATACTCTTCCATACCAAACGCTTTTACTATCCTGATTCCGTTAAAACTTTCATTTAAAACAGCGGTGATATCTCCCATTTTTTCCTGGGTGCCGCGCGCCGCGGCTTTCATCTTTTTGCCAAATTGTATTATAGGAAGAACCGCTATGGGAAAAACAATAATAGCCAATAAAGCCAGAAACCAGTCCAAATAAAAAAGAAGGCTCACAAGCCCTATTATATTAAGAACGCTCCCGATAAGGTTGCCAAGCACATTGGCAACCGCGCCCTGCATAAGCGTGACATCATTGGTGATACGCGATATAAGGACACCCATCTTCTGATTGTTAAAGAACCTCATTGAAAGGTTTGTGATATGCCTGTAAAGCGTATTGCGCATATCCCATATGATTTTATTACCTATCCAGTTTATTAAATACCCCTGAATGTAGGTAAAAATACCTTTCATCGCGTATATCACTATTACCGCAATCGGAAGAAGGCGTATGTATTTTAAAGCCTCCACTTTATCCGAATTGGCAAATATTTTATCCATAACCGGCTTTATAACGTAAAAAGAAGCGGCTGTAAGCCCCGCCGTACATACCATAACGCACAAAGCTATGATAATTCGCGCAAGATAAGGTTTTACATATTGCAACATTCTAAGGTATGTTTTCATACGTCTCCAATAGGTAAATTAATATAAAACAAGCAATAATGTTATTATTTTATATGATTTTATGGCTGTAAGCAAGAAATATAAGACCCGAGAAAGGAGAAAGGAGAAAGGTGACAGAAATCGTTTGTCTCCTTTCTCCTATCTCCTGTCTGAATTACTTCTCAGCAGACCGTATCCTTTGTCACAACGCCGTCTTCCAATACAACCACCCTTTTGGCGTGTTCCATAACGCGCTGATCGTGAGTGGAAAACACAAACGTCACGCCGTGTTCTTCGTTCATGTGTTTCATGATACGTAGGATATTAAGGCCGTTTTCCTTGTCAAGGTTTGCCGTGGGTTCGTCAGCAAGCACAAGCTTGGGGTTTGTTATAAGAGCGCGCGCCACAGCTATACGCTGGCGCTGCCCGCCGGAGAGTTCATCCGGCTTATGCCCCACAAATTCCTGTAAGCCCACATCTTCTATGATTTCCGCCACCCTTTTCTTTCTTTCTTCGGGTTTAATACCCTGTATAATAAGCGGGAATTCAATATTCTCCGATACATTTAATACCGGTATTAAGTTAAACGTCTGAAATATAAAACCTATCCTGTCGCGCCTTAAAATTGTCGCCTGTTTGTCAGTAAGGCCTGACACATCGTGGTCTCCAAAAAGTTTTACAAGCCCGCTTGTGGGCGTATCAAGGCAGCCAATAAGATTTAAAAGCGTTGTCTTGCCGGAACCTGACGGCCCCACAATAGACATAAACTCCCCTTCTTTGACATTAAGATTAACGCCTTTAAGCGCGGATACTGTGGTCTTGCCCAGTTTGTAATCTTTTTTTGCCCCTTTAATTTCAATTATATTTCCCATTTTTTCACCTCTTAGAAGTATGCGTTAAATTTCAGATTTAAAACCGAACGCACCGGGTTTAATAAAACACCCTGCGCGCTTCTTGAATCGCAGAAATTATACAAAAACTCCGCGGTAAAACCGTAATTTTCGGAAGGGTTCCATGCAAGCGCGGGAAAAGCATAAAACGCCCCGTCATCCGCTCCATAAATCCCGGTGGCCGTTAAAGTAATTGTATCAAGCCACGTATAGCTTAAACTTGCCCCGGCATAATTGCGCTTTGGCCACGCCATAAGCCCGCGGGAAACTGACATATATGAATCTATATCCTGAACCTGTGCCGCGGCTTCGGCATAATCCGCGTTATTCAATCCCCAGCCGTTGTAATAATATTCAGCAGAGATGAAAAACGAATCAGACAGTCTCTTTGAAAGCCCGGCAGTTATGCCGGGAAGTATTTTTCCGGAATCAGACGGTTTTAAAACGTACATAATATTGGGCGCGTTTGACCGGTATCTTATTGCCGCGCCTTCCAGATTAACAACAAAAATATCCGCGTCCCAGGATATTGCCGCGCCTATGCTTTCCACGTAATCTTTCAGGTACGCGCCGTTAATAAAGATATCCGCGGTCCCCACAAGTTTATAAAGCTGAAAAGCATACGATACAGTATTTGGCAGTTCTCCTTCATCGTCAGCAGACACTGCCGATACTATTACCGACGGCGTAAAAAATTCGTCCGAATATTCAAACCTTGCGCTGTACGTGCCTTCCACCGTACCTTCAGGGTCAAGGGCGTTCTTGGGAAGCTGCAGGACATCTGACGGATTCCACATATAGCCGGTGCCCCATCTTACCCGCTGTTTCCCGAATGAAGCGGTAAACGGCCCGTTTGACAAAACCGCGTAAGCATAATTTATAACTGTACTTACACCGTTTTCATTAAGTTTAATTTTGCCGTTAAAATTCAGTTTAATATCATCAAGTTCTTTTGTAAGGGTAAGTTCAGCTTTCTGTTCCACAGCAGAGGCAGGGCCCCCGGGTATAACATAAGGGCCGCTTATTAAAGCCTGCCTGTAATAACCCCTTAAATATGAACTTTCCAGCTCTAAAGACATATCATAATCAGCGGCATACAAACCCGATACTAATAAAAACACCGCCGGCAATAAAAGTACCCTTTTCATTATATCCTCCATAAAACCAAGTGTTTTAACTGCTATTTCGACATCTGTGTCTGGTCAAATTTATAATCAGGCAGCGACTTTAATTCTTCCATGGATATAAAATCCACTTCTGTATACGCCCCTTTTTCAAGGATATCTTCCATCTTCATGTGAAGCGGCCTTTTTAAACCCGCCATCTCGCCCACTTTATCAAAGACCATTTTTTTCATAAGCTTGCCGGATATCCCGTAATATGAAGCCTCTGTCGGCACCAAAAGCGGCCTGTTTACCCATATCTCAATTTTCGCGTAAGCCACATCCGGCCTTTTTGCCGTCAGTTCAAGCAGATATAAATCCCCTTTATTATCCTTTATAACAGGTTCATAATCATCCGCCATGGTGGAATTCATAAGGTCTTCATTGCTGAAAGAACTGCCCATAAAGGAATCTTTCTTGCTTAAGCGCACGGGTTTGGAAACCGCCGGTACATACATCCATAAATTATTGCCTGTCATAAGTATTTTCTTGCCTTTATCCCTTGCAGGCGAGGTGATTTCCATCAGCGCCTTATCAGTCCCTTTTGAATGAATCAGATAAGTATATGACAGCGGCTTTCTTCCCGGCCTTATCGTCTTCATGCTCATTACCGATTTGAAAATCTGCGGATACATGGAATCATCCGTCGATTTTAAAAGTTCATTTGCAAGTTCCTTTGAATACTTTGCTTCAGCGGCAAAAAGCCCGGCCGCAGCAAGAACCATTGCCATAACAAACATTATTTTTTTCATAAATTCCTCCGTGAATTTTTAATTTATCCTTAAACTACTTTACGCCCCTCTTTAAGGCGTTAATGATATCTGTCTTTGCCGCGTTTCCCGCGGGGAACCACGCGCCTAATGCCGCTGAAACCATGCAGATAATTCCCGAAACCAGCCAGTCCACAGGCCTGTTTATGGATTTCATAACCGGTTCAAAAGGCACACCGATATCTCCAACTCCGGTTGATGCTATGTCTATACCATGCACGTTCATATAGTAAACCAAAGGCAGGACCAAAAGGCCGCCAAGTATAACGCCAATCAGACCAAGAACAGCGCCTTCAGTTAAAAACATCTTGCGTATATCGTCCTTCTGCATCCCAATGGCGCGAAGCGTGCCTATTTCAGCCGTCCTTTCAAAAACGCTTATAGTAAGCGTGTTAACAATAATAAAGAAAGCAAGAAATAACAGTATTGCGAATATAATGCCGTACGTCACCATGTCCATCTGTATGGCATAAATAATTTCGGGGGCTTCCTCTATCCAGTCCCTTACAATTAAATCCGGATATTTTTCCGACAGTATCTTTTGCACGCCCTGTTTTACCAAACCCGTGTTTTTTTTGTCATCAAGCGCTATTTTTATTTCAGTTGCGGCGCCGTCCATGGATAAGAACCATGACGCGTAATCAAACGGAACTACGGCTATGCTTTTTTCCATAAACTCAAAACCCGCGGTATAAACGCCCTTTATCTCCGCGTCCACAAGGTTATTGGCATTGTCTTTTGTCCTTGCGTATATCATAAGCATCGCGCCCGGCTCCACAGACATCAACTGTGATAATTTATTGCCTATCAGAATCTCCCCGCCGCCATCCGAAAGCGCCGTTCCCGACACTTTGTTAAATGCCGTGGTGACGGTTTTCTCTTTTTCCATATCAATACCATAAAACATCATTCCGGTTTTTTTAGAGCCGCTGCTTAATGTTCCGGTTGTAACGATATGCTTTGCCGCGCCTTTAACATGGTGCAATTTCATGACATCCGCGATTACAGCGTCCGGATTGCTTATATTTATTTCCAAAGGCATGCGTTTTTTCTCTTCCACATACCCCTTTTTGTAAATTTTAAGGTGTCCTACCTGCAGGTCTATTGTCTTGTCTATCATCATATTATACTGCCCCCTTATCATGCCAAGCAGCAGGACAAGGGCAAACATATTAATGGCAAAAGTCATGGCATTAAAAAAAGTCCTTCTTTTATGTTTAAAAACATTAAAAACCGCAATTTTAAAATTTTTGTTTTTCATTCAAGCACCCTTAAGATATCAACAGTTTTTTTACGCGCCGCGGAAAAAGCCGGATACAGCGAAGCCAGGACAGATATCAGGACTCCGGTTACAAATACTGTAATATACGAAGAAGGAACAAGCGCAGTGCCTATTAATGCGTCTATCCCCCCCATGCTTTCCATCATATCGCCCATTTTTTCATAACTGATGGGATTCTGCTGAAAAAACCACACAAGCCAGGTGCTTGGCAGCATACCCGCAATCGTCCCTATAAGCCCAAGCACAAATGACTCCGATATTATCATCATTATCAGCTGGCTTTTTGAAACGCCCATGGCGCGCAGCACGCCGAATTCCGGCATCCTTCCCATAATATTCATCAAAAACGAATTTACTATGCCAAAAGCAGCGGCTAATAATATTATCGCGCATATTATGAATGTGGCGACATCCATCATCGTAAACGCGTATACAAGCATGGGCTGTTCATCCTGCCACGGCAGCGCAATGTAATCTTCAGGCAGGTTCTTTTTTATGTACTCTGCCGCGGCCACGGAACCTTCGGCTGTTTGTGTGTTTATAAATATTTCGGTTGCCGTGCCTTCAATTCCAAGAAGGCTCTGCGCAAGGCCAAGCGAACACAATACAAGTTTTTCATCTTCCGGCGGGTTAAAATTATTAAATATTCCTGTAACAACCCCTTCCACGGCATTCATGCTGCCGTAGCTGTCCAGCCCGAACATAACAATAGAATCGCCCGTCTTTACATTAAGTACCTTTGCCATTTTGTAGCCGACCGCAATTTCATTATCCTTTTGCGGGTAACTGCCCTCTATGATATTTTTTACCCTTGCGGCGTAAACACCGTCTTTTTTTGATAAGTCAACCGCTTTTACCAGGGTTTCCTGGCTTAAATCCCCTGTGCCGGCAATGACCCCAAAATTTATCTCCGCCCTGCTGTCTTTGTATCCGGGCGCCGCTTTTATAACATCAAACACTTCTTTATCCAGCGGGACATTATATTCTATGGGTGAAAAATCCATATTTTCCTTGTACAGTTTATTGTATATTTTAACATGCCCCGCAACATCAAGACCTTCTTTTAACAGTTTTAACTTAAATCCGTCCATGTATCCTGTTGTAATTTCCATAAAGAAAACGCTTATAAAAACAGCTATAAGTATGGTAAGCGAATTTCTTCTGTTTTTTATTATATTTCCAAAAGCAAGCCGCAAAAAGAAAAACATTATTTTTTCTCCTTTTTGTATATTCCATTCTTAAGAACCCTGTGAATAAGCCCAAGCCTGTTTTCATACGCCGCTTCCAGGTCATCCATTGAAAACTCGCCGTTTAGTTCAGACAGCACTTCGGAATCAATCGCGTAATCTATCAGGTTCCAGAGCTTAATAAACTCTTCCTGCGTTAAAGCCAGATTTGAAAAATCAACGCCTGAAAAAAACCTTCCGTAAAAAAACGCGACCTTTGGTTCCCACCGTTCTTTTAACTGTTCCATAACATTCATTTTTCCTTCTGTCTTTACCCGCATAAGCACTTTAAACAGGCTTGTCTTTTTTCTAAAAAACGAATATGTCTCCTTTGTTACCAGCTTAAGCCTTTCAAGTATGTCTTTTTCTTCCAGGTAGTGGTCCTTGGACTGTACGTAGCCAAAAAAATCCTCCAGAATATGGTCAATGACTTCCACATACAGTTCTTTCTTGCTTGAAAAATACTTAAACAGGCTGCCTTTTGATATTCCCGCCGCCTTTGCCATCTTATTTGTTGAAGCGTTGATATAACCCGCCCTGGCAAATTCTTCTATACAGGCGTGCATTATGCGTTCCTGCTTTTCAGCGCTTAACCTGTTAAATAAGTGCTTTTCCTGTGTCTTTGGCAACTAATCCTCCGATGACCACGTGGTCATTAAATAAATATATACATTATACGATATAGAAAGTCAAGAAAAAAAGTGACCACCCGGTCATATATTTACCCCAAAAAGATAAGAACTACTTTAAACAGCCAATAAAATCCCTTACGCTTTTTGTAATATTATCACTGTGTTTAAACAGGCCGCCGCCTATAAGAAATACGGCATCATTACCGTAGAATGACTTAAGTTCAGACGCGCGCTCCACCGTCATTCCGCCGCCCGGCGCCGGCAGAATAGCCTTTGCTTTGCCGAATTTATCAGCACACCCCTTAACAATACTTTTGCATTCCTCTTTTGAAAATGAAAATCTGCCGCCGTAATTCGGGAAAATCGCGGCGTCCGCGCCTGACAGCCTTGTAAGCTGCCCGTACAGCGCGTAATGGCTTATCCCGGAATTCTTACATGATGTAAAACTGCCGGCAAAAGCCGGATGAAAAAATACCGGCACGTTTACTTTATTGTCGCGCGATGCTTCAAGTATGGAAGCAAAGCCGGAAAGCGCGCCGGAAATTATTACAGCGCCGGCGCCGCATGATGCCGCAAAGCGCGCCCTTTTTAAAGTTTCAGACCCGTCCGCCGTGACATTGGGCATATACAGTGTATTAAAGCCGGTTTCTTTATTTGCTTTGCGGACGGCTTCAGCGCATCTTTTTACCCTTTCATTAAAAGGGGAAAACTTCTGGTCCGCAAGGCCATGGTCATCTTTAATTATATCTATGCCGCCAATGGCAAATTTGTAGGCAAGTACCGACAGTTCTTTGGCGCTTAAGCCCATTGGTTTTAGCGCGGAACACACAAGGGGGCGTTTTTTATTCCATGTTATCTTTTTAATCCCCTCCGCTCCAAAACGCGGCCCTTTAAAACATAAAGCCATACCCGGCGTAAGATCAAACCGCTCCAGCCTTATCCCCGGTTTAATGCTGATATTCCCAAACAATACATTTAACATCTGTGATAATTCGCTGCCGGCCGCAGCCGACGGAAAAAGTATATCAGCCGAAAAATAACCCTTACTAACCTGCTTTAAGTTTTTTATTTTTCCGACTATGTTGTCCCTGATGCTTTTCTTTTTTATAAGGCTGTATGGAAATTCAACGGTCTGCTCCACGCAGATATCAAAGGCGCGTTCCTGCGCCTCTTTTATATTGTCAGCGGCTATTGTATATTGCGCCTTAAACCAGCCGGCCATTATTTACCCGCCAGCCTTAAGCCGGCAACTCCCGCAACCACCAACAGCAGGCTTATAATCCTGATTGCATTTGCAGGTTCCGCCAGAAATATTATGCCGATAATTGCCACGCCAAACGCCCCTATTCCCGTCCACACCGCGTAAGCAGTCCCCACAGGAATGGTCTTTAAAGCGTACGACAGAAGAAAAAAACTTATCACCATAAAAATTACAGTAATTACGCTGAATAAAGGTTTTGTAAAACCCTGCGTGTATTTAAGCGTGACAGCCCAGGCTGTTTCAAATATCCCGGCTATAAATAAAATTATCCAGTCCATAATATTCTCCTGATTGTTTTTTACGGATTGATTAAAGGCCTTCGGCTTTGGCTTCGGAATGGACAGCCTCTATCCTTACTTTTGAAAGTTCGTCATCGGAAATATTAAGCTTGTTTCCCGACAGTTTCTCCACGGCATGTATTATAGAAGCAGCGTCAAAGCCGTGCTCTTTCATAAGGTACGCCCTGCTTGCGCCGTGGGTGAAAGTGTCGCGCAGACCAAGCCTTGCCATCCTTTTATTTATTCCGCACGCCACGGCTTTTTCCGCGACTATAGTGCCAAGGCCGCCTGTGGTTGTATGATTTTCAACTGTTATCACGCCGTATTTTCCCGTATTTATTATATCGGCATATACCTTATTATTAAACGGTTTTAAAGTGGAAACATGCACGTGATTTACAGACACGCCTTTTTTCTTCATCGCGGAGGCGGCGCGCAGGGTTTCTTCCGTGCAGATACCGGAAGATATTATGGTGACGTCCGTGCCTTTGCTTAATATCCTTGGAGTGTCAAGCTTCATGGGTTCTGCCGCGTCAAACAGCCGTGGAACCTCTCCCCTTAGCATCCTGATATATACCGGTCCGTTGACTGCGCGCATTACATCAAGGACGCTTTCCACATCTGTGGCGTCGCCGGTTTCAAGTATTGTCATATTAGGCAGCGCCCTCATAACAGAGACGTCTTCAATCGCCTGATGAGTGGCACCGCCCGGCGTTACAACACCCGGAAGAAAGCCGAACATTTTAACAGGCAAATTTGGATAAGCAACCGACATGGCAATCTGGTCATAAGCCCTTCTGTATATAAAAACCGCAAAGGTGTGGACCAAAGGTATAAAACCTTCCCTTGCAAGGCCGCCTGCAACCGACATCATATTCTGTTCCGCTATTCCGCAGGATATAAACCTTGAAGGGTATGTATCCCTGAAAAGGTCGGCTTCACAGGAACCGGTTAAATCCGCCGACAATACAAGAATATTTTCCCTGTCCCTTGCCCAGGACACAAGATTTTTCTGATGAACGCGCGACAGTATTTCCATTATTAAACCATCTCCCTTAACGCCTTTTCATACATCGCTTTTTCCGCGTCATTTTTAAACCTTAGATAATGAAGTTTTGGGGCGTTGGCGCTTAGAATGTGCAGCCCCTGGCACGGGTCCGTTTCAGCCAGAATTACAAGCGGCCTTCCGTCGGGCCTTAATTCCGCCCTGGACGCAAGTTCGTTAATATTATGGCCGTAAAGTTTAAAAACCCTTGCGCCGAAAGCTTCCAGCCTTTTATCCAGCGGGTCTATTTTCATGACGGAGTTTACCGTGCCGTCGCACTGCTGTTTATTTACGTCAACAATTATGACGATATTATCAAGCTTATGGTGGGATATAAACTGCATTGATTCCCAGGTCATCCCTATCTGGAATTCACCGTCAGACATCATAACAACCACCCTGCCCTCTTCTTTTTTCATTTTTCTGGCAAGGGCTATACCCGCGGCCTGGCCAAGTCCCTGCCCCAGAGAGCCGGTCATTACTTCCATTCCGGGCGAATGTTCCGCGCCTATCATTTCAACCGATGAACCGTCTTTGTTAATCTGTTCAAGGGCGTTTTCCGCCATCCTTCCGGATTCTATAAGCGCGGCATAAAGCACAAGGGAATAATGCGTGGGCGACAGGATAAACCTGTCATATTCGGGCTTTTTGGCGCCGTTCATATAAGCGCCGGTGGAATATTTTTCATTAGACACAGATGGAACGCCGGTGTATGGTTTGGGGTCAGCAGGCCCTTTGGAAGGTTCAAGTTTTAATATTCTGCAGTAAAGCGCGGCAAATATTTCCGCCGAGGAGCACGCCTGGCTCATATATCCGCCGTTATTCTTTATGGTATGCTCAAGCACCCGTTTTCGTATTCCGGCTGCCATTTGTTTCGCTTTTTCCTGCCAGCTTAATTCAGGCTTTGACATTGTATCCTCCGTGTTAATAAGTAATATTAACAGATTAACGGCAAAGGATAAAGCCAAAAATCAGCTTTTGATAATTTCCGCATCCGCAGGCGAAAATAAAAAGAGACGCAATAAATTGCGTCTCTTTTTATAAATATTTTAACAATAACTTTATGCGGTTTTTTTATCCTTGTTTAAGTCAAGAAAAGCGTACAACGCGGCCACCATTCCGTTAAGTTCCACCACCTGGGCGGATAACTCTTCAGCTGCCGCTGCTGTTTCTTCCGCGTTTGCAGAATTGCTCTGCGTGGCGGTATCAACCTGCGATACGGCTGTGTTTACTTCCTTAATTCCCGCAAGCTGTTCATTGGAAGACGTGCCCACACCCGCAACCGCCAGCGCCGTCTGATTGATTCCGGCTTTCATTTTTTCAAGTACTTCTTTTACCTCTTCGGTAATCACGGTTCCTTTGTCAACGTTTTTCCTTACGCCCTGTATAAGATCGGTCGTGCTTTTTGCGGCTTCAGCTGAACGTTTGGCAAGATTTCTTACCTCTTCCGCGACAACAGCGAATCCTTTGCCCGCCTCACCGGCGCGCGCGGCTTCAACCGCTGCATTTAACGCAAGAAGGTTTGTCTGGAAAGCAATATCATCTATAGTTTTTATGATTTTCGCGGTTTCATCAGAAGACTGTTTTATAGCTGTAATAGCTTCCTGCATCCTTACTATAGATACAGAACCCCTTGCCGCCTCTTCACCGGCCTGTTCGGACGCTTTTCCCGCGCTTCCCGCAAGCGCGTTATTCTTATTTGTGCTTTCCATTATATCCGCAAGGGTGGCGGATGTTTCCGTTACGGCAGCCGACTGTTCCGAAGCGCTCTGGGCAAGGTCCTGGCTTGCCGACGCTATATGTACTGAAACAGACGCAACCTCGTCCGCGGCATTTTTCATCTTTTTAATATTATGTTCAATGGAGTTTTCAAAATACCTTCCGGTTAAAAAGAATACGAATATTAAAATGCTGCTTGCGACGCCCAATGCGCCCAACTCCGCTAAAAGCTTATTCATGCCCGGCACATGTACAATATTGGAAACAAAATTAGTGGTTAACATCATTAATATAATTGCCGGAAACAGCCTTATCCACATTTTAAATATCATCCTGTTCTTAAAAATCATATACAAACAAATACTTATAATAATAAATCCAAGAACACATAACACACCTGTGTTTCTAAGTGAAACTAACACATCGGACATTGTTAAAAACCTTAAAGCCGCTTCTTCCATAAGGCACCCCGCTTTTTTTGGTTTATTATTTCTTCGATATGATAATTAGCATATTGCATGCCACAACATCAAACAATAATATTGATGTTTTTAAAGGTTATTTTTCAAGGTCCCCGGAACGGTTGTAGCATAAATGACACACCACAATATTCACGTGTATCATTTATGAGATTAGTCTATCCCCAATAATTTACAGGCGTTTTCATAAAATATCATCTTCTTTTCACTACTATCCTTAATGCAGCCGTCAAGTTTGTTTGCTATATCTTTGGCCCTTACCCACGGGAAATCCGAACCAAACATTATTTTATCCGCTCCGTGACATTTTACAATTTCAGAAAGCAAATTGCTTTCCATAACAGTGCAGTAAGCCGTGTCAAACAGGACATTTTTACCGCACAGAAATTTCATGGCTTCATCCCACATATTAAGCCCGCCCATATGCGCTATTACCAGTTTTAAATCCGGATGCGCCTGAATTACGTTTTTAAATGACTCCGGCAGGCCCTTTATCTTTGCGCGGTCAAAATCCGGCTCCGCGCCGGCGCCGGCGTGCTGCAGCATATAAAGTCCGTTTTTTTCACACGCTTCATAAATATCCTTCATATTATTATCATCAGGGTAAAAATTCTGTATCTGCGGGTGCATCTTGACACCTTTTACCCTGTTTTGCGCCAAAAATTCAGCTTCCTCAAACGCGGCCCTTCCCATTGAAGGATGCATTGTACCAAGGCATATGACTTCTTTTTGGCGTTTATTATATTCAACCATCATCCTGTTTACTTTTAAACACGCCTTTTCGGATAAAGCAACGGGAGCGTTTACAGAAACAGACACGCCGTCTTCTTTCATGAATTTTTTAAGGCCTTCAAGCTCCCCGTCATCTCCGTCAAGCATCATGCCGGTTTTTTTAAGGTAATTTTTATCCGCGTCCGTCCTGTCATCGGTAAAAAAATGGGTGTGAGTGTCAATTATTCGCATTTAAATTTTTATTCCAAGAAGCCTTTCAGCGTTTGTATGGTAAATTTTTTCTTTTATATCTCCCTGCGGAAAACACTTTTCAATCTTGGAAATTATCTTCGCGGGGCGTTCCCACGGAAAGTCCGAACCAAAAAGTATTTTATCCGCGCCGTGGTCTTTTATAATATTGGTAAAAGCCGTGTCATCCATTTCATCGCAAAATGCCGTGTCAAAAAAAACATTTTTGCCGGCTAAATACCTGTAAGCGTCATCCCACAGCCGGTAACCGCCCATATGCGCAAGAATCATTTTAAGATTTGGATACGCTTCGGCGACTGCAGCAAAACGCTGCGGGGTGCCTTTTACGTCATCTTCATCAAACGCGCTGTCAGCCCCGGCGTGAAAAAGTATTATCATTCCCAATTCAGCGCAGGTTTTATATACTTTTTTCACCCTTCCGTCATCGGGATAAAACTGCTGGTATTCGGGGTGCATTTTTATGCCCTTTATCCCGTTATCGTAAAGATACTTAATCTCGTCTTCAAAATTACCTATTGTATTAAAATACGGGTGCATGGCGCCAAAACAAATTACATCTTTATTCCCCGCCCTGTTAAATTCAACCATACGCCTGTTAATCCCAATCACCTGCTGCGGTTTTGTCGCGGCCGGCACATTCACGGATAAATCAACCCCGTCTTCTTTCATATACTGCCGCAGGGACAATAAGTCCCCGTTGCCATAAGCTTTAACGCCTGCAAGGCCTTCCAGATGCCTTATTGTTTTTTCGGCCATTTCATCAGGAAAAAAATGGGTATGAATATCAATTATCACGGCGATTATCCCTTTATCATCTTTACCAGAAATATCCCGGCAAAAACCATGACAACCGCCCCGATATTATTAAGCAGAAAATTAAGCGCGGCATCCTTATAAATTCCGGCCGCCAGCTGGTTGTGCATTTCCAGGGCATACGACGAGAATGTGGTAAACGCGCCCATAAATCCGACCGCGAAAAACAGCCACAGGTGGTTAAAATGCGGAACTCCCTGCACTGTGGAAAATAAAATACCGATTAAAAAAGAACCCGCCAGGTTTACCGTAAGCGTGCCCCAGTGCGATACAACAGTGCCCGGAAACGCAAGGTTTACAAAGTGCGTAACCGCATACCTTGATACGGCGCCAAGGCTTCCCCCGAACGCCACCATTAAAATCCTGCCTAACATAATTATTGCCTCATTTTTGAAATATCAGACTCTTCGTATATATGCCTGTTCTGTTCCACACGATTCATCGTATAAAGGTGAATTCCCGGCACGCCGTTTTTTATAAGATGGTTTATCTGCCCAACGGTATACTTTACGGTTTCATCACATACAGGATTGTCAATCGCGCAGGTTGAAGTGGCTGTTTTAAAACGCTCCGGAATCTCCACGCCGCACATCTTTGTCATTCTTTCAATGCTTGATAATTTTGTGGCAGTCATAATACCCGGCAAAACAGGCACCGTGATTCCGGCTTCCCTTACCATTTTCACGTAATTAAAGTAGTGGTCGTTGTTCAGAAACAGCTGAGTTGTTATAAAAGAAGCGCCGGCTTTTACTTTTTCTTTCAGGTGCTTTAAGTCACGTTTCATATCTTTGGCCTGCGGGTGTTTTTCCGGATACCCGGCAACGCCCACGCAGAAATCCCACTTCTTTTTGATAAATTTCACAAGGTCTGCGGCGTATTTAAAGTCCTTTAAAGGATTTTTAACGCCTTCGGGAAGGTCTCCCCTTAGCGCCATTATGTTCTGAATGTTTTTAGCCTTAAGTTCATTTAATATTTCCGTTATGGATGCTTTTGTCGCGCCTATGCAGGTAAGATGCGCCATACACGGTATTTTATAGTGGTTTTCAATGCGCTCGGCTATTTCAACAGTCCTTGTGCGCGTGCCGCCGCCGGCTCCGAATGTGATACTTATAAAATCCGGCTTTAAATCCTTCAGCCCGTCCAGAGTGTTATATATAACCGAAATATCCGAATCAGGTTTTGGCGGAAATATCTCCATTGAAAAAACAAATTTCTTATCCCTTAATATGTCGGCTATTTTCAAATTATTACCCCTTTCATCTTTATTTTGGACTTATTATATAACAAGCGGGAATTTTTACAAATCAAATTTTAACATTTTGGAGGGACGGAAGTAGAAAAATATAAACAAACGCTGAAGATTTGAAGATTCGAAGATTCGATAAAAACCTATAGGGGTTGGGTGTGTTTTTTTCAGAAGCGCCGGTATAAGGCCGCGGCTCGGCGGCTCAGCAGCACGAATATGTATGGTTTACGCCATGACAGGCGCGCTTTTTCCACGCTGCAGCAATATTGCTGCTATGACACAGGAGGCAAGGTGCGGCAGTTGATGTGCTATCTAAATACTTTATTTAAAACCCGCGCCCTAAAGGGCGCGGCTACCAAATCCAAACCACGAAAACACAATATAAATTAAATATGAAATAACGATTGTCATTATAAATCTGTTAAACATTTCTACGGTATCTGGAACCTGATGCCTGTTATAAGGCTGTAAACTTCGCCCGCCCATTCATATGTCACATTCCATTTAAAAACCGAAACGCCTATTTCAAATCCTGCTATAAGGCGCGCTTCAAGCAGCGAAGGTTCGCTTGAATATGGTGACTTAATTTCCGCGTATTTAGACGCGGTATTTGAAGGCACACCTGATTGTGTGATTGTTATGTCGCTTTCAATTCCGGCCGTAGTTGTATAATTCCCAAAATTAAAGTTAAGCCCCAGGCCGGCAAAGGGATTAAAGAAAAAGAGTTCTTTGTTCAAAATAAGCTTTGCGCCTATTGTCTGCACATTCCACTCTGACAGGACCGAAACCCTTCCGTCAGATACAATGTCATATACTGTGCCGTTAATTTCCGATGTGCCTGTTTCGCTCTGTTTAAGCGCCAGCTTTACCCTTCCGGATAAAAAATCAAGGCTTAAAGCGCCAAGAAGCCCGAACGGCACCGCTTCATTTTCTTTTATAAGCAGAAAACGCTGTTCCAGCCCGAAAATATAGTGCTGCGCGCGCAGGGATACATCTTCCTGATTAATTCCAAAATCAAGAGCCAAAAACCTTAATCCCAAATCCGTATTTTTTCCCAAAACAGGAAAAAAACCTGATTTTAAGTGAAATGATCCCGCAGGCAGCGGAATCTGCTTTGGGATATCCGCGCTTTGCGTGTCAATAGCCGGCAGGTATTCATATTTAAGCGAGCTTAATCCTTCCACGTTAAACTTTCCCGCCGAAATACCGATACCGCCCCCGAATTCCACGCCCGGAAAACCGCATATGGCGGAAGGGAAAACCGCGCCTGCTGTGCCGTTTAATATTATCTGTTTTGTAAGCTCTGAATTTATGAAGCCTGATATTTTACCGATATCATTTTTTAACAGGCCTGTTTCGGCCGTCAATTCATCAAGGTCGCTGTAAATGTCGGCAAACACCGGCAACGAAAAAATAAATATTGCAGCGGCAAATACAATTCTTTTCATTTAAGGCTCCTTTATTATTATTTAAACCTGAAACCCGCCTGTATTTTAAAAGTGTTATCAAGCCTTTCAAAGCCATAGGAAAAATCAAGCGACGCTGACATTGACCTGTCCGGCCCGAAAACAAACCTTGAAAGCCCGAAACCCACAAAGTATTCCTTGTATGATTCCGTATCAAGCACCTGCGTATACCCGCCGCGAAGGTCAAGGTGGGTAAAGAAGGTCTTTTCAATGCCAATTTTAATAATCCCCAAATCCGCTATTTCACCGGAAATCATGAATTCCGGCATCCTGTAGCTTACGCCGAAAGAGGATGTCAGCGGTATTCCCTCTGAATATGTTTCATACTGGTTCTTCCAGGAGAGCCATGAAAAAGAATCCCTTAACATAACGCCCGCCCTTATATTTTCATTAACCTGCCACATGGAAGACAAATCCAGCCCTATCCCCCACGCGCTTCCTTTAATACGTTCTTCTCCGCCTGATGTGTTCTTATCGCCGTAACCGGCAAAGAGAAATTTTAAATTGGCGCCAAGGGAAAATCCGGACAGCATCCTGTGAACCCACCCGAAGTTTTCGGCATATGATAAAAAGAATGTTTTTTCGTCAAAAATTTCATCACCGGAAATTATCATGCCTGCGCCGCATCCGCGCATTTTGTTTATCGGGTAAATGAAAGAGGCGTAATTATAAGGTATGATTCCCTTCTGCCTGAAGTGCAGAAAAGAAAAGTCCTTATAATCCGACAGCACAATGCCGGCCGGATTGTAAAAAACGGCGTTGCTGTCATCCGCGACAGCGGTAAACGCGCCGCCCATAGCGGACGGCCTTGCGGTGCCCACATCGGTAAACGCGCCCGAAACGCCGGGATTGGCGTATGCCGCGCCCGCTGAAAGAATAAGTAATATACATAAAAATTTTTTCATCATAACCTCCATAAAAACTCAAAGTGACCGAGGGACGGATGCACAGATGTTCGGATGTTCGGCAAAACCATCTGCCCTTCCAACCTTCTGCCTTGTCCTTCGCGTATGTTTATTATTTTGCCTATGTCTGTCATTTCATATTACATTTTTAAAACCAGGCGCAATATATTGCACCTCTACATTTAAAAACATGTTTCAACTTCTGTCCCTCCGACCCTCCGTGCATCCGTCCCTCTGATTTATTTCACCACCGCCACAGAGTACAGGTACTGTTTCTTCTCTTTGGCGTCTTTTATTTCAACCTGGATTATATATCTTCCGTTGGCGCACCATCTGCCTTCATTATCCCTGCCGTCCCAATAATCATTATTAACGGCACCCGCCGCCCTGAACTGCCTGTCCACAATTGACCTTACAAGTTTTCCGGCGATATTGAAAACTTTAATTGTGGTTTCCACTGAAGACCCCTCTTTTGTACTTATCGAATATCTTATTTTTAAATTGCCTCTTTTAGGAGAGAAAGGATTAGGCAATAATTCCGCAAAATCCATTGCAAGCGGCCCCATTTCCGACAGCACCGCAAACTGTGATAACACGGAAGACCCTGTGCTTACCGATGAACCCGAAACACTTCCGCCTATGGATACCCAGGACAGGCTGTCCGCGCTCCACATTCCGGCGCTGTAAGTCCCGCCATTGTATTCAACGGGTATAGGAAGCGTAATTGTGCAGCTTGAATTAAAAATCACGCCTTCTGTTATCTTATAAACATTGCCTATTGCTTTAACCCCGCGCGATGACGCGTACATGCCGGAGGCAGGCGATTTGTACATTGTTATCCTGTCAAGGGTGTTAAGCGGCGAATACGCCCCTGCCGGTATCTGCAGCCGGAACCCTTTATAGTCGGTCACATCCACTGCAGCCATTCCGGCGTAAAGTTTCTGGAATACCGGGCATTCGTAAGAACCTTCGTACCCCTGCGCGGAAGCGTATATTGTTATCTGTCCGATGTAATTTGTATCAGGCGTAAATACTCCCGCTGATGTTATAGACCCCGCTTCCTGCGGCGACACTCTCCACGTAAATACTGCAGAAACCGACTTGCCGTCCCCGTCTTTTAAAGCAGCCGAAAAATTATACGGTCCGCCGATGTTTGTATTAAAGACAGGATTAAGCGGGCCGGTAATTGTAATGCCGCCGCCTGTTATCGGAGCCATTGTAAACGAAGCCGTGACAGTGGTACCTGTGCCTATTGAAATATATTCCTGAACCGGCGAAGATGAATATCCGTCTTTTACCGGAACAAGGGTGTAATTTCCGGCAGGTAATAAATGCCAGAAAATTCCCGCCGAATCTGTTGAAGCTGTCCCGTATACAGTATCAGGGAATGCCTGGTCGTAAATATTAACCGTAACTGCCGGCATTGCATTTGAAGCCGCATCCTTTATTGTTCCCGCAACGCCGCCTAAAGATACAGGGTCAACCGCCAGTGTAAATGCCTGCTGGGAAGTCACACCCGCAGAAAGGTTAACCGTGGAATTCAGGGTTGTATATCCGCTCTTTGATACTGTTACATTATAATCACCCGCGCTAAGAGCTGTAATTGTAACACCGCCGTCAGCGCCGGTTAAACCCGAACCTGTATAGCCAAGGTTGGTTCCCGTTCCTTCAAGATTAATAAGCACCCCTTGAAGCGCAGCACCCGCGCCTGTCACGCGCGCGTAAAGGGCCGCGGTTTTTTCCGTAAGCATCAGATTAAGCCCTGTCGCATCCGCCAATGATACATCTGCAACCTGTTCAAAAACGTTATAGCCGTCCTTATAAACAACAATGTTATAGGTGAGCGCTAAAAGCCCCGGTATTGAAAAATTACCCGAAGCATCAGTTACAGCTGACGTAACAAAAGTATTATCAAGCCTGAATACCTGCACCGTTGCCCCTGCTATATTTACAGAACCGTCATTTACATTTCCGGAAATTGTCCTTGGCGTGAAAATTTGGCTTAATACTAATGTGCCTATATCTGTTGTGCCGCTTCCAATTACAACACCCGAAGCCACGGCATCAGAATATCCCGCCTGCGATACTGTAATATCATAAGTTCCCGGTAAAAGAGGCATTGTAAAGCCGTTTAAAGGCGATGGCCCTGCTGCCGCTTTTGTATTGCCGTTAGCGGAAATAACTGCCGCAATCGGGCTTACATCTGATGTGGCTATGTTCATCTGAAGCGTGCCGTAAGCAATGCTCATCGCCCTGTTAAAATTATATACCGTTCCCGGCGCTCCCGCAGTTGTAACATCGTCAGATGTGGA
>Ga0209717_1000567_pt1 | contig 44787 bp, 37 predicted proteins | sample AD_UKC048_MetaG_FD_184418 | JGI IMG/M metagenome (GOLD analysis project Ga0209717, IMG submission 184418) | Active sludge microbial communities of municipal wastewater-treating anaerobic digesters from USA - AD_UKC048_MetaG (SPAdes) (version 2) | ecosystem: Engineered > Bioreactor > Anaerobic >...
CGCCTTGTCATTTCGTACCAGGCATGAGTAAACCATCAAAATCAGGTTTTTATGAACTTCAGAAAAGTCAACAACATTACCGGCTGGCTTGTTTTTCTTTTAGCCCTTGGCACCTATTTCCTGACCCGCGAGGCAAGGGGCAGTTTATGGGATTGCGGTGAGTTTGTTTCAAGTGCAGATAAGATGCAGTTACCCCACCCTCCCGGTGCCCCGTTGTTTGTACTATTGGGTCGGTTTTTCATTATCCTTTTCGGGGATAATTCACAAACGGCAGCCAGTGCGGTAAACTTTATGAGTGCCATGGCCAGTGCCGGTACCATTCTCTTCCTTTTCTGGAGTGTGACCCACTTTGCCCGTAAAATGTTTGTCAATGTGGGTGAAGAATTAACCCCTTCCCAGTTATTTACCACAATGGCAGCCGGTGTGGTCGGCGGCCTTGCTTATACATTCAGTGACTCCTTCTGGTTCAGTGCAGTCGAAGGGGAAGTATATGCGTTATCATCTTTCTTTACGGCACTTGTTTTCTGGTCCATGCTGAAATGGGAACATGCAGATGAACATGGCGGTAATGATCCGTCAGCCCGTGCAAAAAGTGACCGCTGGATTGTCTTCCTGTTTTTTATGATGGGACTTTCCATTGGGGTACACTTACTGAACCTGCTGACGATCCCCGCAATCGTCATGATTTATTATTATCGTCGTTATGAAGTGAGTACAAAAGGCGCCATCCTGGCTTTTATCATGGGTTGCCTGATTACCGGTCTGGTACAGGTGGGCGTTATTCAGTTCTCCATGAAAGCAGCGGGTCAGTTTGATGTGTTTTTTGTCAACAGCCTTGATATGCCTTTCTTCTCCGGCTTCGCGATTTATTTCCTGATGCTGGCAGCCGTGATCGGATGGGCCCTTGGATTTAAAGAAAAAACCCTCAATCAGACCAAACTGATTGCCTGGTTTATAGTGTTCCTTTTACTGTCTGCCCTGCCTTTTGTGATTGTTCCGGGCGAAGGGCTGAAGTTCCTTCCTTTTATCCTGATCGTGGGCGCCGCGGTAGCTTTTGGGTATTTCCTCAAGCCTTCCGCTTTACGTATTATAAAGCTTTCGCTCTGGTGTTATGCGTTTATGATGCTGGGATACTTTATGTATTTCACCGCTATTATACGTTCCAATGCCAACCCGAGCATTGACATGAATAATGTAGATAACCCGATCAGCCTCGTGTATTACCTCAGCCGTGAGCAGTATGGCAGTGCACCATTGGTATACGGTCCGCATTTTGCAGCTGATCCCCGGGAAGACCTGGTGGAGGGTGAGCCTTTTATTGAGAGCGAAATGAAATATGTAAAAGGGGCTGATAAATATATCCCATTGGGCCGTGCCAAAGAGTATAATTATAAAAGTGAAGTAAAACAAATATTCCCGCGTGTCTGGGATTCAAGCGATGACCAGTATCACGCCCAGTCATATGCCGAATGGCTGGGACTGGCCCAGGATCCGAAGACCGGTAATTATGAAGCCCCCACCTATGGCGATAATATGGAGTGGTTCTTTACCTACCAGATGAGTCACATGTACTGGAGATACTTTATGTGGAATTTTTCCGGTAAACAAAACGATATTCAAGGCTATGGCAATAAACGGGATGGTAACTGGATCACCGGTGTATCCTTTGTGGATGACAAACGGCTGGGCGATCAAAGCCTGATGCCTGACAGCCTGAAGAAGAATAAAGCACATAACCAGCTATACCTGTTGCCTTTTGTACTGGGTATTATCGGCTGTGTGTACCAGTTCCTGCGCAACCGGAAAGACTGGGTGGTTTCCTTCCTCCTTTTCTTCTTTACCGGTATTGCGGTGGTCCTGTACCTGAACCAGCCCGGTAACCAGCCCCGTGAGCGGGACTATGCTTATGTAGGGTCCTTCTATGCTTTTGCTATCTGGATCGGACTGGCCGTGGTGGCCCTCGTTAAAATGGCAAAGGAAAAAGCGGACAAACTGACTTTCCAGAATGTACTGATCTATGGAAGTACACTCAGCTTTGCTATCACATTCATGAGTTGTTTCCCGGGTAGTGGTGATGGCGCCCTGGTGGCTTCCCTCTTTGCTGCTGTTTTATTTGCCCTGGTTACAGCCGTTGTCACGTTCCTTGGACGGGCGGTTTCCGCTGGCGGCACCAACGACCGGGTGCTGAATATGACCACTGCTGTCTTATGTGTGGCGGTACCGGTACTCATGGCCCAGCAAATCTGGGATGACCATGACCGCAGTAATAAAACAACCGCGCCGGCTATTGCCAAAGCTTATCTCGAAAGCTGTGCACCGAATGCCATCATCTTCACCTTTGGTGATAACGATACCTATCCGTTATGGTATGCACAGGAAGTAGAAGGCATCCGTAAAGATGTAAGGGTCATCAACAATAGTTTACTGGGAATTGACTGGTATATCAACCAGCTCCGGTATAAAGTCAATGAATCAGACGCCGTAGATATAATCTGGAGCGAAGACAAAATCGCCGGTAATGCCCGTAACTATGTAGTGTATGATCCGAGACCGAGTATTCCTGAAAATGTGTATTATGATCTCTTCAATCTGATGAAGGATTATGTGGGCAGTGATGACCCCAATAAAATGGATAATTCAAGGGGAGAACCACTGAACACGTTCCCGGTAACCAAAGTTTCTGTACCGGTTGACCGTGAATACCTGCTGAAAACAGGGGCTGTGCAGCCTGGTGACAGTATCTTACCAGAGTTCCGTTTTGAATTACCCAAACGGGCTATGATGAAGAATGACCTCATTATCCTGAACATCCTTGCCGCCAATAAATGGAAACGCCCTATTTATTTTACTTCACCAATGGGTGAACTCGGTTTTGGACCGTTTATGCGCAAGGAAGGTATCGCCTACCGTTTATTACCGGTGATGCCAAAAATGCCCCAGATGAACTGGGTGGTAGACCAGTCTTTACGCAGCAAAGGACTTGGCGGCACACAGCTCAGAGATATGAACCTGGATACCACGTTCAACAACCTGATGACCAAGTATGAATTCGGGGGAGCTAATATTAAGGGGGTTTATTTCGATGAAGAAAATCGTCGTCATATACTCAATCTCCGCAGCATTTATGGGGAAGCCGCGGGTAATATGGCAGATGCCGGTAAACTGGATCAGGCCAAACAACTGATCGACAAAGTGGAAGCCGGTATCAATACCGCTAATCTGCCTTATGCAATGACGAGCCGTTATAATGGCCATAACCAGACCGCCCTGATCTACCTGGAAGCCTGTTATAAAGCCGGTAAGAAAGAGCTGGCAGAAAAAGTTGCCGCCGAGATCAGGAAAGACCTGGAACAACAGGCCCGTTATTATACCTATATCCGGGATAGCAAACCCGATTTCTGGGGGTATTATGAGCGCTCAGAAGCCCCGATCAATGAACGTTTACTGGTAGTTCTGAGTGATATCGAAGCCCGGTATAAAAGTGCAGCCGGTAGCAAACCGGTCAATGAACTGAATACACCCAGTATCCAGACCCCGGCCAAACCAGACAGTAATAAACAGAATTAATTTTAAGTTACGCTTTAGAAAACCCTCCGGACCGGAGGGTTTTCTTTTATATGAACTTACCGGCGGCCCGGTTGTTACAAGCATGTATCTCCCCTTCCCGAATTGTCGTAAATTGTATATCCGATGAGAGGTTTTCATTTCACCCGTTTTGATCCTGATAAGGATGGCAAAAGCCGCTTTGAGCAATTGCTTGACCTTTTTATGCAATTGCTGACCTACACCAGCGGGGATGTGACAGAAGCCATGCAATGGCTGAACGAACTGGATAAAAAGTACCAGCTCACCGGTAACGAATATGGAATGGGTGATTTTATTGAAGACCTGAAACAGAAGGGGTATATCACCGATCCTGATCAGCAAGGTCAGATAAAAATCACACCGAAAACCGAACAGGGCATCCGGAAAAAAAGCCTGGAAGAGATATTCGGCAAACTCAAAAAAACCAAACAGGGTGATCACCATAGTTTTAAACCCGGACAGGGAGATGAAGTAAATCCCGAGACCCGGCAGTTTCAGTTTGGGGATATGCTCGAGCAGATTGATTTTACTGAAAGTATACGGAATGCCCAGATCAACCATGGTATCGACAGTTTCCATATGCGGGAAGACGACCTGAGTATCCGGGAAACAGATTACAAATCGCAGACCTCCACCGTACTGATGATCGATATTTCACATAGTATGATCCTGTATGGAGAGGACCGGATCACACCTGCCAAGAAAGTGGCTATGGCGCTGAGCGAACTGATCAAAACCCGTTACCCGAAAGACACACTCGATATTGTGGTATTTGGTAATGATGCCTGGCCAATCGAGGTTAAAGATCTTCCTTATCTGCAGGTAGGTCCCTATCATACCAACACGGTGGCCGGTTTGGAACTGGCGATGGATATTTTAAGGCGCCGGAAAAATCCGAATAAACAGATCTTCATGATCACCGATGGGAAACCCACCTGTCTGAAGATTGGAAAACGCTACTATAAAAACAGTTTTGGTCTGGATCGTAAAGTGATCAACCGCTGCCTGAACCTCGCGGCACAATGCAAAAAACTGAAGATTCCGATCACCACTTTTATGATCGCCACTGATCCTTACCTGCAAAGTTTTGTACAGGAATTTACAGAGATGAATCATGGAAAAGCGTTTTTTGCTTCGCTGGATAAACTGGGAGCGTTTATTTTTAAGGATTTTGAAAGCGGGAAGCGGAAGACGGTTTATTGAAGAAACTTATCAAAGTAAAAATTCAAAAGTAAAAAGTAAAAATCCTTATACGGATAAACAATTAAGGCCTCCTGTACTCAGAATATTATAGATTATAAATGCCCTTTCCTTTAATGCATATGCGAAAAACTGACCCTTTTTTTACTTTTTACTTTTTAATTTTTAATTACTACTAACATGAATATCCAAAATATCAAAACCCTTGGTGAACTCAAAGCCTCCGGTTATCAATCGAAACCAATTAAAGAAGAGATACGTGCGAATCTCCTGAAACGGTTAAAATCCCACGAACCCACTTTTACCGGAATTGTCGGATATGAAGACACTGTAATTCCGGATGTGGAGCGGGCATTATTGAGCCGGCATAATATCCTGTTTCTCGGTTTACGCGGACAAGCCAAAACAAGAATGGCCCGCCAGATGACCGAATTGCTGGACGAATATATCCCTTCTATTGCAGGTAGTGATATTAATGATGATCCGATCAACCCCATTTCCCGGTTTGCCCAGGAAGAAATTGCCACTCATGGAGACGAAACCGCCATCCATTGGATACACCGCTCAGAACGATATGGCGAAAAACTAGCCACGCCCGATGTGAGTGTGGCTGACCTGATCGGGGACATTGATCCGATCAAAGCCGCCAACCTCAAACTCAGTTTTGCCGATGACCGGGTGATCCATTACGGTATTATACCCCGCAGTAATCGTGGCATATTTGTAATAAACGAACTGCCTGATTTACAAGCCAGGATACAGGTTGCTTTGTTTAATATATTAGAAGAAGGAGACGTTCAGATCCGCGGTTTCAAACTTCGTTTACCGCTTGATATATTATTTGTATTTACGGCAAATCCGGAAGACTATACTAACCGGGGGGCCATCGTTACGCCTTTAAAGGACCGGATTCAAAGCCAGATACTGACCCACTACCCAAAGAACCTTGAACATGCGTTGGAGATTACCGCACTGGAAGCCGATCTGAGTGCAGAGCAGCAGGCACGGGTAGACATAAGTGATCTTGTAAAAAGACTGATCGAACAGGTAGCTTTTGAAGCAAGGAGCAGTGAACTGGTCGATAAGAAGAGTGGGGTCAGTGCCCGTCTGACGATTTCAGCACTTGAAAATGCAGTAAGCTCCGCCGAACGCAGAGCTATTATGAATAATGAAAAGCAGACCCAGGTCTGGATCAGTGACCTGGCAGGTATCATACCTTCCATAACCGGTAAAGTGGAACTGGTATATGAAGGCGAACAGGAAGGCCCTTTCCAGGTGGCGATGAACCTCGTAGATAAAGCCATCCGTACCCAGTTTATCCAGTACTTTCCCAATCCTGACCAACTCAAAAAGAGAAAAAACACCGGAAAACCATCACAGGAACTAATCAAAGAGGATAATCCATACCGCCCGATTACGGCCTGGTTTGATAAGGGCAATCACCTGAATATTGATTTCAATACCACGGATAAGGAAAAAATCATGCTTTTGTACCAGGTAGATGGCCTGCATTCACTGGTAAAGAAGCATTTTCCCGGCACCAATGAAGAACAGTCGGCCCTGCTGATGGAGTTCGTTTTACATGGACTCGCTTCCTATTCCCTCATCAGTAAAAAAATGTTTGAATCCAAAGTGGAATTCAAAGACCTGATGGGCAGCATGATGGATTTCAATGAAAAAGACTTTGAATTTGATGAAGAAGCCTGAGAATAAAAAATGGCCGGAACTGATTGTTCCGGCCATTTACACTATATAAAAAAATACTTTACTCCTTTTTCGCATTGAATTTATATCCGAAAGACAATCCACCGTAATATGGAATAAAAGTTCCACTGGCAAAAATGGGACAGATAAAAGCCCGGAAAGTGAATCCGCCCATTTTAGGCTGCATTCTGTATCCGAATAATATGTGCCCAAAGGTTTCAGAAAAATTACTGCCACTATTGCCCGTACCCAGTACCGGGGTGATGCCTCCTCCTACTTCGAAATAGTTACGCTCATCTTTGCCAAACAGGTAGTTTACCCCCAGTGGAATAAATACCACACCGGCATTACTTCCGTTTCCATCACTGATACTGAACCCACCGACACCTACTCTTCCTCCAATGCCATCATCTTTAGAAGTAAACCTCGTGTCAAAGTTGATGGATGCGAGACCGGGGCCTCCCAACTCCACATAAGCGGACTGAGCCTGCATGAGCTGGCTGCTGAAAATGGATACCATAGCGAGAATAATGAGTTTACGCATATTAGTAGTTTTTGATGCTGTTAAAGTAACTATTTTATTTTTTAAATAATAACATCGGGATATTTTATTAACGCCCTTTTGACGATTGTAATGTGCTAAATGTTACAGGTTTAAAACATGTACGTATCATTTACCAGCAAAAGCCAAAAGTAAAATAGGCTCCGGGAATAAATTCTTTTTTAATAATTCCCGGTGAACAGCCAGCTCTGAACAGGAATTTCTGTCCCGAATACCGGTAACCCAGGTTCAAAGAGGGATAAAATGCCGCAACCGTATAATCAGGATAAATAAAGCCAAATCCCCGCTGATCATCACTGTTCTCTTGAATGTTAAGGTATTGAAGGTCCAGTCCGGTCTCGAAAAAATGATATTTTCTTCCGGCCAGTTTATATACACCCGCAGTAATTGCATAAGCCTTCAGGTACCGGTCAAAATTGGATCCAATACCAACCCGGAAACCCGTATGATGGTTGATAAACTGCTGGTCATATCCGGCATGTATGATTATTCCGTTTTTTCCTAATTCTGTATAAATAGCCTGATGTGATTGTCCGGCAGATCCGGTTGTGCTGAGTAAAAAAAGAAACAGGTAAATATTTTTTTTCATATTGGTATGAACCCTGTTTTATGAAGTTCGTTGCATCAGATGATATTTACTTCCCGTTCCAACTCCACCCCGAATTTCTGATGTACAGATTGCAGTATATCTTCACTGAGCTGAAATATTTCGCTGCCCAGTGCCCTTCCATAATTAACCAGTACGAGGGCCTGGCGTTCATGACAACCGGCATCCCCTTTCCGGTATCCCTTCCAGCTGATGCCGGGAGCGGGTCCTGATTGTTCAATCATCCAACCGGCTGCCAGTTTGAAGGTCCCATCTACATTGGGATAAGCCACCAGGTCCGGGAATTGTTTTTGCAAAAGAGCATGCTTTTCTGCACTGACTGATGGGTTCTTAAAAAAACTGCCGGCATTTCCGATTACCCGGGGATCAGGTAATTTGGAAGACCGGATACTGATTACCGCATCTGATATTGCTTTTATGGAAAGTTCTTTCACCCCCATTTTTTCCAGTTCCTTCTCAATAGCCCCATAACTGGTAGTATACCGGGGCTTTTTCCTCAACCGGTAGGTTACATTCAGTATTACAAACTGTCCTTTAAATTTTCCCTTGAACACACTATCCCGGTAGCCAAATCCACAATCACTCTTTGTAAATGTGACCTTTTTCTGCTCCCGGATATGCCAGGCTTCCAGGTCCCAGAACAGCTCTTCCAGTTCCACTCCGTATGCGCCGATATTCTGCATTGGAGAAGCGCCTGCATTTCCTGGAATCAGGGAAAGATTCTCCAGTCCTGCCCAGTTACGACTAAGACAGTATAACACAAACTGGTGCCAGTTTTCTCCGGCTCCCGCCCGGATATAGACATAATCATTGTCTTCGTGCAATTCGGTAATTCCCCTTATTTCATTTTTTAACACCAACCCGTCCACATCCCGGGTCAGCAACAGGTTGCTTCCTCCTCCCAAAATCAATAAAGGATACCGGGCTCCCCAAAATAAAAGTTCTTCTAACTCCGCTTCATCCCTGAATGTGGAATAATAGCGGGCCGTGCTCTCCACCCCAAAACTGGTAAATGGGGCCAGGGCTATATTTTCTTCCGGTTTCATCAACTGCAATTTAATCATGAAAATTACAAACTCAGGAGCTGGAGAAAAAATAAACGCCTGATTTTCATTTTTAAAAGGGGTTGTACTGAACAGCCCCATTTTTGCTGTCCGGCCATAATGGACTAATTTCACTGTCCGGTTTCTGTCACTTATTAAAAAATAAGGTTATGAAAAAATACTTCCTGCTTCTTTTACTCCCCGCTGTTTTTATTTTTTCCTGCAAATCCAGGAATGATAAACCTGAATCGGCTGCTACCGCAGGTAATGGATCGCATCCCGACTGGATCATGCAGGGCAATATCTACGAAGTCAATACCCGCCAGTATACTCCCGAAGGAACATTCAACGCTTTTGCTGCACATCTCGACCGGTTAAAAGAAATGGGCGTGCAAACCGTGTGGTTTATGCCGATCAACCCGATCAGTAAAAAAGACCGTAAAGGAACGCTGGGCAGTTATTATGCAGTGGCGGATTATACTGGTATCAATCCGGAGTATGGCACTCTGGATGACTGGAAAGCGTTGGTTAAAAAAATTCACGAGAAGGAAATGAAAGTAATCATCGACTGGGTTCCCAACCATACGGGTGCTGATCATCCCTGGCTGAAAACGCATCCTGATTTTTTTGTAAAAGACAGTACCGGTCAGGCAGCCACCATGTTTGACTGGACAGACACCCGCGTGCTGGATTTTAAAAACAACGTCATGCAGGACAGCATGATTGCCGCGATGAAATACTGGATAACCGAAACCGGCATAGACGGTTACCGGGTGGATGTGGCCTGGAATGTACCTGGCGAATTCTGGAAAAAATGTATCCCGCAGCTAAAGGCGGTCAATAAAGATTTATTCTTCCTGGCAGAAGGCGACAAAGCTTACCTGATGACCAGTGGTTTTGATGCTTACTATCCCTGGGAAATGTTTCATATGATGGTTAAAATAGCTGCTGGCAACCGACCTGCATTCGGACTGGACAGTATCAAGGCTAAATATGATACCACTTATCCCAAAGAAGCGATCCCCATGTATTTTACCAGTAATCATGATGAAAATAGCTGGAATAAATCGGATTACGCCACTTTCCCGGGAGTTTCTCATGCTCCATTTGCCGTGTTCACGCAAACCATGAGTACCACCGTCCCGCTCGTATATAGCGGTCAGGAAGAACCCCTGCTCCGTCCCCTGCCATTCTTTGAAAAAGACAGCCTTGTTTTCAGTAAACTGGAGCGGGCTAAATTTTATACGACCCTGCAAAAACTTCGGACGGCTAATCCCGCATTGGCAGCCGACGCCGCGTTCAGGAAAGTAAAAGCAGGAGATGAAAAAGCGGTCTACGCTTATGTAAGGGAAAAAGCAGGAAAAAAGATCCTGGTCATCCTGAATCTTTCCAAAACAGAACAAGCCATTCAAATCGCTGATAAAACATTACACGGCAAACCCTATAATGTTTTCATGGGAACTACGGAACCCTTGGGTGATACGGAGTGGAAAATGCAACCATGGGGTTATGTAATTTATGAGTACAAAGACTGATAACCGCTTTTGTAAACCCTGTTCGTTATGCACGCAACCATTATCGGTTCCACCGGACTTATTGGCGGCCACTTGCTTGATCTGCTGATCAACGATCCCTTTTTTAAACCCGTTAGGATTTTGATCAGGCGGCCATTGGACATCAGCCATCCGAAACTGGAAAAAAAGCTGGTGGACTTCAGTGATATAGAAAGTTTTCGCCTGGCCCTCGAAGGAACCGATGTGATCTTCTGTTGCATCGGTACCACGATGAAGAAAATGAAAGGGGATAAAACCGCTTACCGGAAAATAGACTATGATATTGCCGTACATGCGGCAAAACTGGGCAAGGCCAACGGCTGTGAAAAATTTGTCCTGGTGTCTGCAGTTGGTGCCGACAGTAAAAGCCGGAATTTCTACTTGAAATTAAAAGGTGAAATTGAAGAAGCCATTCAGGCGACCGGAATTGAATCGGTATATATTTTAAGGCCTTCCCTTCTTATGGGTAACCGCAAAGAATTCAGAGCAGGTGAAAAGTTCGCTTCCTGGCTGATGCCCTTGTTTGCTTTCCTGTTACCTGCCAGGTACAAACCAGTGAAAGCCAGTGAAGTGGCTAAGGCGATGGTGAATGCGGTGAAAGAACCGGTCCTCAAAAATTGATTCCCTGTAAACCAGTTATAATATAATTCAATGAAATTCGTTTGATTATACAACCGTTGCGGGCACCGGCCCCAAAAACAATAATCTAAACACATGAGAAAGACTTTCATCCTGGTCATTGCAGGACTCTTGTTTTGCAACGCCCTTTCTGCGCAAAAAGAAAAAAAATCCTGGTTTGGGGTTAAAGGTGGATTCAATCATACCGTTATTAACGGGGTTGAAACGGATGGAGACAAAACCGGTTTTGTGGGTTCCACTTTGTATGGAGGTCTTTTCACGGAGAACCCTATCGGAGCTACCACCTTACTGATGAATGAACTTATATTCTCCTGGGTGAATGACTGGCATTTTCTTGAAGCCACGATTCACCTCAAACAAATGTTGAATGATCGTGTTGCCGTATTCCTGGGTCCGAAACTGGATTTTGCTGCCGACAAATTCGATAGTCAGAAACAAAGCAAATCCGGCTTTACCGGCATTTCACTCGAAACCGGTGCCCAATACTTTTTCACCAAACAAATCTTCGCCGAGGGACGCTACTCCATCGGCCTTTCCAGGCAATTCAACGACCCCTTTTTTGATATCAATGATGGCCGGAGAAACAACCTCCGGTTTGGACTAGGATTCAGGTTCTGACAACACTTCTTTGGAGGGGCTGTTCCCTGACATCCGACAACTTACATCCGACAACTGATCAAACTGCGTCCACATCCGCCACCACCGTCACACTCCGGAATGACTTTACATTGTGCAATTCCGCCACCTGTTCTTGTATATCTTTCTTACATTGGCCGATCGTTTTGCCATCGCGTGGTAACTTAAAGAGCAGTTCCATAAGAAACTGATTGCGTATACGGCCGATTACCGGTTCAGCTGGTCCAACCAGATAATTCCCATATTTTATCTTCAGGTTATTCGCAAAGGTAACTGCCGCCCTTTCCACCACCTCCTTGAATTTATGTTTGAAAGTAAGGTGGATGGTTCGCGTGAAAGGTGGATAGGCGAATTCTTTTCTTTTTTTAATTTCTTCTGCAAACATCGCTTTGTAATCATGCCGCTGTACGATCTGCAGCAACGGGTGTTGGGGCTGGGATGTTTGTACCAGCACTTTTCCGGTTTCTTCTTTCCGTCCGGCCCGGCCACTCACCTGTTCCATCAATTGGAAGGCTCGTTCATTCACCCGATAGTCGGCAAAATGCAGGAGGCCGTCTGCATCCAGTATACCTACGAGGTCTACATTATCAAAATCAAGTCCTTTCACCACCATTTGTGTGCCGACCAGGATATCCACCCGGTTCTGTTCAAACTGCTGGATCAGGATATCATGGGCATTCTTCCCCCGCACACTATCAATATCCATCCGGGCCACTTTTGCTTCGGGAAATGTCTCCTGCAGTTGTTCTTCTATCTTCTCCGTACCGAAATTCCGTTGTAGAAATTTATCACTGCCACAGGCCGCGCAGGTATACACGGGCGGGTAAGTAGTGCCGCAATAATGGCAAACCAGTTTATTACTCAGTTTATGAAATGTCAGTGATACATCACAATATTTACATTGGGGAATCCAGCTGCACACACTGCAGATCTGGTAAGGATCATATCCCCGCCGGTTCTGGAAAAGGATCACCTGTCTCCCCCGTTCCAATACCTGTTTAACGGATTCCACCAGGGCCGGGGAAAGGATAATCTTGGATTTATCTTTCTGGATGATACTGCGGGTATCCACAAACTGAATCGGGGGCAGTTGCAGATCGCCATAGCGCTGGAATAACTCAACGAGTCCGTACTTACCGCTTACCGCGTTGTAATAACTTTCCACCGAGGGGGTACCACTGCCCAGTACGGCTTTGGCACCAAAGAGTGAGGCAAAGTAGATAGCCGCATCCCGACCGTTGTACCGTGGAGCTGGTTCCTGTTGTTTGAAAGAAGTATCATGTTCTTCGTCACAAATCAGCAAACCCAGCTGTTGAAATGGCAGGAAAACAGAAGAACGGGCCCCGAGTATCACCCGCAGTTCACCGTTCTTTACTTTATTCCAGATCTCCACCCGTTCATTCTGAGAAAATTTAGAATGATAGATGCCGATATAACCACCAAAATGCTTTTGCAGCCGCCGGATCACCTGCGAGGTCAGGGCAATTTCGGGTAACATGTAAAGGACCTGTTTACCCTGTTTGATATATTCCTCGATCAGGCGGATGTATATATTTGTCTTTCCACTGGAGGTTACGCCATGCAGGAGACAAACCGGTTTTACCAACAGGCTTTCCTGTACCTCCTTCAACGCCTTTTCCTGGGCTTCGGAAAGGGTAAAATCGATACTTACATTTTTAGGCAGGTAACGGATACGATCCACTACCCTTTTCTCTGCCCGTAAAATATGTTTCTCGACCAAACCTTTGAGCTGGGCATCGGAAGCTCCTGATTTTTTCAGAAGCGCCGTTTTCGTTACTTCCCCTTCCGTTTTAACCAGGTGGAGATAACTAAGCAGGAGTTCCATCTGTTTGGGTGCCCGGGTCCAGTTATTCAGCAGGTCGGAGAGTTTCTCCTCATTATCATACTCAGGATTGAGCAGGATATAGGTTTCGCGTTTGGGGGTATACGTTTCTTTCAGGGCTTCCCAGACAAAGCAGACTTTTTTCTGAATCAGCCGGTTGATCACCGGGTATACATGGGAGGAATCCAGCAATTGCTGAATCTCATTCAGGTTTAATTCTTTTTTAAGCAGCAGGGCCTCTCCTACTATATATTCATCATGATCCAGGGTGGAGAAATCGTCCCCGAATTCTTCATTGAACACCAGGATCGTTTCACTGGACAATTTAAAATGCGAAGGCAGGGCGGCCGCCATTACTTCCCCTTCACTACACATATAATAGGAGGCGATCCATTCCCAGAGTTTCAGCTGTTCTTCAAATACCACCGGCTCCACATCCAGCACATTCAGGATATCCTTGGTTTCGAAATATTCCGGCTTTTCCTCATGCAGCCGCTTGATCACTCCTGCGTACTTTTTACTCTTACCCAGGTTCACTTCCACACGGCAACCCGGCCGGGCCGTTTCCTGCAAATGCGCAGGCACCGACCAGGTGTAGTTTTTGGGTAATGCAGCAGGTATAATTACTTCAGCAAACAAGAATATATTTTTTAAAAGAACCAAGAACCAAAGATGCCAAGAAGCCAAATAAGAACCAAGAAATAAAATCCAACTAAAAATCAAGTCACAAATAACAAATCCTCCTAAGAAGTTTTTGGTGCATATTTTTATTTCATAGTGAGCCGGTACTTTTGTCATGCTGAGCCTGCCTGTCCGGTAGGCAGGCCTGCCGAAGCACGACCAACCAATATGCACTTTTTCTTACTCACCCTTCGACACGCTCAGGGTGACAAGAGCATTCCGCTTAGTACCGGCTGTTGACTCCTGACTGCAGACTACCGACTGCCGACTGCATTATATTCAACCAGCTTCTCCTCCATAATCCGGTAAACCTGCTCTTTTAACACCTGTACATCGGCCATGGACAGACCTTCTACCGGTATTTCCTCTAAGTACAAGATCCGGCTGCGGCCCGGGCTCATCCTGAAAATACTTTCATACGGCATCCTTCGATAGGCATCCAGGAAGAGAACCGGTTTTACCGGGGTCTGGGTTTCGATGGCGACCCGGAATGCTCCGTCATAAAATTCCTTGAGCGGATGTCTGGTCATATTAAATGTACCCTCTGGAAAAACGAGAACCGAAATTCCTTTATTGATAAGCGACTTCAGTATTCGTACACTATTCGCCCGGTTAGCCGGACTACTGCGGTCAACGGTAACAATTGCATTCCGGTAAATAAATCCAAAGACCGGCAGTTTACTCATTTCCACTTTTCCCAATGGGCGTACCGGCTGACGGATGGCTTTGGGTATTATAGCCGCATCGAGATAGGAAATATGATTGCTGACAAAAATGTAAGCTTTCTTTTTATCATGTTTAGATTCATATATTTTCGGATGCGGCATTCCAATAAGAAGAAACCAGGTATCCGCCCATATCATACATAACCGCATCATCAGGTTGCCTCCTTTGATCCGGCCAAAAAAACTGGCCAGGATACTGAAGGGGAATACGAGCAGCATGATGGCCACGAATACGATAAACGCGTAAATAGAATAAACCGCCTTCAGCAACAATATCAAGCCCTTCATCTATTTCTTGTTTTTATATTTATCATCATCGCCTGGACAATCACATTTAAAATCCGTTTCAAGGTCTATTACGGTTACTACCACAGTCTTATCATTGCATTGTGCATACACGATTCTTACCCGTTGGTCATCCCGGGTGAGCCCTTCCACGGCATAACGTGGACAACGGGCATTTTGCAGATCGCTTTTATTATAATTAATCTTCCCGTCCCGCATGATTTCTTCCACTTCTGCCTGTGAAATCTTCCGGCATTGCATCCGGCACTTCGCATGGTTGGAATATTCCAGGTAGGATACCCGTCGGTCAAAGCCCTTGTCCCGGTCTGTCGGATTGCTGGCCGGATCTTTGGGACGGTTATTATCGGTCACCACGGGTTTGGGAGCCGGTGACGGGCTGTTCCTGCATTGTTTAACGACAATAATCACCAGCAGCATCAGCCCCATTAATAAATAGGGAACCCACTTCTTATTCACTTTCAAACATTTGGATAAAAATAAGGAAATTGGGCAGGATGGGGTCAGTTTGGTTGCTCTTCATTTCCCCGGCTCCCGTCTTCCTCGTATCTTTGCCGGCTCCCTGCATTAACCCCGTCCCTAAACTTATGGACGTAATGAAAAATGGCAGGGAAATCAGGTATGTCAGAATCAAGAACCGTTGCCTTTCATACACTCGGTTGTAAACTTAATTTTTCGGAAACTTCTTCCCTTTCCCGGATGCTGGAACTGGAGGGTTTTGAAAAGAAAGAGTTTGACGACCTGGCCGACGTGTATGTAATCAATACCTGTTCGGTTACCGAAAATGCGGATAAGGAATGTCGTCAGTTGGTTCGAAGAATTCAACGGAAAGCGCCTGAAAGTTTTGTAGTGATCACTGGCTGTTATGCCCAGCTGAAACCACAGGATATCGTTTCGATTCCGGGGGTGGACCTCGTACTGGGGGCTGCCGAAAAGTTTAATATCGCCCGGCATATCCGGGAACTGGCCAAGGGAGATCCGGCAAAGATCTGCAGTTGTGATATTGAAGAAGTCTCCGGTTTTCATTCTTCCTGGTCCGTAAATGACCGTACCCGCACTTTTCTTAAAGTGCAGGATGGCTGTGATTATACCTGTTCTTTCTGCACCATTCCTATGGCCCGGGGCAAAAGCCGGAGTGACCGTATTGCCAATGTAGTCCGTAATGCGGAGGAATTGGCCGCAGGCGGCGTGAAGGAAATTGTACTAACGGGGGTCAATCTGGGGGATTTTGGGAAAGGACCGGATGGCAGCGGGGCTACCATGCCGCTAAGCGGCCGGGAAGAGAATTTCTTTGAACTGGTCAAAGAACTGGATAAAGTGGCCGGCATCAGTCGTTACCGGATTTCCTCAATCGAGCCGAACCTGTTAACCAATGAAATCATTGAATTTGTAGCCAATAGCGATAAGTTTATGCCCCATTTTCATATTCCCCTGCAAAGCGGCAGCAATAAGACCCTGGGGGCTATGCGCAGAAGGTACAAACGGGAATTATATACGGAGCGGGTCAGTCTGATTAAAAAACTGATGCCTCATTGTGCAATCGGCGTGGACGTGATTGTTGGATTTCCAGGAGAAACAGAAGATGATTTCAGGGAAACCTATGAATTTCTTCATTCACTGGATGTCTCCTACCTCCATGTTTTCACTTATTCAGAACGAGATAATACTCAGGCACTGGAGATCAGTCCGGTGGTACCCATGTCTGTCCGGAATGAACGGAACAAGACGCTGCGTAATCTTTCTTACATGAAGATGCAGTATTTTACCGGGCAGCATCAGGGACAGTCCCGTAAAGTTCTTTTTGAACACCAGGATAAAAACGGGATGATGGAAGGATATACGGATAATTATATCCGCATCACCACTCCCTGGCGGGAAGAATGGGTCAATAATATTGTGGCATGGAATATTTAAGTAAAGCGCTTATTTTTACAGCCCCGTTTTAAATGGGTTATTAACCGGAACGTTAGCTCAGTTGGTTCAGAGCATTACTTTGACAGAGTAGGGGTCACTGGTTCGAGTCCAGTACGTTCCACGTTCTTCTCCGAAGCATTTCCACCTTCGTTAAAACTTCGGTGGATGAAAAGCGAAGGAGAACTAAGCCCTAAAAGATAATCATCTTTTAGGGTTTTTTTTACCCCAGATTATTCAGCAAGTCAAAATTCAAAAGTAAAAAGTAAAAACCTCTATAGTAGTAAATTCCCTGCCGGCTTCATTACTGATCTTGGCTGCCGTCTGCCTACTGCCGACTGCCTACTGCCGACTGTTACCTGTGTCTGCATAACTTTCTTTCCCCTCCCGCTGCAACTTTCCTACATTTAAGTTGTCTTTATATATAGTATGCAGAAATACCAGGTTACCATACAGTTTGAAGTGAGTGAGGCATTTATGGAACAGGTTCCGGCCCACCGTACGTATATCAATTTCCTGATTAATAAAGGGACGATTGATCATTATGCGGTGAGTATGGAATCGCATCGTTCCTGGATTACCCTGAATGCAGAAAGTAAGAAAGAAGTTGAAAAAATATTGAAGAAATCCCCCCTCAGCGTCTTCTGGACATTTGAAATTGATGAGTTGTTTGTCCTGGACGGGCAACATTACCGGTTGCCGGAAGTCAATCCGAATTAACCCTTTCCATTCCCTTTTTTAGTGGCCCATCGGGGTTTACATTTTAATACTTTTTTATAGATCAGGCAGGTTTCTACATGGGCACCCGGGAGATAACCCGTGCTCATCAGAAATTCATTGACGATTTCTCCACCGGTAAAACGGAAACGGGTCTTAAAAAGTTTCACCCACTCCTCCCGGGTAAGTGGATGATGATGGTCCAGCCAGTTGAGAAAGGATCCATACTCTTTTTGAATTATCAGGATTTGGCCGGCATTATAAATAGCCGCCTCTACTTTCAGCCGGTTGCGGATAATCCCCGGGTCGTTCAGCAATTTTGCTTTTTTTGCTTCGCTATACCGCGCTACTTTTTCAATACGAAAGCCATCAAAGACTTTAAAAAAATGTTCTTTCTTTTTCAATATAGTCTCCCAGCTCAACCCAGCCTGATTGATTTCCAAAACGAGCCGGCCAAATAATTGATCGTCATTAATAAGTGGAAACCCGTATTCTTTATCATGGTAATGCTGGTGGACGGTATTCTTACCTTTGTTATCCACATATTCACAATATGTTGCAGCCATTTCAAGAGATTTTATACAATTATCAGCAAAAAAACTGATCTGCATTTCAAACTCGGTGTTTCTACTTAAATTAAATTTTATAGTATAGTATAATTTTATACTTTTAGAGCAGAAATCCATCCTGACAAAATCCACTTAATCGGTACAGTTTCCTACGCTATTAAACAACTAAAAATTGAATTGCATGAAAATTCTTTACAAAACTCAGTGGTCCTTATTGTTCAGACCCGGTATTAGCCGGACAAAGCTATTCCTGTTAATTTTATTTATCGCTGCCGGGAACGTCGTTTCCGCTCAGAATGCCCTGGACTTTCCTACAGGCGCGGCTTCTAATACCAATTATGTGAGCCTGCCCAACTTGATTCCAAGTGGTTCTTACACCAAAGAAGCCTGGATCAATGGCCGTTCATTTGCCAGCGGAACCAATAATATTCTTTCCGGGTCAAATTCTGCTTTCTGGGTAGTCAATGGCCAATTATGTGCCGGACATAATGCAGTTTATACTGGCATATTCGATGTTACGGGTTTTAGTACCAGCCAATGGTACCATGTAGCGGTAACCTATGATGCCGGCACCAACTTTATGCAACTTTATATTGATGGAGCAGCTGTTGCCGGAGCCGGATCTGGTAACCCGGTTGGCGTATACAGTGAAACCAACGCTTACATTGGTGCGTTTAATGATGGATCACAAATTGCCTATCAATTCGATGGCCAGATCGATGAAGTAAGGGTTTGGAATGTAGTACGTACCGCCACTGAAATTGCCAATAACCGCAGTTGTGGATTAACCGGTGATGAACCCGGCTTATTAGCTTATTATCGTTTTAACCAGGGCGTAAGCGGTGCCAACAATGCTGGTATTACCACTTTGCTGGATGCAGCTGACCGTTGCATTCCCAACAATGGTACACTGGTGGGCTTTGCACTGAACGGCGCTACCTCTAACTGGATGGCAGAAGCCGGATTTGGTCATGGTGTAGCCGGTACCTGTGCCGGTACATTCCCTAATATTAATTTAGTAGGAAACGGTAATTGTATAAATATCGGTGATGTGACCCCGTCTTCAAGCGATTTCACTGATTTTGGAACCGGTACCACCATCACCCGGACTTTTACCATTCAGAATACCGGTAATGCCGATCTGACTTTTTCAGCCCCGACTATAACCGGTATTAATGCTTCCGAATTCGCCGTAACAGCCGCTCCGACTTCACCGGTAACAGGTGGAGGATCCACAACTTTTGATGTTACTTATACTCCTTCTTCAGCCGGACCAAAAACGGCAGTGGTGAATATCGCCAGCAATGATGGTGATGAAGCCGCTTTTACTTTTGAAATTGGCGTATTTAGTATCCTGCCTGTAACGTTCACTACATTTAATGTAAAGAAAGAAGGAACTCAATCCCGTCTGTTCTGGACCACCGCCACCGAGATTAATAATATCGGTTTTGAAGTACAACGTTCCACTAATGGACTAAACTGGACGGTGATTGGCTTTGTAGCCGGGGCCGGTAACAGTGACCTCGCCCGCAGTTATTACTTTATGGATGCGACACCGGTTAAAGGCGTGAATTATTACCGCCTGAAACAGGTGGATAATGACAGCCGCACTAAGTTCACTGATATCAGAACAGTGACGTTTGCCAGTAACAAGACCCTGGTCTATCCTGTCCCCACAACGGATATTGTTACCATCGAACTGGCTGACAACCGCCTGATCGGTACCATTGCTTATCTGACCGACATGCAAGGCAAACTGGTTCGCCAGGTATCAATCAGCTCCATGCAACAGCCTGTATCCCTTTCCGGATTACAAGCCGGTATGTACTGGATGAAATTATCTGATGGTGTAACGCATAAACTGATCAAACAGTAATCTGATAACAGAAAAATAAAAAAGCCCCGGTTATTCAAACCGGGGCTTTTTGTTTGAAAAAACTGTCTAAAAAAACCAGTAAATATTTTGTCTGAAAACCCCACAACCCCTATCTTTGCCGTCCCTAAAACGGGAGTTTAGCTCAGCTGGTTCAGAGCATCTGCCTTACAAGCAGAGGGTCGGCGGTTCGAACCCGTCAACTCCCACAAAAAGTTCGCCTTTTAAGGCGGACTTTTTTTATGATATCCCCTTTCGTTTCATTTCAATCATTCAATTCTTTAGCATTCACTGCTTTAAGAAAATACACCCCAGGGTCAATTCCCCTTACACATCCCGGTTTTTACTTAAATACATAAAGTTCAGGAGCACTCATTATTAAAATTCCCAATTGTTTCTATTTTTGCACCCATGCTGAATGTTACGCCCGCAATTGAAACGGATACCCTGGATGAGGTGGATCTGCTTACCGACACCGAAGACCCCTGTCACCTGGTTGTATGGAATGACGAAGTCAACACTTTCGAATGGGTGATTGAGACACTGATGACGGTATGTGGCCATACCCATGAACAGGCTGAACAATGTTCCTATATCATCCATTTCCGGGGAAAATATGCCGTTAAAAATGGCAGCTATGACGACCTGAAACCCTTTTGCGATGCCATTACAGAAAGAGGCATCAACGCGACTATTGAAGTAGTGGCGGGATAAGCCCTGTTCATGTCCCTATTTATACTTGATAATGAGATTCATTTTCCGCCGGTACACCTGGCAGATCCGGATGGTTTGTTGGCTATCGGCGGGGATCTCTCCCCTGCCCGTTTGCTCGAAGCCTACCGGCATGGCATTTTCCCCTGGTATGAAGGCTCACCTATTCTCTGGTGGTGCCCCAATCCCCGGTTTGTTCTATTTCCGGATGAACTAAAAATTGCCCGGAGTATGAAACCCCTGCTGAACAGACAGGCCTTTGAGTTTACGACCAATACCGCTTTTGCTGCTGTGATTCACCAATGTAAAAACAGTTTCCGGCCCGGACAGGAAGGCACCTGGATTACTGATGAAGTGGAAAAAGCCTATATAAAAATGCATGAAATCGGGTATGCGCACAGTGCCGAGGTATGGAAGAATGGCCAGCTGACCGGCGGTTTGTATGGTATCCGGTTGGGTAAGGTATTCTTCGGGGAAAGCATGTTCAGTAAGGAAAGCAACGCCTCCCGTTATGCATTTATCAAATACACGGAACAATTGATAAAGGAAGGAGTCTCCCTGATCGATTGCCAGGTACACACCGGCTACCTCGAGAGCCTGGGCGCCCGGATGATCCCCGGAAAGGAGTTTGATCAACTACTTCAGAACCTGGTAGAAAGATAATGGGGTAACATCGCCTTCCAGGTATTCCAGTCATGCGGCCACTCCTGCCCCCAGATATCCAGTTCATAATGAAGCCCTTTATCATAGAGAATTTTCGCAAACCGGCCACTGCTGGAAGGGTCTTCATAAGGACCACTCCCCGTCAGAATATGCAGATGATGGCTGCGGCGGATCTGTTCCAGGACTGCATGATCATTCAGGTTGGGCATAAAATGCATCGGACTGTTGAAATACACATCCTCATCAAAATGACCTTTACTGTATTCAGTGAGGTCATACACACCGCTCATTGCAATCACGCCATTGATCAGGTCCGGTCTTTTCAAAAACAAATTCATACTGTGCAGCGCCCCAAAAGAAGCCCCGCAGGTAATGATGGGCGTATCCGCACTGGTATTGTGCCGGATAAAAGGCACTACTTCATTATATACATAATTGTTCCACTGCTGGTGACGATAGGTTTTATGCCGGGGATCCACATGGTTATTCATCCAGCTCTCATTGTTAATACTGTCTATTGAAAAGACTTTCACCTTCCCTCCATTGATATGACTGGCGATATGCTCCATCAGCTGAAAACGCTCATACTCCAGGTAATCCGCCGCCGCAGTAGGAACAAGTAATAAGGCAAACCCATAATCACCATAAGTGGCAATGGGCATTTCTTTATTCAGGGAGGGACTAAACCAGGAATTGATTGCTCTTTTCATATAAAGCTTTTTAATCGCCGGAACCGGCTGAAAAATTTCCAGCGAAGGTAATTGTAAAAACAACTGGAAAAGACGCTGATTTTCAGTTTCAAAAGGAGAGAAAAAAAGAAAACCGTATTTTTCCTTGGTAAATAAACAAAGTAGTATTACTTTTATTTTACAGTATTTTTACTGCATATTTGTATACGTAAATTTACTTATTATTTATAAGTAGCTGATAATTAAAGATAACTACTAATCTCCTTCCTAAAGAAATACCAGACGTTTAAGAAAACATCCCTTTCTGTGCAAGACCTATTTAAACCCGAAAGGGTCAGGTCTAAAAGCTGGTTAGTATATGAAAGATGAACTTATCCGTATCATGTTGGTGGATGACCACCCGCTGGTTCGTGAATCCTGGAAATTATTATTGGAAAACAATCCCCGTTTCGAGATCGTGGCTGATTATTCCAATGGCGCTGAGGCCCTGGAGAATATCCCTTCTTTAAAACCGGATATCCTGCTGGTGGACATCAACATGGCTCCACTTGATGGTTTTGCGGTGACAAAAAGCGTAAACACCATGATGCCTGAAATTAAAATCATCGGGCTATCGGTACATAACCAGCCGAAATACGCAACCCGGTTACTCCAATTAGGCGCCAGGGGCTTCTTAACCAAAACTTCCTCACTTGAAGAAATCAATCACGGTATATTGGCAGTCCACCAGGGGAAAGTATATATATGCGATGAAATTAAACGCAATATGCCCCCTGCCGGATAATCGCAGCGCCTCTCCTTCTTTCTGCCCGGTTTTCTCCGCAAATCGGTAAATTTGCGCCCTTACACCACTCACTAAAAACAGCTGGTGGATGTAAAGGAATAATTATAAGGCAGCACGTATGGAACTCAGCAAAAACTTTGAACATCAGTCCGCAGAAGAAAAATGGTACCGGCATTGGCTGGACAAAAACTATTTTCATAGTGAACCCGATCACCGGGAACCCTATACCATTGTAATCCCACCCCCAAATGTAACCGGTGTACTGCATATGGGGCATTGCCTCAACAATACCATCCAGGACATCCTGATCCGCAGGGCCCGTATGCAGGGAAAAAATGCCTGCTGGGTACCGGGAACCGACCATGCTTCCATTGCCACCGAAGCCAAAGTGGTTCACATGCTGCGGGAGAGAGGTATTGCCAAATCCTCTCTCAGCCGGGAAGAATTCCTGAAGTATGCCTGGGAATGGAAAGAAAAATATGGCGGGATCATTCTTCAGCAATTAAAAAAAATGGGCTGCAGTCTCGACTGGGACCGCACTTCCTTTACCATGGATCCTGATTATTACCAATCAGTGATCAGTGTATTTATTGACCTGTACAAAAAAGGAATTATTTACCGCGGACTGAGAATGGTGAACTGGGATCCTGCCAGTAAAACAGCATTGAGTGATGAAGAAGTCATTTTTAAGGAAATTGACTCCCGGTTGTATTATGTAAAATACCCGTTGGCAGAAGATGCCACCCGATTTATTACAGTGGCCACTACAAGACCGGAGACGATTCTCGGTGATGTTGCCATTTGTGTGAATCCGGCTGACGAGCGTTATTCATCCTGGGTCGGAAAAGAAGTTATCGTACCCCTCATCAACCGGAAAATACCCGTTATTGCCGATGAATATGTGGATGCGGAGTTTGGAACAGGGGCCCTAAAGATCACGCCGGCCCATGACAAAAATGACAATGAAATCGGAAAAAAACATGGCCTGAAAGCACTGAATACGCTGGATGAAGAGGGCAAATTCACGGCAGAAGAACTGGCCGATGATCATCCATCCCAACTCATACTTTCCTATACTGGAACAGACCGTTTTGATCTGAGAATAAAAATGGCGGAAGATATCGGGCAACTGGGTTTGTTAGAGAAAACGAAAGTATATAAAGGACAGGTGGGCACCAGTGAACGAACCGGGGCGATTATCGAGTCAAGATTAAGTCTGCAATGGTTTATGAACATGCAGGAATTTCTTAACCGTAATCCGGAAACCTTATCAGCCGTAATGAATGATAAGATCAGTTTTCACCCGGAAAAGACGAAGAACACATACAGCCATTGGCTGAATAATATAAAAGACTGGTGTATCAGCCGGCAGTTATGGTGGGGACAACAGATCCCGGCCTGGTATGATGAAGCCGGGAATGTGTATGTGGCCGCAACAGAGGAAGAAGCTCAACTGCAAGCAATGAGTTACGAGCAACGAGCTACGAGCCAGGACAACTCTCTGCTCGCCACTCGAAACCCGAAACCTGTATTAAAGCAGGACGAAGACTGCCTGGACACCTGGTTTTCCTCCTGGCTCTGGCCTATGGAAGTGTTCAAAGGCATCAGTAATCCCGGCAACAGGGATATTGAATACTATTACCCTACAACCACCTTAGTCACCGGTCAGGATATTATTTTCTTTTGGGTAGCACGTATGATCATGGCCGGATATGAATACAAAAAAGAAATACCCTTTAAAGATGTATATTTTACCGGAATGGTTCGGGATAAACTAGGTCGGAAAATGAGCAAGCAATTAGGGAATAGTCCTGACTTGCTGGAAATGATTGAAAAAGACGGGGCGGATGCGGTTCGCTTTGGCATCATGATCACTTCCCCGGCCGGCAATGATCTGATGTGGGATCCATCAGGCAATGAACAAGGTCGTTTCTTCATTAATAAAATGTGGAATGCCCTGAAACTGGTGAAAATGTGGGAGGGCAGACAGGCTGATAAATCCGCCGGATCTGATACAAAAACAGAAAGCCATTTCGCCATTGACTGGTTTGACCATCGGTTGAAGGAAGTAAGATTGCAACTGGAAGAACAGTTTACCGACTTCCGGCTGAGTGAATCACTCAAGACCATCTACTCCTTGATCTGGGATGATTTCTGTTCCTGGTACCTGGAATGGGTCAAGCCTTCCTTCGCTAAAGCTACGGAAGACAAGGCCCCACAGCCGGAACCTATCAGTCCTTATGTGTATGAAAAAACAGTAGGTTATTTCGAAGAGCTCATGCAGTTACTGCATCCTTTCATGCCATTTATTACTGAAGAAATTTATCATCAGTTAAAGGAAAGAACGGATGATCTCACGGTGAAACAAAATCCAACGGCAAGTCAACCGGATCAAGGATTGCTGGAATCCGCTGCTTTGTTAAAAGAAGTGATTACTGCTATAAGGGATGCTCGGGTGAAAGCCCAGCTGAAACCTAAAGAAACTATCAAGCTGCATATTCAATCCGAAAACCAGGCGGTTTATACGCCGATCCTTTCCATACTGGCCAAACAAGTAAATGCTGAATCCACCGGATTTACCAATGATCCGGTAACAGGCAGTATTACCATTGTAGTACAGAAAGATAAATTCTACCTGGAAACCACTTCCGTACTGGACACCGGTGCGCAGAAACAACAGTTGCAGAAAGACCTGGATTACCTGAAAGGCTTCCTGGTATCCGTAGATAAAAAATTGTCGAATGAACGGTTTGTACAAAATGCTAAACCGGAAGTGATCGATATCGAACGGAAGAAAAAAGCGGATGCCGAAGATAAGATCAAAGTAATCGAAGAAAGCCTGGCTTCACTGGGTTGAAAATAAATACTGACTTTTAAAACACTTTACCAAAACTAAAGTGTTTTTTTATTTTATAAAATGCGCTTATTTAAAAAGTATATTCTGCTGTTGCTGATCGGCGGGTGCTTCCCGTTTTTGCTGTTTAGCCAGCGGAACAACTGGGAATATGATCTGCTTCGGACCCTGGCGGAAAAAAGAATCCCTGCCGGCAATCAATTTCATAAGGGGTTTTCAAAATTAAACCGCCCTGTCTGCCTGGCGGTTCCCGCCGGATTATTCATTACCGGTCTGTTAGAAAAAGACAGAACGCTGAAGGAAAATGCACTTTTTATCACCGGGAGTATGGTATTATCATCGATGACTACCTGGACTTTGAAAAAAATCGTCAACCGGGAAAGACCGGCCGTTAATGATCCATCATTCATTGCAGTAACCAACGAACTTGATTCCGGATTCCCTTCCGGGCATACCTCCCTGGCATTTTCAATGGCCACTTCATTGAGTATGAAATATCCACGCTGGTATGTAGTGGTTCCGGCTTTTGCCTATGCCGGATTAACCGGTTATTCGCGCTTATACCTTGGCGTGCACTATCCCACAGATGTAGTGGCAGGGGCCCTGGTGGGTAGTGGCAGTGCCTGGCTTACCTGGAAACTCAATCAATGGATAAAAAGGGAGAAAAAGAAAAAACCGGCGCCTGCCCTTTAAAGATTTACCTGGGGAAAATACTGACCGGCATCACAAATTCAAAGAACGTTCCTTTAAATCCGTCATACTGATCCCTGTCCAGTAATTGGCTCACCCGGATACCAAAGGTCAGCGGATACTGATTCCACCATTTGGTATCGGCAAATAATTCTCCACCCACGGATCGCTGGTCACGGGTTTGTGTTTTATCTACAGAATACACTTTGGTAAAATCGTAGAACATATTCATCCGGATGCGCTGGATATAAAGGATGTTACCCACCCCCCAGTCCGGACACCAGAGCGGCAAATGATAATTGGCCGAAAGCTTCCACATCCTGGTGAAAGATCGCCCGGTATAACCCCTTGAATAAGTAAACCGGTTGCCAAAGGATACCTGCCCGAGGGTATCCCGCTCCTGAAATGCGGCATTCAGCAGCAGATTATGATTAGATAAAACGCCAGGCACATACAATGCCGCGGTACCATTGAATTGCCTGGCCTCATAACGGCTGATGGCATGCCGGAAGGAAGCGGAGGCGGAATAAGCAAAGCGGGGGTAAATATGCTGCACCGCCCGCTGGATCTGTTCACTCCAGGATACAGTATGCGACAGGTAACTGAATGAAGTATATCCCAGTGAATCCTTATAAAAGTCCTTATTAAATTCATTCCGCAGTACATAAAAACTGCTGAGTGAAAAATTCTTAAACGTCGTGCCACTGGTGCGACTGACAGGAAGCGTGAAACCGACACGGCTATCCAGCTGATTCCATTGCCTGATGCGGCTGCCGATGGGTATTTCCCGGTTAAAGGTCAGTTCTGTACCTGCACTGAGGTAAGGGAAACCGGCGCCATAAATACTACTAAAACCAACCGCACTGGTTTTTTCATTTTCATTATACAGGTAATATAATTCAGTCTGCAACGTATTCAGCACATTCTCTCCATAGAGTGAAAAAGTAAATACCGGATCTTCATAGTAAGGTCTCCAGCTGTGAAAATTGAACAACCGGGTCCCTTTGCGATACGGGCTGCTGGCAAACCGGCGGGAAGCTGCAGTATCTGCCAGGTGCATCAATGTACCCGGCACACCGGCAGCCGGCCATTGTCCCGTCAGTTGCTCTGTCACCGCCATATCCACCGGTTTCCATAGTTGCGGATCAATCGCCTGTTGTTGCAACTGGTAGCCCTCTGCAGAAAACACGGACCAGGTCAGTTTATCATCACCGGCATTGACAAAGTACCGGCCCATGCTTCCTTCCGTAACCCGGTAGATTTTTTGGGTATCGAGCCGTAGGGCAAACACTTCATCATTGCCCTGGTAAGATGCCGTGAAATAAACCACCCCCTCCCTTACTGTGGGATAACCAATGATATTGAAGGTTAAAGGAGTCAGCCGAATCGTCACGCCTGTGGCTATATCCGCAGTAGCGAGTGCGGTTCTTCCATCTTTCAAACGGACCACGGTAATCAGCGTTTGTGCATCTATAAACTTAGGATCGGTAAACAGGCTGATCTCCGCAGAATGAATCCGTTGTTTTACTTCCCCGCTGTTAGCATCCAGTACATGCAGTTCTGATTTTCCATCTGTATTGACCTGTACTGCAGCCACCCGGGTACCGTCGGCTGAAATATCAGGCGTAAAATATTTTGAATTCCGGGTCAACCTCTTTTTCTGTCCGGTCCGGATATCCAGTAGTTTGATCACACTGTAATCCTGCCAACCCCAACGCGGATGGGTTTCATATGCCGCATAAACGATTTTTCCATTCCGGTAACTGAATTGCTCATCAAATGAGATATCCCTGGTACGGATCCGTTTTTCACCAGCAGCATCCCTGAGGAAGAAAGCGGGGCGGTGTCGATAACTGGATTTTAAATATACCAGTGAATCCTTTCCTGCACTGTAAGGAAAAAAATAATTGGTTACATAATTTTTCCGGACCGGGAAAAGGTTGGATGCCCCTTTGTTTTCAACAGCCTGCCTGGTACCACTCCGGTAAAAGTCAAATGCCTCTTTCCGGAAAGTGGCATAATCCACCCCCGCATGTGTTTTAACCGCCGCCTGGAAAGGATAAACGAGGCTTTTAAATGCACTGGCATCCCGGGTCACTTTTGCCCAAAAGTCTTCCCCGTATTTAATCCGGCCGTAATTGACCAGCAGGTAACCCAGGTGATAATGACTCGGCACATAATCTTTCAGGGAACCATTGCGGAGCTTCATCCAGTTGTACTTTTTTCCGGATTGCCAGAGCGAGGGATAGGCGTTCATAAATAATGGAATCCGTCCCCTGCCCTGCTGGCTGAGTACGGTTTCCTGGTACACGGCATCTCCTTCATAAAACCAGTCGGGCACCGATGCATTGATCGCCAATGCATAGCCTTCCTCACCAAACAGGAATTTCATGGCTTTACTAAGACCGTTATTGAAATTGTTGAACTGTTGTACATGACGGTATTCATGGAGGGCCAGCTGATCCGTCCAACTGACGGTACCTTGACCGAAATTATTCATGTCCGGTGTCAGGAAAAATTCACTGCGATAAGGGCCGAGTTGTACATATCCGTTGGCAATTACGGTTTGGTTCTGCAGTACGATATCTACTTTCTTTTGCTGATCGCCCAGTGAAACCGGTTTCCGGGCTGCCAGTATATGTACCATGGCTGCCACCCGGTTAGCCTGACTGTCGAGTCCAACCGGGTAAATGATCCGGACGGTATCTGTATTGATCTGCCGCCATTTCAACGAAGGCGGGTTGCCGCCAAACTGTTGGGCCAGGAGGGATATGGTGTACAAATACAAAACAGATAAAAGAAATAACTTCCGCATATCGGAGGATTTTATAGTGAAAGGTAAGTCAGAAAACAGATAAGGATAACAACTGAAAACAGAATTTGTGCAATCCGGGAAACTGAATCGGGGTTTGTATCTTTGTCCAATGGCAGAAGATTTAACCATTAGCATCGGCGATAAGGCCGATCAATATCAATCGCTGATTCCCCAGATACAAGGATTACTCGAAGGCGAAAACGACCTCGTGGCCAATCTCGCCAATGTAGCCGCCGCCCTGAAAGAGCAGTTTGGCTGGCTTTGGGTGGGCTTTTACCTGGTGAAAGGGGACGAACTCGTACTGGGTCCATTCCAGGGACCGGTGGCCTGTACCCGGATACGGAAAGGACGCGGGGTTTGTGGCAGCAGTTGGGCAACAGCCCGTACCCTGGTAGTGCCCGATGTGGAGCAGTTTCCCGGACATATCGCCTGCAGCAGCAGTTCCCGGTCAGAAATTGTGGTGCCCATCATCCGAAATGGTGCCGTACTGGGAGTACTCGATGCCGATAGTGCGGAATGGAATCAATATGATGCCATTGACCAGGAGTACCTCGAGAAAATCACAGCACTCATCCTATGGTAAATGAGTTAAGCAGCATCCGTCTCATAGTAAAGGGCAAAGTGCAGGGCGTTTTTTTCCGGAAACATACCCGGCAAAAAGCCCTTGATCTGGGTCTGGAAGGGGAAGTAATGAACCAACCGGATGGATCAGTATGTGTGCTGGCAACCGGCACGAAAGATCAATTGGAGGCGTTGACCGCCTATTGCAGGACAGGACCTCCGGCTGCAAGCGTCAGCAGTTTGCAGGTGGAAATAATCGGATTCAAAAAATTCAGCAGTTTCCGCATACTAAAATAATTTCCCCGCTTTTAACTAAAAGCATTGTAAAATCAGATTACACTTTCTAATTTTAGCATTCCCCACCGGGAACTGAATCTTTTACTTTTCATTTAAACCCATTTCTTATGTTGAAACTACCGAACTCCGGCAGGTCTAACTTTGTCCTGCCAGCGATTGCCGCCCTATTCTTCATGACCATCCTCTTCAGCAGTTGTGCCGATGATCCCAAAGCCCCACTGGCCAATGATGCCCCGGAGAAAAAAGAATTTAAAATGAATTGCGTGAAACTCACCAGGACACAGATGCAGGCCTGGGTAGACAGTGGCTGGACCCGTCCCGGCACTGCTGGCAAAATCAATACCCTCTTGCTACAATTTTATTCCGTGGATGCGGCGGGCATCGCCTCCAACATGCAACTGACATCGTATCCCGGCTCTTCCGCCACCGATTTTAAAATCAGTGGCAATGCTCTGTTAGCAATTGATACAGCCTGCAAGGCAAAAACATTCAGCGGCAAGATCATCCTGGCTAATAACCAGATCAGTTTTGACGCCCTGAAAGTATTCAATGCAGACGGCACATTGAAAGAGTTTGACTTTATCCGTTTTACCCCACAGCACTTCAGCCAGATCAGCGAATACATTACCTTTAATGCAGAGGTGATTAAAGAAGGTGTAACAAAAAGTGACCTGGGTGGCCCGACAAAACCATGTCCACCTGCTTGCTGTCCGCCTATTTGCGAATAAACCGGGCAAAATGTATACCTATTACAGATTATTTTTAAACTGGTCAGAGGTATGGCCTCTCATCATCGCATTACTCATATTTGTTTTTTTCAAGCAACGGGAGAATATCACAATTATATTCTGGTTGCTGGTCATTTCTTTGCTCCTGCATACGGTGGCTACCTATATTTCGCTTTTCACCTATCGGGTACCTGAACCCTATAAAAATAATAACATATTATACAATCTACTGGCTATTATCAAACCAGTGATGGCTGGCCTTTACCTGTTAAAACTAAAGCAATTACAACAATACAAATACCTGAAAATCGTATTTCTCCTGTTTCTGTTATTCACCTTGTTTAATTTCCTGTTTATTGAAAGTATATTCACTTACAGTTCCAGTATGGTACTGGCCCAAAGTGCCTTTCTGTTGATTTTCACACTGACATTCTTCCTGGATGCCATGATCGATGATGAAATTCCCTTGCCGTTATCTCACCCGGCTTATTTCATTTGTACGGCCATTGGCTTATCAGAAAGCATCAATTTCTTTATTAACCTTTTCATTTTCCAGGTATTCAAAACCAGCTATGAATTATCTGTTTTGACAATGAATATATCCAGCTATGCGTTTATCATTTATGGTCTTATCTTAGCCACAGGTATTTTTTTAAACAGGGAAAAACCAAGATTTTCTCCATTCAGCCAGTCAATATGAATAACAATATCACTTTATTGGTTATAATGGGTATCGTCGTTATGTTGGGACTCATGCTTAGTGTTTTGCTGGCGGTGATGTTCAACTTCCGGAAAAAGAACCAGCACCGCCGGGCTATGGAACAGCTGAAAGAAATGCAGCAAAACCAGCTGATCGAGGCCGCAATCCGGAGTGAAGAGACCGAACGGCACCGGATTTCAGATACCCTGCATGATGAAGTCGGTGCTATTCTCTCCTCCGCCAAACTTCACTTGTTGGGTATAAAACAAACGACCCTGGATGAAAAGGATAAAAAGCTGCATGAGAAAGGAGCCGGTCTCCTGAATGATGTCATCAAACGGGTGCGGGGCATCTCCCATAACCTGCACAGCAATATCCTCAAAGAGTTTGGTTTGAATGAAGCCATCCGGCACTTCCTGCAACAAGTGACCGGCGGTACCCTCATCAGCACCGATACCCGATTGGATGAAGCGTATAAGGGTAGTACCCCTGAACATGACATGAGTCTGTACCGGATTATCCAGGAACTGATTAACAACACGATTAAATATGCCGGGGCCACCAAACTGGAAATCAATTCAACCCTGGTGGGACAGGAACTGGTGGTTAGCCTGATACATAACGGGAACGGATTAAGCCAGGAAGATTTTGAAACCTTTAGTTTCCGGAAAGAAGGACTGGGGTTGAAAAATATCCGTAACCGGATACTCCTGTTGAAAGGAAATATCTCCTTTTTTAAAACCAGTGAAACCTCCACTGTCCGGGTCAGCCTGCCCATTTAACCTAAACCTACTCCTCATGCCTAAATTCAAAATTGCCATTGCCGATGATTATCCCATTTACCGGGATGGTCTGCAAGTGACGCTCTCCTCCGACGAAAACCTGGAAGTTATTTTTGAAGCGGATAATGGCCAGGAATTACTGGACAAAATGGATATCTCTGTACCCGATCTGGTGATCATGGATTATAAAATGCCCGTGATGGATGGCATGGTGGCCACCCGCCTCATCAAGGAAAAACACCCGGCTGTAAAAGTGCTGGTCATCAGTATGTTTCATGATGAAAAGTTCATCAATCACCTGATGGATAATGGTGCCGATGGCTACCTGCTTAAAGATGCGGAACCGGAACAGATCATGGCAACCATCCACCAACTTCTCTATTAGTATCATTCACGCAGGTTCTTAAGCATGTCCGATGTCATAGCGGCCAGGTCGAATTCCTCCTTCCATCCCCAATCATTCCGGGCTACGGTATCATCGATACTTTGCGGCCAGCTGTCGGCAATCGCCTGCCGGTAATCCGGCTTATACGTCATAGAAAAACCTTCGACATGCTTGCTGATCTCCGCCCCTATTTCCCTGGGTGAAAAACTCATCCCCGATACATTATAGGAGGTCCGGATTTTGATTTTGCTGGCCGGGGCTTCCATCAGTTCAATGGTGGCACGGATTGCATCAGGCATATACATCATCGGGAGATAGGTGTCTTCTTTCAGGAAACACTCATACTTTTTTTCTTCCAGGGCCTCGTGGTAAATCTCCACCGCATAATCGGTGGTGCCTCCCCCGGGAGCTGATTTATAGGAAATAAGTCCGGGATACCGGATACTCCGCACATCCACGCCGAATCGCTGGTGAAAATAGTGACACCAGAATTCACCGGCATACTTACTGATTCCATATACGGTGGTAGGTTCAATAATCGTTTGCTGTGGACATTGCTGACGGGGAGAAGTAGGACCAAATACGGCAATAGAAGAAGGCCAGTACACTTTCTGTAGTTTTTCCTCTCTTGCAATATCCAGCACATTGAGGAGCCCCTGCATATTCAGGTTCCAGGCCAGTCCCGGGTTTTTCTCCCCGGTAGCCGAGAGGATCGCGGCCAGCAGATAGATCTGGGTGATATTCTGACGGATCACCTGTACATGCAGCATTTCTTTATTCATCACATCCAGGGATACATAGGGACCCGTGCCTTCCAGCAACGGGTTCTGTTCCCGCAGGTCGGAAGCGATCACATTGGCATTCCCGTACAGTTTACGAAGGGCCATGGTCAGTTCCACCCCTATCTGACCGGAGGCACCTATGACCAGGATTTTCTCTTTTACCATAGCAAGCGTTTAGAAGACAAAGATGAAGGTTCGTTTTTCAAATTCCAACTTAAAAAGCAAATCCGGGAACTTCGTTTTATTTTTGCCGCATGACAAATTTTCTTCCCGATCTGTTCCGTGGACAAACCTACGATTCATCCAATTTCTTCCTGCTGTCCGGCCCCTGTGTGGTGGAAAGTGAAGACCTGGTAATGGAAGTGGCGGAGAAGGTTTCCGGCATCTGCCGCAACCTGGGTATCCCCTATGTTTTTAAGGCCTCGTACCGGAAAGCCAATCGCACCAGTGCCAGTTCCTTTACCGGCCTGGGTGATCAGCCTGCGTTGGAGATACTGAAAAAAGTTAAGGACCGGTATCAATTGCCGGTCGTTTCCGATATTCATGCGCATGAGGAAGCAGCCATGGCGGCACCTTATGTAGACATCCTCCAAATACCCGCCTTTCTTTGCCGGCAGACCGATTTGCTGATCGCGGCGGCGGAGACGGGGAAAGTGATCAATGTAAAAAAAGGACAATTCCTGAGCGGACCTTCCATGAAATTTGCGGCGGAGAAAATCCGCCAGGCCGGCAATGAAAAAGTAATGCTGACGGAACGGGGAACCACTTTTGGCTACCAGGACCTGGTGGTGGATTACCGGAATATTCCCTGGATGCAGGAAATCAATGCACCCGTGGTCATGGATGTCACCCATTCGCTTCAACAACCGAACCAGACCACCGGGATTACAGGTGGCAACCCCCAACTGATTGGCACGATTGCCAAAGCCGCTATTGCTGCCGGGGCGGATGGACTGTTTATTGAAACGCATCCCAATCCTGCCGTGGCAAAAAGTGATGGAGCCAATATGCTGAGACTTGATCTGCTGGAAGACTTACTGGCAAAACTGGTGAAGATCCGCAAAGCGGTGGTGCAGGACTAAAAGCGGAAAGAGGCGAAATACGGAATTATTAATTATTAATTATTAAGCTCCCTTTTATAGATAGCGTATTAAATGCGGATTATTGATTATTAGAGTCGTTTATTGAAGACAGCGTTTTATAGAAGAATTATTAATTATTTCAGTTACACATACTACTTTATACGACTCAAATAATCAATAATTAAAAAAAGTAAGCCAACTACTTTAATCGACCCTAATAATCAATAATAAAGGAATTAAACGACCTGGGAACTAACGAAGGTCCTCTACATTCACCCCGGGATATTTGCTTTTATCAAATACAAACTGGTTATCCGCTGCCGGCACATTGGTCTTCATTGAAGTAACGGTATAGGAATACCGGGTGCCGCCATTCTCTAATACTTTCGTGCTGTAGATGGTCTGGGTGGCTTTATCAATTTGCAGATACACGGTATGGAAGGATTTTTTCTTATCCACGGGTGTCATCTGGATTTCCTGGATCGTTTTGCCCGCAATTTTCTTTTCGCCATTCAGGGTATAATAAAAATCCTTATCGTAAAAATTGGAGAATAATTTCTGGGGAGTGATGGTTCCGCCGGCAGGATCCACATTGTTAATGGTTACTTCGTTAGCCCCTTTTTCATAATTCCAAACGGTGGTTCCGTTGCAGAAAATCTCCTGCCCGCTGAAACTCAGGCGGTACTTTGTACCCTTCATCAGGATGGAACCGGTCTTGGTGGAAAGGGCTTTTCCGGATGCGTTTTCCACTTTATAGGTAAAAGCGGCCTGAACCGATGTAAAGGTTTTGAATTTAGCACTGACAGCATCCAGGACTTTTTTGGCTTCCGGATCATTCTTAGTCGGATTGGTCTGACCAAAGGAGATGCCTGTCAGCAGAATACAGATTAAAGGTAATACGTATAACTTCTTCATCATTTGGAGTTTGTGTGGCTACCCGCTTAAGGGCGCCGCAAAGATAATTGAATTACAGGAATAGGATAGTTATACCGGCAAAGGGGTTGCATAAAGACTTGTTTCTTAACAGGATGCTAACGGATATTTGGACAAGCATCAACCCAATGCGTCCAGGTGTTGCTGTAGCTCCATTTCGGTCTTGATCAGTACATCACGAGCCTTACTGCCCTGGCTGGGTCCTACAATTCCGGCTGCCTCAAGCTGGTCCATGAGCCGGCCGGCCCGGTTATAGCCCAGCTTCATCCGGCGCTGCAATAAGGAGGTGGAACCGATCTGGTTCTGTACGATCAGCCGGGCGGCATCTTCAAAAAGGGAATCCCGGTCACCCATATCAAAATCTTTTCCTTCCAGGTCTTTTTCATCCACATATTCCGGCAACAGGAAGGCCTGGGAATAGCCGCGCTGGTTGCTGATAAAGTCCACCACTTCATCCACTTCCGGAGTATCCACAAAAGCACATTGCAGACGGGTAAGTTCCCCGTTATAGGAAATCAGCATATCCCCCTTTCCGATCAGCTGCTCGGCTCCTCCCGTATCGAGGATGGTACGTGAGTCTATTTTTGAAGACACTTTAAATCCGATACGGGCGGGGAAGTTGGCCTTGATGGTACCGGTGATAATATTTACAGAAGGACGTTGAGTGGCAATAATCAGGTGAATACCTACCGCACGGGCCAGCTGTGCCAGTCGCGCAATCGGCATTTCAATCTCTTTACCCGCGGTCATGATCAGGTCGGCGAACTCGTCAATCACCAATACAATAAACGGCAGGTACTGGTGACCTTTCTGCGGGTTGAGTTTCCGCTTGATGAATTTCTCATTGTACTCCTTGATATTCCGGGAACCGGCTTCCTTGAGCAGGTCATACCGGTTATCCATTTCAATACAAAGCGCATTCAGGGTATTCACCACTTTCTTGGTATCCGTAATAATCGCTTCCTCTTCGCCCGGCAGTTTGGCCAGGAAGTGCTTCTCAATACGACGGTAGATACTGAGCTCTACTTTTTTCGGATCGATCAACACCAGCTTTAACTGGGAAGGGTGTTTTTTATACAACAGGGAAACCAGGATGGCATTCACCCCTACTGATTTACCCTGTCCGGTAGCCCCCGCCATCAACAGGTGAGGCATGGTAGTCAGATCAACGATGAAGTTTTCATTGTCGATCTTTTTACCAATGGCAATCGGCAGGTTAAAGGCATTGTTCTGGAATTTTTCCGAGGCCAGCAGACTGCGCATACTCACCATCGTTTTCCGGATATTGGGCACTTCAATACCAATTGTTCCTTTACCGGGAATAGGCGCGATAATCCTTATCCCAAGCGCGGCAAGGCTCAACGCGATATCATCTTCCAGGTTTTTGATCCGGGAAATACGGACGCCTGGAGCCGGTACGATTTCATACAAGGTTACCGTGGGCCCGATCGTAGCACTGATCTTCTGGATTTCAATAGAGTAATTCCGGAGGGTGGCTATGATCTGGTTTTTATGATTCTCCAGCTCACTGGTATCCTGTACGATTTTTTCCCCTCCATGGTTCTCCAGCAGGTTCAGGGTGGGATATTTATAGTCACGCAGGTCCAGGGTAGGTTCATAAGGCGGCAGGTTCTCCACCCCGGCTATTTCTTCTTCTTCCACTTTCTCCGGCACCGCTTTAATCTCGAGTTCAAGCTCCTGGTCTCCTTTTTTTGTTGGAGTTAAATCCCTGGGTTTTTGAATGATCTCCTCTTCCGGTTCAGGTAGTGTTATATCCAGATCATGTGTATGCATCAGGTCCTTCACCACTTCTATTTCAGGAATGGATTCCTGCTGTTGAACGGGGGGCTGCACTACTTCAAGGGGTAGCTCTTTCTCGACCATTTTAAGGTCATGCAAGGGCTCTTCATCCGGAAAATTGATCACGACCGGGCTCTCCCCTTTTAATGAATTAGGTTTTGCTTTGTCCTTGCCTGCATACAGGTCATTCACTGTCTGGGTAGCCAAAACCGGAGTCGCTTCTTCAGTGATATTCACAGTGGCAGTTTCTGCACCGGGTTGTGGTTGTTTTTTCTGTGGCAGATTGAATGCCGGATTAAACTGCCAGATAAAATAGCCGGTAGCCAGCAATAACAAAATGGCGGCTGTCCCGATGGTCCCTACGGCACCATAGAGTTTCTGATTGATCAGGTTGCCAACAGCCCCGCCAAATGCGAATTCGGTATGCTGGAAAACAAAAGAAAGACTGACTGACAAAATCAGGAGACCAAGGGTTACATATTTTAGATTCCGCCAGATTGAAAATACTTTGCGACGGAAAAGCAGGTTGACTCCCACTACAAAGAAAAAGGTACAAATCAGGAAGGACGCTATCCCGAATGCTTTAAAAATAAAAAAATGGGAAGTTACCGCCCCTAGTCTGCCCAGCAGGTTGGCAACGGGTTCATCCGTATCGAGCAGGGCTGAAAACCCTTGTTGGGCCACCGCCTGGTCTTCTTTCCAGGTAAAAAAATAAGAGGTAAAGGATATAAAGAGAAAGATAGAAATCAGGAGGAAAACAGCCCCCACGATCTTCCAGGTACGTTCATCACGGGCAATGGCTTTCCAGTCCACCGCTTCTTCTTTTTCCTTTCTGAATTCTTTCAGGTCCGGACTCACAGGAGGGGTTGGTTCAGCACGATCTTTCGATTTCTTCCTCAGCTTATTAGCCATAGCTGCAAAGATAAATAGTTTGTCACAACGGGCGATATGCCTTTACCCAAAACCACCCGATTGGCCTCTTATCCCAAATCTGGCAAGCTTGATACCGGATCAGCAGCAGTCCGTGTGCCGAAACAGGAGCAATTCATTAAAAAGAAGGCAGGAAACCTTACATTTGGCCAGGTAATGACCAAATGAGGTTTTCCCGCTTTTTCATATCAAACGTCTGCTTTTTTTGCCTGCTGCTCCTGCCCTGTTCATTGACGGCCCAGGACAGCAGTCATGTCTATCTGGATATCAGCAAAGTAATCCTGGAAGAACGGTTTAACAAGGACATCAGCAGTTTTTATACCACGCAAAAGGGAGCCATCAATGAATTATACCCCCGGATGGTTTTTGAGCCCGGGATTCAACATTCAGGTACCTTGCCCAATGATTGGGTCACCAAACGAATTTTCCTCCGGTTCAACGTTTGTAACAACACGGACAGCAACAGTGCTGTGTACTTCTGCCCGGGCTACTATTTCACTAAAATTAATCTTTACCGGGTGGAGGGAAATCAGCTGATCCCTTTACCTGACATCCGGCCGGCAATCAATGAACGGGATGGTTTCAGGCTGATAGAACTGGGACCAAATGATTCGGCCTTACTGGTTACAGAATTGTCAGGTGTTAAAACCTATAACAACCTGCTTCGTCCGCGGGTTATAGGCAAAGACCACGTGACCGCATTCGTGGCGCAACTACACGGTAAACATAATCAGCAAAACCTGATCACCTATGTTTTTTGCGGTTTGTTACTGATGATGATCCTGTTCTCACTCACCAATTTCTTCCAGGGCGGCAATAAGGAGTTCCTGTTTTATTCCGGCTATGCCTTGTTTATGGGCGGATTACTTTTCCTGCAAACAGTATTCCATCTGTATGCCAGTCCTTTTGGCTTTTTTATTGAAGGGTATCTTGACTTTTTGCTACAGGCCACGGGAATTATTTTCTATATGTTGTTTATGAAGAAGTTCCTGAACACAGATCAAACCCATCCCTTTCTTTCCAAATTATATAATACAGGCATATCCATACTGGTGGGCTCCATGTTGCTTTATACTGTCCTCCATTATTTCACGGGAAATTATGTTTTGGAATACCTCGTTGAAATACTTTCCAAGGTTTTATTACTGACGTTGATCCTCGTCTACCTCGTATACAGCATCCGTAACTGGAAAGAAAAATTATTACGGTATCTATTCTGGGGCAACCTGTTCCTGTTCATCTTTTCCACGATCTCGCAATTAGGGATTGTGTATGATGCACAGTTCAGAAAATTACCCGGACTGCTGAACGCCTCCATTATCTACTATGAACTGGGTTTGTTCCTGGAACTCGTGTTATTCCTGGCTGGCCTGAATTATAAAAACAGGCGCAATATCATCAATGAAACCAAGGAAAAAGAAACCCTGAAAGCGCAGAACCTGCTGAAGGAATACGAAAAAGAAATTGCCGTGTATAAAGCACAGCAGGAAGAACGGCAGCGGATCTCCGCGGATATGCATGACGAACTGGGCGCCGGGATGACCGCGATCCGGCTGATGAGTGAAATTGCCCGGAATAAAATGAAAGAAAATACACCCATTGAAATTGAGAAGATCTCCCGTTCGGCAGATGATGTGCTCAATAAGATGAATGCGATTATCTGGAGTATGAACAGTGGAAACGACACATTGGATAACCTGGTGTCCTATATCCGCTCTTATTCACTGGAATATTTTGACGGAACAAATGTGGAATGCAGGCTGAAAGCCCCTGATCAGATCCCTGATAGAGAATTGGCAGGTGATAAACGGCGTAATATATTTCTATGCCTGAAAGAAACCCTGAATAACACATTGAAACACGCAGAGGCCAGCCTGGTGGAGATTGATATCAGCATCGGTAATGAATTATGTATCCGGATTGCTGATAATGGAAAAGGAATTGACCTGGATAAGCTGAGACAATTCGGAAATGGATTGAAGAATATCGCCCGCCGGATGGAAAGCATCGGGGGGAGTTATCATATCGAAAATAAAAAAGGCACAGTCACCACACTGATACTGCCGCTTTAATGCTGTTTTCGCTGCACGGCCATCAGCAAAGCCAGCCAGCCTGCTATAAACAACAACCCGCCAATGGGTGTTACCGGACCGATCCATCCCGTACTCATTCCTTTTATTTTGAGATAGGTAATGATATAGATGGATCCGGAAAAAAGAAATATCCCAACCAGGAACAGATTAGCCGCCCAAATGAGCCAGGATGCAGAAAACCGTTCGAATAGTATCCCTACTGCTAATAAAGCCAGCACATGCACCATTTGGTACTGTACGGCAGTCTGATAACTGTGCAGGATAACCGCATCCGATGTAATTTTCTGTAACCCATGCGCGCCAAATGCCCCGATGGCGACCGTGATGGCCCCCAGGAGAGCCGCAATACCGAGATAATTCTTATGCATGAAAGATAGTTTCTATGAGTTTATCCAGTTCCACCGGCTCTTCATCCACTACGAGTTCAGCCTGCTCATAATACATCCGGCGGTCTGAGAATTTTTTACTGATAAATCCCCTTAACTGGTCGTCCGACAAATCACGGATCAGGGGTCGTTTTGATTTCTGATTGACCAACCGGGAAAAAAGAGTTTCTACCGGCGTATTGATCCAGACAGAAGTTCCTGCCTGATTCATAAATTCAATATTATTAAAATAACAGGGAGTGCCCCCGCCACAGGCCATGATAAAACTTTCGTGTTTTTCGGTCAGGTGATGCAACACTTCTTTTTCCAGCATCCGGAAATGTTCTTCCCCGGCCGTGGCAAAAATTTCAGTAATCGGTTTACCGGCTTCCTCCACAACTTCTTCATCCAGGTCAAAAAACCGGACCCCCAGTTTTTCACTGAGTAAACGACCCCAGTGCGTTTTCCCCGAACCCATAAAGCCGATTAGATAAACTTTCATTTCTTTGTATTTCCTTCTCGCCTCTAGCTTCTTGCTTCTCGCATCCCTCACTTAAACGCATTATACCCCGTCACATCCATCCCCGTGATCAGCAGATGAATATCATGTGTGCCCTCATACGTGATCACACTTTCCAGGTTCATCATATGCCGCATCACCGGGTATTCGCCGGTAATGCCCATACCTCCCAGCATCTGGCGGGCATCGCGACAAATATTAGTCGCGATCTCGCAGGAATTCCGTTTGGCCATACTTACTTGCTGCGGAGTTACTTTCCCTTCATTCATCAGCACCCCTAAGCGCCAGTTGAGCAGTTGAGCCTTTGTGATCTCGGTGATCATTTCCGCCAGCTTCTTCTGCTGCAGCTGGAAAGCCCCGATAGGTTTGCCAAACTGGATACGCTCCTGGGAATAACGAAGCGCGGTATCATAACAATCCATCGCCGCACCAATCACCCCCCAGGCGATGCCGTAACGGGCCTTGGTCAGACAGCTCAACGGGCCTTTCAATCCTTTCACCCCGGGCAATATATTTTCCTTGGGCACTTTTACATTATCAAACACCAGTTCCCCGGTAGCCGAAGCCCGCAAACTCCATTTACCGTGAGTGGTTGGGGTGGAAAATCCTTCCATCCCTCTTTCCACAATCACCCCGACAATTTCATCCGCTTCATTGCGGGCCCAAACCACCGCCACCTGGGCAAAGGGGGCATTGCTGATCCACATTTTAGCGCCATTCAGGATTACATGATCACCGGCATCCTTGATATTCGTCAGCATACTGCTGGGATCGGAACCATGGTCAGGCTCGGTCAGGCCAAAACAACCCAGCCATTCGCCGCTTCCCAGTTTGGGCAGGTATTTCATTTTCTGCTCTTCGCTGCCATATGCATAGATCGGGAACATGACCAGGGAGCCTTGTACAGAAGCGGTAGAACGCACGCCGCTGTCTCCCCTTTCCAGTTCCTGCATCATCAGTCCGTAGGAAATATAATCCAGTCCGCCGCCGCCGTATTGCACGGGAACAGTTGGGCCAAAACAACCCAGTTCGCCCAGCTGTTTTACAATATGCTGCGGAAACTCCGCTTTCTGGGCATAGTCTTCAATAATGGGAGAAATTTCTTTCTTCACATAGGAACGGACCGCATCGCGGATCATAAGATGTTCCTCGCTCAGTAATTCATCAACTGCGAAATAATCAGGGCTTTGGAATAAGTCGGTGCGGGCTGCCATCGTTTATTTTTTTTAGTTAAAAAAGCCAAGGCAAAGTTAGTAGAATACAGCGTACTGTACAAAACGACTGTTTGTATAAAACAATACGAATCTGTACCTTTAAATACCTTATCCCCATGCAAAAAAAATGTTTACTTTTCTGCCTGCTTTTACTATCAGGTATTCTATCTGCCCAACGGGCTGACAACTGGGTTTTTGGCCTAAAAGCAGTTCTGAGCTTTACCACGGGTCAGCCAGCCAGTACACAGCTAAGCAGCATGAATCAATCTGAAGGGAGTACGTCCATCAGTGACGTAAACGGTCAACTTCTTTTTTATTCTGATGGAATGTCTGTATGGTGTGCAGATCATACACTAATGCCGAACGGTACCGGGCTTTTCGGGCATGCTTCAAGTACACAATCAGGTATGATCATCCCTTTCCAAGACGATTCAAAACGATATTATCTTTTCACCACAGACTATCAGTGGGGTACCAATGGACTATGTTACTCCGTAATAAATATGACGCTGAATAATGGTAAAGGTGATGTGGAATCCAAAAACACCCAACTCACTCCTTACGTTAGGGAGAAAATTACATCAGTAAATCATTGTAACGGGAAGGACACCTGGGTAATTACCCGCGACTACAGGAATGGCGATTTTATGGCTTTCCTCGTCACTGCTGCCGGAATACAAACCCCGGTAATCACTGCATCGCTGAGTACGGCTTCTGTACTGGGGTACCTGAAAGCTTCCCCTGATGGAACCAGAATCGCAGATGCCAAATGGTATTCAGGCCTGGAGCTATTTGATTTTAACTCGACGACCGGTCTGGTCAATAATAATAAAACAATTATGACCTACTCCAATTTATTTAGTTATGGTGTAGAGTTTTCACCCGATTCAAAAAAATTGTATACCACCTGTTACAGGGACAACTTCCCGTTATCTTCAGTTTTTTACAATTATATTCTACAGTTCTCCAACCTTGATTCCTCTGTACCGGTCATTCAATCCACACTGACCTGGTTGGACAGCGCCATTGCCAACAATTATGGTGTATTCAATGCCCTGCAACTGGCACCAGATGGAAAAATTTATGTATCAATCTTTAATTCAACAAAACTGTCAGTCATAAACAACCCCGATCAGGTTGGCTCTGCCTGTCAATATTCAAGATCCGGACCGCTGTTAATGACAGGTTCTTCTTCACGATTTGGTTTACCCGACTTTAATCAGAGTTATGTGAAAGGCCGTTTCCGTTATGATACGGCCTGTTTTTCAAACCAGGTCAGATTTTATTATTCCAGGGCCAATGATGTACATTCGGTGAAATGGGATTTCGGTGACCCGGCAAGCGGTGCCGGCAATACCTCCGCCCTCGACAGCCCGCAACATGTCTTTTCCGCACCCGGTGTATATTCAGTAAAGCTGGTAACTTATCTTCCTTGCCGGAATGACACTTTCATCAAGAAAGTTACAATTGATCCATTTACTGTGGACCTTGGGCCGGATAAAGCAGTATGTGCAGATTCCTTATTCCTGCTGGATCCACGTGCCGGAGCCGGCAAACAATATAAATGGCAGGACAACTCCACCCTATCCACCTTGAGCAGTACACTCCCTGGTTTGTATTGGGTGGAAGTTTCCAGAACGGATGGCAGCTGTAAAACAAGAGACAGTATCCTGATCAGTTCCAAACCAAATCCAACAGTATACCTGGGACGCGACAGCCTGCTCTGCGAAAACAAAACCCTGGCACTGGATGCAACTAATCCGGGTGCTACCTATAACTGGCAGGACAACAGCACAACACCGGTTTTTACTGTCAGCAAAGCCGGGCGCTATTTCGTTAATGTGAATCTGAATGGTTGCCGTGCTGCTGATACTATTGTTGTCAATACAAAATACCTGCCCCGGGTATTTATGATCACTGAAGCTGGTATCTGCCCGGGTATGGATATTCAACTGACTCCTGTCTACCGTTATAATGAAAATGCCCTATACCTGTGGAGTAACGGATCGAATGAGCCCTTTACCATGGCACAAACGACCGGCGATTACCGGGTGGATGTTTCGAACGACTGTGGAACAACCAGTGCCTCTATCCGGTTATACAAAGGAGCCTGCCAATTGTATGTCCCTACTGCATTTACGCCTAACAGGGATGGCAGAAACGACTTGTTCAAAGCGGAGTATGGGGAAAATGTAATTAAATTTCACCTGGAAGTTTTTAATCGTTGGGGACAACGGGTATTCAGCAGCCACGAATTG